>Ga0182024_10018558_pt1 | contig 12938 bp, 13 predicted proteins | sample P32metaG_FD_120480 | JGI IMG/M metagenome (GOLD analysis project Ga0182024, IMG submission 120480) | Permafrost microbial communities from Stordalen Mire, Sweden - P3-2 metaG (Illumina Assembly) | ecosystem: Environmental > Terrestrial > Soil > Wetlands > Permafrost | place: Sweden: Stordalen...
ATCAGCACAATCCCCGCCCACCGATACGCGCTCAGGTGCTCATGCAGCCAGAACCGGCTCAGCAGCGCGACCACCACGTAGCCGAACGCCGTCGCCGGCATCACGAACGTCAGGTCCGCCCAGCTCAGCGCCGTCATATAGCTGGCGAAGAAGCCGATCAGCAGCACAATCCCCGCCTCCACAAATGGGTTAGACAGTGCGCGCCATAGCATCCCGAGGTGATGCACATCGACCGGGCCCACCTGCGCCATGCCGCGCGAGAGCAGCGTATCTCCCACCGACGCCGTCAGCATCACGGCCACCAGAATCATGTACTGCTGCAGCGTGAGCCTGTGCTTCATCTCCCTCAATTCTAGAGGAACGTGCTCGCGCCCGGACTCACACGTTCGCTAGAACGACACATCCGCCGGCTCCGTCACCTTCATCACCGACTGGTCGCCCGTCCGCTTCTTCCACGCCGCGCGAATCGCCTCGATCTTTGCTGCGTTTTCTTTCGTCGCCGCATAGTCGATCATCAGCACCTTCGAGCGTATCCGCTCCGGCTGCGCCTCACTCTTGCCCTGCCACTGCCCGTAGAGGTCCATCACGCTCAGCCCCGCGGGAAAGCGCGGCGTCACCTCTTTGTCCAGGAAGCCGTGCCACTCAGCCTCGCTCACGCCTTTGTCCGGATCGTCCGCCGGCCCCAGCCCGAAGTACAGCCGTGTCTCCACCCAGTGCAGCGTGTGCGCTGGATGCGCAGCATCGCCCTTCAAAGTCGCGCCCGCCGCCTTCTGCGCAGACGCGACATTCGCTCCACCGGTCACACAACACACCACCGCAACGGAGATCAGCCATTTCACTCTGCTCATGGTGAAATCCTAACCCGCATCTGTCTTATCCCTCTCAATCGGTGTCCATCTGTGTTAAGCCTTGCTTCGCTGCCCACAAAAGGAAAAGGGCAGCCGTTTGGCCGCCCCTATCCGCACCACATAAAATTCCCTACGCGTTCTGGCTCACCGACTCCTGCGCCTTGATCGCGTTCGCCGTGCGAATCTCCTCGACCGCTTTGTTCCGCTTAGCGCGTAGTTGCATAAACGACTTCGACTCCACATACAGCCGCCCCAGATCCCGGTTCTTGATCGCCTGCCACACCACGCGCCACGCCTGCTTGGGACGGAAGAAGTATTCGTCGTAGAACTTGTGCACCATCTCCATCACGTACTCCACCGGCAGCCCGGGGTACTCGATGTGCGCCATCTGGTGGCCACCGTCGTCCATCATCGCCTCGTTGGTGATGAAGCCATGCTCCTTCGCGTAGTCGAAGAACTCCGTGCCCGGAAACGCATGCGCGATCGACACCTGGATGGTCTCGCAGTCCAGTTGCTTGGCGAACTCAATGGTGTTGCGGATCGACTCCCGCGTCTCGCCCGGCAGTCCCAGGATGAAGTCGCCATGGACCACGAGTCCCAGCTTGTGGCAGTCGCGCGTAAAGTCGAGCGCCCTTTGCACGGTCGCGCCCTTCTTGATGTTCTTCAGGATCTGCGGGTCGCCCGACTCGTAGCCTACGATCAGCAGCCGGCAGCCCGCGTCCTTCATCGCCTTCAGCGTGTCGTAGTCCGTCGTCACTCGCGAGGTGCAGGACCACGTCAGCCCAAGCGGCTGCAGCTTCTCGCACAGCTCAATCGTCCGCGCCTTCTGGATGTTGAACGTGTCGTCGTCGAAGAAGAACTCCTTCACATGCGGGAACAGCTTCTTCGCGTTGGCCATTTCAGCGGCAACATCATCCGTAGACCGCTTGCGCCACGCATGTCCGCTCAGCGTCTGCGGCCACAGGCAGAAGGTGCACTGTGCCGGGCATCCGCGCGTCGAATACAGCGCGACAAACGGATGCAGCAGGAACGGCACGTTGTACTTGGTCACGTCCAGGTCGCGCGCGTAGATCTCCGTCGCCCACGGCATCTCGTCCAGCTCTTCCGGCGTCACCTGCGGCCGGTCTGGATTGTGCTGGATCACTCCGTTCGCGTCCTTGTAGCTCACGCTCAGGATCTCGTTCAGCGGCTTGCCGTTGGCAAACTCCACCACCGAGAAATCAAACTCCCGCCGGCACACAAAGTCGATCGCCGCGCACTCATTCAGCGCCTTGTCCGTCGAGGTGGTCACCGGCGGTCCCACAAACGCAATCTTGATCGTCGGGTAAGTCGCCTTGATCTTCTCGGCCATCCGCTGGTCGCCGTCCCAGCCCATCGTGCTGGTAAACAGCACCAGGAACTCATAGTCCTTTAGTATCTCGATCACGTCCTGCCAGCTCAGGTGGTGCGGCGGCCCATCCACCAGCCGCGAACCCTCCAGCATCCCGGCCGGATACGTCAGCCACACCGGGTACCAGTACGACTCGATCTCGCGTGTGGCCGGCCAGCGGCTGCTGGCGCCACCGTCAAATTTCTCAAAGGAGGGCGGGTTCAAAAACAGCGTCTTTAGCGGAGTGGTCATTGCTTCCATTTTATCACCCAGGCGGGCAAAATCCTTCGCTTTGAAGCCCTATTTCGCCGTACCCAATCAGGCACCGCAGCGGCCTCTAACGCAGTAGATTTCGCGGCTGCTAGGCTCACTGCTGCGGGGGCGCAGCGGGCGGGTTCGCGGGCGTCCCCTGGGTCTGCTTGCCTTGCTTGTCGATTGCGCCAGCCTGCGCGGGATCGCTCACCGGCCCCACCGGCGCCGAGACATTCTTCTTGTGCACCACCAGCCGCTGCAGGTCCGGCCCAAACTCCAGAATCTGCCCACCCAGCGCGCCGAACAGCGTCACAGACAAGCCGTTCTCCAGCGTCAACCCAATCCCGCGCTCGTTCGCCGGATAGTACGCATTCGAGATCGCACCCGAAATAAAGTTCCCCATCACATTGCTCACATTGGCCTGGTTCTTACCATTGTCTCCGTGGCACACCACCGTTGAGAGCGCCGCGTGAACAAACCGCCGCCCGAAGCTTCCCGTCCCCATGCGAAAGTAGCGCGGGTCCTGGTGCAGCAACGTGGGCAGCACCGCATTGCCAATCAGCGCACCGTCAACATTGTCCGCGTAGTTCGCGCCCACCCGGTCGAAATAGCCCTTCGGCCCCCACCCATAGCCGCTGTTCGAGTCCACAATCTCGCCCCAGCCGCCGCCAATCACAAACGCCCACCCGATGTAGAACGGATCAATCGCGCTGTGCAGCGCAAGGTTCCACTTCTGCTTGCCGGAGAGCGGCACCGCCTGCCCATTCATCACCACCTGGAACTGCGGCATCACGCCCAGCAGCCGCTGCTTCTCCTGCGCCTTCACCTCGCGCTCAGCCTCCTCGTGCTGCTTCTGCTTCGCGTCCTCAGGCGGTGTCGCTGCGGTCGCAGGCGAAGACGTGCCACCCGCAGGCGTCGCTTGCGAAGAAGCCGCCGCGCCCTGGCCTGAACTCGACGATGAACTCTGCGCCCCACTCGCCGGCGCGCTCTGCTCCGCGCTGGAAGCCCCAGCCTGCGCATCCGGCTGCATCATCGGAGCGTCCGGCAGTTCAGCCAGCGCAGCTTCCACCGTCGCAGCAGCCTCCATCATGGGCTGCTGCGGCCGCACCACCTGCGCGGAAAGCGGGCCGCCAGTGCATGCAAAACATACAACGATTGCGGCTGCCGTCAGCCTGGCGGCGGGAAGTAGAGTCACCCGGCTAGTTTATCCCACCCAACCGCATCGATTATCAGTTGTGTGCATCGGCCGCCACACTTCTTCCGCACTCCCGCGCATAAAATCGAACCATGTCCGCAGTCGCAGCGAACCCGGCCGCCCAGCGTCTGCTCTCGCGCTTCGCCTGGTTCGCCGTCTTCTACAACGTGCTGGCCGTTCTTTGGGGAGCGCTGGTGCGCGCCACCGGCTCCGGCGCCGGTTGCGGCAACCATTGGCCGCTGTGCAACGGCCAGGTCATCCCCGTCTCGCCCGGCTTCCACACCGTCATTGAATTCACCCACCGCATGATGACCGGCCCGGGCGATTCGGTCGTGATCCTCGCGATGGTCCTCTGGACCTTCCGTGCGACGGCACGGCGCGATGCGGCGCGCTTCTTCGCCGTGGCCACTACGGTGCTGCTGTTTACGGAAGGCTTCCTGGGGGCGCTGCTGGTCAAGCTCGGCTACGTCACCACCAACCAGTCCGTTGGACGGATGGTGGTGCTCTCCATCCACTTCAGCAACACGCTACTGCTATTGGCCGCGCTCACCCTGACCGCGCGCTTTCTCTCGCGAACGCAGCATGAACATGCTCAGCCGTGGCCTACATTGCATCTCGCCCGCCGATTCGCCTGGGCCGTCGCCGGACTCGCCGCAACCATTGCCGTTGGCGTCAGCGGCTCCATGGCCGCGCTGGGCGACACGCTCTTCCCTGCCTCCACCCTATCCGCCGCATTTGCTCAGGACTTCGCCGCCGGCTCGCCCATGCTGCTGCGCCTGCGCCTCATCCATCCGGCCAGCGCGTTGCTCGCAGCCCTCTTCGTTGTATGGCTAGTACTGCGCTCACGCGACCGCAGCCTGCAGGTTGATCCTTCACAGACCAGCCGCACGCGCCTCGCCAACCTTGTCCTCGCGCTGCTTGCCCTGCAAATTGCGCTCGGCATCGCCGACGTCCTGCTGCTCGCGCCCGCATGGATGCAGTTGCTGCATCTGCTCGGCGCAGATCTCTACTGGGTCGCGCTGGTGCTGCTCGCAGCCGAGACGGTCTGGCCGTCACCATCAATCTCGGCGCAAGCAATTACCGTAGAAACACACCCAGCCGCAACCCTCGCCTAGCTCTGCGCTCAGTGCTGCTCGGGCTTGCCGGCGATCGCGTCGCCTGCATTCTCCGTGTGGTGGGCCACGGTCTTCGTACCCTGCTTGGTGTCGTGACCGGCCGTCTTGGCGCCGTCAGCGGTTTTGTGCGCAGCGGTGTCGGTTGCATCCGCCGTCTTGTGATAGACCTTCTTCGTCCCCGTGTCGGTCTTGTGGTAGACCTTCTTCGTTGTCTTCGCCGTCGCATGGCCCGTATCTTTTGCCGCGGCCTTAGTGTCGTGACCCGCATCCTTCATGTCCTGCCCGGCGGACTGTGCCAACACCGTACCCAAACTCAACCCAACCGCAACCGCTGCGGCCAGCCACGCCCGTCCCATTGAACCCTTAGTCATCTTCGTCTCCTCTGGTCTCACTGCTTTCTGATGTGCCAACTCAGCTAAGTAAGATGCGTATAGCCTGCTCCGCGGCGCGGCAATGGCAACCGCGCGTCGAAGTGGGTATAGTTCTTTTGCGTCCAGAAGAATAGTCTCCCGCACCTACAGCCCGGCAGCCGCTCCGCCGGCGGAATGGAATCCTGAGCCCGATGCACCCTGCCCCCATGCCAGCTCTCGCTCTGCTCGCCAGCACCCAGTTGATCCAACTGCACCCAGTCGACCTCATCATCCTGCTGTGCTACTTCGCGATGGTGCTCTTCATCGGCTTCTACGTGAAGGGCTCGACCAACACCAGCGAGCAGTTCTTCCTCGCCGGCCGCGAGATGACCGCCTGGATCGCAGGTCTCAGCTTCGTCTCCGCCAACCTGGGCTCGCTCGAGCTGATGGGCTGGGCCGGCTCCGCCTACCAGTACGGCATTCTCGCCACCCACTGGTACTGGGTCGGCGCCATCCCCGCCATGCTCTTCCTCGGCATCGTGATGATGCCCTTCTACTACATCTCCAAGACCCACTCCGTGCCCGGCTATCTGCAGCTGCGCTTCGGTGAGGGCGCGCGTGGCCTCGCTGCCGTCTCCTTCGGCTTCATGACCATCCTCATGTCCGGCGTCAACATGTACGCCATGGCCGTCGTGATGCAGACCGTCCTCGGCTGGAACATGACCGTCTCCATCTGGGTGGGCGCGGCCACCGTCGCTCTTTACGTCATGCTCGGCGGCCTGCGCTCCGCCATCATCAACGAGGTCCTGCAATTCGTCTTGATCTGGGCCGGCGCGGCGCTCATCCCCATCCTCGGCCTCATTGAGGCTGGCGGATGGACCCAATTGAAGGCGAATATCGCCATCAACATGCAATCCAACCAGTACACCCACCTCTGGTCTACGCTGGGGCATTTCAAAGACAACCCGATGGGCATCAATTGGGTCGGCATCGTCTTTGGCCTGGGCGCGATCATCTCGTTTGGGTACTGGACCACTGACTTCCTCGTCGTCCAGCGCGTGCTCTCCGCGCACAACCTGCGCGCCGCCAAGATGGCGCCCGTCATCGGCGCGGCCTTCAAAATGGCTGTGCCGCTGATCGTTATCCTCCCCGGCCTCATCTGCCTCGGCCTGATGCAGAACGGGCATCCGCTCTTTCATCTCGTGCCTGCCGATGTCGCCAAAGGCAATCCCGCCCTGCACAGCTACGACCAGGTCCTGCCGCTGATGCTGATCCGCTACTGCGGTCCCGGTCTGCTCGGCCTCGGCATCACCGCGCTGGTGGCGGGCTTTATGTCCGGCATGGCGGGCAATGTCAGCGCCTTCTCCACCGTGTGGACCTACGACCTCTACGGCGCCTACATCAACAAGCGCGCCTCGGACAAGCATTACGTCCTGATGGGCCGCTGGTCCACCGTCGTCGGCATGCTCGTCTCCATCGGTACGGCGTATCTGGTGATGAACGCCGCCTCCATCATGGACTACGTCCAGGCGCTCTTCAGCTTTTTCATCGCGCCCCTCTTCGGCACCGTCATTCTCGGCATGCTGTGGAAGCGCGCCACCAACTGGGGCGGCTTCCTCGGTCTGCTCGCCGGCACGGCGTCGTCGATCGGCATGTTCATCTACACCAGCACCGGCAGCGCCGCGCATCGAATGATCGCCCTGTCTCACATCGCGCTCTCGCCCGACGCGCAGCCCATGGCGGAGAACATGTTCCGCGCCCTGTGGAGCTGGTTGATCTGCGTCGGCGTCACGGTCGCAGTCAGCCTCGTGACAAAACCGCGTCCGCTCGCCGAGCTGAACGGCCTGGTCTACGGCGCCACACCCATTCCGCACGATGGCTCGACCACGCTGTGGCAGAAGCCGATCTTTTGGGCGTGCATCGTCTTCGTCGTCTTCGTAATCCTGCAGATCATCTTCTGGTAAGGGCTGCTTCTGGTAACGACAGGCAAGTAGAATTTCTTGAGGGGACTTCTTTATGGCAGAAGGAACAGGACAAGGCGAATCGCTCTCCATCTGGTTCTTTGTCGGCATTATGACGCTGGCGTACGGCCTCGTTCTGCTGCCCTATGGCGCATACGCGTGGTTCGGCAACCACGAGGCCCCGACCGTGCTCAACAACCTGCATTCCACCTTCTGGTGGGGGCTGCTGCTCTTCCTCTTCGGCCTCTTCTATACGCTCAAGTACCGTCCTCACCCCGGCGACAAGAATGTGCCCTAAGACTCGAAACTCTCAGCACCGATTGCACCGATCTTTCTGAACCACGGATTTCCACGGATCGACACGGATAGGACATGAATCAAGAAAATCGTTAGCTGCAAGTCACAGCACAAAGCTATTCTTCGTACTTGATCCGTGCTTCTATCCGCGTCGATCCGTGTTAAGGTTTTGTCTTTAGCAGCGGCAGACAGCCGCAAGGAGTCAATAGAAAATGCCCAAGCAAATGACCATGGGAGTGCTCGTCGGCAACCGCGGCTTCTTCCCTTCGCACCTCGCTACTTCCGGCCGTCTGGAGATCATCGCCGCGCTCGAAACCGCAGGCATCAAGCCCATCGTGCTGCATCCCGACGTCACCGCGCACGGCGCAGTCGAGTCCTATGAGGACGCCAAAAAGTGCGCCGCGCTCTTCAAGCAGCACGCCGCCGAGATCGACGGCCTCATCATCACCCTGCCCAACTTCGGCGAGGAGCGCGGACTCGCCGACGCCATCCGCCTCGCCGACCTGCGCGTCCCCGTCCTCATCCAGGCCACGCCGGATACACCCGGCAAGATGACCATCGCCTTCCGCCGCGACAGCTTCTGCGGCAAAATGTCCATCTGCAATAACCTCAAGCAGTACGGCATCCCCTACTCGCTCACCACGCTGCACACGGAGACGCCCGACTCGCCCGAGTTCAAGGCCGACCTCGCCTGGTTCTCCGCCGTCTGCCGCATCGTGCGCGGGCTCAAGAACGTTCGCTTCGGCGCTATCGGCGCGCGCCCCACCGCCTTCAACACCGTCCGCTACTCGGAAAAGCTGCTCGAGCGCTCCGGCATCACCGTCGAGACGCTGGACCTGTCTGAAGTCATGGGCCGCATCGGCCGCATGAAGGACAATGATGACGCCGCCCAGGCCAAGCTCGCGGCCATCAAAAAATACATCCCCATCGGCGACACGCCCGACGTTGCGCTGTTGAAGATGGCCAAACTCGGCGCCGTCATCGACGCCTGGATGAAGTCCTCCGAGCTCACCGTCTCCGCCGTGCAGTGCTGGACCTCCATCGAGGAGTTCCTCGGCATCGTCCCCTGCACCGTCATGTCGATGATGAGCGAGAACCTCATCCCCTCCGCCTGCGAGGTCGACATCCTCGGCACGCTCTCCATGTACGCGCTCACCCTCGCGTCGGAGACACCCTCCGCGCTCCTCGACTGGAACAACAACTACGGCGAGGACCCCAACAAGGCCGTCTGCTTCCACTGCTCCAACCTGCCCAAACACTTCTTCCGCGAGGGCGTAAAGATGGACTATCAGCTCATCATCGCGGGCACGGTCGGCAAGGAGAACACCCACGGCACGCTCGACGGCACGGTCAAGGCCGGCCCCATGTCCTTCGCGCGCTTTTCTACAGATGATTTTGCGGGCACCATCCGCGGCTACGTCGGCGAGGGCGCCTTCACCGACGATCCCCTCAATACCTTCGGCGGCGCCGGCGTGGTCGAGATTCCCAACATGCAGTCGCTGCTGCACTACATCTGCGAGCAGGGCTTTGAGCACCACGTCGCGGCCAACTTCTCCAATACCGCCGCCCCGGTCTATGAGGCTGCCTCCAAATACCTCAACTGGCCCATGCACTGGCACCGGTAGCCACGTTCGTATTGGACACAATGTCTGCCGCAACCTTACGCCGGCATCTCTTTCGCAACGCCCGCATTGCGAAATCCGCCAAACTCCGCCATACTTAGGTGTTGGGTTTAACTAAGCGATGGATCCAGCTTGCATCCTGCGGCGGGTCACGTCTGCTGTATCTTCGCCCACCACTACCGTTTTTATTTGAGAGGACCCTCCAAGTGTTGATGATTCGTCTGGCGCGCGTCGGCGCCCGCAAGCAGCCCCACTACCGCATCGTTGTCATCGAAAAAGACCGCGCGCGCAACGGCCGTTCCATTGAGGTGGTCGGTACCTACAACCCGCGCACCTCGCCCGCATCGCTCGAGCTCAAGCGCGACCGCATCGAATACTGGGTGGGCAACGGCGCCCGCCTGTCAGACCGCGTGGGCAAGCTCTTCGCCGCGCCCGTGGTCGAGCCGGTCGCTGCCGCCTAGTTATTATTTAGTTACAAGGTAACCAGTTTTCGGACCGAAAGTGCGCTCCAAAAGACAAGTTTCCGACAGAGATTTATTGATTCTTCACGTTAGACTCTTTCAAGGTCTGCTCGCCATGTGCGTGCAGGTCCGAATGGTCTCCCCTAACGGAAGGAGGCAGCCGCGACCCTGCACCGGCGGCAGTTCTTTTGTCCGTGAAGACCTCGCTAAGAAGAGGCTATCGGACGGATGAGACCGGCGCTGCATACTTTACGAGGTGTCTTGTGATGAACGAAGTTTCGCCAACTGCCTCCAAAGCACCGGAGTTGATGAAGCAATTGATCCTGGATATCGTCCAGGCGCTGGTCGACCAGCCCGACGACGTTTCGGTCGAGATGATTAACGACAACGAATCGACCGTGATTCGACTGCGCGTTGCCCACCAGGACATCGGCAAGGTCATCGGCAAACAGGGCCGCACCGCGCGCTCGCTGCGCACCATTCTGGGCGCCGCCAGCATGAAGCTGCACCACCGCTTCGCGCTCGATATCGTCGAAGACGGCGAAGGCCGGCAGTCCTGAGAGCAGTCCGCACCGCACCTCCGCTTGCGACATACATTGATGGAATCCACCTCGCGATGGGTCGTACTGGCTCGCATCCTGCGACCGCAGGGGCGCAAGGGTGAGGTGCTGGCCGACCTCCTTACTGACTTCCCCGCTCGCTTCGACCAGCATCCCGCGGTCTGGCTCGCGCCGCCCGGGTTCGCTGAAGCGGACTCCGCGCCCGCGCCCCAATCCGCCGCAAGCCCGCAGCCCGCTGAAGTCGCATCCCACTGGCTTCCCGTCGGCCGCAACGCCGGACGCATCGTGCTGCACTTCGCCGGCGTCGACTCCATCGAGCGGGCCGAGCAGCTCGCCGGCAAGCAGGTCATCATCCCCATCACCGAGCGCCTCCCGCTCGAACCCGGAGCCGCCTACATCTCCGACCTCATCGGCTGTACCGTCTACGATCGCGGCGTCGCGCTCGGCGCCGTCGATGCCGTCGACTTCCCCACCACGCCCGACGGCTCGCGCAAGCACGAAGACGCTGCGCCGCTGCTTTCCATCGCCACCCCGGAGGGCGGCGAGATTCTGGTCCCGTTCGCAAAGTCATATCTGCTGGAGCTTGACGTCGCCGCGAAGACCATCCGCATGGCGTTGCCCGAAGGCCTCGTCGATCTCAACCGCGGCCCCACCGCCTCCGACGAAAACGCACCTGATTAAAGAGTGCAGATTAAACTATGCGGGGCACACAGACCTGAGTCCGCATGCCCCGCATGAACTTCACCGTTAGCTCTTAGAAGCGGTACGCCACGCCTGTGGTAAGCACCGGGTAGAACTGGATGCGCTTCAGGTCCTCGTTGATCTTGGCCTGTTGCTGTTGCACATTCTGCTGGAAGGTCGGATCGTTGGCGCTGCCGCAGCCCTGTCCCGGCTGACAGACCGAACCCTGCATGTTGATCTGGATCGTGTTCTGTCCGGTGTACGCCGCGCCAATCTCAAATGGGATGCTCAGGTGCCGGTTCTCGCGCCGCGTGATCATGTTGCCGAAGCCGATGGTCAGCAGCGGCATGTTGGTGCGGCCGAACTGGATGCTGCCGCTACCGTTCACCGGATCGCTCGGATCGCTGGTGTAGTCGGTATCGCCCACGCTGAAGCTGTTGCCGCCCGGCACATTCAAGGACGCGTTCAGGCTGTTCCTGAAGATCATCACGCCCGGGCTGATGTGGAAGCTGCTGTGCGCGAACGGATAGATGTCCGCCTGCACCGTGCCCGATTTCAGGTGCGCCGAGGCATAGTAGTTGGTGCCGTCGCTGGTCAGGCCGTAGCCCAGGTTCAAAATATCAGCGCCGCCGCGCAGGTTCAGCCGGCGGAAGATCGGCGTGGCAATCTGCCCGCCCCAGCCCAGCGTCCCCAGCTTCGCGCCAATCGCCACGCGCGAGAACGGAAAGATACGGATCTCCTCATTGGACGCGTTCTTCTTGCTCTTCACAGGCAGCGCCGGCGGCGTGGCAACGATCGCTGCAGGCGCCTCAGACGCGCTTGAAGACGAGCTCACCGCATCGCTTACCGGACCGCTTACCGAGGCCATCTGCGTAGACTGTGCGACGCCAACGTGCGCGGCGAGAAAAACCATGGCTGCTGCGACCAACATAACTCTGCAATTCGACATTTTGGGACTCCCCACCTTGCAGCTCACGCGCTGCTGTTCTATTAATCGGAGAATATCCGCCAAACTTGAGCCCACCAATACACCCAAAGTAGTACCGCCCTATCGGCAGACCCGTTTCGGGACGCGATCCGGCCCAGCACATTGCCTGTTAGCTCTACACTTGAATGGATCGCCCGGCACAGATCGCCACCCATGCGCTTTGACATCCTCACTCTCTTTCCCGGCTTCTTTGCCGGGCCCCTCGACCACGGCATCCTCAGCCGCGCCATCGCCACCGGCGCGGTCCAGGTGGCCACCCATGACCTCCGGGCCTTCACCCACGACCGCCATCGCACCGTCGACGACCGGCCCTTCGGTGGCGGCGAGGGCATGGTGCTCAAGCCGCAGCCCATCTTCGAGTGCGTCGAATCGCTGGACATCGCGCCCAAACCCGAACGCGACACTGCGCGACAGTCTGTCATCCTGCTCTCTGCCCAAGGCCAGCCATTCAACCAGACCGCCGCGCACCGGCTCGCCGCGCTTGATCGCATCGTCCTCATCTGCGGCCGCTACGAGGGCGTCGACGAGCGCGTCAACCATCTGCTCGCAGATGACGAGCTCTCTATCGGCGACTACGTCCTCTCCGGCGGCGAGCTGGCTGCATGCGTTGTCCTCGATGCCACCGCCCGCCTGCTCCCCGGCGTACTCGGCCACCAGGACTCCGCCCGCTACGAGAGCTTCGGCATCGGCGACGACGTGATCGCCGAAGAGCTGACGGCCGAGCGCAGCGACGCGTCCGCGCCTCAAAGAACAGCCGGCGTTCCCCGCTCCACCCACGGCGCCGGCGGCATCCTCGACTACCCGCACTACACCCGCCCCGCCGACTTCCGCGGCGTCCCCATCCCCGAAATTCTCTCCAGCGGCGACCACGCCGCCATCCGCCGCTGGCGTCGCCAGCAAGCCCTCGCCAAGACCCTCCACAATCGCCCCGACCTCCTCACCTCCGCCGCTCTCTCCGACGACGACCGTGAATTCCTTGTGACTCTTGAAGAGCAGCGCTGAGGCGCTCAAACTCAGCAAGAATCATGTAAACTAAGCATTCAAGTCTCTGAACAGGAAATCATCATGTCTATTCATCCCATCATGCAGAAGCTGGCCGCGAAACTGGAGCGGACCGACCACCCCTCCTTCGGCCCCGGCGACACCGTCCGTGTTCAGGTCAAGATCCGCGAGGGCGAGAAAGAGCGCCTCCAGGCCTTTGAGGGCATGGTCATCGCCACCAACAAGGGACCGCAGGGC
>Ga0182024_10018559_pt1 | contig 12937 bp, 8 predicted proteins | sample P32metaG_FD_120480 | JGI IMG/M metagenome (GOLD analysis project Ga0182024, IMG submission 120480) | Permafrost microbial communities from Stordalen Mire, Sweden - P3-2 metaG (Illumina Assembly) | ecosystem: Environmental > Terrestrial > Soil > Wetlands > Permafrost | place: Sweden: Stordalen...
CGGGCCGAGGGGTGGCCGGCTGCGGGGGGGGTGGGGGGGTTGGGGCGGGTGGGGTGGGTGGGGTGGGTGGGGTGGGTGCGGGACGGGGGACAATCGGGGTGAACGAACCCGCGGGGGTTATCGAGCCGGGCCCGCCGCGGCTGCCGTGGGCTCCTGGCGGTGGCGCATTGGCCCGGGCCTCGCGCATGAAGACTTCGATTACGTAGGCGGCGCCGCCATTGTCACGGACCTGTTGGGGCGTGGAGCGCAGGTAGCGCTGGCAGGTGTTGCGGAACGCGCTGCCCGATGGGAAGTCGAGGACCTGGGCGACGCTGTCAGCGCTCCGGTTGGTGTCCTCGAGCATATGGGCCGCGACGATGAGGCGGCCCCACGTGAGGAGCCGATGGGGCGCCGGGAATCCCGCCTCCGTGAGCCGCCGGGTGAGCAGCCGGCGCGGCACGGCGAGGAGCCGGGCAAATGCGTCTGGTGTCAGCCGCTCGTGGGCGCGGGTCACCGAGGCGAGCACCGCGTCCCGCACAGTCGCCTTGAGCCCCGCGATCACGGGGCGCAGGACACTCGCGACGCTGCGCGCCTCCGCCTTCTCGATGTGCATGAGGAGCACGGCGGGCGCATCATCGACGTCCGCGACGACCAGGCCGTCGAGCCCGCACCGGCCGGCGTCGAACATGTCGCGCGCCCGTTCCGGCGTGACGGTCGCGTAGGCGATCAGGGCGACCCGGGGGAACCGGAGCTTGAGCACCCGGACCCGCTCGAAGTTCGCCGGGCCGTCCGCGTAGAGGTCGAGGACGGCCAGATGGACCGGTTCGGTCTCGCAGATTCGCGTGACGCTGCTCCAATCGTCACATGTGATGATGGAATGGCGGTCCCGGATGGCGGCGCGGAGCCGCTGGAGCCGGCCCGGCTGCGGGAGGAGGGTCACGATCACGCCCATGCCCACTGGACGCCATGCTTGGGGCTGCCGTCACGGTGGGCGCCCGGTGTTCGCAGATGGTGACAGCAGCGTGCCCTTCGCGTGACAGGAGGTGGCCCGCTGAATCGTAGATTCGCCGGGCGCACCGGCCGGCACCGGTCTTCCGGTTGCCGTGTTGGTCAAACCTCAATTGTTCGGGCAGGTCACGCAACGCCTGACGGCACGCGCGGCCGGTCCGCACTGGCCCCTATCGCGGACTCCGTGGTAGGGGTCTCGTGTCTGGACGGCCGGGGCCGCGCTCGCGGCCGCCGGAATCGCCGCGGTCGCGGCCTCCGTCTCTCGGCCCGTCGCCTGGCCTGCCGCGACCTGGCGGGCCGCCCCGCCCGCCACCTCGTGCGTCGCCCCGCGCCGGCGGCCGGCCGCCGGGACCACCGGAGCGCGGCCGTCCGTATCCTTGCCCGTCCGGCCTTCCAGGTGGGCGCCCTGTGCCAGCGGGTGGCCGGCTTTCGGATTCCGAGGGGGCTGGGACGCGATTCGCGGCCGCCGAGGCCGCCGCCAGAGCCGCCGATTGGCGATGGCGTTCCAGGAGGCGGAGCGCAGCGGCCGCGATGGAGACGCCGTCGGTCTCGGCGAGGAGCGGCTCGAGCGCAAGCACCTCGCGGCTGAGCGCGCCCGTAGCGATCTCGCGACGCAACTCGGACCGCATGGTCTCGTCGTGGCCCCGGGCGGATTCGGCTGGACCGGCGAAGACGAACGGCCGGATCGGGCCTGAGGTGATCGCATGGAGATGCGGGAGCTGGCGCGGCAAGAGCATCGCGATCGTTCGCCCGGGAACGCCGGCAGCGGTCTGCGCCAGCTCTGCGGGATCATGCGGAAGGTCGTAGATCACGAGCAGCGCCGTGTGCTCCGCGACCGGACCTCTCACGACCCGCAGCGCGCCGTCATCTCCGTGGTACCCGAGCAGGAGGAGCGATTCGCGTACAGCCCGCTCGCTCTCGTCGGTGCGGACGTAGATAGCCGCTGACGGTGGATCCGTCTCATCGAGGAGGCGCCGGAGGATGGTGGGGCGGCCCGCGGGCGTGACCAACACATATCCGACGGCGACGGCCGGTGCGTCTGTGGCCGGCCCCGTGCCAACCGACGGGCCAGGTGACGTGGCGCTCGCTGCCGCGCTGGCGGGCGCCGGCGCGATAGCCGTCCCGAATCGCGGGGCCCGGCGTACGTACCGCTCGAGGAAATCCTCGACAGCGGGGCTCAACTGTGCCGTCAGGATCGTGCGTGGGGCGTCCTTGGGCACCTCGGCCATGACCGCTTCGAGGTCGGCGGCGCCACCGGCGGCGAGGATCTCATCGGGCCACGCGACGCCGAGTGCGCGGACCTGGCTGAGCTTGAGCGCGGAGTTGCGGACGAGTGCCACGATCTGGGCCGGCGCCCCGACGATGACGGGCGCGGCGCCGGCCCGCAGCACCCGTGCGGCACGCGCGGCGCCGGTCGCGGCCACGATGCGCGGTGGGACGCCGCCGCGGGCGCGGATGAGCGCGTCGGCGACACCGACGGCGGCGTCGGCATCGGCGACGAGCACGACCGCCTGGACCTCGTCGGCCTCGGCCGGAGCGCGATCGAGCAGCCGCGCAAGCGGGCCCGGCGCCGCGTCCCAATCCGCGGGCACGATGTGCACGGCGTGTTGCCCGCGCGAGACACTGACAGTTTCCGGCGCTTCGTGTTCCACCTTACCCCGGCGATGTGATATGATTTGCGTTAGCAGCCAAGTTACCCGTCCGTCACTCAGCGTCCAACACTCACCGTGCCTGCCGTGCCCACCGCGACTGTGTCTGTGCCGCCATTCGCCCCCTCGTCCAACGTCGCCCAACTCAAAGAGTCGGCGACGATCGCCGTGTCCGCGCGCGCCCGCGCCCTCAAGGCGGCTGGCCGCCAGGTCATCGATCTCGGGGCGGGTGAGCCCGACTTCGATACGCCTGAGTTCATCCGGCGCGCCGCGCAGCGCGCGATCGACTCCGGCGCGACTCGTTACACCGCGACCGAGGGGATCTTGCCGCTTCGCGAGGCGATCGCCTCGCAGGCGAACGCGGTGTATGCGGGGAGCGATCCGGTGAAGCCGGGTGACGTCGTCGTCTCGACGGGGTCCAAGCAGTCGCTCTTCAATGCGTGCTTCGTGCTGTTCGGTGCCGGGGACGAGGTGCTGGTGCCGACGCCGAGCTGGACGAGCTACTACGAGATGGTCGCGCTGGCCAAGGCGGTGCCGGTGCCGGTATTCGGGTCGCGGTCGCGCGGACTCAAAGTGACCGCGGCGGAGCTGGCCGATGCGGCGACGCCGCGGACGCGCGGCGTGATGCTCAACTCACCGTGCAATCCGACGGGCGCGGTGTACAGCGCGGAGGAGCTGCGGGAGATCCTCGCATTGGCGGCGGAGCGCGGATGGTGGGTGATCAGCGACGAAATCTATCTCCAGATCGCGTATGACGCGCCTGCCGCGTCGGTGCTGTCGCTGGTTCCGGACCGAGAGCGTCTCATCCTCATCAACGGCGTCGCGAAGTCGTACGCGATGACCGGATGGCGAATTGGGTGGGCGATCGCTCCGCGCGCGGTGTCGGCGGCGATGACCGCGTTGCAGTCGCACACGACGTCAAATGCGGCGGCGGTGTCGCAGCACGCGGCGGTGGCGGCGCTGACCGACACGGCGGCGGCGGAGACGGCGGTCACCGAGATGGTGCGGCATTTCCGGAAGCGGCGGGACGCGGCGATGGACGTGCTGGACGCGGCCGGCGTGCAATACGTCAGGCCGGAGGGGGCGTTCTACCTGTACATCGACGTGGGCGGCGACGGCAACGAGTTCGCGACGCGCCTGCTCGACGAGGGTGGGATCGCGGTGGTGCCAGGGTCGGCGTTTCTGACCCCCGAGTGGGTGCGCGTCTCATACGCGGCGCCGATCGAGCACGTGGTGGAGGGAGTGCGCAAGCTGGTCGCGGCGCTCTAGCCTTCGTTCGGCAGGGACGGATGTACAGAGGGCGCTGGCCAAACTGGCCGGCGCCCTCGACACATCAAAAGCAGAAAGTAGACCTACAGAAAGTAGAAAGTAGACGAACTGCCTAATGACAGGTGGCGCGCCGGCTGCGGGTCAGGGCGCGCCGATTGGTGGCGCGTGGCGGGGGTCGAGGCACCAGCTCGTGGCGCCGCGGAAGACTTCCATCCACCGGCCCGAGTTGTAGCGCATCACGGCCAGGTAGGTGTCACCGCCGTTCTGCCAGCCTTCGAGCACGATCTCGTCGATCCCATCGCCGTCGAGATCGAGGTGGTCGACGAAGCGGCGGTACTCGCCGTGGGCGCCGGCGCCATTGATGACCCGCGTGTAGCTGGGCGTGTATGCGCCGCCCGTCTTATCGGCGATCGCGAACACGTATGATGTTTCGTCGCCGCGTGCGGCAGCTTCCTCGCCGTTCGGATCGACGTAGGAGACGACGAGCGTCGGACTGGGCGTGGCGCCAGTCGTGAGGGCTTCCGCATGAAAGTCGAGGGAGTCGAGCCGCGACCGCGGGATGTGCGCCGACTCCGCGACCCGGAACCCGATCTCGCGCGACAGTGACGCGACCGCGCTCGGCGTGAGCGGAGCGGCGGCGGGCGGCTGCGTGAGGGCGGCGCTCGTGGCGAGAAACTCCACGGTGATGCCGATCTGCGCCTTGCTGGCGATACTGACCGCGGCCAGCGGAATCAGCGACTGGCAGTTGGGCAGCGTGTAGAGCGGCGCGTCCGGCTTGGACCACATGCCCTGTTTGATGGTGGCGGTGCCAGCGGCCCGGCCATCCTGATAGAGGGTGTAGGTCGTACCCGGATGGTTGTAGATGCGGTCGAAGTTGCGCCAGCCGTCGGGCGACAGGTGAATCGCGTGGAGCTTGCCTTTTTCGAGGACACCGACCGGCACCATCTGTGGATTGGTGCGATCGCCAAACACCTCGAACAGGATCGTCGGGTGCTTCGTGAGATCGAGCTCGTCGCGTACGGCGGAGGCCGCGGCGGACGATTCGCTTTCTGCCGCGAAGGCTTTTGTCTTGTCGCACCCGGTGGTGGCCGTTACCGTTAGCCCTACGGCCAACCATACGGCGCCCGCCGCCGCCATGCGGACCGATCGCATGCCGGCCAGGAGCGTGGCGTTGCCGGCGGCGGTGTCTTGTGTCATCACGCGTCGAGTCGAGTTAATGGACGCAAGCCTCCGGGGTGCACAGCGCTTGCTGGATGAGTGGATCCCGCGTACCCGGGTCGTGGGCGGCCCGGGCCCCACGCTGGAGACGCTTCCGGCGCCCACCGAGTCACCACGGCTCCTGGCCCCCCGGACTATCGAGGGTCCCCTTGCCGCTCGTGTGGTGCCGGGCGAGTCCCGCACCCGGTTTGGCGGCTTCCTCGATGGGACACAGGCGAGCCGCATCGTCACCTACCACGAGGCCGTGCCGATTGTGTTCGCGACGGTGGCGGCGGTGATCCGGGTGCGCCGGGACCGGCGCCTCGTCACGTATGGGCAGCGGCCCGAGGTCGAACGCGGGTTCTACATCCCGCGGGCGCTGGTACCGGCGGCGCTGTGGGATGCCGCGTCGGCGGGCGACTATCCGGTGGTCGACACCGGGGATCGAGCAGGAGAGGGGGATGGCCCCTTCAATGAAGACGATCCGGCCGGCGGCCGTCATCCGGCGGCGCTGATCGAGCGTGCCCTGCAGTGCGTACGGGACCGCCGGCAGCGGCTCGAGCATGTGCTCGCCGAGCGTTGGTGCGGGGCCGAGGAGAGCCCGCTGTACATCGACGGGGGGCTGACGGGGAGCGAGAAGGTTGCGACGGCGTCGGCGAGCGTCGGCGTCGTGAAGCGGCATCGGACCCTGTACGTGAGCGCCGATCTGATGCCGGTGCTGGCCGGGCTGCAACCGGGGGAGCGGACGACTGCGATCCGGATCGTCCATGCGCGCCGGACCGCGGTGTCGAGCTGGTATCTCCGGTTGCGGGATGCGCGCGGGCGGGACCCAACGTGGGGCCTGGTGCGGATCGAGGTCTCGGACACGCCGCCGGATGACATCACGCCGCGCGCCGACGAAGTTTCGCGGTGGGTGATGGCCGAGACGGCGCCGCCGGCGCCGCTGGCACTCCCCGATCCGCGATGGGACACGATGGCGTACGGTATCCGCGACTGCGAGGAGTTTCTACGAGCGATCACATAGGCGGCGACGGGAACGGGAAACAGAACGGCCCACAGAACGGCCCACAGAACGGCCCACAGAACGGCCCACAGACTGGCCACCTGAACGGCGATCCGATCGGCGGCCCGCCTGGTCCGTTGGGGCGAGTCGTCGCGACCGAGCGGCGTCCGAACACGCCGCACGAGTTTCATTTCTGGACCGCACTCGACGCGTCGGTGGGCATCGGGACGATTGTGCGTGTCGTGGGCGCGTATCCCGTGGGCGGGCAACTCCCGGTCATCTACGGTGTCGTGGTGGAGGGATTCAGCTACACCGATCTGCAGTCGCCGCTGCACGACGTGCTGGGGCACGATGGATCGCCGGCGCGCGGAGCGTACGCCGGGACAGATCGCACGGAGATCCGGCTGTACACGGCGGCCGTCCTGCGCCAGGTGCCGGAGGAGCCGCTCCAGCCGGTGCCGATGGGAGAAGTCTTTCTCGCGGATGATGCCGATGTGGCGTGTGCGCTGCGTATGGACGCGTATCTGCGTGAGGGGACCAATACCGGCATTCCCGTGGGCGTCTACCATGCCGGCGGCACGGACGCCGCGATCTTCGTCGACGCCGATTTCCTCCTGGGTCCCGAAGCCGCGCACGTGACGGTGACCGGAGTGTCCGGGCTGGCGACGAAGACGAGCGCGGTGGAGTGGCTGCTGGCATCGATCTTCACGCACTTCCCGGCATCCAAGGGATCCGTCGCCGCGGTGTGCTTCAACGTGAAGGGGCCGGACCTCTGTTTCCTGGACCAGCCGGCGGTGGAGCTGAGCGACGCTGATCGCGCGCTCTACGACAAGCTGCAGGTGCCCCCGCTGCCGTTCCCGCACGTGCACTACTACGCACCGTACACGGCGAACGGTGTGGCGCTCAACACACTGCGCACGCACGAAGCGTTGGCGAGCAACACGCATCCGCTCGTGTGGGGGCTGCAGGATGTGATGGAGTTTGCCGACGTGCTGCTCACGCGCGAGGACATCGATGCCAAGGCCGACGCGCTGATCGATTTCATCCGCGAGTCGGTGGTGGGCCATCGGTTCGTGGACGATCGTCTCCCGCGGCCGTACGAAGTGCAATCGTTCTCGGAGCTCAACGCGTGGTTCGCGGACGTCCTGCGGATGATGGAGCAGACCAACTCCGAGAGTTGGCGGACGCATCACATCGCCACGATCCGCAAGATCCGTAACCGCCTCACGAACATCGCGCAGCGGTGTGCGGGGCTCGTCACGAACGACGGGGTGTCGCGCGATCTGCCGTGGGGCGATTTCGCCGACCGCACGGTGTACGTGATCGACGTCGCCAATCTCGAGGAAGACGCGCAGGACCTGATCTTCGCGCGGGTCGTCTCGACATTGCGGAAGAAGCTCGAGCAGCGCGATCTCGGGGTCGACCACGTGATCGTCTTCGTCGACGAGTTGAACAAGTACGCACCGAGCGACGGCCCCGACACCTATGTGCGGAAGATGTTGCTCGATGTCGCGGAGCGGGGGCGGTACCTCGGGCTGGTGCTGTTCGGCGCGCAGCAATTCCGTTCGCAGGTTCACCGGCGGGTGATCGGCAATGCCGGCACGCAGCTCTTCGGGCGGATGGATGGCGATGAGCTGGCCACGCCCGGGTACGCGGTCCTGAGCCCGGCCGTCAAGACGAAACTCGCAACCCTGGAGAAGGGGCAGCTGATGGTGCGGCATCCGCACTTCACGCAGCCCGTGTTCGTCCGGTTTCCGCGGCCCGCGGTGCTGTCCGGCCGGGAGGGCGCCGACCGGTTCCCGCGCTCGGCTGAGCCGCCCCTGGAAGTGGCAGTCGCGCGCAGCCTTCGAGCGCTCGACCCGTCGGTGACACTGGAATGGGTCAAGCAGGTGACCGGACTCTACGAGCCGCACGAGATACTGCGGGCGAAGAGCCAGACGGAACTGGCGCGCCCGGGCGACGTACGGGGCTTCTTCAAGGCGCAATTCCGGGCGGTCGTGCCGGCACGCACGGTGACCCCCCGGGTGACCGTCCCCCCGGCGGTTCATTCGGCGCCAGAGGACGACCCGTACGGCTGATGCGGGCCGGCATCCGGGGTTCCGGACACCCCGGGATGGCGCGCGGACGCGGGTCCGTGGAGTGGTATAGGACGCGCGGCGGGGCCTAAATTGCGCCATGCGCCTGGTGCACCTGTCGGACCTGCATCTCGGCTATCGCCAGTACCAGCGCCTGACGCCATCCGGCATCAATCAGCGCGAAGCCGATGTGGGGGCCGCCTTCCGGAACGCGGTGGACGCCACGATTGCGCTCGCCCCCGAGATCGTGTTGGTGGCGGGCGACGTCTTTCACAGCGTGCGTCCGTCGAATCCCGCGATCCTGCTGGCGTTCCAGCAGTTCTCGAGGCTGCGGCAGGCATTGCCGGAAGCGAAGATCGTCATGGTCGCCGGCAACCACGACACGCCGCGGTCCGCGGAGACGGGATGCATCCTGCGCCTGTTCGCGCCGATGGGCGTGCGCGTCGTGGACAGCAAGCCGGAGATGATTCGCTTTCCGGATCTCGACCTCTCGATCCTCGCGGTGCCCTACGGCGAACTGCCCAAACTGACGGTGGATCCATCGGCTCGGTACAACGTGCTGCTCATGCACACCGAGATCACGGGCGTGCTTCCACCGATGGAGGGCGATGCAGACCGGGCGGCCTTCCGGATCTCCCGCGACGACTTACAGCCTGAGCGCTGGACATACGTGGCGCTCGGCCACTATCACGTGTACAACAAAGTCGCCGCGAACGCGTTCTATTCGGGATCGCTGGACTACACGAGCGCCACGGCGTGGGGCGATCTCAACGAAGAGCGAAAAACCAGAGTTCCGGGCAAGGGCTTCATCGAATTCGATCTCGATAGCGGAGTCGCCACGTTTCACCGTGTGCCGCTCGCGCGTGCGCTGGTGGACCTCCCCAGTTTCAGTGCGCGTGGTCTCATGGCGGCCGAAGCCGATGCGCGGATCCAGGACGCGGTCGATCGCTGCCCTGGCAAGATCGATGACAAGATCGTGCGGATCGTCGTGCGCGACATTCCGCGCCACATCGTGCGTGAGCTGGATCATCGTACGCTGCGGGACTACAAGCGGCGTGCGCTGCACTTCCAGCTCGACACGCGGCGTCCCGATGTCATCCGGCTGCACGGCCACAGCGCTCCGGGCCGGCGTCCATCGCTTGCCGACATCGTGCGCGACAAGCTCCAGAGCCGTTTGCTCGAAGGCGACATCGACCGCTCGGCGCTCGTGGATCTCGGGCTCCGCTACCTCGCCGACGCCGAGGCGATGACCGCGGCGTCGCTGGCGACGCCGGACGTGGGGGGCGAGGAGTGAGGCTCAACAGCCTGCATCTCCAGAACTTCCGGCAGCACGTGGACAGCCGGATCACGTTCGAGGCGGGACTGACCGGCATCATCGGGCCGAACGGGTCGGGGAAAACGACGATCCTCGAGGCGATCGCGTGGGCGCTCTACGGGAACAGCGCGGCGCGGGGGACGCGGGAGTCCTTGCGGTTCAACCGAGCGTCGGCGCGCGCCACGGTGCGTGTGGAGCTCGACTTCGAGCTGGCTGGGCATCGGTATCGCGTCGTGCGCGGGCTCACGAACGCCGAGTTGTACCTCGACAACGCGAGTGTGCCGATCGCGAACTCGATCACGGCGGTGACCGATCTGCTGCACCGGCGGCTCGGGATGACGCGGACCGAGTTCTTCAACACGTACTTCACGGGCCAGAAGGAGCTGAACGTGATGGCGGCGATGGGGCCGTCGGATCGTGCGAAGTTTCTGTCGCGGGTGCTGGGCTACGAAAAGCTGCGAACTGCGCAGGATCTGGTCCGGGATCGCCGGCGGCTGATCACCGCGGAGACGGCGGGGTTGCGGAGCGGGATGCCGGACCGCGACACCGTGGAGCGGATCCTGGCCGAGGCGGGGGCGCGGCTGGCGGCGGCCGAGCGGCAACTGGCGGTCGCGGAGCGGAGCGAGCGTGAGTTCGCGGCGGTACTGGCGGCGGCGACGCCGGCCTGGGAGCGCGCACAGAGCCAGCGCGACCGGTTGCAGGAGTTGCTGACCGACCTCAAAGTGGCGGAGCGCGACGAGGAGTCGCTGGCCCGCGACGGTGAGCGGATCTCGCGTGAGCTGGCCGACGTCGCTGCTGCGCGTGGGGAACTAGAGGCGCTCCGCCAGGAGCTGGCGACATATCCGTCGATCGTGGCCGATCTGCAGCACGCGGACGAGCGGTATCGCGAGGAAGGACGGCGGCAGACACTGATCGAGAGCGAGCGGTCGGTCGCCGACGAGCTGGCGAAGCTGCGCGAGCGGCATGAGAAGCTGGCGAGCGCGCCGACACTCGAAGAAGAAGTGACGATCGAGCTGGAGACACGCCGGAGGGAACTGGAGGAGGCGCAGGGCCAGCTCGAGGCGCGCCGCACCGAGTGGGTGCGCGACCGGCAGGAGGCGGAGACTAAGCGGCAGACACTGCGGACCCAGTACAACGACCTCCGGCAGCAGCGCGAGCGGCTGATCGCGGCAGGCGAAGAGGGGCAGTGTCCGACGTGTGCGCGTCCGCTGGGTGGCCACTATCGCACGGTCCTCGATCTCCTGACGGAGCAGATGGACACGGTGGAAGTGGACGGCACGTGGTTCAAGGGGCGTCTCGAGCAACTCGAACAGATGCCGGCCGACGTGCGTGCGCTCGACGAGCGGCGCCGGGGGCTGACGCAGGATGCCGGCGCGCTCGAGCGGCGGCTCGCGAAAGTCCAACTCGCTGTGCAGGAGGGGCAGCAAGTCGTGCGCGACATGACGGCCAAGGATCAGCGGCGGGCGGCATTGCTGCGCGACATCACCGCGATCCCTGGTGGCTACGACGCGGCGCGTCATACGTTCCTCAAGAGCGAGGCCGAGCGGCTGACACCTCTGGATGCACGGGCGGCGCGGTTGGGGGCACTCGTGGAGCGTGAGCCGCAACTGGCGCGTGAGCGGGTGCGGGTGGAGACATCGGCCGCGAGCGTATTCGGGCGGCTCAAGGAGATGCGGGCGCGGCGGGACGGCATCGATTTCTCGGAGGCGACCTATCAGGCCGTGCACGAGCAGTACGAGCGGGCGGCGGCGCAGGCGAAGGCGGGCGAGATCGCGGCGCTGACGGCGCGTGCGGAGGCGGGTGCGGCGCGTGCGGCGGTAGAGGGCGCGGAAGTCGGGCGCCGGGAGCTGGACAAACTGCAGACCAAGCTCGACGCGTTGCACCGTGACAAGCGGATCCACGACGAGCTGGATCGTGCGTTCTCGGATCTGCGGACGGACCTCAACTTCGCATTGCGTCCGGAAGTCTCGGAGTTGGCGAGCGGATTTCTGGCCGATCTGACGGATGGCCGGTACGGGGAGCTCGAACTCGACGATCAGTACAACATCATCGTCCTCGAGGATGGGTTGCCGAAGCCGGTCATTTCGGGTGGCGAGGAGGATCTGGCGAATCTGGTGCTGCGGCTCGCGATCTCGCAGATGATCGCCGAGCGTGCGGGCCAGGCGTTTTCGCTGCTGATCCTCGATGAGGTATTCGGATCGCTGGACGAATCGCGGCGGCACAACGTCGTCGAGCTCTTGCGGGGGCTGCACGACCGGTTCGAGCAGGTGATTCTGATCACGCACATCGAGTCGGTGCGCGAGGGGATGGATCGCGTGATCACCGTGCGGTACGATGATGAGCGTGGGTGTGCGGTGACCCAGCAGGTGGATGCGTCGGGCATGCCGGATCCCAACTCGCCGGACGACTTGCCCGTGCGGGGGTCCGAGCAGGCCGTCACGGAGAGTGCCGCGTGATGGCGGTCGCGCGGAACTGGCGGCAACTGCACCAGGCGGAGGGGCCATTCGTGGCGCGGCGCGAGGACATCCCGGCGCTCAACCGCGTGTTCAGCGACGCGTTTACCGACCGGTACCGCCGGGATGGGATGGTCGGCGTGCGGGTGCCGTTCCTCAATCCGTCGATCTGGCGGTATGCACTGGACGATGCGGGGCCGGGGGCGATGCTCTGGCGTGGCGAGCGTGGCGAAGTCGCGGCGTTCAACGTCGTGCATCGCTCCGGCGTCGAGGGGTGGATGGGGCCGCTCGCGGTACGTCCCGAGTCGCAGGGAGCGGGGATCGGCAAGTCGGCGGTGCGGGCGGGCATCGAGTGGTTGCGGCAGGGCGGCGCGACGGTAATCGGCCTCGAGACCATGCCCAGGACGATGGACAACATCGGGTTCTACTCGGCGCTCGGGCTCGTACCGGGTCGCCTGACGCTGACGTTGACGCTGGATGCGGCGCCCTCGGACCGGCCAGCGCCGCTGCTCGGGCGGTTGCCGCTTCGGGTGCGTGATGATGTGGTGGCCGAGTGCCGGGTGCTGCTGGACGGGCTGCTGCCGGGGTACGATTTCACGCGGGAGCTGATGCTGACCGATCATCTCGCGCTTGGCGACACCGTGTTACTGCATCGGGGTGACGCGGTGGCGGGGTATGCGCTCTGTCACACGGCGCCGCTGGTCGAGGGGCGGGTGCGGGAGGAGCTGCGGGTGCTCAAGCTGGTGCTGGCGCGCGAGGGGGATCTCGAGGCGATGATGATGTTGCTCGCCGAATATGCGCGGCGGACGGGTGTGCGGCGGGTCGCGATGCGGGTGCAGGGCGGCTATGTGACCGCGTACGAGCGGTTGATCGCGATGGGCGCGCGGGTGCGGTGGACCGATCTGCGCATGACGCTGAGCGGGGCGGACGAGGCGATGCCGCGCGGCGGGATCGTGTGGTCGAACTGGGAGGTGTGAGGGGACTAGGGA
>Ga0182024_10018560_pt1 | contig 12937 bp, 15 predicted proteins | sample P32metaG_FD_120480 | JGI IMG/M metagenome (GOLD analysis project Ga0182024, IMG submission 120480) | Permafrost microbial communities from Stordalen Mire, Sweden - P3-2 metaG (Illumina Assembly) | ecosystem: Environmental > Terrestrial > Soil > Wetlands > Permafrost | place: Sweden: Stordalen...
TAAAACAATTAGAGTGGGTGGCTCCGGAGTGGGCGGTGTCGTATATGGTACTAGTGGCACGGTGTTCGAATCGGCAGTGGGTGTTGCCTCAAAGTTGAAATTTCCAGGAGCGGTGGCCTGCATGTCGATCGTAGTAGAAGCAATGGGAGCCTGAATGGGATCGACGGTGCCCGGATTGATGATGCCGCAACTCGCCTGCGCTCCGACAAATCTCGGGCATAGTAAACCGCCAACGACCATTACAAACAGAGCTCCTTTGCGATTTTTCTTGTTCACCGTTGGCCTCCCTTGCTTGAATGGCTAAATGCTACTTTCATTGCCGCAGTCCATTACTGTGTTCTGGCACCGTTTTGATTATTGCTGCCCACTTGCTGCCAGCGGAATTACCTGGTAGTTGCCTCCCGTCACCCTGACTATCCCCGGGGTCAGGTTGCGGAAAACAATGCGCGGGTTTGCCGTGTTCGGGCTAAGTCCTGTCAGCGTGATCCTGACTTGGCCGGAATCGCCGACATGCAACAGGCGGTCAGCCTCCATATGCGACTTGAGCACGGCAATCTGTGATGTGGCGCAAAGACCTCTATCCTTTAAGTTGCAATGGATCGTCTTTGGTCCAGGTGGAAGATTCGGCGGCACCATGAACCACTGATTGCTTGGACTCGCTGCAATCGGTGCGCAAGATTGGTGCGCTATGTACAAATCCGCGTTGCCTGACCCGGTATCTGAAAAGACTCCCAAGCGCATTGGCCTCGCGAGCACGCCTAAGGACGGCATCTGTATATGGTTTCGATCCAAAGGAAATGGCGGGCGGTGTGCCAGGCACAAGTGATTAACACTTGCAACTGTGTTGTGATTCTGATCCTTAAGCTCAATTGAAATTGTCCGGGAGTGGGCGGGAATGTGACCGATAGCAGGTGGCAAGTCCGGAACGATAACGATTGGTGGACCGGAGGCTGGCTTCAATTCGACCGTCATTTGCTCAAGCTTGCTTTGGTTAGCAATCTTCTCTTCTATGTTTGTTCCATTGGGCTCGGCGATTGCACTTCCCGAAAAATTGTCCATGGTCGCCAGATCAGCTGGTAATCTCAGCTTGACTGTTCCTTGGGGCACTTCAAAAGTTGTCTGTTTTAGTCCATCAATGATTCGGCTGCTCACTTTAACCTGGTCTGCGGCATAAACCGACCCAGACATAAGAAACCAACCGGCTAGAATACTGACCAAGCTTCGGGCGTTAGACAGCTCTGCCAGCACAAAGTTGATAGCCACTGTTGCGAGCAATTGAACCCGGTGAATGACTTTCTCATTGACTCGTGGTGCTTCGGAAGTTGTCATTTGAGTTTGTACCATTGGTCTGCAAAGCCAATCATCTTACACCAAGTCACTTACCACAGTATTGCTGAATAGTGATCCAGCTGTCGGATCTGCGGATAAAATAGGCTTTGTTCAGGAAAATATGTTACTGAGGTTGGCAAATGCGGTGGTATCGAGGGTGGTATCGACAGTCGTCACGATTGATGGTTTTGTTTGTCGTGCTGGCCGCGGTGATGACTGCCAGTTTCACCGGTTCGCATGCGCTTGCTCAGACTGGCACTAATAGCGACACTAAGATAGAGCAAATAGTCAAAGGGCTGGGCAACACACATACCGACGTGACTGATGATCTGGCAGTACTAAAAACGGACCAGCACGCCGCGGTTACCTTTTTAGTGGGCGAACTACATCCGATACCACGCAAGGTTTACTTCGAGCGAACAAAGACGAAAGATGCACGCCACATCGTTTCCTGTCTGCAAGCCTTGCATTACTTGACCGGTTTGACATTTACCGCCGGCACAGAATCTCGACTAACCGATGACGAAACCCAGTTTCTCGATTTCAGCAATGCAATGCATGACTCGAATCCAGATCACAGATTGCATTTTTTTGGAATATGGATGTCTCGCGATGCTTATTTTGTGGCTCCGGTTGATGCTCAACACAAGATCATCGATCAATGGAAACAATGGCAGAATCAGTACGGTAATTCTTTCCAATATATTCCTTCCGGTACGCCGAAAGATTCGATTGATCACTGGTATTGGTTTGGTTAACTAAGCTTGTCCGAAGCAATCTGCTTTACGGTAGCTCTGTCGGGGTATGACACTGATGTCACCTGGAACTTTCTCATATGGAAGAACAAAAGCCGAACTCCGATCAACAGCTGAACGAAGCAATCAAAGGACCGGATCTGCGATCGGAATCATCGGTGAACGATGGTGGCTTTAATACACACAGTGTTGAGGAAACCTGTCGGGACCTGATTGCTCAAGCGGATGAAGCTATTGCTGCCGCTGCTTCTGCGTCCGACGCTATGACAGGCAAAATCCTGGGCGGCAATTATCAAGTCGAGTCCAAGCTTGGCTCCGGCGGTATGAGCGTGGTCTACAAAGCGCGTCATCTGCTTCTGGATAAATATGTGGCGATAAAGATCATATCGCACGAGCGCGCGTTTGATCTTCAAGCAGTTAAGCGTTTGGCGCTGGAGGCCAAAGCGGCGGCCGCGCTTGCGCATCCAAACATAGTAGCAGCGCGGGAATTCGGCGTCGATCAAGATGGGCACCCATTCATAGTGATGGATTTTATCGAGGGCGAGTCGCTCGAGCAGGTGATTGAGCGAGAAGGCAAGATCGAGCCGACAAGAGCATTCGACATTATTGCCCAGTTATGCGAAGGATTGAAGCATGCGCATGAGAAGGGCATTGTGTGCACAGGGATATCAAGCCGGGCAATATCATATTGTCGCGGGAGGGAGATAAGGAGGTCGCGCGCATACTCGACTTCGGTATCGCGAAGGTCACTAACCAACCGGCTGGACAGACTTTGACACAGACCGGCGAAGTTTTTGGCAGCCCACTTTATATGAGTCCGGAACAGTGTCTTGGCAAAAAACTGGATGCGCGCAGCGATATCTATTCGCTCGGTTGTGTGATCAACGAAATGCTTACAGGTAATCCGCCATTTACAGCAGACAGCGCCTTTGAGACGTTGATGAAGCACATCAATGGCGAGCCTTCCCTTGATTCATCTTTGCCGCAAGCCATAGAGGATTTGATCTTGCGTGCACTGGATAAGGATGTAGCAAAGCGTTATCAAAGCGTAGCCGAGCTGTCTAGCGCGCTTGACGCCGCCGAGTCGAGCCTCTCGGAGGGCGGCGTTCGCAGCCGAAAACGCAGACGCAAAGCTAAGACTACCAGTCGGTGGAGCAAGAAGGAAAGAATTGTCGCCTGGTGCTTAATTCCACTGTGTGCGGTGATCGCGGCTGCTGGAGCCGCCGCAATTGCCAGTATTTGGTTCAAGCCTGAATGGGAAAAGCAGTTGAATATTGCTAGGCAATGTGCACAAGTCCGCAATCCGGCCTTTGCCAAATTTTCATTCGCGCGCGCTCTTACACTGGCTCAGCAAGAACATGACGGACGCGCAGCGGAGTCCCAAGTCCGTTCAGCCATGGGTGATTTTTATTTTTCTGAGGCACGGGAATATAGCTATCAAGCTGATGCGGCAATAGCTGCCAAACAGATGTATGAGGCGCTCAAGATTATTCAGAATACTGGTACTGCCTTTCAAAAGGCCTTGCTCCTCGACAATCTTGGTGAGGTAGAGAACTTTCTGCATGAATATAGTGCTGCTGATGATTACTACAAAGATGCTCTGGTATTTAGAAATCAGGATCCCGGTCCGCAAGGAAGACTTTTGGGTTCGACCTTGGAGCGACAAGGTCTGAACTATGAATCTGAAAAGAAATACGATCTGGCGGAGAAGTCTTTTCTCCAGGCTGCTGACGTGATGCAGCGTGGGGGAGAAAATATCTACATCGTAGACTGCTACAGAGGATTGGCATCAATAGAAATGAAGATGCACAAATACCAGCAAGCAATCGATCACTTCGATCAGTGCATCAAGTTAATTAAAACCACTACTGGAACAGGCGATCCTAGGCTGGAAGAAGTTCTGCTTATCAAAGTCAATCTTCTGGATAAGCTAGGTAAGAACAAGGAAGCCGACGCATTGCGTGCCCAACTCAAGTAGTTCTGGTTCCTGGTGCGGCGAAGGTATGAGAGATTCTCGACTGCGGTCGCTACGCGACCTCCGCTCGAAATGACAGGAACATGGCGCATAAGCACATGCCGAATAAGCACATGGCGCATAAGCACTAAGCTGAGGAAGGAGAGTATCGTCTCAACTTGGTTATGAACGATGGATCAACCATGCAGACACCGTCAATGCAATTGCTTTTAGCAACTTCGGTCAAGAGCGACTTTTCCTCTGGCATTAACGGTAGTCTCATTAGACCTGTCGGCAGAATTCGTGCCGGGCTCGCAGTGGCGGTTGTTTCCATCACCTGCAAAACCTGCCTGGCGATGCCCGGGTCAAGCCAAACTGCTCCCAGTCTCACGCTTCTGATCGCGATTTCGAGAACCTTGGAAAGGTTTTCTTTGAGCATATAGCCATCTGCGCCAGCGTCCATTGCAGCAAAAATGTCGTCCGGTCTGTCACTAGCAGTGCAGATCAGCACCCGTACGTTCGGGTGTGATTGTCTGATTTGTTTGGTCAGTTCGATGCCGCTCGTATCATTCAGACTTAAATCGACCAGAGCTACATCGATATTTTTGTCCCGGAGCTTTTGCAAAGCCTCCGACGCATCAGCTACTTCAGTGAGCGCTAGACCGGGAATCTTCGTCAGCATGGCTTGCAGAGCGAGCCTGCTTTGATCATTGCTCGCGGCGGACAAAACTTGAATTGGTGGTCTCTGGTTTGACATCGGTGTCACTTTCGTGGAAGAAACAGCTGCATAGTGGATGCTTGTTTTGAGGAAATACTTTTTTAGAGCCGAGTTCGATTGCAGGCTGACCCGACGCAATTACGGAATCAGGCGGCCGAATCATGGACCTCGATTTGTAGTGGAGAGTAAGAATGGTCCCAGTTCGGAATGCTTCGGATATAAGTGGCAACCTGATCCAGGAGCTTCTTGTTTTTGTTGACGTCAACGCGGAAGATTATTGGATACCATTTGGGACCCCAGATCAGCTTAATGAAGGCTGTACGCAAGCGTGTCAATGTTATTTTGGATGAAGCAGTTATGCGGCTCTCGTTCACATTTATCGGTTGTACCTGCAATAGAATTGTGCGGTCGACTGTAATCCAAAAGTTTCCTTTACATCGAACCGCAATCATCATCTTGCGTTCATCCAAACCCTCAATTTTGGATTTCGGTAACTGTCCTATAGCAGCCAAACAGAGTTCTAGAGCGTGTGCAGGCGGGATCTTCAAATCGATGTGCTGACTGAAAGCATCGGGATCGCGGCGCAATCGTCTCCGCCACGAGTAATGATAAATGCCGATACCAGCCACGAATAACGGGATCACGGCCAGACTTCCACTGAGTCCGCCCATGAGAAAATACAGAGAAACTTTCGGGGAAAAAATGGATGAAATAGCGGCAACGAGGCCGAGGTAGCACGTCAAATACACAGTTATTCCAAACGCCGGCCGAAGATAATCAATTGGCCGAATTAATTCAGGATTCAAGACCGTCATTAGATCGTCTGGCTGTGAAATTTCGAACTTCATATTCTCCTCTCAGATCTTTCTGAAATCGCTGTTAAAATGTCGCGATAGCGTTCGTGTAAAAGCATCTTCTCCAATTGATTCCCATAGTCAGACAGTTCACAATTCCAAGAGATATTTACCCGGTGAGCCTCTTGGACTAACTGTTGACCGATGTTCTTGCCTTTGCCCACAAGACGGAGTCGCGCTCTGGGTTTTTGGTGGGCGGACCGATAAAGCCACAAATACATCAATACAAGCGGGCGAAACTCAAGTATAGTTTCTTCCGGTTTGTGGACGTTTTAGGAGAGAAACGATGGGCGGCTTTTTGTCATTTCTCGGATTTGTCATCGTGGTGGTCTTTTTCTTTCGTTGTGTTCGCGTCAGTTCAGAGTGGCAACGGAAGGTGGTGCTCAGCCTGGGGCGTTTTGCCGGTGTTCGAGGTCCTGGGTTGTTCTTGCTGTTTCCCTGGGAGACTACGCCTTACACTGTAGACATGCGTCTGGTGACCAGCAGTTTTACCGCCGAGCAGACGCTGACGCGGGACAACGTTCCGGTCAACGTTGACACGATCATCTATTGGCGCGTGTTGCAACCGCAGCTGGCTGTGCTGGAGGTGGCCGATTACAACGCTGCTGTCATGGGTGCTGCACAGACGGCATTGCGGGACATCATCGGACGCACGAATTTGACGGACGTGCTTTCCGACCGCGCCACTCTCGATGAGTCGATGACCAAACTGCTCGATGGGCAGACCGAACCATGGGGCATTAAAGTGCAGTCGGTGCAGATGCGCGACATAAAAATACCCGATGCGTTGCAAGACGCGATGAGCCGGGTGGCTCAGGCGGATCGCGAAGGGCAGGCAAGAAAGCTGCTCGGGCACAGTGAGGTCGCAGTCGCCCAGCAGTTTGCCGAAGCTGGCAGGGTGTACACGGACAATCCGATGGCTCTGCACTTACGCGGCATGAACATGCTTTTCGAAGTGATGAAGCAGGGCGGAACCTCGACGGTGATCATCCCCTCTACGGCGGTGGAGAGCATGAACTTTGGCACCATGAGTGGTATCACGGCGATGGCCAAAGGCGACCGGGTGGCAGCCAGCATTCGCCCACCGGAAGTCCAGGAGTAGATGCTATCGTTCATTTGTTCTGAGAGAGTTCTTGGTCAAGAGCACGTTTAATGGCAGGATCGGTTTGAGACGCCATCTTCACAGCTTTAGCCACGGCGGATGCCTCCTGTTCATGCAAACGAGATTTATACGTTCTGAAGATCTTGTTGATAGTATGCAACTGCCTTATACAAACCAGCATTGTTCAGCTATTGACCAATGTCGCCAGAACTTCGTTCACTCGATCCTTATCTAGATCAAATTTATGCCAGACAGCCCAACAAGCATGTACTTATTAGAAGGGTAGAGACAATTGATTTGCGCTGTCACTGTGTAACTGGAGCGGTAGCTTCGTGTTTTTCTACTTTTCTTACTGAGACATTGTCGATGATCGGTCCGGCGTGCGTATCTTTTGTCATGCTGCCAAGCTCTAGATCTGTCTTGAACTCCTTCGCTTTGAATCGCCATACTTTTGGCGACCATCCCAATTGTTCATGGCTGCGGCCGTACGAATTGAAAGACCATGTAATCAGCTGCCCTGCCGCTCTGGCATACATTGTTTTTATCGGCGGCTCGCCTTCAATGTTTCCCGCCAACCACAATCGCAATTCATACGATGCATCAGGTTCTGTAGCGAATTCCTGTTCGACTCCGCCAATGTCAAAGCCGTTTAAATCAAGGCAGCGAGCGCCGTGCTGCGCCACCCATTTGTACTGGAAGAGATTGACGTCCTTGCCGAATACATGCCATCCGGTAATTTCATGGCTACGCATTCCCACGGGAACAACAAAGTTGTCGGCTTGAAACGGGACCGAGCATATCTCGAAATCCCCATTCGTAATCAGATTTGGGCCATAGCTTACATCATCGGGTGGAGTGGCAGTCGGAGCCATTTTTGCCGTGGGTTTGGCCTTAACGGCGCGTTTTGGATTGACAGCGATCTTAGTTATGTGTTCGCTTCCGGTTTCAGTTGGAGTTTGAGGAATGCTGGTTGAAATGCTCGGTTGGGCTAACGCTGGAGAATACAAGAGCATGCTCAGCAAAGATATCAGTGAGACCGTGGAGCGTTTCATAGTTCAACCTCTTGATCGACACAACGGAAGACTCCGGACCGACCGAAGAATCACCGCCGTCATGCGGAATGTCTTCGGTGTCAGAATATCATGACTCCTGTTCCATCAATGACCGCAGCTATGCCAGACAGACTTGGCGGACCTTAGTTGACATTTGTGCTTGTGGTGTTGTGACTGCATAGATGTATAAAACCGTAGATTGTGGTCGGACCATGGACTGTGGCATGCATTTATCTCTTGGATGTGGAAACCTAAGGTAATTATTAGTTCCGCAGAGAGTCGCCAGATTGCCCCCGATCTGTATCGTGATCCCGTTTATAGATTTCTGCACTGCAAGCACACGCACTGGGACGGAGTTCTCTGTTTAGTGTTCGGCGTGCTGTTCCGAATCGGCATTTTTATGCTTTTCGGTCCGGTCGTTCTCGGGGCAAACCTGGCTGCTACATTTATGGCCTTTCTGGGTCCGCTTTTGGTCAACACGGTGGCGCATATCGAGCGATTTGGCTATAAATCGTACGATTGCGGAACTAGCCTCAACGCAAAATCGTTAGGAATGCTCCTTCAATAGGGCGTGCTACCAGTTTGAATTGTCACCATTTCTATCTCACAGTCCTCGAACGGCGGCCGATACGTTCGAGAACTACGACTCGATTCTAATAATCGACGGCTCTCCATCTCATACTCGGAGTGAGAACCCAAGTTATGTTACAAGTCTATTGCTTTCTCTAGCAAGGAACAGCACTCTAGCATTCTGCGATGCATCGCATCCTCACAATGACTACAAACATTGTGAAGAATTCCTCCCGGGTGACATATCCAACAGTTTGGCTTAATCGTTTAGGATGATCAAAGACGTTCCGGCGCCGAAGTTCGAGACGACCGAGCACGAACCGCCCGTGGTGCAAATTGCATCACCTGAGGCCAGCCGGTGACCTGCGGGTCAGTCCACGACCGGTGTTCAGTCCACGGTCGATGTTCAGTCCACGGTCGGTGTTCAGTCCACGGTCGATGTTCAGTCCACGATCGATGTTCAGTCCACGATCGATGTTCAGTCCACGACCGGTGTTCAGTCCACGATCGATGTTCATCCCGTGACCGGTGGTCATCCCGTGACCGGTGGTCATCCCATGACCGGTGCTATGACCAGAACCTATCATCCCGTGACCTGTGGTATGACCATGACCGGTGGTCATTCCGTGACCGGTGGTCATCCCATGACCGGTGGTATGACCATGACCTGTGGTATGACCTGCACTTCCTCCATGAGGTCCGCCTTTTGCGAATGCTGCAGGCGCCCAGATACAAATGCTGAGTGAAACACAGGTGATAGCCCTTTGAACTTTGATGTGCGCCATAATCACCCCTTCTAAATTGACTTGACCAGATCCATATAGATGCTCCGGCTTGCCCAGCTATTTGCGGCCGGTGGCGACCAGCCTGCTCGCGTTGATGTCGAAAGGACTACCATCCAAGCTCCCAAATAGCCGAACGTTGGAGAATCCGGCTTGCAACATGCGATTTCTGAGTTCTTCTCCTGAGTAAAGAGTGTGTTCAAAATGGTGATGATTCGTTGCGCCGTCCTTGATCAGAATCCATTCGTTTCGAATTCTCGTCCAATCGTCCCGTATCTCGTGACGCTCCACCAGCAAAGTGCCATCTTGCTGAAGCTGTGAAGTCGTTGGTTGCAGCGTCTTGGCCACAACTTCTTTCGCCACCACATCGATGAGCAGCGCACCGTTCTTTCTTAGACTGGTGTGGATGTTTTGTAAAACTCTCAAATCGTCGTCTTTATCCTCAAAATATCCGAAAGACGTAAACAAATTAAGGGCGAGATCAAAACTGTCAGGACGAACAAAATCGCGCATATCATCGCACACGAACTCGACAGACGCAGATTCCATGTTGGCATGCTCAGCGGCTTTGGAGAGAAGAAACTTGCTGCGGTCTACACCAGTAACGTGACAACCGTGCTTTGCAAGAACAACCGAATGGCGAGCCGGTCCACAACATAAATCAAGCACGTCCGTTCCAGTGAATTCAATCAGCGTTAGAATTTTCTCGACTTGAAGAGGCGCCGACTGAAAGCGTTTCTCGTCAAACATGTAAGGATAAAAATCCTGCCAAAACCTTTCGTCTTCAAACCAATTCGAATTCTGCATGTTGGATTTTTTGCATCTGCGGACGACCTAAACCGTTCCCCAATTTTACTCGTACCTGGCGTTGGCAATCAGGTTCCGAAGAAATTAAGACGTCCAGAGCCGCAATTGCCGGTTGAGCCCGTCGAGTTTAGGTGTCACTGACTAACCATTCTTTCGCATATTTGGAGGGCATGATAGGCTTAGAATCTGACTGATCGAGCCCCTGGTTTCCACATGCTAAATCTTGGCTACGTGGCTTTGGCAAGTTATGAATGATAATCCCGATGTCGATATAAGCGCCTGGGAAACACTGACCAGGGATGGCAATGAGGCGTTTAAACAAGGGAAAAACGGCGAAGCCGAGAAGCTCTTGAGCGCTGCATTGCAGGAGAGTCAAAAGTTCGGCCCGACAAATCAATGGACCGCCAAAAGCCTGAGCAATCTCGCTGAGTTCTATCGTAAGCAAGGAAGATACGCATCTGCTGAACCACTGCTCAAGCGTGCCCTGAACATTCGTGAAAAGAGCCTTGGACCGAGCCATCCTGAAGTGGCTAAAACCTTGAGCAACATGGCTGGTCTCTACTTGTCGCAGGGCAAATTTCAGGCTGCTGAGCCGATTTTCAAGCGTTCGCTGGAGATCAAGGAGAAGTCTCTTGGTGTCGATCATCCCGACGTGGCTTTGGGTCTGGAGAACCTGGCACACATCTATCAATCCACAGGCAAATACGCCGAAGCGGAGCCACTTCTTCGTCGCTCCGTAGAGATCGCCACCAAGGTGTTTCCGCCAGAGCACGCAACCATGTTGGATAGCTGGAGCAAACTTGGGAGAATCTACTTTCTGCTCGGCAAGTACGATCAATCTGCACCTCTGTTGAAGCGCGTTCTCGAGACAAGGGAAAAAACGCTCGGCCCGCGGCATGCGAATTTGGCTGTAACGCTAAATCACTATGGCGTGCTGCTGTGTGCAAAGGGCGACTATGATGCGGCTGAGCCATTGCTCAAACGCGCGCTTGAAATTCGTGAGCAGACAAAAGGTCCGAATGATCTGACGGTGTCGGAAACTCTATTGAATCTTGCAAGATTGTATGTTGCTCGTTCCGAGTTTTGGGAGGCAGAGCCATTGCTCAAGAGGTGCATTGGTATCAGGGAAACCGTGCTCGATCCGCACCATCTAGAGCTGGCGGAGGTGATCGAGGTGCTCGCCAATCTGCAGTTCGAGCAGGGCAATCACAATCAGGCGGAGCCGTCGTTCAGAAGGGCTGGTTCTATCTGGGAAGCAGTCTTTGGACCGAGAGATCCGCGTGTCGCAAAAGCAATGCATAGTCTGGCAGTGCTGCACCACGCCAAGGGTGACTACAGCCTGGCAGAACCGCTGTACAAGAAAGCATTGAACGCGTACGAGAATCCACCCACCAGCCAAGATTGCTATAAACTTCTGGATAATCTCGGACAGCTTGCTGATAGCTATCAGCACCAGGGCAACGACCGTGAATCCAGTGTCTTGTACAAACGTTTGGCATCGATTCAAGGCAAATTCGTAAAGACCGACAATGCAACTCACGCTGATGCACTGGAAGGATACGCTGAACTGTTGCGCAACACCAAACGTGCAGATGACGCAGTCATAATCGAGCAACAAGCGCAATTGGTGCGCGCTGGAAAAACAGCACCCGCCGGTCAGTGGAATCGTTTGTAGCGTAAGTCAAGTCGGGTGAGCGGAGAGCGACAGCAATGCGTTTTCACCCAGAATCAACACTATCCTAATTGCGATCGATCACGAGGGTAATCGCGCATCAGAGCTGTTAATGTTTCCTGTATTCTGATTGGGCTTCGAGCCTGGCGGTGCTAGTGTGGAAACAGCATTGCGAGAGAAACTATGAATAATCGGCAAGGCATTCAATCACAAAACAGAAAGCTACGCTCGCGCTTTTCGATGGTAGATCAGCTGTCTGTGGTTTATCAACTCCTCGGTTGCGCCGTATGCGTTTGTGCTATTCCGTTGTACACGTTTTTGACATGTACGCAAGTCATTACCTTACAGGCGTATGTCTGGTTCGTTCCGCTCGCCTTGATCGTGTGGCTTACTTTATGTGCGGGGGCAGTCGTCATTCAAATCATTTTTTTCAGAACTCGACCGCCGCGTGAGGTGCTTCTTCATAGAACCGGTCATGAAAGCCGCAATCCTGATTCATATCTGACCCGTTTCTGATGATACCTCAGACCGCTGACCCCATGCGAGTCAACGTCGGTGCAAGGTCCATTTTCCGAACTTACTGATCCCAACCGACATCGAAACAAATACGTCACCGATGGAGTTGCATGGAGAAACAACTGTTCGCGAATGGGTACTTCTCGTGCTCGCTCACGTGTGTCAATCAGTGGCATTAGGTGATGCTCACCGCCATCTCCGACACCCAAGTTTACAGCCAATGGCCAAGCATTCAGCGTGCGTGACTTGCAAGAGAAGGCAGGATGTTCTCCAAACACCCTGTACAAGCACCAGGATCTATGGCGCGAAATACAAACCCAGTTGCGCGCGCAGGATCGCTTTGCAGCTGTTACACACGAATATAACGCTGGGGTGGAAGCGGGTTCGCAAGAAAACCCGCTTCCTGCCCCTGTTCTTCAAAAAGATATGGCGCCTGGGCGCTTGGCGGCACGCCGCATCGTCTACGAACTGCGCATGCGAGAAGAAAGGGCGATCAAACAGAAAAAGATATTGAAAAATGAGTTCAATAGCACTTATGACACCTCCTGGCGTCGGCAAATTGATGATTCGTTGCCGTCCTCAGCGGAGGACTGTGCTACTGAAAGATTGCAGGTTCTCGTTTCAGTATATACATCACTTTTAGCCCGCAGCCCAGATGAAGACAGCCAGGTTTGGCTGTTGGATATCTTGTCGGCGATCAAGACGGAACTGGTGCGGCGCAAGCGCGCCAGAGAATTCGCCGTCCTGGATGAAATGGTTTTGGAGTTCAGTGATGGACAATCCGCACCGGCGGCGGGCGTGAGTTGATGAGCCGATAAGTTGGTCA
>Ga0182024_10018561_pt1 | contig 12936 bp, 31 predicted proteins | sample P32metaG_FD_120480 | JGI IMG/M metagenome (GOLD analysis project Ga0182024, IMG submission 120480) | Permafrost microbial communities from Stordalen Mire, Sweden - P3-2 metaG (Illumina Assembly) | ecosystem: Environmental > Terrestrial > Soil > Wetlands > Permafrost | place: Sweden: Stordalen...
ACCTCACGCGCGTAATGAACATCGTCGGCATCAAGCCGCTCGTGGTGGCAATCCGGGCCTAAAGAGCTCGTGCTGTTATGCGCATCGTGTGATCGTTTAGGTCGCTCAGCGTGGCCCGAGGTTGCGCCCGGGCTGACTCCAGACTCGATACAGCAAAAATATGCTCAAACCGTCGTGTCGGCGCGGATCGTCCCCCGTTGCGTGCAGTTTTTGGGGGAGGAAAAACGTTTTTACACAGCCTGGGTCAAAAGCGGAAAAGCTCAAAACGAGTATATGTTTTCCGCTGTTCATCCAATAACGGACATTGGATCACACGACGGCTTTTCCCGCTAACGCCTGGGCTGCTCGGATCAAGGCCGATATTTCACGTCGCCGGGCAATTGCTGCTGTCGAGTGGCGGCGCGGCCGGGGAATCGTTTAAGCTGAGCCGGGCCGCGTAAATGGCAGAACCCTGCAAACCAGGATTTTTTTCATGGGCGATCAATCGAGATTCGAGCATCCATCAGAACCTGATCGCCACTCTCGGAGGGGGCGTATCTTCGCCCTGACGTTGCTAGCCGTCGCCTTAATCGTGCCTTTGGGCGTTTACGAAACCATTCCTGTGAAGCAGCACAAAGCGACCGCACCACAACCAGATCCGACTGTTCAGGCTATCCATGGCTTGCAGACGTCCCTGCAACAAGCCGTGGATCAACTGAAGGCGCTTCAACAAACGGTCTCATCGGACCAGGCAGAGTCGAAGCGATTGTCCGACCAAATCAATGGGCTGGCCCGTAAACTTGAGGCCCTGCAACAATCTTTCGCAAGTGCACAGCAGGCTCCCGCACCTGTTGTCGCGATAGAGCCGGATCCGGTAAGACCGAAGCGGGGAGCCCGATAGCGATCGGGGCCTGCCATGAGTGTCCTAACGCCAATGGCCCTTGCGGACTCTAGGAAGCCCTCTGGTTAGTCCGGATTCGCGGGCTGTGATGTGTGTCGGCCGATCGGCGCTAACGAGTCCGCAGCCTTGAGATACGCGCAGGCCCGACATTGGACGGAGAGCCCCTGCACGACCGCGATGGTGTGATCAGATTCCAACACCGGCGGAAAATCAGCTCTATTCTTATTCGGAACACAGTTGTGCCCATCGTCATTCGCACGACTTTGGGAAGCTGTCTGGTCATTGAGGGCGCGCCAAATCACCGAAAAGCCGGAGTTGTTATGAGAATCATCCCCCTGGACCTTCAAAGACGGTCTGAACGGCGGTGGGCCGCTCGAGTTTCCCGGCCGACGGAATCGGTCATGCAACTGGAATCAACCCTGACTTGCCCTTCATGCGGCCATCAGGCCGTGGAAACCATGCCAACCAATGCCTGCGTGTTCTTCTATGATTGCAAGGGCTGCGGGATCCGCCTCAAGCCCCTCGCTGGCGACTGTTGCGTATTTTGCTCCTATGGCTCGGTTCCGTGTCCGCCGGTCCAGACCAGCGACGGCTGTTGCGCACCGGCTGTGCAGAAGTGAGCTGTAGGACCTGAGCCCGCGCCTCTCAGTGTTACCGCCCGAGCCGTCGTGCGTGGGCAGCCAACCGCTGCCGGTTACGCTTTCTGGCCGATCGGCGGCAGGTATGGGCACCATGCCCGCCCCGGGCGTGGCCTTAAGCCCCTGATTTTGTCGGGGAGCCCTTTACTCCGCAGGTACAGTCGATCGCTGGCTAGTCAGTTCAGATGGCTCGGGGCGGAAAACGAGCCAGCCAAAGAATAGCGTATCGGCAAGAACAACCAATGAAGATACTGCGGCTATCGGATCGCCAATTTCGTGTCCTGAATGCACTAGACCGACGCCGATCGTTAGGATGATTGTGCCGACAATCCAAACCCAGACCTGCAAGAAAGCCAAACGGCTGCGGTCAAGTATCGGGTGCAGGTGGTAATATATGCCAAAGAGGAAAAGCGACACCCATCCGAGCAGGTTAAGGTGCGCATGGGCTGGCAGGGTCGAATGATCCTGGCTGATCCCCATCGCGATACCCCAGACCATGCCAGCGACAACCAACAGCACAGCAGCGCGGAAGCTTAAAATGGAAGCTTTCATTTCGATCCCTCCCCAAACAATCTGATGAGTCGTTACCGTACGCGGCAAGGCACACGGGGGCAAGTCGGGCCGCCGCCAGCGAAGGGCTGGCCCGCGTGGCGCGGGCCGTCGCGGGGTTTGCCTAGGGGCGCAGGCCGACAGTCAATCTACATCGTGTGCAATTTGATCGAGATATTTTGCGGCGACCTTGCGCAAGCGCTCAGACTGATGCTCGTCGCGGATCTTCTTGAGCGACGGCACGGCGGCTTTCAAAATCTGCGTGGCCTTACGTTTGTTTTCGACGTCGGGCCCTTGAAAAATCCTTATGGCAAGCCCGACCCATCTTAATCTGTCGACGGCGTTCGTTCTCGGGCTCGAAAGCCCGGATTCGATCGTGGCCGGCATTCTTGCGATCGCGTCCCGAAGGATCTTTTGCACCTCTTGGTCGTCGGACATGGTGATAAGCCCCCTATCGCCGCTCGATAAGGGTACCCCCTAAGGCGTCCCGCTGCGAATCCTAACAGGGCGCGAACCTGAGCCGTGCGCGTTTGCTTCTCGAAAGCCGGTCAGGATCACCCGTTCAATTGGCGCAAATAGCCGAACAACATGGGATAATGCTTTTTGTCGACCAAATTTAACAGCCGCTCGAAAGGCGAAGAAATGACCGCCCGAACCGCCGCGCCCAAGGCTGAAGATTATTCCATTGTTCCTGGCTCGTTGGGTCCTCGCCGTGATTTTCGCATCAGCGTGGGCTTGCGCGAGGGCTGGGACCCTGAGGGCCGTGTCTTCGACATTTCGGAGGCCGTCCGCACCGCCCGCGCTTGGATGAAACGCCGGGTGGAAGCAGGTCAACCCGCCCTGTCTGGCATGTTCACCCGTGCGGAAGTCACCTACGCCTGGCCCCGCCCAGATGGCACGGTTGGCTCGGACCGCGAACCGGTAGCGCTGTTCACTGGCGAAGCTGTCCACGCCTATCTAGGTCATCTGTCCGACGAGACGATCGAGGCGATGTTGAACGAACTCTCTATTGAACTTGGCGCCGCGCTTGGGCAGGAGCGAATTTATGTAGCGTTCGCTGACCGTACGTGGATTTTGGATGCTGGAGAACGTCAGCAGCGGACTCCAGCCTGATTTGCCGATTTGACAATTCCCCGCTGTGGGGGGGATTCGGCTTGCGCGCACATAGGTTGCTGGACAATCCGTCGCCTGGTCGAGCTGGGGCTGAAGGTGAAAAAGTAGAACAGGAGTTGATTGTGAGTGTTGAACATATGCCGGACGAGCGGCTAACTCATTTCTACGAAAGCATTCGGCAACAGGTCGAGGCCGATCGAACAAACAAGCATCAATTCACGGCGGGGCCAAACGTTCGCGAGTATGCCGATAGGCTGCGAAACGAGATGACCAGGCGACGGTTGAGGCATACGCCGATCGAGTGGCCATTGAGCCCGGCCGGTTTGTCGAAGTCGGGCTGAGGCGAGAAAAAATGAGCGAAGCTGAGAATTGGAATGTTCGCTATCTCCAAAATGGTGACCCCCAACTGGAACGGACAAGACTGCTATCTTCGATGTACGATGCCCTCAGGGCGGCGTGCGCATTGCGCCAGCGCCATACAGTTCAATATGTGGGGGGTCCGAACGGCGAAAAATTCGACTCCGATGCGATCGTGAAATGGTGCGCAGAGAACGTGAAGTGATAGGTGTCATCGGGCAGCCGGGCTGAAGGTGAAAGCAAAATAGGACAGCAGCGCTGCTGTTGTTTGCGCCGTACGCCCGGCAACTCCCGTTGCCCAGGCGCGTTGTCCCTTATCACGCAAGAGTTGGCCGCCAGCGCATTGGCGGCTGCGATTTGAATTGCGGGATAGGGACCGCCGTCGCTTAACGGACAAGACGGCGGTCTTGCTGCGGACGGTCCACGCGATAATCAGAAGGCAAAGCAATGAGCAATGAGAAACGGTCGGCTGAGGAACAGGTCGCGGACGAGGCTGACCGAAGAGCCTTGAACCCGAACGCGGCGAAGCAGACGATATCGGACAACCAAGCCGAGCCAGAATTCCAGGAAAACCACAAACGCCTCAAAGCGGACCGGCTGGCGCGTGAAAAGGCGGAGCTGAAGGCGAAGGGGAAATGATTGCCCGTTTCTAAGGTCAATTGGGCTCAAGTCGGACAGATTACAGAGCCAGGCCGGTACATGTTCAAATTCGGGTGGCTTACCGTGACGGCCGAAGATCTCACCATCTGGAAGCAATTTCCCGCCGCCGCCTTCACGCTGATCCCCCTCGAGCCGAGCGAAGCCGGCGAAGAATACCGGCTCGGCTTGTTCGATGTTGGCACGCCGTAGGGGGCCAAGCCCTCACGGGTGGCTTTCGGGCGCTCCAATCTGCGAATCATGTTACTCAAAGAGCCTCTGGGTTGGCCGCTGAGAATTTTGAGGCTACGCAAATGCGTTTTGGCCTTATCTCCCTGATCTGTCTGTCTTGCATTGCCTGCGCACGTCTCCAGAATACCACCGAGCAAAAAGCCCAGACAACTGCCGCCGCCGAGCAAGAGCCCCAGACAACTGCCGCGCTTAAACCGTCGCCGCCGGTCGTGAATCACGAAACAGCTTCCGTTGAATGTAGTGACGGGACTGTTTCAACTTCGCAGGATGCCTGCATTGTCAGCATGGCGAACAGACGCCTCCCTCCGTCGCAGCAGGTCGACCGCAGTCCAATCAAGCCCGCTGCCGCGACGATTGAAACGCCTACGGGCGCGACGCGGTAAGCCAGAAACCTGATTTCCCGATTTGACAATTCCCCACCCGGGGGATTTCGCCTTGTGTTCGCCCGTCTGCGAGGGCCATGCCTGCCGCTCACGCAGCCGTTGACATCGAAGCGTCGCAGGCGTGAGGTCAATCTCAGAGGCGGTCCGATGATGGCCCAGATCTCCGATTATTCGATAGTTACCTACGAGCGCAAACCGGGGTACTGGCGCGCGGCCGTTAACCGAAAGGACCGCCCTAGAAGCGTCGTCGACGCCGCGAAGGTGCTTAGCATCGTGACGCCAGATGGTTTCGCTTCCGAGGCCGAGGCCCAGTTCGCAGCCGAAAAAATCATCAGGAGACTTTGATCTGCGGCGGCCGCTTTTTGCGGATAATCCGTTCCAGCCTTGAGCAGGGATGGTCGACAATGGCCGCCCTCGGGGGGCTCGCGCGAGAATTAGTCCTATTCCGCGAGCCAGCCTTCTGCCTTAACCGCAACCCGAAACGCTCGCCAAGCCTGAATTTCGTTCGCGTCTGATGCACCGGCGTGGTTGAGGGCCTGCCTCGCCACCTGCCAATGCGGCTTGTTTTGGTAGGATAGCCGCATGTGAGCCACGAACGAATAGGCGTCGTCCGCGCTCTTGATCTGATTAGCGCCCGACTCGGGTTTCAACTTTAGGGAAACAAAAGGCATTTTACCAAAAAACTCTCCGCCCGGCCATCTTACCAAAAAGATCATCCGCCTGATGACGATGATTGCCAAGCCCTCACGGGCGGCTTTCGCGCGTTTTGCTGTTGCGCTCGCCTTGCGGTTGCGCTTGGGTTGTTCAGGCTCGGGAGAAGATCGGTACAGCCGCTTTGACTACCAGTCAGAAAAAGGGGCTTGCTGCAGCCGCGCTGGCGGCGCCTTTCGTTGTTTTCGTCGTTTCCCTCCTGATCAGCCCGCCCGTAGCCGGAACGTTGGCGGGCACCACTCTGAGCCGCCTGGTTGATCCAATTGCCATTGTTGCCCTTGCCGGCGGGTTAATTGTCGGTGCGGCGGGATTCAAATGGTGGTTCGCTCCACTGATCGGTCTCGGGCTCGGTGTGGTTGGCGTGTTGATGGCTTACGATTTCTGGCTAAAGGTCGCCGGTCGGGAGGCCGCGGGGAACGCTGCTTTACAGCTTATCATCTGGGCGGTCGGGTTCGCAGGGTATGGATATCTTGCTGGGATGCTATGCAGACCAAAAGCGGTTGATAGGCCCGCCGCCGACGATGTGGCGAAGGATTGACGATGCCCACCGTCATCCGCCCGAAGATCATCTTCGCAGAGATGCGCGCCGCCGGCGTTCGCGGGCTGCTGGTTTATTGCTCGGATTACAAGTGCAGCCATTGGACGGCGATCAGCGGCGACAAATGGCCGGATGACGTCAGGCTGTCTGATCTCGAGCCGCGCTTTACCTGCCAAGGCGTCGGCGCGGTGCTCTTTTTTCAAAGTGCTGGAAACCGCGATATACTCACCAATAGGTTCTCTTACTCGAGTCTCATTGCATGAGGGGTTTGAATGAAGCGTGCCTTAGTGTTGTTCGCAGTGTTATTGCCGCTATTCACACTGCCTGCATTCGGCGGGGTGCCGGAGCTAAACGTTAAGGCGATATGCAAGGCCAGATCGGCCGACGCTAGAATATTGGGGTCACCCCCTGACGAGAGCACAGCGGACTGTGTGCTTGACGAGGAAGCTGCAAAACAGCAGCTCAGTACCTTGTGGGCATCAACTTCGGTCTCCATACGGAATCGATGTGAAAGTGATGCTCGCTCGTTAGGTACGACGAGCTATCTCGATCTTTTCGCCTGCATACAAATAACCGAGGATTCAAAATCGCTCCCCAAAAAAGGAGACCGGGAAGCAGTGATGGCGCAGCGGCGACCGGTGGCCGGATGATTTGCATCGCTACGTCGAGCGGGTGTTGATCCCAACCGCTAGGATCCCCATTAGGGAAAGCGAAAGCTGGCGCGCGATCGATGACGAGCCCATGGCCACAAATGGATTTGGCGATCTGGCGGAGTCCCTAGGGCGTTTGGGGATGGGTCATGGTTCGACCCTTCGGGCTTCGCCAGATTGGAATACGTCCATCTTTCTGAACGGAAACAGCCTTGCCGATGGTTTGATGAACGATCCGACCGGGACCAGGTCTTTCACTATCGACAAAGCATCATCGGGGTGCGCGGCCACGGCCCAAAGCTCGGGGCGGCCATCGGGCAATGTGACTTCGACCATCGGCATTGGAACGTAAGCATTTGTCATCCCGGAAATATGCGCACCAAGTCGTCCATTTTCCACCCCGGAATCCCGCCACAATCAAACTGACCCACTGCCCCAGAATTAACTCGCAACACCGACATCAAGCTTAACTCACGAGTTTCATTGCGGTGCACCACGCACAGGATAAGTTGAATCGCAATTGTGGAAGACTTGTTGGTTTTGAGTATGATTTTGTTGATCCTTATACAAAACGGACCGGACCTGATTGGCGCAATCTCAGTTCTAGCGGTGAGCTCTGAGGAGGCCGCGAGATGCGTTTCTTTTTGACAGCTTTCCTTTTGGGCCTATTTGCGGCTGCCCCGACTTTGGCTCCTGCCGAAGAGAGAATTACGATTGAAAAGTGGCCGGCTGATTTGAATACTCTTTCGTGCGATGCCTTCGTAAAAACTCCAAATGGAGGGTGGGGCTTGGCGGGAACGATAGTCGTAAGATCCTCTAATGAGGTTTTGACAGGAAACACTTACGTCAAGGGCAATGCTGTCGCCGATATCATTAAAAGGAAATGCAGCAACCCTTTTGATCCGCCGCGCTAACGACGGTGGCGGCAACAGCTTCGGCGAGATACGGCAGACATTTCCATATCCACGCCGTCGAGCGTATTCGATCCGGCATTTCCACGCGCCTTCAGTTCGCCCGAATCAGAAACGCATTTTGCTTTTGTCGACGCGGCGGCGCCGATACTGGCTCTGTGACTTCCGCCTCATCGAGATCAACCTCAACCACTGACTCGCTGGGGCGGATTTTCTCGCTCGCCTTGTCCTTATCGGGGGCGCGTTTAGATCAAACTCGCGGCCGTGTCCTTGCGGGGGCGGTTACGCTTACGCTTCCCCTAATGTATGGCCGGAAGGCCATCGAGACCCATGGTCGCCCCCTTCCTCAAGGAAGGTGGCACTCCGGACCAATTCCGCGCCGCTCTCGCCCAGGCGATCACGTTGGGTTGGCTGGTGCGGCATTACTCCGGCACCTATGTGAAGTTCACCCCCGCCGGTGCCGAGTTGTTCGCCTGATGGCTGCCAAGGGCTAGTCAACAGTCCTCGACGATCCAATCCCGCAGAAAAAAGCCGCCAGGCTGACCCCCAGCGGCGGCGTGATGGCACGCTTAGCAATTTGACAGCGGCTCGCGGAATTCGGTTCGAACGGTTTCGAGAAAAAGCCGCCGAGCGGACCCGACGGCCTTCCTAGCCGCAGAGAGACCGTCTTCGGGCAGTCTTTTTTGTTCGTGAGTCATTTACCGGACAGACGAAGCGAGAAACGCAGCAATAGCTTCCGCGGTCCAGAGGGACCGGTCATGAAAAGACAATTATCCGTAGCAGCGTCCTCAGGCGCACCGAAGATCAACCTTGCTGGGCGCTATCTCCGATTGAAGCGGCTAAGGCAAATCGTGCAGGAAGCAGAACGTTTGCGCTTTCCGCACGGCGTCAAACTCGAAGCTTCCGGTCCCAGAATTAACTCGCAGCGCCGGCATTCAACTTAATTCGCGAGTTTCGTTGCGGCGTCATGAGGGCGCGCTATCGTTGCCGCACCGGGCAAATTTCCCCAAAGGGCCCGGGCCCACCGAGGCAAAGCCGTCAGGCGATCATATTCCGCTTGGCGGCTTTGTTTCTGATCTGCCCCGGAACGGTTGACTATGACCAATGTTGAGACCGCGAGCGTTGGAAATTCGCTGATGCGCGTCCTCCACATACTGGCCATCGTGGCCGCCACGGCTGGGTGGCTGTGGCTCCTCGTGTGGCTGGCGCAGCAACTGGTCTAATCTATTTCGGGGCGCCTAGGCATCAGCAGGTAGGCTGCGAACGCCATTCCGGGCGTCCATACGATTACCAGTGACAAAATCACTGCTTCGAAGGCACTCATGGTCGTCTCCCCCATCATGCCGAGTTTGCAGTCTGCCGGGATTCGCTCGAAATTCCCAAGCGAAAGATATGGTGCAACGCAACTCGCTGGAGAAATAGTATCTGTGCCCCGCTGCGCCGCCTTAGCAGACACTAGGGAATTTGCGAGAATCAGCATTACATTCGAACCTCGCCGGCTTGACAGCCTGAGGGCCGACACCAATGACCGAGCCTGATACCTTAAATCTCAAAATAACTGAGTTGAAGGAATGGCAACGAGTAGCTTGGCGTCGGATCGCCGACCCGGCGGTTACACCATTCGAACGTCGCGAAATTCGAAACCATATCAAGGAGAGCGACGACGAACTCCGTCGCTGTTTGCAGGTGATGTCTGATCGGCTCCGCTTCCAGGCTCGCAAGGTGGAAGATGTCGGGGACAGTTTTGCAAACCTTAAATTCCGGCTTTTTGCTTAAACGTCGCTCGCAGTTTCAAGCGACGTGGGCCTGGATGCCGCAATCCGTGAGGCGCGATCCCTCACAACGCACTCAAATCATCCGGCACATCCCCAAACTTTCGCAACACAGTCGCATCGTTGAAGTCGCCGGTTGCCGGATCGCCAGTGCGACTGAACGCGACCGCGCCTGTATGACCCAATACCTTCCAAAGACCCTGCGCATGTTCTATCGCGGCTGCGGGGCTTAGACATTCAATCGGTTCACCAACAACGACGCTGCCGCCAGCAACATCGAACGGCAACGCCACGAAATATGTAATTCCGGCCATGGCACTGTCACCCAGTGTAGGTCTTGAATCTTCCGTGGTAGTAGCCGCGCGCGTATCCCTTCGACACATCGCCCCGCAGCTCTTCCATCTGCGCTTCCAAAAACTCGTTGGCCACGATCAGCGCCTTTACCGCATCGCGCGCGTCACCGCCGCAAGCCGCGATGGCTTGGTCAGTTGCCAGTTCAAGCCGGTCCGGTTCTGGCGATGGCTGGCTCTCAGAATCGGGCGGCATCAACTTGTTGGCCAATTGGTGGTAGCCCGGATAATGTTTCCTGTTTGTTCTCGTTGTCAATCTATTCCTTTGGGGCGGTACTGGCCTGTTTTGATCCCTGGTGGCCTAATCTGAACTTCGCAGTGGCCTGTTTTGAAATTGAGAACAAACACGGTAAGTGGATTGCTGTGGAAACGTCCGAAATCTGCCGGACTTTGTTCTGGGTAAAACAACAGATTTTCGGAGTGGTCCCTTTTGTTCGCCATCGCCGACTCCGAAATATCGGGGCTACGAGATTTCGGAGTCGGCTAAAATCTCTTTATCGAGTTCGAGCTTCTCAAAGCCGAAACTGCCGAGCGATCTTGGCTTCACGCCATGGCCTATTTTGCATCTGCGGATTTCCGGTGCAGCCATTGGACCGCCATCAGCGGCGACCACTGGCCGGATGACGTTCGGCTGTCCGATATCGAACCGCTATTCACCTGCCAAGCTTGCGGGCAGCGAGGCGCTGATGTCCGCCCGAACTTCCATTGGGAGAAGGAGGCGCGCACCGTTCAACTCGGTGCAACTCGTAGAAATCCGACTACTTTGGCGGCTGGGAGTTTATGTGATTCAACAGCCACTTTAGGTGTGTGATAAATGCGTCGCACCCTTCTTTTGGGCCATCACAGCGAATATCGACAGTCGTTAAGGGTTCGTCGGAGAAGTCACAGGTGAGCTTGCTTCTCAGCCCCAACCCATAAGCCTCCTGAGATATACTGCTCATGAATATTCCCAGCCAAAACTGGGGAATCTTTGAGACTGTGTACTGAATCGAATGATCCGGCTTCGGTGTCAGAGGCGGCGTAGGCGTGGGTGGCGGGTCGGGATGAGCAAGTGCCGGGTTCTTCTTAACAACTTCGCGGGCTTTCCGAAGCGCGACGATTGCCTCTTCTTCGTATGCGCCGGGGCTCAGTGCTACCGCTATCATCTTTTCGATCTGCTTACGATCCATCATTATTCCCCGCCATTAATGCAGTACATGGATGAGCGGCGTAAGCAAAGTAGGCCGCAGCGGCTGATGCTATTGCCGATATTGCAGCAATCACCGTCGATAAAAGTGCATAGAATCGTCTCTTTCCTTGCTCACTTGCGCCTCCTTTATCCCCAACGCGCATATTGCACGGATTTCAACCTGTGAGACAATAGGCAACAAGAGCCAGAGTTTGGGAGCAGGACATTGCCCTATCAGAAGCAATTCCAAGGACGACCTGACGGGCAATGCACCGTTTGTAATTCGCCCGCAAACATCCTGAGGACCGAGTTCAAGGTCGGCACCGTAGTCGACTGCTCCCGCTGCGGTGACTTCCAGATTGACCACGTCGTTGCAGATGACTTTCCGTTGCCATTTACGGATGACAAGCAGAAGGCTCTGGCAAGCTATCTCATTCGACGAATGCAACGGCAAGGAAGGGCGCTTCTTACGCGTGATTTTTTTGAATTATTGCGGCAGCGCTCTCTGCCGACGCCCGCTGAACTATGCGACAATTTATTGCTGTGGTTTTCTGAACAGGCAGACGGTCGCGTTGGTAAAGTAGTAGGCGCTGATAAATCGCTTTCCGATCCTGACCTTCTCGCGAGCATCGGAGCAATCGATACCGGCGATGCACAATGGGCGGCAGACGCCCTAACGAAAAGCGGTTTGATCACCTTCCAAGTGATGCCCCCCGGTTATAGTTTTAGGGGACAGATTACTTCATCGGGTTGGAACCGGATCGAGGAATTGCAACGCGCACACGTCGCCTCACGCTACGCTTTCTTTGCACGCAAGTTTGCTAATAGTGACTTAGACACTCTGTACAAGAATTGTCTCCGACAGGCCGTTTCTGACACCGGTTTCGAACTCCGAACCGTTACGCAAAAGGCTGGCCATATCGACGCCCTAATCGAAGATGAGATACGCCGCTGCCGATTTCTGCTCGCCGATTTGTCCGATGGCAACGCTGGCGCGTATTGGGAGGCCGGTCTGGCCGAAGGCTTGGGGAAGCCCGTGATCTATATTTGCCGCGATAAAGTTGATACGCATTTTGATACCGATCACCGACAAACCGTGCGATGGGACCTCACTAAGCTCGACGAGACAGCTTCGCGATTGAAGGCCGTGATCAGGAACACGTTGTTGGGCGACGCAAAGCGAGACGAAACATAGGCTGAGTTCGTGTCTTGGCATCAACAATTCTCCGATCCAATCGAGCTGCTTAACCGCAAGCCGTTAATCACGCTCCGCGACGCCGCGCTCTACATCACCAAGCTGCCGAAGGCCGGCCATGTTTAGGGAAACCCGTGTCGTCGATAATCCAGGCCTCGATCTGCCCATGGCGCACGATCTTACCTGGCCCTGCCTTGTGGGAGTGATTCTGAGCTGGCTTGCTATTTCGTTACCAGCACTTGCCGTCTGGGGTGTTCTGTCAACCGTTTGGGCAAAATGATCGATTGAACTAATGCCCATGGTCAGCGACATGATCATCGAGGCGGGTGCAGACGGCCGCGGGCGCCCCCACGTGCGTTGCGGCAGCTATGCCGCCGAAGGCGCTGGCCTGCCCGCTGGGAGGAGCAATGGCTTCGGGGGCGATGGAAGGGGCTGAAACGTCCGGCAACGCCCTGGGCGTCGCCATGTCTGCGGGTGGCGTCCCTACTCGTTCGCTGACGGGGACTACGCCGCGCAGGCAAACAAAGGGCGCGCCATGATTCCCAGCCGTACACGCTGGGTACCTGGTGCAAAAGCGGATCGGATTGACCGAAGCCTACAGCAATTGACAGTGGCGAGGACTGGGGTCGGCGATATCCCGGCAACTCCCGGCTCTGTTTATGCGAAGGATGGCCGGGCTGGGAGACAGGACTGGCGCGGGTATGTGCGCTAGGAGCGCGTTCAGCGGTCCTAGCCCGTCCTATTCGTGAGAGTGTGGTTTTTTGGCTCGATTGATGCGGCCGCACACCTCCTCTGACGAGGCGCACAGGATTGCCTTCGGCTTTTCACCGCCT
>Ga0182024_10018562_pt1 | contig 12936 bp, 10 predicted proteins | sample P32metaG_FD_120480 | JGI IMG/M metagenome (GOLD analysis project Ga0182024, IMG submission 120480) | Permafrost microbial communities from Stordalen Mire, Sweden - P3-2 metaG (Illumina Assembly) | ecosystem: Environmental > Terrestrial > Soil > Wetlands > Permafrost | place: Sweden: Stordalen...
GAGGAGATTGATGGCTAAGGCTGAGGTCGCATGGATTCCGAACGTCGGCGCGATGAGCGATTTCATCGGCGCCTTTGACATTCCTTCAAGAGTCACGGACTTTGTGTATCGCTGCCGTTTTTCGCACTGTTGGAACGGCACGGCGACGCGCCACAGCGACACCATGGATTGCAAATTCTTCGTGGACGGTAAGGGAGTGATCCTTGGCCTGGCCCATCCCGGCTTCGTCGATTTTCGAAATCGCGCCGGCCGCAATCTGAGTGACCGCGAAGCCAGCTACATCGGCGCGGAATATTTGCGGGAAAGGTTAGAGCAGGAAGACGAACATTCGCTATACGACGTTTCCACGGCCGACGTCATCCGCATCATCGAAAAAATCGGTATCCGCTAGAAATTATTTTTCAACCCGGCAATTTCAAGATTTCGGTTTCGCCGAATCTTTTTTTGCGAGAGACCGGATGTAGTTCACCATGTTCCAGATTTCGTCAGGTTTGACGCGATCGCCTTCCGCCGGCATGTCGCCTTTCCCGTTCTTGATGATGTAAAACAATTCTCCATCGGTCATGTTCTTCAACGCTGGCGCATCCGTGTAATCCAGCATCTTAAGTTTCATGTCGATCGCCAAATCACCTTTGCCATCGCCATCCTTCCCATGGCACATCGCGCAATCGATTCCGTACGATTTCTTCCCTGCGGTTAGCGACGTCGCAGTCGGCCTAACCGGATTCGGCACCTTCGCAGCTTCCGGCGGCATCTTCCACTCCGTCGCGGGCGCGGCGGTCTTTTGATCCTGCCCAGCCGATACGGAGCAGCAGCACAGCACAACAATCGAGAACACGCGAACCACGATTCGCATAGCACCTCCGAAGCACGGCATTCTGTGACAGTGTCCTGTGACAGTATTCTGTGACAGTGTTTCTGTGTTGGGTTTGAACGGATTCTACTCTCAGAAACCGGGTGCCGAGAAGAATACTTTACAGTCCGTCTGCCGGCGTGGAAACGGTAAAGACTTCGTAGCACCCTGGAAGTATCAAGCGTCGGAAAGGGACTCGTTAAATCCGCTGCCGTCCTTCAGTTCGCCCACCTCAAGAATCTCCCCACAGTCGAGGCATTCGATGTACTGTGCCTCGTCGTCCTTGGCTATGATTTGCGTGCGTTTGTGCGGGCAAGCAGGCTTGGCAGTTGACATGGGTGCTCCAAAGCGCAGAGTGAATGATAGCACTGAGGCAGAGCCTCGCGTTCGGGCGCGAGCAAGTTGACAAACCCGACGATACACAATATCAGTCTCTTAGTACCCACTACCGGGATCGAGGATATTTGGCCAGCGAGATGAGCGCGCAACGACGTCTGGGCACCATGCTGTTCTACGGGATTGTGGCGATACTGGCCTATCTCGTATTCCTCGTGTTCGAGCCCTTCCTGCCCGCACTGGCCTGGGCCGTGGTTATCGTCGTCGTATCGTACCCCGCCTACGAGCGCGCCCTGCGACGCTTCAGCCCGACGGTAGCCGCCGTGATTTGCACAATCGGCGTCATCGTCATTCTCATTGTCCCGGCTGTATTGGTAATGGGAGCGTTCGTGCGCCAGGGCGTCCAGGCGGTACAGACGATTCAGGTTCAAGTAACGAGCGGCCATTTCGATTGGGTCAATCGGCTCTGGATGGAAATCGAATCCAAACTTCCAGATTCCAGCCAAGCTAGCCTTGGAACGATAGTCAATCGCTATGCGGATCTCGGGGCCACCTATGTCGCGACCAGGCTCGGCACGGTCCTGAGAAATACCGCGGCGTTTCTGTTTCATCTGAGCGTGACGATCTTAGCGATTTTCTATTTGTATCGGGACGGAAAATTAATAATGGCACGTGTGCGAGCTATCCTGCCGTTCGAGCAGTTGCACCGCGACAAGATGATCAGAGATTCGCATGACCTAATTTTTGCGAGCGTAATGTCGAGCGCCGTAGCGGCTGCTGCTCACGGCATACTTGGAGGGTTTGCGTTCGGGTTCGCGGGAATTACAGCGCCAATTTTTTGGGGAGTGATGATGGGATTCTTTTCGTTGATACCTCTGGTCGGGTCGGCCCTGATCTGGCTGCCCGCGTCCATCAGTCTGATCTCAGAGGGACACGTTGGCGCTGGAATCGCCCTGGCGTTGTTCTGCAGCGTGGTTGTCGGACTCGTAGACAACGTGGTACGGCCGTGGGTGATCAGCGGACGCGCAGAAATGAGCGGATTGGTTGTATTCATCAGCGTGCTTGGCGGCATCGCGGTTTTTGGTCTTCTGGGTGTGATTGTCGGTCCCATCATCGTCGCAACTGGCATGAGTTTGCTCGATCTTTACGTGCCCGAAGGTACCGATGCAATTGATTCGGGCGAATTCGATGGGGATCAAAATGGTGTCGTGCTAGAGTAGCGCGCTTCGATCGTATGAGTAAGAACTCCAAATCCAAAGAAGTCCGATTGAAAGAGAACGGACCGAGGCACGCCTCGTTGCCGCCAGAAAAACTGCGTTGGCGTTGCGACCCATCGCGAATTCCGTTCGAGACCACGGCAGAGGTTTCCCCATCCACGGGCGACCCGGGGCAGGAGCGTGCTCAGCGGGCGCTGCGTATGGGTGTGGAAATGACTGCGCCCGGTTACAACCTCTTCGTGTGTGGTCTTTCCGGTACCAGCCGCGGTGGCATGATCGTGCGAATGATTGAGGGCATGCTTCCGCAGAGCGAGATGGCGCCCGATCGAGCGTACGTAAACAATTTCAAGAATGCGGATCGGCCCCGATTACTCACCTTGCCGCGCGGGCAGGCGAATGCGTTCAAGAAGGAAGTAGAATCTGGAATAGATTTTCTTCGGCGGCGAATTCCGCAAGTGTTTGAAGGCGAGCCTTTTCAACGGCAAAAAACGCGAATCGTAGAGAGATTTACGCAGCGCGAAAAAGAGTTGATGGATGATTTTACACGGCGCATCGCTCGTGAGCAGTTCGCACTGGGAAGAATGCAAGTCGGCGCGGTGGCGCTGCCGGAAATTTTTCCACTCATCGAAGGACAAATGGTACCTATTGAGGAAATCCCCAAGTTGGTGCAGGAGGGGAAGCTCGAAACCATGACTGCCGAGGAACTTGAGCGTAAATACGACCAGTTTCGGCAGGAGTTTACGGTTGTGTACCGAAAGACGCTTTCGCTATCGCGCGAACTTGCGAGCGAGATGAGTTATTTAGAGCAGGAAGCGGCTTCGGTTTTAGTGGACGGAGTGATCGAGGAGTTGAAGGAAAAATATCCAAGTACTCTCATCGCGGAGTACCTGGAAGAAGTGCGGCACAACATTCTCGACAACCTGGAACCCTTCAAAGAGCGCGAAGGTGAAGACGATCCGCCCCCTCCAGAGGCTGGCGCAGGGCCGCGTATCGAGCGTACCGAGCGCGAACCATTTCGCGTGTACGGGGTTAACGTAATTCTTGCTCACGGTGAAAAAGAAAAATGCCCGGTAGTCTTCGAAACGATTCCAACCTACGCAAATCTCTTCGGTACGATTCACCGCAGTTATGACAGGCGCGGTGGTTGGAATTCGGATTTCATGGACTTGCGCGGCGGTTCATTGTTGCGTGCGGATGGCGGTTTCTTGGTGATGTATGCCCTCGATACGCTGGCCGAGACGGGAGTGTGGCGAACACTGAAGCGGACATTGAATCATGGAAAACTCGAAATTCAGCCCGTGGATGTATTTTTCCCCTTCAGTGCGGCGACGATGAAACCCGAGCCGATAGATGTCCACGTCAAGATTATTCTGATCGGCGACCGCGAGATGTATGAGCTGCTTTATGATTTCGAAGAGGATTTCAAAAAGATTTTCAAAGTTCGCGTCGAATTTGACGAAGAAATGAAGTGGAGTGATGCGGTGATCGGCCAATACGCCGGGCGCCTGCGCAAAATCTGCGACGACGAAGCGCTTTGCGCATTCGATCGCGGGGCATTTGCGTCGATCCTGGAACATGGCGTACGCCTCGCCGGCCGACGCGGCAAAATCACCACGCGCTTTTTTGACCTTGCAGATCTGGCGCGCGAATCGTCGTACATCGCGCGAAACGAAGGGCTCTCGGTGGTTGCTGCGCAACACATACGCAAGGCGCTCGATTCAAAAATAGAGCGCAGTAACTTGATGGAGACCAAGATCCGCGAAATGATTGAGCAGAATTTGCTCTTCATCGATACCACCGGTACGCGCGTGGGGCAGGTAAACGGGCTTAGCGTGATGGAAATCGGTGGCTATGCCTTTGGCAAGCCTGTACGAATCACGGCTTCGGCGTCGCCAGGAAAGGTCGGTATCATTAACATCGAACGCGAAGCGAACTTGAGCGGCAGATTTCACGACAAGGGCGTCCACATTATCGCAGGGTATATGCGGCGAACTTTCGCGCAGGATAAGCCGCTGGCCCTCTCAGCGAGCCTTTGTTTCGAGCAGTCCTATTCAGGAGTCGACGGCGACAGCGCGAGTTCAACGGAAATTTATGCTTTGCTTTCCGCGTTATCCGGAATTCCGATCCGCCAGGAACTGGCCGTGACCGGTTCGGTGAATCAGCAGGGCGATATTCAACCGATCGGCGGTGTGAACCAGAAAATCGAAGGGTTCTACGACATTTGCAAGTTGAAGGGCTTAACGGGTCATCAGGGAGTATTGATCCCGGCGGAAAATGTTGATGATTTAATGTTGCACGACGAGGTCGTGGACGCGGTTGCGAAAGGCCGCTTTCATTTGTATCCCGTGGCTACCGTAGAACAGGGAATTGAGATTCTTACGGGCACCCACGCTGGAAAGAGATTGCCGAATGGCAAGCACGAGCCAGACACTATTTTTTCCAAAGTAGATAAGCGCCTGCACGAGATGGCAATGACCATAAGAAAGTTCGAACACTAATCAACATCCCTCCCGTCACAAATGTTTCGAACACTAATGGCAACCGCTGCAGGTTAGACCAACCGACGCATCTTAATAGTAATTGGCAGCGATTGGCCGTGGCGATCAATGAGCAACTTGTATTCATGGCCAACTTGACGGAACAAGTCGCGTATTGCTGATAGTGAGAGATCTGCAGCGGGTTCTTCGTCGATCCCAACGATGATGTCTCCTTCTTTCAAGCCGGCATCGGCTCCCGGTGTTCCGGCGCGGACCTGAACAATCTCGAATGTTTTGAGGTTTGCGCCCTTGGCTAGGATCGAAAGACCGCTCATGTCTTCCTGGGCGGTGTGATTTATCTGCAGGTTGGGATCGAGGAACACTCGATGATGAGGGAAATCAAAAACTACCGAAAAGCGCCGTAACAAGTCGCCGCCGATTTGTCCAGCGACTTTACCGCCGGCAGTCGCATTGGAATTCATTTGCGAAAATAACGCGACAGGTTCCTCGACGGTGAAGGTGCCAATCTGAAATGACTTAATGCGTCCGACGAGAATTTTTGAGCCCTCGTCCAATTCGGGGTATGAAGCACTGACTGCCTTAAAGTGTGCGGCGGAAATTTGTTTGGAGTCCGTGAACGTTCGATAAAAGACGATGGCGGAATCGAGAGCGGTATTGATCGCGAAATCGCCCTCGAAATTTTTGCGACCCGAAATATTACCCTTGGCACGAATCAGCGCGGACGAACCGGCATCCGTTATCGGAAGACTCTTGCCGGTTCCGGCGTACGTGTAGGTAGCAGGATCGAAGATCTGTACGGTTTGACGCAGGTAATCAACCACGATAACGACGTGATCGAAGAAATCCCTGCCCAGGACGCCGTGCGCAGGCTGGCCTGTGGTTTCTGCAAAGTTTTTTTGCGCGATGACGGGAAGGGCGATTTGATTCAACCGCAGGCCAGGCATCGTTAAGACAGCGTTCTGAATGGTTCCCGTCGAACTGATAGATAAACCCAATTCCTTCGCACGGCCCGGTTCGATGGAGGTCCGTTCAGCCGATGAGTCGAGTTCGAAAAGCGATGGTATGCCTCCATTGATCCGCACCGGAATGAAGACCAGGTTGTGGACAAACGAAGCTGGAAGTTGCGCGGCATATGAAAACTGAGGTTCAGCACTGGATTGCTGATTTGCCGGTGCTGGTGATTGAGCAGATAGACGCGGTGCGAGGGACGAAGAGCCCAATACAAATGCAGAAAACAAAAAAGTAATTACCACGCCTCGATTCATTCAGCCCCCGCGAAAATTCCAATAAGATTGAGCGCTTAGATTATACGACCTATGGAGTTGGTGTCAGATATCCATGTCGAACGAAGACCGTGCGGCACATCCCTTTCCCCGAGGCGGGGTATGGCACGCCGTTATCATCCAGGATTTGCACAGTAAGCGGATGATATTGACCGTCGTGTGCCGGAACAATTCCCAGAACGTACTGGTGGCGTAGAGTGGCGGCGATTTGCCGGTACGCCGGAGCGAAATCGGATGTGGACTTAGGGAAGAACGCGCGGCCTCCCGTGACGGTTGCGAGGGAGCCCAGAGTTTCATCGGCCTTGACAAATACAGAACTCTCCCCCGATTCGGAGACCCCTTTGTGTTTGCTTTTTGGGGAAGAAGAACGCAACGCGGCGCCGAGGGCTACGGGGAATATTACGACATCGGTGGAGCGGAGCTTCTGCATGAGCGCCTCCCGATGTGACGCTGGTGCTGAATCCAGGCCAGTCGTCAGGAGGACCAGAGCTTTTTTCCCTGGCACTGCCTGCATCGAATCGAGCGTGATGGAAAGAGAGTCGAAAAGATTCAGCTCGCCGAAGCCCAGCGTATATTGGATTTGTTGAAGTGCAAATGTGAGCGAGGACCTGTCAGCGGTGAAATCGAGGATGGTTTTCGGCGCTGAGTCGTAGACGACGAGTCCGATTTCATCGTCGTCGTCCAGGCCGGTCGCCAGTGCGTACACTGCCGCGACGTGGTCATTTTGAATAAGGTAAACAGCGGGACTGGTTTCCACCATGACCAAAATTTGCGCGGGCGCATCCGTAGGAGTAAAGAAAACGACATGCTGATCGGCATCGCCATCGAGGATTCTGAAATTTTCCTGCCTTAGATTGCCGACGAATTCGCCATGTTCGTCGGTAACCGTGGCATCAAGCTTTACAATCTCCGTAGTCACGCGCAACGGTTCCTGGGGTATCGAGTCTATGGGTTGGCGGGAGCCAGCCGTCTTATACATCGACATCGGAGCAAGCGCCGTGACGAACACAACACTCGCAAGAAACAATGGTTGGAGGGGCCGCAAATCGTAGGTCACAGTGGTTACCGCCGCAGGCACGGAAGTCTGAGCGCGACCTGACGTTGCTTCGGAATTCAAGATGCGGAATAAAATGCGTGGCGACCCGCATAAATTCTCAGGACGCCACGCAGCAACGCCAAGCGGTTCCGTCGTCCCAGTGGACTAATTGCCGGGCGCAGGATTGGATGGCGGAGCAGCACTCGCCGATTTGGGAGTGCTCAAGTAGCCTTTCGCTTCGTCCTTAGAGAGATCAAAAACGACGATCTCGTAGGGGGCGCGCGCACCTTTCACATAGAACTGAATAGGTTCGCCCACCGTCTTGTCCTTCTTTTCGATGCTCTTGTCATCCGCGACCACAGCTACGGTGTAGCGATAGTGTTTTGTATCGACCTTCTTGAGCTGGACCTGAATCGGCCCAACGTGCTGCGGACCGGCGTTTGACTTGGTTAGAGTGAATTCAAAGATATCGCGCTCGCCGCGTCTTTTCAGCTCTTCGACTTCGTCATGGTTGCGCGCGATCAGGCCGCTTTGCACTCCAAGGTCGCCGACCGTGCTCTGAAGTTTAGTTTTTGTGGTTTCCAGATCCGCTTTGGTGGCGTCGGCTTCGCTCTTTGTGCCGCTCAGTTCCGTGGATACCTCACCGATTTTTGTCGAAGTGTCCGCTTGAACGCCTGCTATCTCCGACCGAAGTTTCGCGTCGCTCTTCTGTTGATCCTTCTTGATGGTTTGGGCCAGACTGCGCGCCTGGGCCAGCTCATCTTGGGTCAGCCCGAGTTTCTGGGAAGTGACATCGAGCTCTCCCTTCAGATCGGCAATGCGTGAATTTGTCTTATCCAGTTCCGTGGCCAAAGCTTGCGTTTTTCGTTCGGCATCATCCATGCCTTTGCGAGATGCCTGGCGTTCCGCGTAGCCCGCGTAAAGCAGGTAGGCGACAAGCGCAAAGGCGATCACGAAAAGCAGCGTGACCCAACGCGGCAAAGAAGAAGCTGTCTCGACGTAGTGCGTCTCTTCGCCGGGCGTGTTCGGGGTCGAACTCATCGATCCTCCTAGGACGGGCCAATTGCCTCGTCAACAGGGCGGAATTATGGCTGAGGCCGTACGGTATGTCTACGTCAGATGAGAAGGATGTTACCAATCTGACGAGGGCTCCGGAACGGTCATCGACAGATGCGGACACATGCGCTTGACTTATTTCTGGTAGAAATGTGTGTCCTCGCGGAATTTGAAGCCGTTAAGGGGTCCATTTCGTCACGTTCTTCTCCGGCGCCCCGATCCTTGCCCGCGACGGTAGTTTTCGGTATTCTTTCTCCGCCGCGAAGAAAGCGGGTTACGGAGCGAGATGATCTGTCCGGATTGTCGCAGCGTTGATTGCTTTAGATCGCATCGTGACGGCGCTTTAGACTTCGTTAACAGCGTGACCGGCCTGCGGCCTTGGCGATGCCACACGTGCGATCGGCGTTTCTATGCGTGGCGGGTCGCTACCCGATTTCAAGGTTACGCACATTGCCCACGATGCGGTAACTTCGATCTTGAGAATATCTCGCGAGAGCGAGTCGAAGCGGGGACTCTCATCATGGTGAAACGGTGGCTTGGCTTTCCGGCTTACCGCTGTGATCCCTGCCGCCACCGCTTCTTCAGCGTCCGAAGATTTCGGCGAATCCTGCCGTCGCTGCTCGAAACACCCTCTTCTGGCAAGGTCGTTGCAAGTTAGCAGCAGCTCCCCGCTTGTCTCGAAGGCTCATCCCCGTAGTTAGCTGCCCGCAAATGAGTTGAGTGGCAGTAACGCACAATTCACATTCCAGTCACAGTGGGTTCAAGGTTGGCGCATAAGGTGCCAGCGTCGCCATGCGTGTGACGTAACGACGGAGTACAGCGCTTACACAGGCCAACACGCCCGCTTGATTTTGAATCCGTATATTCGAACGCATTCCAATGCTTAGGGCAAAGTCTGAGCCGCTGGGACATAATCGGGGACAGCAGGACTGCGTTTGAACGAGGCTTGCTGAAAGTTCGGTCTGAAATTTAAAGCCGTTGGCAGTCAATTTAAGGAGGAAGAAATGCGAGGACTTACAACAGTTTTACTGGCCATGGGGCTGATCGTGACACCATTCACGACAAGAGCTGGTGGACCAGGCGACGACGACAAAACCGCGTCGAAATCCGCATCGACAGACAAGACAGCAGACAAGACGAATGAAGCAAAGACCGCTACAACGACCCCAACAACCGATGCGTCGGGAAAGCCAGCCACATCTTCCGTCGAGTCGGAGCTTCAGCAGGTTCGCGAACTGCTTGAGGCCCAGGCCAAGCAGCTTCAAATGCAGAATGACCAGATGAAGATCCAGCAGCAGAAAATGGAAATGATGGAGGAGGAGCTAAAAGCGGCGAATACTCCGAAAGACACTTCGTCCGCTGAAGCGCCGCCAAGCCGCTATGCGACTGGAATCATCGGTACCTCTGATGGACAGGCGCCGAATGGTGATAACGCCGCGGTGATTCGTTTCAAGGGAATCACTATTACACCCGGCGGATTCCTGGCAGCGGAAACAGTATTCCGCAATAAGGCAACTTCCAGCGACGTCAACACGCCGTTTAACAGCATTCCATTTTCTGGAAATCCCGGCGGCCAAACCACCGAATGGAACGCCAGCGGCCGGCAGTCCCGTCTGAGCATGTTGGCTGAAGGAAAGTTGGATGCAGTGAAAATCAGCGGTTACGTAGAGTCGGACTTTCTCGGCGCCGGAATCGCGTCGAACAACAATGAAAGCAACAGCTACGTGCTTCGCCTGCGCCAGGGTTGGGGCCAAGCCAAATTTGACAACGGCTTCTCCATAACCGGAGGCCAAATGTGGAGCTTGGTTACCGAAACGAAGAAAGGCGTGGACAACCGAACCGAAGCATTGCCGATGACAATCGATCCGCAATACACGGTGGGCTTCAGCTGGGCGCGCCAAGAAGGCCTCCGAGTAGCAAAATCCTTCGGCGAAGACGGGAAATTTACCCTGGCCGCTTCGGTGGAAGAATCCAACACCACCTTAACCGTCCACGGAAATCCGACCAGCGTCATTCCGGCGTCTACAACCACCACAATCACCGACGGAACCACTACCGTCGCTGTTCCAGTGCTCAGCACCACGACGTTCAACAACTTTCTGGTGGGAGCACCGGGCACGAGCGGCGGTCTTTACAATCCAACTGGCACGTACGCGTATAACAAAACGCCTGACTTTATTTTCAAGGCGGCTGTGGATCCGAAATTCGGTCACTTCGAAGTTTTCGGGATTGTTGGCACCTTTCGTGACCGGGTTTATCCGTGCTTCGCGGCGCACGGCGCGATTACGTTGCAGTTCCCGGGCGATGGCACGCAACCGCTGCCGGCCACAGTCGTGGCGCCAGCTGTTACTTGCGGACTCACGGGTTCAACCCAGGCGAGCTCGGGCGCATTTAACGACTCGCGCACGGGCGGTGGAATTGGAGCGAACGGCCGTATATCACTCGGTTCGAAAGTCGATGTCGGATTGCACTTCCTCGGCGGCGACGGAATCGGCCGTTACGGTACCGCTGGTCTGGCGGACGCGACGGTAAGGCCTGACGGTACGATGGCATTGATTCGCAGCTACCAGACCCTGGCGACGCTTGAATTCCACCCCACACCAAAGCTGGATATTTACTTCAACGTCGGTGGTGAATACGCTGGGCGAGCTGCATATCTGAACGGAACCAAGGGCGAAGGTTATGGATCGACTTTGATCCGCAACGATGGTTGTTCGGTTGAAACCTTGCCGCTGGCTGCGCCGGGGGCGTCGACCAACACCACCGCGGTGCTCGGCTCCAACGGATTCATCCCTGGGGCACTTTCGAATTGCGCCGGCGATACCCGGAACATCCTCGAAGGTACGGTTGGCTTCTGGTACCGCTTTTACAGTGGACCGAAAGGCCGCATACAGTTCGGAACGCAGTATTCCTACGTAACGAAGAACACATGGTCTGGCGCGGGCGCAACGACGGGTTCAACATCTGCCCCGCATGCGCTCGACAACATGCTCTTCACATCGTTCCGCTACTACCTGCCGTAGATCGTTCGGGCGACGCGTAAACGTCGTTTCGTGATAGGGCTTGGCGGAAGGGGGCGCCGATGATTCATCGGCGCCCTCAATACGCCCAACCTGGTTGTTTTCACGCCGTCAGGAGTACCGGAACAGCCGGAGCAACTAACACTACATCGACGAGTTTGCGCCAAGTTCAATTTGCATTGAAGTTGCTGTGGTAGATTCGCCGGCCAAAAGTGGCTCGTACGAATAAGCGTATTTAGCTGCTGGGCCGATCCGCACGTTATGTGAGGTACGTTAGGTATTTTCGTGGGTTGCATGCCAGGACGATGATTGCCTGTCTTGCGGAACCATTTGAGCCGTGCGAAAATCTTTGGGCTGCAGTTCCGTTCATTCCGGCGGTATCGTCTAGGGGTCTAGGACGTCAGGTTCTCAACCTGAAAACCCGGGTTCGATTCCCGGTACCGCTACCAGTAATAATCTTACGCAAATCCGCGATCAGATATTCACGTTTGAATTTCGTCGAAAATTAAACTGTTTGGTCTACTTGTTGGTTCCCTGACGCATGAGGTCCGCCAGAGAAGGGAATGATGAGGGGATGGTAAGAACTTGCTCGAGCGGATTTTTTGCGTGTTCCATGGCCGCGACCAACATTTCAAGGGCGGGCTGCGTATTGGGCGGAACGATAACGGTAGCGGCGAGCGTTCCGTTGCGAACGGCTTTTTGCCCACTATTCACCAGGCCATCGCAACCGGTAAAGGGCAGTCGCAGCCATTTTTCGCGCACACTGGCATCCGGCCATTCCTGCATCGCCTTGCGGGCACCCATGGCCATCGAGTCGTCTTGCGCGCCCACCAGATCGATCACTTGTTTCGCAGACGTAGGAAGACGCATCCAGGAAAGTACCGCTTTGTAAGCGCTGTCCTCGGTCCACTGGCCCTTCAGCGTATTGACTCGAATATTGGCGGGTTTTGTTTCCTGCATTCCCGTGGTGCGTTCTTTAGCAGCTGAATTTTCCGATGGCCCCTGGATATAAATAATTGAACCACCCTGGGGCAGGAGTGCGGCGAATTGCATGCCTTGAATCCGGCCGATTTCAACATGATCGGAGCTCACCGAAAACGCCGGCACACGACTAAGACGACGGAGGTCAGGCAGGTATTCCGCAAAACGGTTCAGAACGACCCAACCGATTCCGACGGCTGAGGCTGCGCGTGCAACCTGTGGTAAGGAAGTCGCACCCAGAGGCTCGAAAAGAATGGCGTGCGGACGATTTTCCGGCGAGACCTGAATCTCCTTCAGTATCTGATCGCTTTGCTTGATGGCGTCATTTTCAGCGTAAACGATCTGCAGCTCAAAGCCGAGTCGTCGCGCGGTTTCTTTAGCGGCGGAAGCTTGCTCCTGCTGGTAGTCGTTGTCGTCGGTGGGAAGCGAGAGAAGGAACTTGAGTTTTGCCATTGGATCGCTGCACTTTCACTCCGTGCAGAAGGATTACACGGTAAGGAGTAAAAAGCAGCGCAAAAGTAGACTAGAAGTGGCGAATTCGTGACCATAGGAAACAGCCAGCCTCTTTTCAGTTTCGCATCAGGATACGTAATCTCTTGTGCATTTCTCGCAGCCAATATGTGAAGATTGTGCGTTGAAAAAATAAAAAAAGGGCA
>Ga0182024_10018564_pt1 | contig 12935 bp, 9 predicted proteins | sample P32metaG_FD_120480 | JGI IMG/M metagenome (GOLD analysis project Ga0182024, IMG submission 120480) | Permafrost microbial communities from Stordalen Mire, Sweden - P3-2 metaG (Illumina Assembly) | ecosystem: Environmental > Terrestrial > Soil > Wetlands > Permafrost | place: Sweden: Stordalen...
CACCGGCGTGGACTACTGCAAGCTGGACGTGCCCGGCGCGGACGCCTTCGCCGGCGCGGGCGTCTACTACGGCGCCGCGCGCTCCGAGGCCACGTCCTGCGCGGAGGAGGAGATCTACCTTGTCGGCGGCGCCAACTCCGCCGGCCAGGCCGCGATGAACTTCTCGCGCTATGCGTCCAAGGTGCACATGCTGGTGCGCGGCGAGTCGCTGGCCAGGAGTATGTCAAAGTACCTGATCGACCAGATCGCCGCCACGCCCAACATCGTGGTCGAGACGGGGACCGAGGTGGTCTCGATGTCCGGCAACGGTCGCCTGGAGTGCCTGACCCTGAAGACCCCGAACGGCCAGGAGTCGCGCGTCACCAACACCATCTTTATCTTCATCGGCGCGGCCCCCAAGACCGACTGGCTGCCGAAAGAGATCGCCCTGGACAATAAAGGCTTCATCCTCGCCGGCCCGGACCTGAAGGCGCGCGCGCCGGCGGCCTGGAAGCTGGAGCGCGATCCTTATCTGCTGGAGACCAGCATCCCCGGCATCTTCGTCGCCGGCGACGTGCGCTTCAACTCAGTCAAGCGCTGCGCGTCGGCTGTAGGCGAGGGGTCGATCGCAGTCCAGTTCATGCACCAGTACCTGGCCTCACTGTGAGGGGCTTCTAACACCTTTAGGTCACTGAAAGATAACGCGATGGCAGCAGAAACATTCAGAAGCGTTTGGCACCCCGGAGGAATCCAATCCTGTGGTGAGTGAGCGTGTCCAGACCGAAGGCATGAGCGACGCGATGTTAGCGCGTCTGCGCGCCGTCCCCATCCTCGAGTCCGTCTCCGATCAGGAGGTGCGCTGCCTCTCCGGTGCGCGCGAAGTGCGCCTCCGCGAGGGCGACTTCCTGGCGCACCAGGGCGACGCGCCACGCTTCTTCTGGATCCTGCTGGAGGGCGAGTTGCGCATCTACCACACCCTCCCCGATGGCAGCGAGCAGTTCCTCAACAATGTCACCCCTGGCGTCGCCTTTGGCGAGATGCCTCTGCTCTCCAACACTCCTTACGCCGCCAACTTGCGCGCGACCAAGTCCTGCGAGCTGCTGCAGTTCGACGAGCAGCGGTTCTGGGGCCTGATGACGGACTGCCCCAATGTGCGCAAGGCCATCCTGGGCAACATGGCCGTGCGCTTCCAGAAGTTCCAGAGCGTGGTGGTGCAGCAGGAGAAGATGGCCTCGCTGGGAACACTGGCCGCGGGCCTGATGCACGAGCTGAACAATCCCGGCGCGGCGGCAGTGCGCGCGGCGGCGCAGTTGCGCAGCAACCTGATGCGCATGCACTCGCTCACCGCAAAATTTTCCAAAGCCAGCCTCAGCGACGAACAGAAGCAGTGCATGTTCGACCTGCAGGAGCATGCGTTATCGCGAGAGAAGCCGCTGCGTATGAACTCGCTGGAGCAGAGCGACGCAGAAGAGGCTCTGGCAGGGTGGATGGAGAGCTCGAACGTCGAAGACGCATGGAAGCTCGCACCGACGCTGGTCTCGGTCGGCATCACCTCGGAGGAGCTGCAATGCGCGCACGACGAGTTCCCCGGCCCCGTCTTCTCCGACGCACTGAACTGGCTGGAGGCGCTGGTCTCCAGCATCCAGCTGGTAGGCGCCATCGAGGAGAGCATCGGCCGCGTCTCCGAGCTGGTCAAGGCGGTCAAGTCATACGCCTACGAGGGCAAGGGCCAGAAGCAGTCGGTCGACATCAATGAGAGTATCCACGCAACGCTCATCATCCTCGCCCACAAGTTCCGCGAGAAGCAGGCCGTCCTCGAGAAGGACTTTACCGCCGACCTTCCGGCCCTGCAATGCGAGTGCTCCGGGCTCAACCAGATCTGGACCAACCTGCTCGACAATGCCATCGACGCCATCCCGCAGGGCGGTCGCATTCGCATTCGGACGTGGCAGGACGAGACAACTTCAACAGTGGCGGGTTCCCAACCCCGCCATTTTTTATGCGTCACGATCGCCGACAACGGCACCGGCATCCCGCTTGAGAGCCAGGCGCACATCTTCGACCCCTTCTACACCACCAAGGCCGTCGGCGTAGGCACCGGACTTGGCCTGGGCATCGTGCAGCGCATCGTGGAGCAGTACAATGGAACCGTCACTTTCAGCTCCGAACCCGGCAACACCGAGTTCCGCGTCCGCCTACCGCTGGAACGCAGCTAGCGCTCACCAGGACCACAACCATTCGGGAGTGGCTTTGAAAAAGCCCTGCTCTAATGGCCGGGGATGATGACCTGATGCAGCGGGCTGCCCTGGGCCTCATTCATTGCATAGTCTGAGGGCACCTGAAACAACGCGGCGTCGGGCTCAGCCCGATTCAACTCAGTCACCTCACTTTCTATCTGTTCCCGCGGATCGCTCAGCGTCCGGGTCATCATGATCTTCAGGTCCGGCGCATCCCAGCGCTCGTTCACGCTCACAATCGTGCGATCATTGCCGATTGTCCCGGGAGGCCGTGTGCGCGTCACTCGCCTGCCGAGGACGTGTACTCCCATGATCTCTTTTCCTGGTATATCTTCTGTCTTTATGTGCACTCCAGGCGCTGCCAGCATCTCTCTGTCGTCCGCATCCACGTATGGGTGCAGCGTACCCGGCGGCAGGTGCACAACCGTGGCGGTCTTCGTATCCATGTGCAACGTTGTGATCGTGTTCGTCATCGGATCGAGTACCGTCGCGATTTGAAAGACCGGATTCTGGTCGTCGTTCGTCACCCCGATCTCTCGCCGAAATCTTCCCTGCGAGTCGCGCCATTTTCGCTCGGTCTTGTACCGCGTCACCCCTGTACCGTCGGCGCGCGGCGTCGTGGTCGCAATCTTCTCCACCCACACACAGGGCTCGCCCTTCACAATCCCCGCGTCGTCACCGTTGAGCGCGGCCATCGCCGCACCGCCATATTGCGCAACCGCAGCCGGCGCGACTGCCAATGCCAGAACCGAAATCGCCAGCACGATATTCCTAAGACGCATGCTCTCTCCTCTGCGTATTTCAGCCGCTGTTCTTCTGGCCCGATTATCTCCAACATAGAATCTTCCTCTCCCCTGGAATCAAAGGCAAGAGAATTTCCCGCAATCCCAGCTCAGCCCGCTGCCAGCGTCCGCAGCACACCCACATTCCTTGCCTCATCACCCGGCGCATCCACCGGCGTCTCCGCGATGAACGCGCAGTGCGCAAAGCGCTCATCGTGCAACAGCCGGCGAAACGCCGCAGCGCCTATGGTACCTTCGCCAATGTGTTCGTGCCGGTCCAGCTTCGATCCCATCGCCGCCTTGGCATCGTTGCAGTGCCACACCTTCACCGTATCCGAGCCCACCGTCGCCTCCACCAGCTTCATCGTCTCGATGTAACCGTCCTCCGACACAATGTCGTAGCCCGCGACGTGTACGTGGCATGTATCCAGGCAGACGGCCACCGGCACGCACGCGCGCAGGCACTCCACCAACTCCGCGACCTGCTCCAGCTTGCCGCCCAGCGAGAACTCCGCTCCCGCCGTATTCTCAATCAGGATGCGGAAGTCTGCGCTTTGTCCTGAAGCCCCAGCAAAATCCAGCCCATCGACCGCCCGCTCAATCGATTCAGCTGCCAGCCGCAGACCCTCCTCACGCGTCAACCCCTTCCAGCTTCCCGGATGCAGCACCAGAAACTCCGCACCCAGCGCCAGCGCGCGCTCCACCTCACCGCGGAACGCCGCCACCGAGTTCACGCGCACCGCCTCCGTCTGGCTGCACAGGTTGATCAAGTAGCTGGCGTGGATCGCCACCGGCCCGACGTTATACTCCGCGCGCAACTCGCGCATCTTCTTCGCGTCCTCGGGCTTGATCTTCGCGGGTCGCCACATGCGCGGGCTCGAAGAAAATATCTGGAATGTATTAGCGCCCGCTTCCACCGCGCGGTTCACCGCCGTCCACACTCCGCCGGCCGTGCCTACATGCACGCCAATTCGCCGCGCTGCGCCCTGCTTCGCCATACTTCGAGCCTATCGCATTCAGCAGGCCCTTATGCGCGCCGCTGCGCCCGCCATGTATCATCGCCTTGCTTCCGGAAATCTCCCCGGCCCACTCGCGAACCGGCGAAATCTTCCGCAAGATTGAAAGGACCCAAATGCCTGAACCGCAGACTTACAAGAACCACACTCGCTTCGATCCCGTCTGGCACTACTTCATCCTGCCCGTCCTGCTGCTCAATATTCTCTTCTCCATCGCCGCGACCATCCATCACTGGCCGAACCATCGCATTCTGTTCTGCTGGTGGATTCTGCTCTCAGTCGTCCTGTTTATGGCAGTAGGCACGGCCCGAGGGCACTCGCTCAAGGCGCAGGACCGAATCATCCGGCTCGAAGAACGCCTCCGCATGTCCGCGCTGCTCTCACCCGAAGAGTTCAAGAGCAGCAGCGCGCTTACCGAGCCACAGTTGATCGCTCTGCGCTTCGCCTCCGACGACGAGCTTCCCGCGCTGGTCAAGCGCACGCTCGATGAAGGACTCACCCAGAAGCAGATCAAGGCATCCATCAACAAGTGGCGCCCGGACTACTTCCGCGTCTAAGCGCTCCCCAGGCTCTAGTACACATCGCGCTGGTAGCGCTTCTGTTTCTTCATCGCGGCCAGATACTCGGCCGCCGACTCCGGCGTGCCCTGCGATCCCGTCATGATCGCATCCAGCAGTTCAACCTCAACTGACTTGGCCATGCGCGAGGCGTCGCCGCAGATGTAGAAGTACGCGCCTCGCTCCAGCCACGCATACAGCTCCGCTGAGTGCTCGCGCATTCGGTCCTGCACATAAATCTTTTCCTTCTGGTCGCGCGAGAAGGCCGTATCCAGCCGCGTCAGCGTGCCGTCGTGCTTCATCGCGGTCAGCTGTTCCCGGTAGAGATAGTCCGACTCCGCGCGCTGGTCGCCGAAGAAGAGCCAGTTGTCCCCGCGCGCCCCGGTCGCCTGCCGCTCTTCCAGAAACGCGCGGAACGGCGCAACCCCGGTCCCCGGGCCCACCATAATCACCGGCGCCGAGCTGTCCTCCGGCAGGCGGAAGTTGTGGTTCGTATGCAGGAAGACCGGCAGCACCGTACCCACCGGCGTGCGCTCACCCAGTTGCCCGCTGCAAACTCCCAACCGCTCGCGGCCATGCGCTTCGTAGCGCACCACGCGCACGGAGGTCTCCGCCAGCCCCGGGTGCGCTACCTGGCTGGACGCAATCGAATACAGCCGCGGCACCAGCCGCTGCAGCACATTGAAGAGCTCCTGCGGCTTGGTCACCGCGCCGGGAAAGTCCGTAATCAGGTCGATAAACTCGCGGCCCCAGCAATACTCCTCAGCACGCGCCTTGTTCTCCGGCCCCACCAGCGCCTTCAACTCCGCCGGTCCGCGTCCGCCCACACCCGCCGCGCCCGGCAGCTTGGCATATTGCCCGATGCTTCCCCGCGTCAGTGCGCCGATCGAAAGCCGCGTGCGCAGCGCCTCCTCGAAACTGATCTCCACCTTGTAGTGGTCATGCACGCGCTCGTCGCCGGTAAATCCCAGCGCCGCCAGCACCTCCGCCACAGTCTGCGCGCGGTTTTCGGGGAGCACGCCAATCGAATCGCCCGGCGTATACGCCATCCCCTCTTCCAGCGCGAAGACGATGTGCCGCGTCTCCTTCTCCGACCCCTCCCCGCTCAGCAGGTAGTTCGCCACGATGGTCGACCCGTAAGGATGGTTGCGCGTGTACCTGGGCTCGCCCGACATCTCCGCGCTGCTGTCTTGTGTCGCTGCCGCCGCCTCCACCTCGCTCATGGCACGATTGTAACCCGCAGCCGCGCGGCTTTTGCGCCTGCAGCATCCTGCGTCTGGCCTTCCATTGGGACCATAACGGGCGCAGCCACGCTGCCCCCGCGACTAGAATAATTCTGTGCCTGCCGCCACCTCTTCACTCGCCGATATCCGCCGCAAGATTGATGCGCACGAGCGCATCTCGCGAGAAGACGCGCTTCTACTGTGGCGCGAAGCCAGCGACGCCGAGCTGCGCGCCCTCGCCTCGCAGGTGCGCGCGCGCTTCCACGCGCCCAGCGCATGCAGCTACATGCTGATGCGCATCGTCAACTACACCAACGTCTGCGTCGCGCAATGCGACTACTGCGCCTTCTACAAGCTGCCCGGCCAGGAGGGCGGCTACGTCCTCTCGCAGCAGCAGGTCTTCGCCAAGCTCGACGAGCTGCTGGCGCTGGGCGGCGATCTCGCAGCCTTCAACGGCGGCTTCAACCCGCATCTTCCGCTCGACTACTATTGCGACCTCTTCCGCGCCATCCGCCAGCGCTACGGGGATCGCCTTGAGTTCTACGCGCTCACCATCGCCGAATTTATGTATCTCGCCGACCACGCGAAGCTCAGCTACGCAGCAGCTGCGGAGAGATTCAAAGCAGCCGGCGTGCGCTGGATCACCGGCGGCGGCTCGGAGGTTCTCACCGAGGACTTCCGCCGCCGCCATAGCAAATTCAAATACACCGTCGCCGAATACTTCGCCGCGCAGCGCGCGCTGGTCGAGGCCGGTCTGCGCACCACCGCCACCATGGTCATCGGCTTCGACGAGACGATCGAAGAACGCATCGAGCATCTCGACCGCACGCGCACCTTCCAGGACGAGCTGCTCTCCTTCGACCCAACCGGCCTTGCGTCCTTTCTCTGCTGGACCTATAAGCCGTACTTCACGCAGCTCGGCGGCATCGAGATCACGACCGGCGAGTATCTGCGCCATCTCGCGCTCAGCCGCATCTTTCTCGACAACATTCCCCGCATCCGCACCTCGGTGCTCACGCAGAATGAGCGCGCACTCGAAGGCCTGCTCTACGGCGCGGACGACTTCGATCTGCCCATCGAGGACGAGGTGACCCAGAAGGCCGGCGCCACCGTCAGCCTCGACTTTGAAAAGCTGCTGGACGTAGCGCGCTCGCTCGGCTTCACGCCGGCGTATCGCCACGTCGCGCAGGGCTGAAATCTAGAGACGAGGCAGGACTGACGCGAGACGCAACCGCGACGCCGTTCGCTCCTTGATTGCTCCATAAGAAATAAATCGCGCCATACCTGGAACAATTCCGTCCGCGCCGGAGTCTATCTTTACAGCCGCGACGCAACCGCCGGAGCCGGAGAGCTGCCGCGGAAAAGAATTGCTGCAAGATCTCCCGCGCCTGCCGTTCTATCTTCGGCAGCACATCGCGCGGGGCAGCAACGCTCCAGCCCGGAAGGAAACAGCGCATGATATCCATTCGATCGAACGCGTATTTCACCTTGCTGGGGCTCGTTGCTTTGGTGGGATCGACGAGCGCGTTGGCCCAGCAGGACCTCGACATCCATATACAGCTCACGAAGACCACGGTGCTGCTGGGAGAGCCGGTGTGGGTGGATGTGAGCGCGACCAACCGGACGAAGCAGGCGTTGTTCATCGACTTCGGCACAGCTTGTGCCGGGCAGAAACCGTTGAAGGTGCAGATTCCAGCGGCGGAGCCTGCGGTTATCGAACCGAGGCGTTGTGACGGCGGAACAATGGGAAGCTGCTCCAGCGGTAGCATTCCTACCTTGCAGCCGGGAGAAACACTCACCCGTCGATATGTTCTCGATGGCGACTTTCGCATCACCCATACCGGCAGCTACAAGGTTCTCTTCGAGAAGATGATTCGCTATGCCCCGGTGGCATCCGGCGACTCAGATCTATATCTGGCTCCGACGCGTGCCACGCAGCAGACGGCGGAATCAACAGCCGAACTGAATGTGGAGGCGGCCGATCCTGAGAAGCTTCTTGCGCTGGAAAAGGCAGATGCAGAAACTGCAATGGAGAAGCCTCCTGATCCACCGCTCCCCAGCTCCTCCCAGGATGGAATTCCGCTGGAAAAGGCCGCTCTGAAGAAAGCGATGGATCGGTTTCACGCGGTGCAGTTGGAATCCATGCTGGACCACGACAGGATCGCTGAAGGCTTATCGAAGTACCCCGCCGCTGGCATGGAGCCCGTATATCTCAGTTGGCTCGAAAGTCTCCGCTATACCACCTATGGTCTACTCGCGCTGAAACGTCTCAACACTCCGGCAGCCCGCGAAGCGCTGGCGAAGGTCGCGGAATCGCAGGCTAAACCCAACGACAGTTGGTTTCAAAGCTTCCGGCCCCAGGCGGTCGATGCGCTCGCCGATCTCGGAGATAAGACGTATCTTCCTCTGATAGAACGCCTGCTGCACGACAGCAACAGCAGCGTGCAACTCTCTGCCTCGAGCGTTTTGGGGCTGATGGGCGGCGAAGCCGAGCTTGACTTGCTGGCCGAGCGTGCGCGGAACGGTCCGACGGAGGGCATCCGTGTAGAGGCGATAAGATCGATCGGCGATACCGCTTCCCTCAATGCGGTCCCGCTGCTAATTGACTTCGTTGACCTGCCCGACGCGGATGAGCCCGATGTTTCGTACTACGCCCTAAGGACGGTTACGCATCTCGAGTTTCCCGACCCGGCTCACCGGCCATTGCATGAGGTCCAGAGCGCATGGCAACAGTTCTGGAGCCTGCATCAACTGAATGCGCGCGCGTATGGGCCCTATGAATGCCGGGAGACGCCGTATACCCAGAGGCTGACGCAATGAAAACGAGATTCAGCAGGAGTTCCCAATCACCTGGAAGCTTCGCGCCGAAAAAGAGCTGGGCGCAAATTGCAGTCAGTCTGGCAGTTGTTGTGGCAGGCGGTAACAACTTTGCAGCAAATCGCGGGGGCAGCGACGCTCCAGCCCGGAAGGAACTCGCCCACATGCGCACGACGGTCCTCGCCTCCTCTCTCTTTCTCGCAGCTTCACTCCTCGCAACCGCACAGCCACCGGCAAAGCCCACCGCTAAATTCACGCCAAAGCCCGCACCAAGGCCTGCACCGGCACGCACCGAGGCCGCATCCCCCGCACAGCTTCCCGTCACCCGCGTCTCGCTTTATAAAAACGGCGTCGGCTTCTTCGAGCACGCGGGCCGCGTCAGCGGCGACCAGTCCGTCACCATCGACTTCACCACCGCGCAGCTCAACGATGTGCTGCAATCGCTCACCGCCGTCGACCTCAACGGCGGACGCATCGCCGGCGCGGACTACAACTCCACCACACCGCTGGATCAGCAGCTCAAGGCGCTGCCCTTCTCCCTCGGCGAGGGCGTCACCTTCTCCAGCCTCTTTACGAAGCTGCGCGGCGCGCGCGTCCAGGTCACCGGCCCCGGCGCAAACTTCTCCGGCCGCATCGTCGACATCGAGATGCACAAGACCGGCGCGGGCAAAACCGAGGATGGCATGACCGAGGGACGCTTTCTCACGCTGGCCGGAGACTCAGGAGAGGTCCGCATCTTTGAGATCACGCCCGCTGTGACGGTGCGGCTGTTGGACACCACAAATGCGGTCAACCTCACGCAATTCCTCAAGGTGCTGGACGCCAATCGCGACCAGGGCCTGCGCCATCTCACCCTCCAGGACATCGGACCCGAAGCAAATAAGAACGCCGCGCGCGAGCTGCACGTCAGCTACCTCAGCGAGGTGCCCATCTGGAAGTCCACCTACCGCATCCTCTTTACCGACCCCCAGGCGGGTTCCTCCGCGCCCGCAGCCGCGCCTTCCGGCGTGCAGACCGCGACGCTGCAGGGCTGGTCTGTGGTTGACAACACCACCGGCGCGGACTGGATCAACGTGCATCTCTCGCTCATCGCGGGCGCGCCGCAGAGCTTTATCCAACCGCTCTCCGTGCCCTACTACTCGCGCCGCCCGGAGATTGGCCTGCCCGAAGAGGCGCAGCTTTCTCCGCAGACCCACGAGAGCGGCGAGGACGAGGCGAAGGCCACAGCCGCAGTATCAGGCCAGCAATATCAGATCGATGGCCTCATGGGTGGACAGCTTCAGAGCACAAAGGCCCGGGCGACCGGCGGCGTCATGGGAGGCGTCATGGGCGGCCTAGGCAGTGGCATAGGCGCGGGCAGCGGCGGCAACTTTGGCGGTGGTGTTAGAAGGGTCGTCCCGGATGCCAACGCCACGGCTATGGCGTTCACCGACGATTCACTCAATTCGCTCTCCAGCGTCAACGGCCAGCTCTATCAGCAGCTCGCCTCGGCCTCCGTCGCGCCCAACTCTTCCACCTCTGCCTTCGATGACTACTTCGCCTACAACCTCACCGATCCCGTCACCATCCGCAAGAACGAGTCCGCGCTGGTGCCCATCCTGCAGACCAAGGTCGACGCCGAGCGCGTCACCCTCTGGTCCGCGCAGCAGCCCGCCCCGCTGCGCGCGCTGTGGATCACCAACACCTCGAACCTCACGCTCGACCGCGGTTCTTTCGCCATCGTCGAGGACGGCAACTTTGGCGGCGAGGGCCTGCTCGATCCCATCCACCCCAATGAGAAGCGCCTGCTCTCCTACGCGGTCGACCAGGCCGTGCGCGTCACCACCAGCGACCGCTCGCCCGACTCGCACATCACCGAGTTCATCATCGCCGACGGCTGGCTGCGCCAGATCTCCTCGGACAGCCGCTCCGTCGAGTACACCGTGCACAATGCCGCATCGGAGGCGCGCACCGTCATCATCGAGCACCCGCTCACCAACGGCTGGACCCTCGATCCCACCAGCGCCAAGCCCGAAGAAACCACCTCCACCGTCAACCGCTACCGCGCCGTCGCCCAGCCCGGCGGCACCGCAAAGGTGCACATCGACGAGACCCGCCTGCATGACCAGAACTGGCACCTCATGGAGACCGATGACGCCCAGTTCAACATCATCCTGCACAACGCGCAGCCCAGCCCGCAGCTCCTCGCGCAGATCCAACCCATCCTCGACGCCAGGCACGTAGTCGCCGGCATCGATAAAGACATCCACGACAAGCAGACCGCCATGGACAATCTGATCCAGGATCAAGACCGCCTGCGCTCCGACCTCGGCGCTCTCAAAGACACTCCGGAGCAGCGCACCCTCGCCACCCGCTACACCACCGAGATGAATAACCAGGAAGACCAGCTGGCCACTCTGCGCAAGGACATGGACACCCTGAATGCAAAACGTGAAGCCGCGCAGCAAGACCTCAACCAGAAAATAGCCGCCGCCAAAATCGATGTAAAACTCTAGTTGGGTGGGAGGGTCTAGAACGTGAACGCGAGTCCAGCCCTGACCGTGCGCGGCGATCATGAAGCATTCAGAGGCAACAGAATGGAACCTGGGATCGCCGCGCTGCCGTATCCTCTAGCAGCTGCTATAGACACTCTGGAACATGATTGGAGAAGCCGGATGACGAGGCACGCAGTACGAGCGGCTTGCGCCGCGGTAATCGCGGCAGTTGGGATCTTTTCGACTACCGCCTCAACCGCACAGCAGCCGCCGCCGGCCCACTTTGAAGCAGCTGCCATCAAGCCTGGCAATCCGAACCAGATAGGTTCGTCAACTCGGGGTGGCGCGCCCGGAGGACAATATCAGATCGGGAATATGCCTCTCAGACAGTGGGTCGAGATAGGGTTGTCCGTTCAAGACTACGCCCTCAAGGCGCCCTCGTGGCTCGAAACGTCCAGGTTCGACCTGAATGCAAAGATGCCCAACCAGCCGGTCACGCAAACCTCGCTGGCCGAAATGATGCGCACGCTCCTGATTGAGAGATTCGGATTGAAGTGGCATGAGGAGCCGCAAACCGTCTCCGGCTACGAGCTGGTGATCGACAAGAAGGTCCTGGCCCAGCCTGCGACCCTGCTGGAACGATTGGAAGGGGCTGGTGGGCGAAGCTCCGGCAACGGACTCATCAACGGCACAAATATGCCGATGTCCGAACTCGCCGGGGCGCTGGGAACGGCGCTTAGAAGGCCCGTCGTCGACGCGACCCACCTCTCCGGTGGCTACGACATCCAATTGCGGTGGCAACCGACCGACGACGCTGCGCTGGCCTCGGAGCGGCAATACGGGAAGCAATATGGCATCGATGTCGACAACCTTCCCGGCTCCGCGTCCACCGCGCTGCGGGAGCAGTTAGGATTGCGCCTCCAACCTGCGAAGGTCCCATCGAAGGTCATCGTCGTGGACCACATCGATACCCAGCCCACTCCCAACTGACGTCCCTGGCATTTGGCTGGCATGCCGGCCCTTTTGGGGCCCGGTGACGACTTTGCGGCCATTTTTGATTCTTAGAGGGAGGGGGAGGGGGATATGTAGTTCCGGCTTTCGCTAGAAGGTAAACGCGAGTCCAGCCCTGACCGTGCGCGGCGCCTGCGCCAGAAAGAGCGTGCGCCCGTCTGCGGAGAGGAATGGGTGGTAGCCCTCGGCCAGCAGGTTGGTCACATCCACCGTGGCCTCTAGGCCGGGCGGCAGCCTGTCTCCCCAATGCAGCGCCTGGCGCACATAGAAGCTGAGGAAGGCCTGGTCGCTCATCGCTGCATACGGATTGACCGCCGTCACCAGCTCTTTTGGCTGCCAGCGGTAGGAGGCGCGCAGCTTGGTTCCCGTGCGCGTCATGTTGGCTGTCATCGCCGCGGTCGCCGCGCTCGCGGCCTCCGCGCGCAGGCCGTTGGAGACCTCGGCCAGTCCCTGCGCATTGCCGGCCATTGTGGCCAGCCCCGCGCCACTGGCGTATTCCAGCGACGCCCATATGGATGAAGTCAGCGGCTCGGCCAGCGCAACGCTCATCCCGCTGGCTGAGTAGCCCGTGCCGAGAAAGCTAAAGCTGCCGGTCGCCGAATCCACCACAACATTGTTTTGGGCCAACTCCGCTGCGTCCGTAGCGCCCGTGCCGCCAACCTCGGGATGGCTAATCGCATCGTGATAGATCGCCACGCGGACCACGCCGCCGCCGGCCTTGCGCGTCACACCAATCTCCTGGTGCATGCCGCTCTCCGCACACAGCCGTCCGCCGCTCATCGCGGCGACAGGCAGGTCCGTCGCCACGGAATTCAGCCCGTCAAAATCCTCCACCTCGC
>Ga0182024_10018565_pt1 | contig 12935 bp, 12 predicted proteins | sample P32metaG_FD_120480 | JGI IMG/M metagenome (GOLD analysis project Ga0182024, IMG submission 120480) | Permafrost microbial communities from Stordalen Mire, Sweden - P3-2 metaG (Illumina Assembly) | ecosystem: Environmental > Terrestrial > Soil > Wetlands > Permafrost | place: Sweden: Stordalen...
CGATATCGATTGACCGATCTGCTAAGTCGATATCGATTGACCGATCTGCTAAGTCGATATCGATTGACCGATTTGCTAAGTCGATATCGATTGACCGATTTGCTAAGTCGATATCGATTGACCGATTTGCTAAGTCGATATCGATTGACTGATTTTGCTAAGTCGATATCGACTGACTGAATTTGCTGTGTCGCATTCGACTAACTGAATTTGAAGAGTCGACGACTCTCCGCCCAGTCTGGAGTTGTACGAGCATGCTTGACAAATCCGAAAATTAAATCTCCGAAAATCAAGTATTTCCTTGAACCTTTTTCCTCCATCCGACGTTGAAATATATAGGAGGGGAATATGTTTATGTCGATAAAAGAGATACTCAAACTCATAAAAAGCTTACTTGGCTGTTATCGCGTGATTCGCTATTTCAAGTTTGCCAATCATCGATTTCAATGTCGCCGCTGTGGTAGCGAAAATGAAAAGAGGCAAGACAATCCTGGTCGGGTAAAATGCGCTGATTGTCACAAGAGCGAATCACTGACGGCTAACACAATCTTTCACGGGCATCGCAAAGAGCTGACCGAGTTGATGCCGATTGTTTTGAGTGTTGTCATTGACAAAGGCAAATCTGCTTTGGCAGTTGCGCGAGAGCTAAAGCTCCACTACAGCACCGTTTGGGAATGGCTGAAGAAAGCACGAAGTTATTTCGCGGATTTACTTTCACCTGACAACAGTCAGTCTGTTCACTATTCTTTATTACTCAAAGCGTTCGTCCGTCGCAGCTGCGAGTCAACTCCAGAATGCCCTGCTGGATGCCGGTTACCGAACGACTCGACTGCCTCGAAAGAAGTCGACAAGAACGAAATGGAACCTCCGCCAATCGGCAAAGAGTTAGAAGTGCCTGATCATAATTGTGCCGGCCGACAAGTTGTTCCAAATCCAGCCGATCCAGTCGGCTTATGGAAGACGTTGCGATATCTTGCCGTATTGTTTCATCCAGGCGTCAGTCTCAAGCACGCACCAGGCTATACACTGCAAGTTAGCTACATCACTAGTTTCCCTGAAAACGTGCAAATGTTCCTGGCTGCATGCTGCCGAGCCGCCCCGAAAGCGATTGCCAGATCAGAGTTCTTGACCCTTCCTCTCATGGCAAACGCTGCTAGCGAAGCCGCATACATCGATTGGTGTCCTTGAAAAAGGACGATATCTCTGACCTATCAGTGGGCTATCAGAGTTGGCTCTTGTTGTGCTGCCTTAGCTGGTGCGGGTCCAATTCTTGCCGCGAAAAAGTCGCCTGGCAAAGCGCAAGCGTCCGTCGAGCACCAGCGCGCCGCCTCTCTTCCAGAGCTTGGAGATTCTCGGAGTGGGGCATTTGTGATCTGGCAAAACAGGTTCTTCCTGTTTGTAGCCTGTCGCTTTTAGAGCCAGTAGGCGGTAGACAATTGCCTCCGCAGCTCTTGGTCTGGCCAGGCGCAATGCGGCTTCATGCATAGCGGCAAACTTTGCTTTATTGTCCAAAAGTTTGTCGACTTTATAGGCAAGAGCAGGAAGATTGTTACACCTTATGGCCACGCCTTCTTCCAACAGATGGTCTGAATTTCTCTCTTCCTGTCCTGGTATCGGATTAACGATAATGAAAACCAGACCTTTGGACAGTGCTTCAGATGTCGTCAGTCCACCAGGCTTACCGAGCACCATATCCGATGCCGCCATGTATTCATCCATATTATTGGTAAAGCCGATCGCATGCAGAAGAAGCTTATTGCCAGTCTCCAGCGACAGCTCCTCAATTCGCGCTTTCAGGGCCTTATTGGTGCCGCAGATGGCGATCACCTGAATCTCGTTTTGCATGGATCTGAGGCTGTTAATCACACTTTCCATCGGTCCCACACCAAAGCCACCGGCTGATATCAGAATTGTCGGTCGTACCGGATCAAGACCGTACTTTTGCCGCATCTCCAATTTTGTCTTGGCTTGCGCGAACACCGGATCGATAGGAATACCGGCGACGGTAATCTTGTCAGGGAGCACGCCCAAGTGTTGCAGGTGCTCCTTCGTCTCATCAAGGGCGGCGAAATATTGATCGTAATGACGACAGAGCCAAGCAGCGTGCGCATCGAAGTCAGTCACAGCGACAGCGTGCCTGGTGTCAATCTTTTTGCGGCAGAGCAACCATGAAATTATCTCCGACGGCATAAAGTGAGTGGAAATGACGAGCTCAGGCTTGTAGTCATTGATCAACTTCACTAGAGGTCTAGTGTTCAACCGATCGAATGCCAAACGCTGCCTTTCATTCTTCCACGGTTTGTCCGAAACATCGTATAGCCAGCCCAGCAGATCAGGCGCCTTGTTGACCATATTCAAATATTGCTTTGAGTACAGATTTCGGAAGACATAACTGGTGAACTGCAAGGAGTCGACGTGGCGCACTTCGCGGGCAGCACCGGTGAGGTGGAAGGCCTTTTCCAGAGCTTGAGCAGCGCGAACGTGACCAGCCCCAGATGACGCCGACAAAATCAAAACTCGATCAAACATTTTAGGTTCCACCTGGTTGCTGCTCATGTTGGAAGTTTTGCAAAGATCACCCCTGAAGATCGAACGAGAAACACACTTTCGTCTCTGTTGCTGCAACTCTTTTATTATAGGCCGGTATGAGAGGGTATGGGCGCTACTTGGGCTGGGCGTCCTGAACTTTTCGATAGAGGCTTTGAACTTCTTGGAACTCTTGCTCTAGCTGCGTGTCGCTAATCAAACCTGGCGAAGAGGTACCGGTGGCGACGCGGGGCTCCTTTGGAGCCTCCGGATTCAAAGCATGCAACTCCACCAGAAAATCGATCGCTGCTCTGCTATAAGCGTTTGCTCGCTTCATTTCTTCCGAGAGAAGTTCGTTTTGCCACTGCTCTTGACCGTATACATCTCGCGACTCGGCATAGTTGCCATCGTTCATGGCATTGTGCACCTTGTTGGCGATGAACTCATGACTGGCGCGCTGCTTGGCCAGAAATTGCCCGTTGAAGGTGCTGGCCTGCTGCTGCACCCCAATTGCTTGCTGCTCGGCGGTATCCCATAAGCTCAGGTACTGAGAGGCAGTGGCAAATTTGCCGCTTTCGATCAGATGTTGGATGACACTGAAACAAGCCAGCTCGCTCTCATAAAGCTCGTTTTCAGTGGTGCCCATGGCCAGGCAGGCATCGTCGACGCGAGCCGGCAACGGTTTGAATCTGGGCACGTTAATGGGCCAGATAGGGGCCGGCGGAGGTTTGCTCTCTTGCTCACCTTGCGTGTGATAAGCCGCCGCATGAGCCTCGATCTCCTGGCGATGAACCATATAAAGATTGAGGGCTGCCTTGTATTGCTGGAGCAGATCTTCGTATTCAGCCTGACTGGCTGGTTTTTCCCTTCTGGACTGGTCGGCTTGCAGCTTAAAAGTATTGGCCGTTGTGGCATCAGATGCGGTGGCACACACTTGGGTTGGTACGAGCGATTCTTCCTTCTTAGCACTGGGTACGGTGCCACTGGCTGTCAGCGAGCGTGCCGATTTGTCAATGGCATTGATCTGCCGTTGCAGATGCTCAGCATCACGCTTCAATCGTCTGGCATCGCTAAGACGCTGATGCAGTACTGATTCAGAGGAGGTCGAAGCAAAGCACGGAATGCAGGCAATGCCTGCCAAAAACATAACCAAACCTGCAACAAACAAGCCAAGCAAAACCGAGAACAGGGTGCCGCCGACGCCGAGCATCGCTTCCACCATACTCTGATGCTTATCCAATTCGTCTTGCTTAGCAAATTGTTTGACGCCAATTTGCCCAACCAGGGTGACCATTACCATCGCTGAGATGATGATCACTGCTAAACCCAAGAGCACAAACCTCGTTGACGCACTGTAAAATCATACATGCTCCGCTTAAGTCCCGCGCCTGAAATTGGAACTGGAATTGGAACTGGTATGAACAAGACAATCCTGATTGCGTCGATAACACTGTGTGCACTCCTTCTCCCTTTTCCGGCAGCGCTGAGCCAGGGCGAGGATATAACAAAGTTAATTGATGCCGGTAACGAAGCTTATAAGCAGAAAAACTATGATTCTGCCCAACAAAATTTCAACAATGCCCTCACCCAGTTGCAAAGTCTCAATAAAGATACACGCCTTGGCGCTTGCCTGAACGGGTTGGGGCTGACATATGAAGCTGAAGGGAAAAAGGATCTCGCTCTTGATACGTACAAGAAAGCTCTGGCAGCCAAGGAAGCCTCTGTCGGTGCCGCTGATATCGCTCTTGTGCCGATTATCAACAATCTGGCCCAGCTGGAGAGATCTATGGGCAAGGTGGCAGATGAAGAGCTGCATTACAAAAGAGCCCTCGCTATTCGAGAAGCGACCCAGGGAGTAAATGGTTCTGATATTGCCGCGAGCTTAAATAATCTTGCCGGCATTTATCGAGAGCAAGCCAACTTTGCGTTGGCGGAGCCTCTTTTGACCCGGGCGCTAACTATTATCGAAAAATCAGCAGGAGCAGACAATCCTGCCGTAGCCGTCGCCTTAAATAACCTGGCCGTGATTTTTCGCGGTGAGAAGAAACTGAAGGATGCGGAATCGCTCTATGCACGAGCTTTAGCGATTCGGGTCAAATCCTTCGGTGAACAAAGTCAAGAAACTGCCGCCTCTTTGAACAACCTCGCGCGCGTCTGCCGGGAAGAAGAACGATTTGAAGATGCCGAACCATATCTGGTGCGAGCGGTGGCAATCATCGAAAAAGCGGAGCCTGATTCCAAAGATTTAGTGGTGGCACTGGATAATCTGGCTCTTTGTTACAAGGAAGAAGAAAAGTATCCGGAAGCGGTTGCGGCCTATCAACGGGCAATATCGCTTGGTAAAAAAGTGTATGGTGAGAACAGCTATGCGCTGGCGCCGGCCCTCACCAATCTAGCCTTGATCTACAACTTGCAGGGCAAAGATGAAGAGGCGGAGCCACTTATGAAGCAAACCGTCGACCTGGCTGAAAAGACTCTTGGTGAAAACGATCCCAATCTGGCTACGGCGATCGGCAATCTGGAAGAGCTCTATCGGCAGCACGGAAAATTCGAGGAAGCGGAAGCGATGCTGAAAAGAACGCTCGCCATTCGCATGAATTCGCTGGGAAAAGACGCTCCTGAAGTGGCGACAAACGAGAACGACCTCGCCCTCGTCTATCGTGAACAGGGCAAGCTGGCTGACGCGGAACCATCATTCAAAGCGGCAGTTGCGGTCAGCGAAAAGAATGCTAACACTCACCCTGGCGATCTGGCTAACTGTTTGAACAATTTAGCCAAGCTCTACCGCGATCAGGATCGCTTTGCTGAAGCGGAACCGTTGTATAAGCGCTCGCTTGAGCTGCGGGAGAAAACATTCGGTGGCAACGACTCATCGGTGGCAGCTAGCCTGAGAAACTATGCCATCCTTTTGCGGAAAATGAAGAGGGATTCTGAGGCGGATACTCTGGACGAAAGAGCCGAAAAAATTGAGAACAGCCTGGAGAAATAGTCTGGAGAAATAACCCTGGCAAACAACCAGGCTTATTTTTGAGTTTTGCTGCTGGTCAGTACAGTGCACTCGATGTAGCCGACTCCTGTGGCAAAAATTCCAGTGTCTTTAGCTGCCTGGCGAGATAGATCCATCACCCGTTTTGTATGATACGGTCCACGGTCGTTTACCCTTACAACTGCGCTCTTTCCAGTGCGCGGATTCTCGACCAGCACCTTTGTCGGCAAAGGCAGATGCAGATGGGCAGCGCTTAACTTGTTCATGTCGAACAATTCGCCTGAAGCCGTCTTCTTGCCATTGAACTGGGCTCCGTACCAGGAGGCATTTCCAGAAAAAGTTTTCCCGCTGGCCTCGCCGGCACCAGTGTCGTTATCAGCCAGATAGAGATGAGAGTCATCTGTGCACCAGGCGGCTGGAGCTTGCATCATGCAGACTATCAGGGTCAAGAGGAAACCGGCGCGCCGGTAATTATTCACCATAGAAGTCACCATAGATGGATGCCTCGCTTTTCTTCAATTATAGCTTCATCAAGAAGATGTTGAAGAATTTAGCTATCTCAACTATTTGGCAACATCGCTGCGCAACTTAGACAGCGCATCAAAGGCACTTTCACCTTTTTTAGGAGCGCGATGCGAATTTTCCTTGGGCTTGGCGGTAGCAGGCGGGTGTTTGATCTCTTGCTGTAATTTTGTCCAAGGCGTTCGCCCAATTCTGTTCTGGTTAGCTACAGCCTTGCTCGATTTTTTGGCCGAGTTGCTGCCACCACTGGCAGTGGCAGCATGAACCGGTGCATGATGTGAGGAATCGGGAGCGCTCGGCTGTGCAGATCCGGTCTGAGACGGCGTGGTACTATTGACGGTGGCAGAGTCGACTGAGTCAGGAGCAATCGGCTTCATATTGCTCGGCAGAGCGGCAGGCGGAATATCCGTGTGCATCATGGGCGCAATCACTTCAGCCGGATTAGGAGCACTGGGAACACCGGGAGCACTGGGAACACTGGGAACACTGGGAGCACTGACAGGCGAAGGAGAAGGTATAGGAGAAGGTGCATGTGATCCAGCCATGACAAAATAAACCAGGGCACCGGTGACAATTGCGGCACATCCAGCAATGACTGGAATTTTCAGATCTTGCTTTTTCTTTTTCTGCAAATAGACATTCAAGCTCTCCGGTTTCTTTTTCGAGCCACTGCGCCTGACGCTGTTCCTCAAGTCCGACTGGCGCTGTTGCATCATCTCTTCTTGCAAATTCTTTTCAGCAGTCAGCAGCGGACCGGCGGCAAACTCAATGGCCTCCTTCATCTCCCTCATACTCTTGAATCTTTCGTCTCTGCTTTTGCGCAGGGCTGTAAAAACCACCGCTTCAAGATTAGGGACGATGTGCACATTCGGATTGCACTCGCGAAATGGCAGCGGATCTTCGTATAGCTGCTTAGCCACGATTTCAATAACGTTTTCGCTGACAAACGGTCTCTTGCCTGTCAGCGATTCATACATGGCGATACCGAGTGAATAAATGTCGGTACGATGATCTATTTGTGAGCCTTCAGTGGTGGTGTTACATTGTTCCGGGCTCATGTATGGCAAACTGCCCCAGAGCTGACCAGTTGATGTGAGGCGCTGATTCTCCTCCATCAGTTTGGCCAGTCCAAAATCCAAGACTTTGACCAATTCGGTTCCGGAACCATCCCTGGTGATCATTATGTTGCCTGGCTTTAAATCTCTATGCACGATGCCCTGACGATGTGCATGCTCCAGGGCAGCGCAAACTTGAATGAAAATTTTGGCAACTCTGGTCTGGTCCAGCGCTCCTTCCTCTAAGATGAAATTGTCGAGACCGTCACCGTCAATGTAGTCCATGACTATGTAGGGCTGACCTTGCTCACTGACAATGCAATCATATACGGTGACAATGTTTAGATGGTTGAGCCGCCCCAGACTTTTGATCTCTCGTTCGAATCGCGCCAGTATCACCGGATCTGAGTTCATCGTCAGCTTGATTGTTTTAACTGCCACCTGGCGTTCGATTGCCTGGTTCAACGCTTTGTAGACAACGCTCATGCCTCCAGAGCCTAGAGGCGCCTGAATCAGATATTGCCCGCCCAGACACTGGCCGATCAAGGGATCATCGACTGCGAATGATTTTTGGGGTGGCCTGACTACCTGTCTTCCGGAGAGAGAGACTCTGGTGTGCTCTTGATCGGCAGCCAGAGTCAGATCCGCATTATTTGCAGATAAACCTCTCCTTGATTGTTCAGCTTTGTCGTCAACCATAGTTTGCTTGTTCATGCAGACCAATCTATTTTAAGCAAGAACTCATCCCACCGCCAATAGTCTAGATCATTCCTGTGTTGGGATTGTGAAGCCTCAACTGCACTGGCTCACCATTGATAGGGACCGATGTACAGCTGTGGATGAGATTTGCAAGTTACATTGCCTACTTTTACCGTTACGTCGAACACTCTGGGTGGATTGAAGTATGGAGACCCTCCCGCATCAGGCATCATGGGCACATTTATTGTCAGGCTGTCTGAGCTAGCTGAGGTTACCTCTGCTTTTTCTCCGCCAATCCTTACTTCATTGTCTTTCACTTGATCGGAAAAGTTTTTACCGTTGAAGGTGACCGAGCTTCCGGAACGCTGACATTGAAGGCTCTGGCCGGTGATCTCTGGGATGCCGCTAATGGCTACGGCCACTGCATTGCTTTTGACACCGTTGGCGGTGACTTGCACAGAGTATTTCCCTGGTACCAGGTCGGCTGGTACTTCAGCTCTGATGGTATCTTCGGTGGCGTCTATGATTTTTCCTTTCTTGTCATTGAAAGATAAACTGTTTTGAGCCACGCTGGGGCTGAACCCGGCTCCATTGAGAGTGACTGTGCCTCCCGCTTGCACCACTTTCGGTTCGATGACAGTGATGCGCATGCCGGTGACAGTGGTTAAAGTCCATTTAAACGTCGAGCCAGGCATGCCGGCTCCCTGGATTACCAGGGTATTGCTGCCCTTTCTCATTTTTCCAGTCATATCAACGGCAGCGGTCGGGTTGCGCTTGAAACTGTTCTCGTTTACGATCATTATACCTTTGGGCTGCGTATTCACTCTTGCCTGCACTCCGGCTGAACCGCTCAGAAACACTCGTACCCACTGAAAATGACCGTTCTCCATAGTCAAAGTGAACGGCATACTATTGTCCGCTTCATCTAAATTTATGGTGCCGACGAATTGCTGAACCTGGGTGCTTTTGGATGTGTACTCACCTTTGCCGAGCACTTTGACTTCAGCATGGCAAGGAATTTGTGCCGCGAAAAACACGACCATAACGCTCAAGTAAAACAGGAATTGACGCATGATTTTGAACCCATAGCTCCGACACCTCCATTATGCCACCCAAAGCGTTAACTCTTTGTGGAGCGAGAAATCACTTGAAAAGTGGATTCGCGCTTTTTCTGATAGCATGTTGTTTGCTCTTCAGGCGACAAATGTCCACAGAAACCGCCTCTATCACCCGAAACTTTCTCGTCGAAGATGATGATCTGGTCGACGAATTGTTGGCTGCTATTAATCAAAAGGGCTGGAGTGGATTGACGATGGAGTATCAATTTGCCAAGTTGTCGGCTATTAAGAAATCTCCACTGCCCAACGGTTCAGGAAATCACCCCTTGATTCTGGCGGCCGAATGGAATGAGATGTTTGAAGAAATGCAACTGCGCATCTGCATATCTGGACAGGCAAGCCAGGAACTTTTGCAACAGCAGTGCCTGGAAGTTATGGAGGCGCTCTTTGCCAAAGAACTGTATCGCCGAGTGAACGAAACAAACTAAGCGTTGCGAACTAAAGCGTTGCGACTAAACCATTTGTGAACAAGCGGCGCGTTGGATTCATTGAGCCAACCTGCGCATCAGATCGATGTTTGCCCGGTCGGGCCCTTTTCGCTGTTCGCCCGGCACTTCCAGGATCCACGGCAGCGGTCGCAGTAAAGGATGATGCAGCATGCGCATAAACGCCTCTTCGCCAATGTGTCCTTTGCCGATGTTTTCATGGCGGTCTCGCCGGGCAGCCAACGGAGTTTTGGAATCGTTGGCGTGAATGGCGAACAACCAATCAAAACCAATCAGGGTGCCAAACTCCTCAACTGTGGCTGCCAGCCCGCGCGCTGTTGAGACGTCATAACCGGCGTTGAAGAGATGACATGTATCCCAACAGACACCAAGCCGCCGGTCAAATGACATTGCTTTGATGATTTGGGCAAATTCGCAAAATCTGTCGCCGATTGTTGCACCCTGGCCGGCGCACACTTCCAGCAGTAGTTTGCATTTGCCGGAATAATCCGTCAGCACCATATCCAGTGCCACGAGCACGCGCTTGATTGCTTCATCGTCAGAAGTATTGCCGGCAGATCCAGGGTGAAAGATCAGCCCTTGAGCACCGATGCCATCTGCCATCCGTAGCGCCAGGCCGAGATTATCGACTGATTTCTCGAGGTTCACGGCGCAGGTCGAAGCGAGATTGACCAGGTAGTTGCCGTGCACAAATATTGGTGCCAGATTGTGTTCGCAGGCACCAGCGATGAAGGTTTCCACATCATCCGATGAGGGGTTGGGCTGGCGCCACATTTGCGGCGAGCCAAGAAAAATCTGGATCGTGGCGGCGCCAATCTCTTTCGCTTTCGGAATTGCTGATTTGATGCCACCGTTGCAGTGGGCACCGATAACTGGCTCTGCCATGGCAGCGCTGGACGGCTTAACGCTGCGCGATTTTCTGGCTGTGGGCAAAGTGGTGGCAACGGTTGGCATTATGACTCAAGTGGCTCACGATAGATAAACTGCCAGTTTGCTTCGAGTGTTGGACGATCATCTTTGCTCTCCAGAAATGCTTTTCCGTAGGTGAGAAGATGATGCTTGACCTTGTCCTTATCAAGCTTGCCAGCCAACACTCTCAAATCGTCTTTGTGCTTCTCTTGCTTGCTGGAGAGTTTACTGACAAAAATGTCGTATTCGTCTACAAGGAATGCTCTAATGCCGCCAAAATCTCCCATCAAGATACATCTGTCTATCCAATCGGAGGGCAAGTAGTGTGATTTTACGTGACTTAGAGCCAATCCGTACTTTGTCTTGATCTCTTTTATTGTCGCTTTCTGGTCGCGAATCAGTGCTGGAACCTCGTCTACAAAGTCGATATCATCCGTTGGTCTCACCGTCAGACCCTGGATTAAGGTGGCAATGGATCCGGCAATATAAACATCTAAGTGTTGCTGAATCATACTGCCGAGCATTTGGAACACTTGTTCCACCTGATCTCTGTGGATGCTTGTCACCAGCCTTCTTCTGATATACCGGTATCCTTGCTTGCCTAAGCTCTCTTCCATAATCATCTGGATCTGCTCTTTAGCGGGGCTTTGTTCCAGCCGCTGTAGGAATTTGTCTGAGCCCCAGAAAGAGCGCACCGCTCTTGCCGCATCTCTGACTAGCAATCTCTTGCGAAAGTCCGGTTGCAAATCGATGTTCAGGTCTTTTTCAATGGCCGCGATCAATTGCTCGGCGTCAATGTAAGGCTGACCCCATACTAGCGTCCACGGATCGTCCTTTGCAGTTTGGTCACCCTGTTTTATGGATTTGCCCGTCATCTGCGTTTGGGGTCCTGTGTAAAGGTATGGTCTACGATTATACGCCTTAACCAGACGGGCACTGCAAAGAAATGAGTGCAAGAACAAGCCAACTCATGTGTAAATTCGCCAAGTAATTTATACTGACTGGCTGTGTATTCCGCAGGCTATTATGAACAAGAAATTTTACGAAGCGACTGTCAACATCAACAGTACTCCCGAAAACATTTGGAAAATACTCACCGATGCTCCAGGCTATTCCCAGTGGGACAATGGAGTAGAAAGAGTGGAGGGTAAGATCTCTCCTGGAAAAACCATTAAGGTATATGCCAAAGTCAGCCCTGGGCGCGCCTTTCCTGTGAAAGTGACGGAACTTTGTCCAGACTCGAAGATGGTCTGGTCTGGCGGCATGCCTTTTGGACTATTCAAAGGAGTGCGCATCTTCACTCTATCGACGCAGGTTAACGGCACCATTACCTTCAAAATGCGGGAAGAGTTTTCCGGCCCCATGCTCAGCATGATCTGGTCGTCGATGCCTGATCTCGGTCCATCTTTCGAGCAATTTGCGCGGGGGCTCAAAGCGCGCGCCGAGAGCTAGCTTATCACGCTGTGCCAATGCTGTGCCTTATGCCGCTGCTGCCAGTTATGGTCCGAACGACATAGAAGGAATCAAAATCGCTGCTCCACATAAGGTCGCCGATATTGATCCCAAAAGGGCAAAGGAACCTTCTTATGCAGATGGTGGTACCCAAGAAAACTGCCACGGATATTTCTCTCAGAAGACGGACACCTTGTATGTTGGCGAGATTACAAAGGTTGGTAATAAGTGGTATCCCGTTAGAGATGTGGATGCGACGGTTGTGCACGAAGTTGGTCACGCCCTCGATAAAAGACTTGGGTATATTTCAGATTCAAAAGAATTTGCGGCGGCATACCAGCAAGACATTCGGGCGATGTCTGCCTCTGATCGTAAATCCTTAGATTACTATTTGCCAGAAGGACAGGCCAATAACATCTATATCGCCAGAAAGGAAGCATTTGCGGAAATCTACGCCAACCTCAGGGGAACTGACATAGATGAACGAATTGATTCGCACTTTCCCCACTCGACTGCCGTGATCAAAGAAAGACTGAGCAGTTTAGCGAAGTCCGACAAAGACCACGTCGCCGAGGGGGAGTAGAGAAATATGGAGATGGATGGGGATGCCACCAAAGATGCCACCAGGACAGATTAATCAGTCAGTTCAAACGTCACGGACACTGAAGCATCGATTTTGAGCTGTCCGCTGGCGATACCAGCGGGGCTTGCGTCTGATGCTTCTTGGAACATATTGATTACCGCATTATCTCTTCGCAAACCAAGCCCTGTAGTGTTAGAGCCAATCTCCTTGATGACGACGGGTTTGCCGATCTTTGCATGAAGTTCTGCTGCCATGGCTTCCGCCTTCTCTTTTGCCGCATTAATGGCGAGGGCCCTCGCTTCGTCTTTGTATTTACGAGGATTGGACACACCGAAATTGAGCGAATCAATGGTGTTGGCCCCAGCGTCAATTGCATCTGCCAGAAGCGCAGGAACGGATCCGAGATCCTTTACTACTACTGTAATTTTCTTGTCTATCCGGTATCCATTAGGCTTGCTGCCAGACTCATACAAGCTTGAAGATCTTGATTGATGAGTAGACTCCACTGACACTTCGTTCGTTTGAACATCTTTCTTATCAATATGGTACTTAGGAGGCACTGCGAGCACTCGTTTGACGATGGCTTCGTTCTCGGAATAGCCGGCACGCAAGTCTTTGTTCCAGGTTTCCACACCCAGA
>Ga0182024_10018566_pt1 | contig 12935 bp, 13 predicted proteins | sample P32metaG_FD_120480 | JGI IMG/M metagenome (GOLD analysis project Ga0182024, IMG submission 120480) | Permafrost microbial communities from Stordalen Mire, Sweden - P3-2 metaG (Illumina Assembly) | ecosystem: Environmental > Terrestrial > Soil > Wetlands > Permafrost | place: Sweden: Stordalen...
AATGATGTATTCGGTCTTGATCGAATTATCACTAATCAAGGCGTTCTTTATAACATCGATGCCTCGCTCTACAATCTGTGGGCTGGTAACGTATATGATGCTCAATCGGCTGCTCTTAGTTTCCAAAAGATTCTATCTGCAATCGCTGAAGCAGTCGAAAAAGGCTTGGATCAAGATGTAGTTTGTATGCTTTCACCTAAGACGTGGGCAAACATCTCGTCAGATCAAGCTGCTCTTCGTATGTACGATGATAGCTATAAGACAAGCAAACTGGAAAATGGTGCTTCTGAGTACTCTTTCGCTGGACAAAACGGAAAAATTGATGTCGTCTCTTCGATTTACGTAAAAGAAGGGGAATGCTTTATTTTCCCGCCTAAACGTCTTAAGAGAATTGGCGCTATGAATATTTCGTTCAAGATGCCTGGTCGCCAACAACAAGAGGACTTTTTTCTCGAACTCACAAGTCAAGCCGGTTATGAATTGCGTGCATACACCGACCAAACTTTGTTCAGTGATAGTCCTGCTCGTCTCGTGAAGATAATCAATATCGTAAATTCGTAATATAAGGCGTATAAACGCATTTTAAAAGGAGTACTAAAAATACTCCTTTTTTAATATAATAAACAATAAAGACTATCAGTATATGCTCTAGAAAAGCATTTATATATTGACTTTTAATTTAAAATAAGGTATAATATCATTATGAAACAATATGGATTAATTTATAAGATAACTAATAAAGTAAATAATAAACTATATATTGGTCAAACTACTTCTACCTTGAAAACACGTTGGAAGATGCATAAAACTGCTTCTAGAAACAATAGAAGCAATTCTGCACTTCATTCAGCAATGGCTAAATATGGTATTAACCAATTTATTATAGAAGAAATATGTTCTTGCTTTGATAAAGAAGAACTTAATCTTAAAGAAATATATTTCATAGATACTTTAAATGGGTTAGCTCCGAATGGATATAATCTAAAGTTAGGTGGAGATGTCGGTAAATGGTCTAAAATTGCAAAAAATGAATTTAGCTTAAGAAAAAAGAAACAATATAAAGACAATCCATTATTAAAAGATAAACTCAATGATAATTTTAATTCATGGTATAATGGTCTATCTAAAGAAGAACAAGATACTCAATTAAAGTTACAGTCAATGGCATCTAAAGAATACTGGTCTAATGAAGACAATAAGTTCAAAAAGTCAGATGAAGAGGTTTCTAGATGGAAAGAACTCACAGAAGAAGATAAAAGTAAACGTTTAATGGGAATGAGGACTTATTGGACTGAGAATAAGTTAAAAGAACACTCTAAATTAATGAAAGATAGGCAATTATGGAAAGAAACCAATTGTTTACAGAAAGCAGTAGAAGCTACTAGTAAAAGAGTTAAAGTAATTGAAATATCAACTGGTAAAGAAATTATTTACAGTAGTAGAGCTAAATGTACCAAAGATCTTAAATTAACTGCTCAAACTCTTATAGATATACTCTCTGGTAAAAGATCTAATGAGTATAAAGGTTATAGATTCTTTTCTATGAATTAATAAGTACAGTATAATTCAAAGAACACCTAATTCTAGCTGTTAGTATACCTCTACATGCAAATGTAGACGCAAAGGCCGACTTAAAACGTCGGCCTTTTGCTTTTATGGATTAATAAGTATATTAAATAAACCGTTTACTTTGTACGGTATCCTATAGTTGGATATTGCCTCGACCTTAGAGGTCCTAGTAGATGAATAAGGAAATATAAATATGTCAAAAAGTCGCCTAGTTTTAGAAATCGATACTGATTTACCAATCGGTACAATGAAAGATATTCTAGATAATGAACCAGCTAGTTCTAGTAATCATGTATTTTTACAAAAACTCATTAACTTCCTAAGAGGTTTGAACTCAGGAGCTAGATCAGGTAATGTATATGCAGGCGTAGTTGATTCTGGTTTGTATGATGCCAATGTAGCTTCAAATACTGGATCATTCACTGGTACACCAAATCCTAATGATACAGTTACAATCAACGGAGTTGTGATTACTTTTGTTTCTTCTGCTTCTCCTTCGAATAATCAAGTATCGCTTTCAGGTTCTCCTTCTACTTCTGTTTTAGCTAGTAGATTAGCTGCCGCTATTAATTCTAGCACCACTGATTCATTAGCAGGAGTTGTTTCAGCTGCTTCTTCTACTAATTTTGTGATTGTTGATGCATTGATCGCTGGAGTGATGGGAAATAGTATTTCATTAGCTTCTTCGGCTGCAAATTTTTCATGGGGTGGTAGTGCATCATTTCTTTCAGGAGGTCTTGGAAGACTTCCAGTTCTCAACGCATATCCATATTACAGAAAAAGTAATAATGGAGCATCAGTTCCACTTGGACCTTTGGCAGTAAACCTTGCAACCGCCGCTCCTTTTGCTATGTTGACTGAATCAGGAATTACTGATAGTCCTCCTTCGCCAACTATCGGTAACGTTGGAGCTAGTCCTATTACTGGAGCCGCGATTGGTATTACTCAAGCAGAAGTCACTGGTACTATTTATGCCGTTGACGGAGCTGGACCCGCAGGTAGCGTAGATGATCCTACTTTGCTTACACAAGCAGTGAGCGATATGCAAGCTGCATATACTGATGCCGCTGGTAGACCTTCACCTAATTTCACTAACTTAGGTGGCGGAGCAATTGGTGGTTTGAGTTTACAACCTGGCCTTTATAAATGGACTACTGGAGTTACTATAGCATCTAACGTTACACTTAATGGTGGACCAAATGATGTTTATATATTCCAAATTTCAGGAGTTCTCAGTGAAGCAGTATCTGCAAGTGTTCTATTAGCAGGCGGATTGCAAGCTAAGAATATCTTCTGGGCTGTTAATAGCTGTGCATTAAGTGCAAGTGCTCACATGGAAGGAAATGTTCTTTCTGCTGCAGGAATTACTCTTGGAGCAAACGCATCAGTTCATGGTAGATTATTGGCTCAGACAGCAGTTACTTTAATTACAAATACTGTTACTATTGCTAATTAATAGCTAATAATTAACAGTATTTAATGTTCCCTAGAATTAATTCTAGGGAACTACAAATGAGTTTGTCTGGAGATCTTTAATGGCTGTCCCACTACTAATAAACGGCATCACCTATCAGTATCCTGAATTAGATGACGAAGGTTGGGGGAATGCTGCCACTAATTGGGCAGTTGCAATTACTCAAGGTACTCTTCAAAAATCAGGTGGTTTATTTTCATTAATAAGCGGTGTTGATTTTGGTCCCTCTTTCGGTTTAAAATCAATATACTTTCAATCACGTTCTTCTAATATAGCCTTAACTGGTGTATTTAGATTATCTAATACAGATGCCATTACATTTAGGAACGCAAGTAATACTGCAGATCTAGCATTTGGAACTGGTTCAAGTGATGCGGTTCCTTCCTATAATGGAATTGATTTAGTTAATCTTTCGACAGCTCAAACTCTCAGTAATAAAACAATTAGCAGTTCTATTTTCACTGGAAATACATTTAATAATCCGACTATTAATACTCCAACAGTTAGCGGTGGAACTTTTACAGGTCCTAGTGTAACTGGTGGAACTTTTACTAATCCTACTATTAATACTCCAACAGTAACGAATGGTTCATTCAGTTCTCCTGCTATTAATGGCGGTACACTTTCTAGTATATCTATTTCAGGAGCAACTGCTTTATTTAACAATGGAACAGTCACTGCTCCTTCAATAAGTTTTGTAAGTTCACCTTCCACTGGGATGTATTCTCCTAGTACTAATCAATTGGCATTTAGTACAAATGGAAATCTTGCTGGATTTTTTGATAATTCCGGTACTCCAAATTTCACTGTAGCTGGGAATATTTCAACTACTTCTGGAAGTCTTGTTGCAGCTAATCTTTTAAGTCCAGGTTCAACTTTGACTTTGAAGAGTAACGGTCTAACTGCCCTTTCTTTTGATGGTACTCCTAATGCTACATTTACTGGAACTGTAACTGCTACTAGTTTTATCGGTCCGTTTACGGGTCAAGGATATTTCCCCAATGGATCAGCATCAGCACCTTCAATTAGTTTTATAAATGATCATACAACTGGTATATATTTTTCAGCACCTCATACTTTAGCATTTAGTACAAATGGTACTAATGCCGGATCTATTGATCAAAATGGAGCATGGACCATTGGAGCTCCGGGTAATGGTCAAACGCATGTAGTTAATGGCTATGGATTAACATTAACTACAGCAAATCCTTCTCCAGTTGGATTTGAAGTTTCAAATACCAATGCAACTGGTGTTTATAATGCAACACTACAAATGGCCACAACTTCTGGCGGTGGTTCACCAATTGTTTATTGGAACCAATATCTTACTCAATTTGCAATGGGTGTTTATTATGGAGATGGTCTTTTAAGAATTGAAACTGGAACTAATGCATTTGGTTCTGGATCAAATGTTATTGCAGCAAAAATTGATACTAATGGCACATGGATAATTGGCCCAGTTGGTAGCACACATACCCATATAATTAATGGCAATTTAAGTGTAACAGGAAGTAATACTTCTAGTTCCTTTATTCCTACTAGTTCAACTATTCCCACGAATGGAATGTATTTATCATCCGGTGGATTTCTGGCTTTTGCATCAAATGGCATTTTAGCTGGATCTTTTGATCATTCTGGTACGCCCAATTTTACTGTCCCTGGTAATATTACTTCGACATCAGGTAGCATAAGTGCTGCTGGAATATCGAGTACTGGATCTAGCCTGATTTTAAAGAGTAACGGTCTAACTGCCCTTTCTTTTGATGGTACTCCGAACGCATTATTCGCTGGCAATGTTGGAATACAATCAGATAATTCTCTCGAATTATTTGATAGTGGTAATATAAATTATATAGGTATAAAAGCACCCACTTCAGTACCATCAACTTATACTATCACATTACCTTCTACATCTCCAGCTACTAATACTAGTTTAACATATAATGGTACTAATTATGTATGGGCAACGGCTGGTGGAAGTTCATTAACTTCAGTTACTTTAAATGATAATACTTCAAATGGAACTGTCGCAACTTTTGTTTCAGCGACCACAAATGTTGTATTTATACAATATAGTTTAAAACGAGGAACTAATTTTCAAGTTGGTGAATTAAAAATTGTTAATGATGGCACTTCACCTCAAATTATAGATGCAAATAAAGATATCGGAGATTGTGGAACCACATTTAGTGTATCTATATCTGGTAGTAATTTATTGTTACAATATACCACCACTTCAACTGGAACTGCAGTTAGCATGAAATATTTACCTGTAAGTTGGGCAGCGTAAGGATTCAAAATGAGTGAAACAATATATAATAAACCTATAATTACAAATGGCGATATGTCAGGTAATATTACTTCTAGTGTTACACCTTTAGCTATTACTGATGGTTATTCTATTTCAGCTATATGGACAGGTTCTCCTAGTGGTATTATGAAAATACAAGTTTCAAGAGATAATGTAACTTTTTATGATTATCCAGGTTCACAAATATCAGTTAGTGGAGCAGGAGATCAAATGTGGGAAATAACAACTGCTAATTATAGTCAAGTTCAACTTGTATATATTGCTTCATCAGGCTCTGGAACTCTCAATGCCGGTATTTTAGGCAAAGGAGATTTGTTAAGCTAATGAGTACATTAATAAGATTAGGTGGATTTACAGGTAGTGGCGGTAGCGTTTCTTCTATCAATGGTATTACTGGACCAGTAAATATTGTCGCAGGAACTAATGTTACGGTAACACCTAGTGGTGGTAATATTACTATTGCTGCAACTGGAGGAATAACCTTTCCCCTAGAAGCTCCTAATGGTTCAGCCGCCGCGCCTTCTTACGCATTCGGTACAGGATCAGCTGGATCTAATACAGGTTTATATGGTTTCGGTACCAATGAATTAGGATTTGCAACAAATGGATTCTCCGCTGGATTCATAGATGCCAATCAAGCCTGGAATTTAACAGGGGCTATAATTTCAACTTCAAGTATACAAATAAAAATAACAAAAACGTCAAGTAATTATTCAATTCTTTAAAGGGGATTCAAAATGGCCGCACATGACAATGTAATTTTAGTAGACACTAATGGAGGTCCGGTAACAATCACATTACCGACCCCGACAAATGGACGAGTTCTTAAAATTAAGGATTCAACAGGAAATGCTGGAACAAATAATATTACTATTAATCCACATGCATCTGAAACAATTGACGGCGCAGCTAGTGTTGTTATTAACTTTAATTATGGATCTGTTAACTTAGTTAGCGATGGAACGAATTGGTTTCTTGATGATCTTAGTTCAGCTACCGGATCTGGAACTGTTACAAGTGTATCTTTAACTGTACCAAGTTTCTTGAATGTATCTGGTTCTCCTATTACTACATCAGGAACTTTAGCTGTAACTTTAAATAGTGAAAGTGCTAATACATTTTTTGCAGCCCCTAATGGATCTGCAGGAACTCCTACTTTTAGAGCTATTGTTGCTGCCGATATTCCAACGTTGAATCAAAATACGACCGGAACTGCTGCTAATGTTACTGCTACTAGTAATAGTACACTTACAACTCTAAGTGCTCTATCCTTACCTGGTTCACAAGTAACTGGTAATATTTCAGGCAATGCTGCAAACGTAACCGGAACTGTTGCAATTGCTAATGGCGGCACAGGTCAAACAACTGCTTCTGCTGCATTCAATGCATTAAATCCTATGACCACAACTGGTGATATGATTTATGAATCAGCTACAAATACAGCAGCTAGACTACCCATTGGAAGTACTAATAACGTTTTAACTGTTATTGGTGGTATTCCAACTTGGGCAGCGCCAGCTACTTCAGGAACTGTAACAAGTGTTGCGCTACTAGATGGAAGCACAACTCCTATTTATAACATTTCTGGTTCACCTGTAACTTCCAGTGGGACACTTGATTTTACACTTAAAACTCAAAGTGCTAATCTTGTGTTTGCTGGTCCAAGTTCAGGATCTGCAGCTCAACCATCGTTTAGATCTTTGGTTTCTGCTGATATTCCGGATTTGTCTGCAACTTATGTAACACAATCAGAAGTTGGCGCGCCTAGCGGTGTTGCATCTTTAGATTCAGGTGGACATATTCCATTATCTCAATTGCCTGCTTCTTTAATGGAATTCAAAGGTAATTGGAACCCGAATACTAATACTCCAACATTAGTTGATGGTACAGGAGTAACTGGTTATACTTACTGGGTATCTGCATTAGATACTGGCACTGTTGCTGGATTAACTGATCCATCAATGTATAATTTCCAAATCGGTGATTTGGTTATTTACAATGGTACAAAATGGGTACTTGTAACTCCAGCGGCAGGTGTACAATCTGTTAACGGAGCTCAAGGAGCTGTCACAGTTAATGCTATTAATCAATTAACTGGTGATGCTACCGCAGGACCTGCCTCTGGATCACAATCTGAAGTATTAACTCTTGCAACTGTGAATTCGAATGTTGGATCCTTTGGATCTTCAACTTCTATTCCTAGTTTCACTGTAAATGCTAAAGGTCTTATAACCGCCGCCTCTGGTAATGCAGTTGTTGCTCCAGCTGGAACCTTGTCAGGTACTACATTAAATTCAACAGTAGTCAATTCAAGTTTAACGAGTGTGGGAACTCTCACATCACTGACAGTTTCTGGAGCAATGTCTGCTTCGAATTTCTCGGGAAGTTCAAGTGGAACTAATACTGGAGATATAACACTTACTGCATTTGGATCAAGTCCAAATGCTGACGGTGCGTCACTCTCTGGTCAAGCATTAACGCTTCAACCAGCAGATGGAACACATCCTGGTGGTGTTAGTATTACGACTCAAACGTTTGCAGGTAGTAAAACAATTGGATATAATCTTTCAGATCAAATAACGATTGGAGCAGCAGGGTCTACAGCTAATCAACAAATTAATGGTGGTTTGCAAATTACTACTAATACAGTGTCGAGTAACTACGCTATTAGTTAATTAGGTATCTATGGCCGCACATGATAATCTAGTTTTAGTTAATTCTAGTGGAGGGGTTGTAACGATAACGTTACCTGCCCCCACCAATGGAAGAATCCTCATTATAAAGGATTCTACTGGTAGTGCTGCAACTAATAACATTACTATTAATCCACATGCATCTGAAACAATTGACGGCGCAGCTAGTGTTGTTATTAATGTCAATTGGGGTGAAGTTCAACTTCAAAGTGATGGCACTAATTGGTTTACTAATAATTTTTCAGCTGTAAATGGAGATATAAACTTTTCATTAACTGCGTCTACAACTGCAGTTGCGTCAAGTTTGACTTTTGATAGTAGAAGTATTAAAGCTGAAACTATTGATTATTCTATTTACAATGGAACTGATAGAAAATGTGGAACACTTAAAGTTGCAGTTAATGGTGCAGCAGGTTCAGTAGCAACGACTGCAAGTATATCTGATATAGGCACAGAAACTAATGATATTTCTGTTACATGGACAGCAGCTATAAGTGGCAATAATTGTCAATTAACTTACACGACTGGCTCTGGTACTTACAATATGGATGCATATATAAGAACCTTTAGGCATTAATAAGTAAATTAAAGATAAATAATCAACCCGCAGTGGATTTGGAAGCAGGTTAAAATATGTCAGCATTAAATTTCTGGAGAATAGCCCAAGGTGTAACGTTTACACCTCAAGCAAGCGCTCCTAGTTCACCTTCAAATGGCGCAGTATACTATAATAGCAGTACTAATCTATTTCAATTTTATCAAAATGGAGCATTCGTTGGTTTACTAACTGGCGCTCTTTTAGCTAATGGTACTATTCCTCTCACAGCTAACTGGAATGCAGGAGCATTTTCTGCTACATTTAATTCAGTAGTAGTTGGTTCTTCAGCTAACGCTATTACTGCAGTAAATACTATTGCATCGGGCACAAGTTTAACATTTGAAACTAATGGATCTACAATCGCTGGTAGTATTAATACATCACAAGCCTGGACTATTGGTGCATCAGGTGCAGGTCAACATCAGATTATAAATGGAACAGGTATCACTGCTACTAATTTTACTGGCGGTTCTTATAGTAATTTCTTGATAGCAAGAGATGTCTCAACTGGAACTTTACAACTATCAGGCGGAACAACCGCAAATCTAGGCGCTGCGATAGCTTTATATGGAGATGGATATCCTAGTGAGGATAGTTTAATTCAATTTAGTCAATCAGGAGTTACAGTAGGTGGAGTTAGTCCTTCAGGAGCATGGACCATTGGGGCTATAAGTGGAACTCAAACGCATGTAGTTTATGGATCTCTATCTATTTCTAACAATCTACTTTTTTCAACATCAGGTGATGGAATTACTGGAACCACTACGAATGATTCTGCTAATACAGGCATTGTCGGAGAAATTGTTTCTGCTTCTGTCACTTCGAATACGAATACAGGAGCGACAGGTGCAGGCTTTACCGCAACTTCTCTTTCTTTAACAGCAGGGGATTGGGATGTGTCTGGCTTGCTTCAAATCAATTCCGCCGGAGCTACGTTTACGAGTACAGATTTTTATGTAGGTATCACGACAACGGCAGGCGGCGGTGCAGGACTTACTTCCGTGAACTCATCTGAAATTACAGGAACTCTTCCTCTTACATTTGGAAAGGTTCCGCTCATTCCACCCGTTGTACGTATGAGTCTCGCTTCAACAACAACAGTTTATTTAAATGGATATGTTTCAGTCTATACCGCAGGGCAACCTGTCTATATCTGCTCCATGAGAGCGAGACGAATAAGATAAAATGGTTAATAAGTATTTATAGAGAAAAGGTAACTGTAATCAATGATGAATAATGATGCAGATGACAAGAATAAAATCCAAACTTTGATGGATCTTGTTAGCAAAATGAAGGAACTTCAAGGTTCAGGACTTGAAGCCCCCGGATCCGATGAATCTGATTCTGATGAAGGATCTCCTCATGGAGTTGGCTTAGAAATTCATGAAGCACATGTTGAACCTTTGGATCATGATGATGTTGAAAAACTAGAAGAAGCTACTCATACTGATTTAGATAATGATAATGAAGAAGGCGAATCACCTGAACATAAAATGGCAGTTCTAGGTCCAGATCATGGCGATGAAGATATGGAAGATAAAGACGAAGACCAAGATGAAGATCACATGGGTCCAATGAATGTTCCTCCTGCACTTTTACAATTGTTAATTGAACATCTATCACAGAAGAAATAAGGAATAAATTATGTACGGAAGCGATAAAGATAAAGATACAAAATTGAAATCTCTAAAAGATCTAGGCAGTAAAATGAGAGAACTCCATGCTCATAGCGTAAAAGGCAATAGCGCAGCTATGAGTGATCCTTATAGTAATCCGAAACCGCCTAAGAATGAAGAAGATCGAGAAGATAAAAGCGAAAAAATGCATCAAACTCGTGAAGATTCTCAACATGATGATCTAAACGAAGATCATGATAATTCTCAACCTTACTATAAACATCAAGATGCACATGATAATGAAGCCGTTCATGATGATAAACCGAATCCTAAAATGCCTTCTAATGAAAAAAGTAAAGGCAAAGCTAATAAACAAAGCAATTCTGGCGATAGTGAAGAAACTCATGATGAACATGGCCCACTTAGTGCACATGAACCAGCTAATGAAGAAAGTAATGAACATCCAAGTGAATTACATCGCAGTCATAGATCAGATTCAATGCATGATGATGAAAATTCGTCATCTAATCCTGAATTCAATGAACATTCACATGAAAGTTCACAAGATGATGAAGGCGAAGATGATGATTCAGATATGACTCCATTGAATCTTCATCCCGGTTTAGCTAAATTACTTCATGAACATCTAAAATCCAGGAAATAATGGCACAATTACCTACAAGTCTTAAGATTAGTGCATTAAGAGGATTGGGCCAAAAGATGAGCGGCGGATCTATTCGTTCACCTTTGCAAACGGCTTCTAATTATTCTCAGCCTAAGATGCCTAATCAATTGAATGCAAGAGTTAAGAAAGAAATCGATCCAGATTACCTCCCTACTAGAAAAACTATCTTGACAGGTAAGTTATTTTAATAAGAGTTTATATGAGAGATAATAAAATCTGTCCTAAATGCCAGATTAATAAATCTTGTAATAACTTTTATACAGATAAATCTAAAAAGGATAAACTTTCTTCTTCCTGTAAAGAATGTACAAAAAACAGAATAAAACTTTATTATATTGATAATAAAGAGAAGATTATTAAATATGTTGTTGAATATAATAGACAACATCCTCAATATAGAAAAGCAATTTGTAAGAAATGGGATTTAGAACATCCTGATTATAAGAAGAATAAAAAGAAAATTGATCCTAATTTTAAATTAAAAGTTACTTTAAGATCTAGATTAAATACTGCAATAAAAAGAAAATATAAATCAGGTTCAGCGGTTAGAGATTTAGGATGTACTATTGAAGAATTAAAAGTATATCTTGAAAGTAAATTTATTGAAGGTATGAATTGGAATAATCATAGTAAAACTGGATGGCATATCGACCATATTTTACCCTTAAGTAAATTTGATCTTACTAATAGAGAAGAACTAGTAAAAGCTGTTCATTATACAAATCTTCAACCTTTATGGGCATTTGACAATTTAAGTAAGGGAGCAAAATAATGAGCGGTTTTGATTATTCTACAACGGAACTTCTAGCAGATATTAAACGCAAAGCTTTCGTACCAATCTCACAAATTACATTTTCAGATACTGATCTGTTAAATATGGCAGACGAAGAAATTCAAAGTGCTCTAGTTCCCTTCATAATGAAAGCTAGAGAAGAATATTTTGTAACTTTCATAGATTATCCTATAGATGGAACTAGTCGAGTATTTGAAATGCCGTCTAGAGCTATTGCTGCAAAGCTGAGACAAGTTAGTGTTTTAATTAATCCTACTAATGATCAAAATCAACCTAATGAACGAAGGTTACCCGAAATTAATGCAGAAGATGCTGTTTATAACAATAATTATAATAACTTTCTTAGCCTACAAACGTTCTTTTTAAGAGAGAATAATGTAATTCTTTCACCAGGCGCTGCTTCATATGCAGGTCAAATTCTTAGATTATACTATTTTAAACGTCCAAGCAAGTTAATTGAAACTTCTGCATGCGCACAAGTCACTGCAATCAATGGACAAACTGCTATTGTTAGTTTAGTTCCAACTACCTTTGGATCAGGCGGAACACTTACAATAACTGCAGATTTAGTAAAAGCAACTCCTCCATTTAGATTATATGGGATGGATTTGACTGTTACAATTGATACTACTACTAATACTGCTACTATTCCACTCAATCCTCATCCTACTGAATATATACCAGCCAATTACGGTTTAAGCGTTGGAGATTATATTTGTCTAGCTGGAGAAGCTCCTATTCCTACTTTACCAGTAGAACTTTTTAGCTTGCTAGCTCAACGTGTTGCTGTTAAGATCCTTGCATCTTTAGGTGATAGTGCTAACTTTCAAATTGCAACTGATAGATTAAAAGACATGGAACATAATGCTTTAGAGCTTATTTCTAATCGTGTTGAGGGAAGTTCACGTAAGGTAGTCAATCAATTTACGACTTTTAACAACCAGCCATATAGACGCTTTTAGTTAATGATATTAATAACTTATGTGTATTTAATTGACTTATTTATAATATAAAGATATAATAAGAGTAATGTATGATAAAATCTAAATATTTAATCTATGCTTTACAAGATCCAATTACTTTTGAACTGCGATATATCGGTCTCTCATCAATCGGTTTAAAACGTATGTACCAACATACACAACCTGTCAGATTAGTCAAAGATAAAACTTACAAAGCTAACTGGATACGTACTC
>Ga0182024_10018567_pt1 | contig 12935 bp, 9 predicted proteins | sample P32metaG_FD_120480 | JGI IMG/M metagenome (GOLD analysis project Ga0182024, IMG submission 120480) | Permafrost microbial communities from Stordalen Mire, Sweden - P3-2 metaG (Illumina Assembly) | ecosystem: Environmental > Terrestrial > Soil > Wetlands > Permafrost | place: Sweden: Stordalen...
CCCATGCATTTGCAGTATAGCCGCGAGAGTGGATGCGATGACGGGTTGATCGTCAACAACGAAAACACTTGGAGCTGTCCTGGAAGGCACATACTTCCTCTTTCGAGTACCCTTTTCATGAATCGCAAAAGCGCTGGCTAGGCTGGGTCCAAGCCGGCGTTTCGAGTATTTTCAGCGGGACGCTAACGCTGGGGGTCAGTAGAGATAGTGTGCTCTTCGCTGTGATCGAATACTGGTCAATATAGCTCAGAGCTGGCGGATAACCGGGCTAGAGGGTAACCGCCGTTTCCACGGAGACTCAACTTTGCTCAGGCTCTTTCAGGGTGTGCGGCCATTCAGGATTGCAGCTGCTTTGCGCGATGCCGTTGCTGGAGTGACGCTCGCGGCCATGAATATCCCGCAAGCCCTGGGCTACACCAAGATTGCCGGCATGCCCGTCGTTACCGGCCTCTACTCGTTGCTGCTGCCCGCCGTGGGATTTGCCGCCTTCGGTTCCTCCCGCTATCTGGTGGTTTCCGCCGACTCCGCGACCGCGGCCATCTTTGCCGGCGGTGTCTCTAACCTGGCGCCCGCAGCCAGCGCGCGCTATGTGGCGCTCGCAGGTGCGGTGGCACTGCTTACGGCTGGCTTCCTGCTGTTGGCTCGAATGCTCAAATTGGGCTTCATCGCCGACTTTCTTTCCCAGACCGTGCTCGTCGGCTTTCTGACCGGAGTTGGGTTCCAGGTCGGAATCGCTGTGCTGGGAGAGATGCTGGGGGTTCCAGTCCCCGCTCGCCGAACAGTCCTGCAGTTCGCAGAAGTGGTAAGAAGGCTGGCGCAGGTGCATCCGCCGACCTTGGCCGTTTCCGCCGGCGTCGTGCTGGCGCTCCTGCTGCTTCGCCGCTTTCTGCCGAGAGTGCCGGGTGCGCTCATTGTCGTTGCCGGAGCCATGGCGGCGAGTGCCCGCTGGAACTTTAGCAAACATGGCATTGAGGTCGTTGGACCGGTGGCCGGCGGTCTGCCTCATTTTGGGCACGTTGGCGTGAGTTGGAGCGATCTGCTCCCACTGATTTCCGTAGCCGCATCGTGTTCCGTCATGATCATCACCCAGAGTGCTGCCACCGCCCGCGTCTATGCGGCGCGCCATCTTCAGGAGTTAGACGAGGATGCTGACCTGGCCGGTCTTTCCACTGCCAACGCCTTGGCTGGATTGAGCGGAACCTTCGTCGTCAACGGAAGTCCGACTCAGACCGCAATGGTCGAAAGCGCAGGAGCCCAGAGCCAGATAGCGCAGCTTACAACTGCGGCTATCGTCGCACTGGTTCTGCTTTTTCTTACCGGGCCGCTGCAGTATCTGCCGCGCTGTGTCCTTGGCGCCCTGGTGTTTATGATCGCCATCCGGATGATCAATGTACGCACCCTGCTCGCAATTCGACGCGAGAGCCCGGGGGAGTTTGCCTTAGCTCTGACCACCGCGGTTGTTGTGGTCGCGTGGGGTGTGGAGCAAGGGATCGTCCTGGCAATGATTCTCTCGCTATTACGAGTCGTCCATCACAGCTATCACCCTCACACCGCTGTCATGGTTCCGCATAGTGATGATGGAGCCTGGGATCTGAAACCTGTAGCGCCAGGTGTGATGACGGAACCCGGACTGGTGATGTACCAGTTCGGAGCGGAACTCTTCTATGCAAACGCCAACCGGTTTGCGGAAGAAGTGAAAGACCTTGTAGGAAAGCCGCCGTCGCAGGTTCGCTGGCTGATTGTCGATGCCGAGGCCATCATCCATGTGGATTATTCTGCGGCGCGCGTGGTCACAGGTCTACAACGCGAACTAAAGAGCGGCGGAACTCAGTTAGGCTTTGCGCGTATTCACTTGGGGTTGAAATCGGACTTTGCGCGTCACCATTTGACCGAGGTCATTGACCCGGCGCTGATATTCAACCGGCTGCATGAGGCGTTGGCGGCTTTCCAGAAACTGGCTATCGGGTTTGCCAGCAACGACGACAGAAAGCTCTGATCGATGTTTTCATGATGGAATGTGGGACCTAATAGTTCGTCAAGGCCCGGAGGGCCGGCGGCCGTACAGATGGAGGATGATCCGACCCGGATTTCCTGTACGTAGCTCCATCCAAGACTGCGTGTGCGGCTTTCAGTAGGGAAAGCCACATGAAGTTCGCCAGGGCCGCCGAGGTCCACAGGAAATACCCACTCGCGGCACAAGCCGATTACCACGCGACTGTGGGAGGCAGGAACTCGGCAAACAGGTCGTCGTAATAAGGCTTCAGCTGGGCGAGATCAGGCTTGGTGTGGCCCTTGGAATACAGGTCGTATTGATTAAATTTGAGCACCCATTCCAGCATTGAGCGATCCTTCTCGTTGCACAGGTGATCGTAGGCTCCGTGCTTGTGCCAGGGATAGAACGAGTGGTAGCGGAGCATATATAACGATTCATCGCGCAGATAGGGCTGCATCACCCTGTCAATGTAGCCGTCGTGACCAAAGGACATGTGCAGGTTATCGAGGCCACAGTTGGGCTCGTAGATACCGTACTTGGTTTGGTATTCGGCAATGGCGCGGTCAGGGTTGTTGGCGAAGTATTCGGGAAAGACGATGTCTTTTGACCAGGCGCAGCCCACGGGAAACGTATCGCCCACGACTCCCCATTGTGGCTCCCCGTACAGGCAGAGACACTTGCCGAGATCGTGGATGAAGCCGGTCAGGATCATCCAGCGAGGCTGGCCATCGCGTCGCATGGCCTCCGAGGTCTGCAACAGGTGCTCAATCTGGGTCAGATCGGTATCCGGATCGCTATCGTCCACCAGGGTGTTGAGGAATTCGGCGGCTTGCCAGACTGTCTTTTGCCCCTTGCGCAGACTGAAGTATTCCTCTTCCTTCGCTAACACGTAGTCGACCGTCATGTTCTCGTGGTTGAGGCGGTAGAACTCGGCGACGCCAGGGGTGGCGGTGGCATCGTACTGACGGAACTCCTCTGCACTCTTGCCTTCTTTATAGCGGCCTTCGAGGAAGTCATCCCACTGATCAAGATGCTGCAGGGGTTGTTTGGTGACGACCTGGCTCATAAACGGATCTCCCTCAATAGCGTTACCGCTAACGTACATCACATCGCACCGCCCTGGCAATCCCACATCGGCAGATTTTTTCGGCTGCAAGCGCGGGCAGTTTCCCTTGACAGCAGCCTGCTGCGGCCGCTAACGTAATTCCTCGTAATCGGTAACGTTACTGCCCCCGGAAAGCGAGGATCTGCATGCAGGATGAGCGCGACGGCGGGCAGAACATGTTGCGCGCTATTCTGACGGACATTCAATTCTGGATTCCGGCGGTGGTCCTGGCGATCGGATTGGGCCTGTTGGTGTTTATCCATAATAAATAATCCAACCAGGGCAAGCGTATGACAGCAGACAGCACCGCATCGGTCAGAGTGCCGGCCACAAACGCCGGTCGATCGCTGCACGGCCTGGGAGTGATCTGCGGTCTTGCCGCGGGCGTCTGGCTGGGCGCGGCCGAGGCGCCCACCAAGTTGGTCAACGCCGGCCTCTCTCCGTTTGCTGTTTCCCTGTGCATGGTCGCCGGCGTCTTTACTGCCCGCTGGACGTTCCCTACTCTGCTCAAGGGAACCACGTATGTCTTCGCCGATCTTTTTTGCAGAAAGCACCTGGTTGTCTGGGCGATCCTCGCGGGCGCACTGTGGGCAGTCGCGAACACACTCACCGTGTTCGCCATTCGCGATGTAGGGCTGGCCACGGCGTTCCCCCTATGGAATACCAACGCGCTGATCGGTCTGCTGTGGGGCAGGCTGCTGTTCCGTGAACTGCAGGGGGCGCAAGCGAAGGATATCGCCAAGGTAGTGTGCGGGAGTGTCTGCATCGTAGCCGCGGCGATCATGTTGGGGTTCAGCACCATCGAGGGCTCGGGCGGCGTTCCTCCGCATGCGCTCAGTGGCCTCCTCGCCGCGGCGGGCGCAAGCCTGATGTGGGGAACCATGTATGTGCCTTATCGCAAGGCTTATCTCAGCGGCATGAATCCGCTCTCATTCGTTACCGTTTTTACGGTCGGCGAACTGGGAACGATGTTTCTCCTCACCTGGACGCTCGATGGCGGCAGGCACTCGTCTGTATTTCGGCTGATGCAGAGCAGGCAGTTGCTCTTCTGGCTGTTCCTGGGAGGTTTCGTGTGGGTTGTCGGTGATCTCTTCCAGCAGTTTGCGGCCAAGTATTTAGGCATAGGGCGTGGTATCCCGCTGTCAAATACCAACCAGTTTTGGGGGCTAGCCTGGGGTGCTCTGGTTTTCGGGGAGTTGGCCTCGGCCAACCGCGCGCATCTCGCCTTGGTCCTGGGAGGATCGGTGCTGATGATCCTGGGAGCACTGGCCATCAGCACTGCGGTCGCTTCGTCGCGCGAGATGACGTCTCGCAACGAGGCGTTGGCGCGAGAATGCGACCGCTATGGCCTGGAGTATGGAGAGGTGCTGCTGGCGCAGAGCGGCGACGAATTCACCGGCCGCCGCGAAAGCCGCCGCTGGTGGGACGTAGCGATCGTGGTGGCGGCGAGCTGCCTTTTCCTCTGGCTGGGGGTGAACGCAGTTGTGCCTCCGCTGGCCATCAACCTGCGTTGGGTCGCGGTGTTGACTCTGGCGCTGTTGGCGGCGCTGGTGGGGGCGGGCTGGGCGCTATGGCGACAGACGCGCTTCAGCTGACCGCGACGGTCTTTTCTTGCAGGCAAGCTTTCTATAAAGGACCAGCATGGCAGTGCGGTTGAAGGATATTGCTGCGGATCTCGGCGTCTCCACGGTGACCGTGTCGAAGGTGTTGCGCGGTGGATTGGATATCGGGGAGCGCACCCGCGCACGGGTGTTGAAGCGGATGGCCGAGCTGAACTACCAGCCCAATATGCAAGCGCGCGGGTTGGCCAGTGGCCGCTCCTTCGCGGTCGGACTGGTGGTACCGGATCTTGTGCATCCGTTCTTTGGCGAGTTTGCCAAGTCCCTTGCCGGTGCGTTGCGAGCGAGCGGGCTGGCGCTGGTGCTGGCGTCTTCAGAGGAAGATCCCGAGATTGAGCGCCAGGAAATCCGCACCCTGGTGAACCGCGGGGTCGATGTTCTGCTGGTGGCCTCATGTCAGCGCTGCGAAGAGGCGGAGTTCTTCACCAGGAAGGGACTGCCCATTTTGCTGATTGACCGTAACATTCCAAAACTGGAGACTGATTTTGTTGGGTCAGACGACGTGCTGGTGGGCGAGCTGGCGACGCGCCACCTCATCGGCCTGGGCCGTAAAAGGCTGGCCCACATTGGTGGCCAGGGAACGAGCCCTTCAATAGATAGGTTGAAAGGCTTCCGCAACGCACTCGCTGTCGCAGGGATTAAGCTGCCGCGGAGCTACGTCGTCACCCGCGAACGATTTGAGGAGACCGGTGACTCGGCCGGCTACCGCGCCATGCAGGAGCTGCTCGCGCAGAAGCAGCGGCCGGACGCAGTTTTCTGCTACAACGATTTGTCTGCCATCGGCGCCATGCAGGCGGCGATGCAGGCCGGCCTGAGCATCCCGGGCGACATCGCCTTCGCCGGCTGCGGCAACTTGCGTTACGCCCAGTATTTGAAGGTGCCGTTGACGTCGGTAGACCAATCGATCGAGCGCATGGGTGAGGCCGCGGCACGGCGCGCGCTTGCTTTATCCATCAAGTCCGACGACTCGCCGCAGACCGCTTTTGTCGAACCAAAGCTGATCGTTCGCCAATCGACTGTCGCGGGATGATAGATTTGCCCCAGATTCCGCCGAAATGATACCGTAGCTGTTCGCTGTGTACTTGCGTTCCGACGACGCGAATCGCCTGCACAATGCACCGACTGGATTTTCCAAGGCCGGATGAAGACCCTCTGAATCGCATCGATGAGCGAGCCGAGATGGTGTGGAACGCGATCTTGCACCGCGAAAAGGTATCTGCTCGCTGGAGTCACTCTGCGCTCTTTGGTTCGTCTATAACCGTCCTCGAAGAGTAGGCTGCAAAGCTGGAGAATCGCTCCGGATTCGTGTAGAGAAACTTCAAATGAGCCAACATAGCTTGCTCCGGTGTCAGGTTCGACTTACCTTGGACGACCTGAAGAAGCTCACGGTGATGTTTCAACGGCAGGCATGCTAATTCCTTGTTCCCACGTGTTACGCCATACCGATACTCAAGAGCTTGGTGTGTCAATAGCAACGGAACCACCGAATCTAAAGCCTTCTCCAAATAGGTATTGCCGGCCTGGGCCCAGATTGTGCGATGGAACTCGAGATCCAGCGCGGCAGCAGCAACATCCGAATCCGGATGCCAAACCTCCATTTTCTCTACCAGCGATGTCAGCTGACTTTCACACAAAGAGGTGAGTCTAGCGCGGCATAGTTTAAGCGCCTCGGTCTCGAGAATAAGTCTCAAGCTATTGATCATCTGGGACTCTTCTTCGCTCAGCTTGTTGACGACCATACCGCGCCGTGGACTGTTCATTAGCAGCCCCTGCTCCTGCAACAATTGCAGAGCTTCGCGGACAGGGATCCGACTCACGGCATGCTCACGCGCAAGTTTACTCTCGTTGAGACGATCACCCGGCTTGAGCCGACCGTTGATGATCTCCTCGCGCAACACGGAAACGAGATAATCCTTTACTGTGCCGCTGGGCAGTGTCGGGGCCGGCATCGTGTAAGTGCGTCTCCTCGGTATGAAAACTTATCCACCCGTATACAGTACCGCAATTTGCGGCGAAGCAGATGGAGGCAATTTGCTCGCTTTGCCAAAATACTGGGGCTTCCCCCTGAAGCCATCGTCATCGACGCTACATCGCGATCATTTCTCTCTTCATCTACTTGCACATTATTTCTTCCCAGTCCGCGGAGAACATGTTCAGCTTAGCGTCGGGGTTTTCCGGATGCGCGCGAATCAGTTCTTCATCCACTTCAACACCCCATCCGGGCTTCGTCGGCAGGTGATAATATCCCCTTTCAACACGTGGCGTTCCGGGCGTCAAATCGCATCGCCATGGGACGTCGTAGTCTTCAAAAGTTTCCAAAATGTCAAAGTTTGGAATATTCGCGCACAGGTGCATGGCTATGACTGTGCCAAGGGGTCCCCTGCAGTTGTGCGGGGCAACGCTGACATAAAAGGCTTCGGCGAGAGCCGCAATCTTTTTTGTTTCCAGGAAACCACCGCTGTAAACAATATCCGGCTGAATCAGGTGCGCCGCTTTACGGGAAAGGAGGTCGAGAAATCCAAATCTGCTGTATGTGTGCTCACCTGTGGCGACACGGATAGGAGAGGCCGCGACAACCTGAGCCATAGAGTCATGATTGTGCGCGGGAATCGGCTCCTCACACCAGCGGGGCCGATAGGGGACCATGGCCCTGATTAGTTCAAGAGCCGTAATCGGGCTGAAGCGCCCATGAAATTCCAGCATCAGATCAATCTCTTCGCCGACTGCCTTGCGGACAGTCTCCACCAGCCGGCAAGACTGCCTTACTTCTGCACTCGTCAGTTCGCGCCCACCCGGACCAAAAGGATCGAATTTCATTGCTTTATAGCCGCGATCTACCACGCCTTGGGCACATGCGCTCAGTTTCGATAAGTCGCCCCGGGACGCATACCATCCATTCGCATAAACCTGAATCTTCTGGCGAACCGCGCCACCCACCAGGTTGTATACAGGTTGCTCTAAAGCCTTACCAACCAGGTCCCACATCGCTGTCTCGATTCCCGCCATAGCGGCAAACATGATCGGACCGGTATTGTGTTCGATTTGATAAAGCTTGAACCAAAGATCCTCGATGTTGAACGGGTTCAACCCGACAACATACCGCCGGCCAAAATCAAGAATCAGATCGCGAACGGCGGTCTCTTTCCATTCCAATGTTCCGTCGCCCCACCCAATCAGGCCTTCATCAGTTTCGAGCTTGACGAACAAGAAGTTTCGCCAAGCCGTGCCGGTCAATAGAACGTCAACCTTCGTGATTTTCATTTAGCAACCCGCTTACCCCGGCACTCAGAAGTATTTCGTAACTAAGACTGCTGCCAGTAACTCAACTCAACTCCCCAAGTTCGAGGAGAATAGCCCGAAGCTCCTCGCGAGCTGGAACGTCGAGCCCACGCAACGGAGCTCGCGAAACACCGACCGGTATCCCGCGGAGTGCTGCGCTTTCCCTGCATACTGCCAACCAATGAGGGTTATTGTCCCTTGTACCCAGGGCCCGATATTCAAGCCGTATGATGGGGAGAATGCGAAACCACAACTTCCGTGCCTCGTCCAAGTTCCTGTCCTGAATCAGGAGGCGGCACAGTTGGACGGCTAGACGAGGCGCCATCATCGGAATTCCGCCGATCCAACCGTCCGCCCCCATGGCCAGTGCTCCGAAAGCGATGAGATCAATTCCGGCAAAAATGGGAAAATCGGGACCACAGAGGAGCCGCGTATCCTGAACCCTTGAGATCTCGAGGTGCGACCATTTCACAGCGTGCAGCACATCCTCTGCAGCGAGAACCTGAATCTCTTCCGGCGTGATTTCAACGCCGGTTAGAATAGGAACGTTGTAGAGCATGATCGGGAGCCCGACAGCTTCACGTATCCGGCGGAAATGATCCAACACGTCTCGTTTTGGCGGACTAAGCATGAAGGGAGCCATTAGCATGAGCCCCTCACATCCGATGGAGCGGGCATGCAGACTCAGCTCGATCGTGGAGGCCGTGCTGTAATCGCTGGTCCCCGCGTAGATCGGTACGCGGCCGGAAACCTCTTCGACAATTGCCTCGAGGGTTTTCATTCGCTCATGAGCATTCATAGCGATTGGTTCCCCCGCGCTTCCCAGTGGAGTCAAACCGTCCACCCCCTGCTCTACAAGAAAACGCGCGAACTGTCTGGTACCTTTGAGATTGATCGATCCGTCGTCGTGGAAGGCTGTAATTGTAGGAGAAAACACACCACGTAATCGTGATTTCTGCATCGTCTGGGCGCTCATGGGATTTATAGATACCACATTGTCTGTATACCGTATATAGAAATCGCCCGACCCGGACCTTTTTCTGTTATCTAAAACCGGTTACTCAAAGCGGTTACTCAAGCCTTCACCAGTTAAAAAAACGGGCCCTCGCTCGACCCGTAAACGCGGCACTCGAATCCGCACTTAAGCTGGCCTGACGGGCGCCGGAAGCTATGAGAAGCCCCAAGGCCAAGTTAGTGCATAACCCACGTCCTTACCCGGTTCGCAACCAAACTGGCCGAAGATATTGATCTATTCACTGAGCCTTGAGGCAGCATATCCGGAGGCATTTCTAAAGAAAGATTCGCAACCTGAATTAGGCCGGCTCAATCTCGAAAACCAAGATTCCACCGCCTGGAGTGTTGTCGCGCTTGACTGTGCAGCTGAAGTTGCCCAGTTCGGCTTCCGAGTATGTCTTAGGCTTGCCCCCGGACCAAAGATCAGTCACCCGGTAAGCCGCGTGACCGCCAAGACCGATATCTCCGAGGTCGATCTGTAGCTTCAGGTTTGCGTCTTGACTGCTGTTGCGGTTGCCGGCAATCAGGATGGCACTGTGATCAACCCACCGCACATAGGGGATTGGTACTTCGATATCCCCTTGATGGGGCACAGCTCTCAAGTTAGGTACTTTGCCTCCTGGCCACATAGCTAGAGTTTCCGAATATTGTTTACGAATAGCTATCATCTTCTTGACGTCGTTAAACATCTCCCGACGAGCAGGCTCGTTCAGCTCAGACCAATCGAGCATCGTGCCATATAACCAAGTTCCCTGCCCTGCATCTTTGCCACCATATTCATTAGGAGACAGGCCAGGCATACCATGGAACGTCGCATTAAACTCCTCCCCTCCAAAGAAGATTGGAATCATTGGAGAAAACAAGAAGGAGTAACCGAACATAGATCGGCTCCCCTGTGCAGCGTAGGGACTTTTGTCCAGAGCATGCCCCTCCCAGCCATTGTCATGACAACTCAGTTGCACAGATGATCCCCAGGCAAGCGTAGCAACGTAGATATCCACTCTAGGCCCAATCACCAGGGGGTTATAGGATTCCGGATTTTCTACAAATATTGGCCTGGTTTGCCATCCTCTCGTCCGAAGCTCCCACTTCTCACCCATGTCATTGCCCACGACAATGTTGGCGATCGGCTTGGAGGAAGCATTCTCCAGCGTCAACTGAACGTCCAGCAGCCCATCCGGCAGCTGGAGGGGTCCAGTAGTTATTTCGGGAAGAACGTCTCCAGCTCTGCGACTTACCCTGTCAGCCGTCAGGCCGACTAAATGTACACCTAACCGGCCATCGCCCTTTGTGCTGCCCTCAATTACCGTACCGTCCAGGTAGATGACCGCTACCTTGTAATAACCGGCTCGGCCAAACTTGCGGTCATAAAAGCCGGGCAAGTCATTAACCAGAACTTGGTTGAGCCCCCCAGTCTCAGTCGAGGTGATAGTGTTCTCTCTTTGGGTGAAATCGGTCACTCCAGGAATTACCGAGTTCCCTTCTTCCCAGACCACGATAGGATGACCGGCGGCGGCCGCGTTGCGACGAATGCGCTCCCACAGGTCCGGCCGGTATATGCCTACATCCAGGCGAAAACCATCCACGCCATACTTTGTCACGTAGCCGGTATAAACGTAGACCCACCAATCCTCGAGATCCGCGTGGCCGCCCCACCAGTCAAACTCACTCATGCCTGTAATGCTCCCGCGAAACCAGGCTGGATGGGCCTTGATTACGGGACTGTAATCCATTAGTCCATGGGTGATTACGTCCAAACAAACTTTGATTCCTCGCTGGTGGGCCTCGTCGATCAGCGTCTTGAATTCTTGTTCAGTACCGAGAGTCGGATCGAGTTTGTCCGGCTCGATTACTGCGTACTGAGTCCAGATGTTATAGAAGTGGTGGGCATCGCATAGCGAATATCCAGTCAGCCAGATGCCGGTCACACCCAATTCCTGAAGGTAAGGCAGCTTAGCCCGTAAGCTGTTGAAAGTGCCGCTCTCCGGTCCATTGGGCGAAGTAAATCCCTTGGTGGCGATCTCATAAATGATGAGGTCTTTCATCCACGGCGGCGAAGCCGGCTGCGCCGCGTTCGTGCGCACACTAGCTACTGGAGTGGGTGGTGTTGGTGTTTGATTTGCCAGGGCAGATGCTTCCGGCGACGCCGTTGCGCTGATCGTCACACCGACTGCCGCCAAGGTCCCGACCTTGAGGAAGCTTCTGCGCGATGGTGTAGCAGATCTGGCATCCTGTTCGATCATCGCTTCCCCCGCTCAAGCTGGATTTCAACCAAAAGCTGTCTCAATTCAGAGGTTCCTAAAGAGCGCCAAAATTCTGCTGATGGGGCAGAACCGCCCAAATGCGATACTGAGTTTTACGCATACTGTATGCAGATGTCAAGTTTTGCGTGGTTCAGATCGACTAGCGTTTGCTCCAACCTGGCTCACGGGGTGTGCGGCCCGAATCCTGCACATGCGAAGGCCTTGTCAACCATGTTGAGAGTTCGTCGACCGGTCGCTTCCCTCGCCGCACTCGACGCCCGTCGGCCCGTCGGAATACACCATTAGGGCCGATGCCCTACACCGCGCTCCGTGCCTCAAACGCTACGGTTCAAGCCGTCCCAGCTGTCATGCAATAGCCCTTCCAGCGGTTGAGGCAGTTCTTTCTTCCCGGTGCATTTCCCCCGAGCGCCTGCGCATGCGTAGCGTAACTCAAATAGAACTCCCATTGGACGCGTAGACAATCCCTCCGATCGAGCGCAACAAAAAACTTGACAATCGCAAATTGCACACTGTATACGATCTGGCGACGTTTGAGTTCTCAAGATAGAGCCCCCAAATCGGGGAAAGCGCGAGCCAAATGCACGGTTATTCGGAGGCGAAAATTTGTACACATCAGCGAAACACAGACCCGGCCCCATAACGATGGCGTTCTGCGTCCTGGCAGCGGCTCTTCTGATGGCCGTCATCCACACGGACGCCTATGGGCAATCCATAAACGGAGCGTTCCACGGAACCGTTACCGACCCGTCAGGGGCAGTGATTCCCCGAACGAAGGTAGAGGTCACAAATCTGGCCAGCGGGGAAGTTCGGCAGGCCACCACAGATGACAAAGGTTTCTACACCATCACCGAATTGCCCCCGGGGCATTATTCGGTATCGGCCTCTATGGCTGGTTTCTCCACCACCGTGCGCCCGGACGTTCAATTACAAGTCAGTCAAGATCTCGAAGTCGACAACACGCTCAAGGTCGGACAGAGCACAACCGTGGTTGAGGTTACGTCCGCTCCTCCGATGCTGGAGACCGCAAGTTCGACTTTAGGACAAGTGGTGGGCTCGAAGGCAGCCGTTGACTTACCACTCAATGGCCGTCAATTTGCGCAATTAATTCTCCTCTCCCCCGGAGCAGCGGCCGTCCAGGGAGGACAGCAAGATGCTTACATGATCAGCTTTGGCGAAGGTGACCTTAGCCCTGCCGTCAACGGCCAGCTGGGAAATCAGAATGTTTACACGATCGATGGAATTCTAAACAATCACCCATTTATTCAGTCATACGAAATCAGCCCACCTCCGGATGCCATTCAGGAGTTTAAGACGCAAAACCACATTGCCGATGCACAATTCAGTCTTTCGTCAGGCGCCGATGTGAACTTAGTAACTAAAAGCGGTAGTGACCAGTTCCACGGCGATGCATGGGAGTTCTACCGCGACCGCACTTTGAACGCGGCCAACTATTTTGACAATTACACAGGAATTCCTAAATCCGCGTATCTACAAAATCAGTATGGCGGCACTTTCGGTGGGCCACTCATTTTGCCGTTTTACAATGGACGAAAGAAAAATACCCATTTCTTCGGTTACTATGAGGGGTTTCGTTCCGCCGAAGGCTTTACCTTGCTCACAAATGTGCCGACCCAAACGGAACTGAGCGGCAATTTTTCCGA
>Ga0182024_10018568_pt1 | contig 12934 bp, 8 predicted proteins | sample P32metaG_FD_120480 | JGI IMG/M metagenome (GOLD analysis project Ga0182024, IMG submission 120480) | Permafrost microbial communities from Stordalen Mire, Sweden - P3-2 metaG (Illumina Assembly) | ecosystem: Environmental > Terrestrial > Soil > Wetlands > Permafrost | place: Sweden: Stordalen...
CTCGACATCACCGTCGTCAACGTCGCACTGCCCGACATCCAACGCTCGCTGCACTCCTCGTTCTCCGATCTGCAGTGGGTGGTAGATGCCTACGCGCTCACCCTCGCCGCCTTCCTGCTGACTGCTGGTGCACTAGCCGACCTGCTGGGACGCAAGCGCATATTCGTCGCCGGCCTCGTGGTCTTCACCGCATCCTCGGTCGTATGCGGGCTGTCCTCCAGCTCGCTGATGCTCAACCTCGCGCGCGGCGTGCAGGGCACCGGCGGAGCGATGATGTTCTCCACCTCGCTGGCGCTGATCGCCCAGGCCTTTCAGGGCAAGGAGCGGGGCACAGCCTTTGGCGTGTTCGGCGCGGTAACCGGGGCCGCGGTCGCGGTCGGGCCGCTGGTGGGCGGCATCATCACCTCGGGCATCGGCTGGGAGTGGATCTTCTTTGTGAACCTCCCGATCGGCGTAATAGCGGTGATCCTGACGCTCACCCAGGTCGCGGAGTCGCGCGACCCAAACGCAACGGGCGTCGATTGGCTTGGCCTGTTGACGTTCTCGGGCTCGCTCTTCCTGCTGGTGTTCGCGTTGGTGCGCGGCAACGACAAGGGCTGGGGCTCGACGCAGATCGTCGCCTTCCTCGTCGCTTCGCTGGTGCTGCTCGTGCTGTTCGTGATTGTGGAGCGCCTGCAGGAGCGCCCGATGCTCGATCTGACGCTGTTCCGCCGCCCGGCCTTCACGGGGGCCAACATCGTGGCGTTCGCGCTGTCGGGCTCGATCTTCGCCATGTTTCTGTATCTGACGCTCTACATCCAGGACGTGCTGGGCTTCGGCCCGCTGCAGGCCGGGCTGCGATTCCTGCCGATCACGCTGCTCTCGTTCTTCGTCGCCCCGATCGCCGGCCGGCTGAGCGTGCGCGTACCGATCCGCATGCTGCTGGGGGTGGGCCTGCTGCTGATCAGCATCGGCCTGGTCGCGATGACGGCGGTCGACGCGAGCTCTGGCTGGACCACACTGATCCCCGGCTTTGCGATCGCCGGCGTGGGGATCGGCCTGGTCAACCCGCCGCTGGCTTCGGCCGCGATCGGGGTGGTGCCACCCGAGCGCAGCGGCATGGCCTCGGGAATCAACAGCACGTTTCGCCAGGTTGGCATCGCCACAGGTATCGCCGGACTGGGAGCGATCTTCCAGCACAGCGTCACCAAGAGCACCAGCGCAGCGCTACACGCCAGCGGTCATGCCCGGGAGATCCTCGGGGCGGCCCACGGACAGCTCGGCACGCTGCTGGAGTCCGGCAACGTAAGCCAGATCGCGGGCACCCTCTCCCCCGGTGCCCACACTGCGCTGATCGACTCTTATCGGGTTGGCTTCACCGACGCGTTTACCGACATCCTGATCGTCGGCGCCGTACTCGCCCTCGTCGGCTCGCTGCTGGCCTTCGCGCTGATTCGCGGCCGCGACTTCGTGGCTTCGGGCCCACCGGCGGTCGCGCACGAGCCCGAGCCTGTCGCGGTCGCCGCGGGATGACACCCGAGCACACCGGCTCCGACTGTTCAGGGCCGCTTTTTCGCCTCATGCTTTTTCGCCTCATAGCCGGCGCAAGTGAGGACCGGCAACCGCGGATAGCGCGGATAGGCTGGGTCCTCGCGCGAGCGGGCGCACAGCGAGAACACCGACCCACGTGTGTTGGGTACCTCGACCTGGTGCTCGCAGGTGTCACACAGACCCGCTCCCAGACTCCGACGCGGCGGCCGCGGCGGTTGCGGTTGGGGGGACATGACCGCAGCGTAATGCCGCGACACCGGCGCGGCGGCGCGCCGCACCGACCCTGCAATAATCGTTGACCGTACAACTATGACGACCTTCTATCGACTCCTCGGATTTCTACGCCCCTACAAGCGCGGCATGATCATCTCGTGGGCGCTGGCGAGCCTCGCGATGGTGATGACGGTCGCCCTTCCCCTACTGACTGGCCGTGCGGTGGAGATCATCAGCACAGGGCACCACCACGCCGCGGCACGGACGAGCGCCCACCACGAACTGACGCTGATCGCCGGCGCGATCGCGCTCCTGGTGCTGATGCGCTGGGGATTCATGTACTGGCGGCGGATGGTCGCCGGGCGGCTCTCGCTCGGCGTCGAATACGACCTGCGCAAGCTGCTCTACGGCCACCTGCAACAACTCGAGCTCGGGTTCTTCGACCGCCAGCAGACGGGCCAGCTGATGTCCCGGGCAACCGTCGACCTGCAGGCGGTGCGGTTCTTCCTCGGCTACGGGCTCGTATTCATCCTGCAGTCGATACTCACGATCGTGCTCGCGGGCATCGTGATGATCGTGATCGAACCGCGGCTCGGGTTGATCTCGCTCGCCCCCGTGCCGTTCGTGGTGCTGATCTCCTACCGCTACGGTCGCCGCGCGCGCCCGGCGATCCAGCAGACACAGCAGCGCATCGCCGAGCTGACCGCGGACGCCGAGGAGAACATCTCCGGCGTGCGCGTCGTCAAGGCGTTCGCGCGCGAGCCCCGTCAGCTCGAGCGCTTCCAGGGCAGCGTCGGGCGCGTGTTTGGCCAGGCGATGGTCGCGACCCGTTTGGAAGCGAAGTACAACCCGATGATCGGCTTCCTCCCCCAGCTCGGCCTCGCCGCGGTGCTGCTGATCGGGGGCAACGCCGTAATCCACGCGCACCTGACGCTCGGCCAGTTCACCGCGTTCTACCTGTACCTGAACATGCTGATCGCCCCGATGCGCACGCTCGGCGTGATCCTCAACCTCGCCCAGCGCGCTACCGCCTCGGGCGCGCGCCTGTTTCAGGTACTCGACCGTCCCCCACGCCTGACCGCTCCGGCCGACGCCCCGCCGCTGCCGGCGGGCAACGGGCATGTGCAACTACAGGGTGTAACGCTGCGTTATGACGAATCCGACGAGTTCGGGGCCAGCTACTCGGCGACATCCACGCCGGAGACCGGCCCGAGCGACGCGGGGGCCCCGAACGCAACCGCGGCCTCGAACGGCGCCGTGCCGGCCCACGCCGCAAAGGCGGTCCTGAGCGACGTCGACCTGGACGTTCCCGCCGGGCACACGATCGCGCTCGTCGGCGCCACCGGCTCGGGCAAGACCAGCCTCGTATCGTTGATCTCACGGCTCTACGACGTGAGCGCCGGGCGCGTGCTGCTCGACGGCGCTGATGTGCGAGAGGTGGACCTGCGCTCGCTGCGCCAGGCCGTTGCGATTGTCAGCGACGACCCGTTCCTGTTCTCGGAGACCGTCGCCGAGAACATCGCCTACGCGCACGCCGACGCCACGCGCGAGGCGATCGAGCAGGCCGCCCGGCGCGCCCAGGCCCACGAGTTCATCGAGCGCCTGCCCGACGGCTACGACACGCGCGTCGGCGAGCGCGGTCTGACCCTGTCCGGCGGTCAGCGCCAGCGCCTGGCGATCGCCCGGGCGCTGCTCGCGGACCCCCGCGTGCTGATCCTCGACGACGCGACCTCCTCGGTCGACGCCTCGACCGAGCGTCAGATCAAGCTCGCGCTCGACGAGGCGATGGAGGGACGGACCACGTTCATCGTCGCCCACCGCCTCTCGACGATCGCACTGGCGGATGAGATCGTCGTACTCGACCGCGGCCGGATCACCGCGCACGGCAACCACGAGGAACTGCTAGAGGCTTCGGAGCTGTATCGCGAGATCGTCGAGAAGGGACTCCCCGATCAGGTGTTCCTCACGAGAGAGCTCCCTCGCGAACGTGAGGTGAGCGGAATATGAGCGCGCATGGCGGACGGGGAATGGGTGGTGGCGGCGGTGGGCGCGGGCTCGGCCCGGGGTCTGCGCGCGGCGGAGCGCAATGGGACGGTGAGCGCGCCGCGAAGGGCACGCGCGGGCGCAACCTGCGCGGCCTGCTGGCATTGCTGCGCCCCTATCGACTGCGCGTGAGCGCGATGTTGACGGCGCTCGTGCTTGGCACGGCGGCTTCGCTGGCGCCCCCGCTGCTGGCCAAGGTCGCGATCGACGAAGGGATCGACCACCACGACACCAGCACGCTCGTGCTGGTTGTGGTCGCGTTCCTGTTCTCGGCGCTGCTTGTCTGGGCGATGACCTACGCGCAGACATACCTTGTCGGCTGGGTCGGCCAGCGCACGCTCGCGGATCTGCGCATCCGCATCTTCACCCATCTGCAAAGCCAACCGATCGGCTTCTACGAGAGCCGCCCCGCCGGAGTACTGATCTCGCGCATGACCAACGACGTCGAGGCGCTGGAAAGCCTCGTGACGGACTCCGTGGTGACCCTGTTCCAGGCCGGTCTCACGCTCGTCGGAGCGGTGGGGGTGCTGCTGTTCCTCGATGTGAAGCTGGCCCTGCTCACGTTCTGCGTGGTCCCGTTCGTGGCCGCCGGCTCGATCTGGTTTCGGCTCGTCTCGGCCGGCGCGTTCCGGCGCACGCGGGAGACGATCGGCGCGATCACTGCCTACCTGCAGGAGACCCTGTCAGGAATCCGCGTCGTGCGTAGCTTCGGCCAGGAGCCCCATCACGAGGCGCGGTTCGCGGAGCTCAACACGGACAACTGCGACGCGAACATGGTCACGGTGCGGCTCAACGCCGCCTACTTCCCGACGGTGGAAATGCTCTCCGGCATCGCGCTCGCGCTGATCGTCCTGTACGGCGGCTACCAGGCGCTCGCGGGACACATCACCGCGGGCACCGTCGTGGCGTTCGTCGGGACCCTGTCGTTTCTGTTCGAACCGATCCAGCAGCTCTCCCAGCTCTACACCACATACCAATCGGGAATGGCCGCGCTGGAGAAGATTTTCCAGTTGCTGGACGTCACACCGACCCTGACCGATCGAGTAGGGGCGATCCCGCTGGAGCGCATCCGCGGCGAAGTCCGCTTCGAGGACGTCTCGTTCGCCTACACCGAAGACGCGATGGTGCTCGAGCACATCGACCTGACGATCGCACCCGGACAGACGGTCGCGCTTGTGGGCGCCACTGGAGCGGGCAAGTCGACGATCGCCAAGCTCGTAGCGCGCTTCTACGACCCCAGTACAGGCCAGATCCTGGTTGACGGGCACGACCTGCGCGAGGTCTCGAGCGACTCGCTGCGCTCGCAGATGGGGATCGTGCCGCAGGAGGCGTTCCTGTTCTCCGGCACCGTCGGAGAGAACATCGCCTTTGGAGCACCCGAGGCCGACGAGGACCAGATTCGCGAGGCCGCGGCGGCGGTCGGCGCCGCGGAGTTCATCGCAGAGCTCGCTCACGGCTACGACACCGAGGTCGGCGAGCGCGGCGCGCAGCTGTCCTCCGGGCAGCGCCAGTTGATCGCGTTTGCCCGTGCGCTGATCGCCGACCCGCGCATCCTGATTCTGGACGAGGCGACCTCCAACGTGGACCTGCACACCGAGGGCCGCATCGAGGCCGGCCTGCGGCGCCTGCTGGCGGGCCGCACCGCGATCGTGATCGCCCACCGCCTCTCCACGATTCGTCAGGCCGGTCGCATCGTGGTGCTCGAGCACGGGCGCATCGTCGAGCAGGGAACCCATGACGAGCTGATCGCCGCCGAGGGCCGCTATTTCGAGCTCTATCGCGACTGGGCCTTGCAGGCCGCGGCGTGATGAACGTGCCAGGCACACCGATCGGCATGCACTGGCACCGACGGGCTAACCGAGACGCTGGGGCCATCCATGACGTTGATGGCCCCAGCGTGTAAGCGGCGTCAGATCAGCTGGACCGCGACGTAAACGATCGTCGCGACCGCGGCGATCGCGGCAATGACTTCAAAGATGCGGTGCAGCAAACGCCATATCTCGATTTGAGAGCTGGCGGATGGTTGGTTCGGCTTATCCAAGACAGGTCCTTTCAGAGTGCTCTGAGGGGTGCCAGCGGATCGCCACGGATTCGTCGTTGCCGGATACGCCCGCGGCAGCGACCTTCGTCCAAAGGGGTTGGAATTGCCGGTGGTGCTACGGGGCGAGCCACACGTATTGGCGTGGTGGCATGCGCCGTGTCTTTGGGAAGCGAAGCTGCTGGTCGCGCTCAATCCCCGGAGGGAGAGCTGCGGGCGAAGCTCGGGCGACACGTATCCGTCGACGATCTCATGTTTTAGCTGGCCTATCGGTCTATTTCCTCCAGTCTGGTATTTGGGTCGTGAACCGTACCAAACGGATAGGGCGCCAAATGTCGCCAACACTGGCTGCCACGCTAATTGCGGAGATTCAGCCAAGCTTCACGCACCGCCGCGCGGCGCAACGACCCAGCGCAGCGCGTCGAGATGACCGTGCTCCTTCGCGGGTATTTCCTTCTCCCCATCAGAGGGGAAATCAAGCCGAGTGGACGGGCACCCGGATTATGCCGCGTGAACCACGACCGGCGGAGCGCTGTCCGCCTCGGCCGTGGGGATCAAGTGGTACTGCACGACGAAGCCAAGGCTCTCCGCGTAGCGATCGACGGTCGAGATCTTCGCATCGGCCGCTGTGCTCTCCAAGCGCGCGACGAAGGACTGCGAGGTCTCCATCGCCGCGGCGATCACGGTCTGCGAGCGCTTCTGCTCCTCACGCTGCCCGGCCAGAGCACGCAGCAACTCACGGCGCCGGCGAGCCGCGTCCAGCAGTCGCGGAAACTCGGGGTTGCGCGCGGCGCGCTTGTTGATCATCTTGTCTAGGAAGTCGCGCTCAGGCATTGCCTTGCCCTACTCTCTGAAATTGGCGTCGATACCTACAGCGGTATCTCTTTTGAGAGATAAGAGTAGCACTCCTCGCTAGTCCTGGATCGCTTCGCTGGAGCCATCGAACGAGCTTATGCAGCGCCTCGGGACCGAGCACTCTTGGTCAGCAGGACTGGCCCAAATCCTGGCCCGAGCAACCCCCTGAAACGCAAAGCGCCCCGCAAAGACGGGGCGCAAGCGGACTCCGGGACAGGGACTCGAACCCCAATCTCCCGGACCAGAACCGGGCGTCACTGCCAATTGGACTATCCCGGACAGTGCTTCGGGAAGAATAGCGTCAGTTCTGGGCGGCGCCCCCGTTGGGCGCGAAGAAGGTGGTGATCGACTCCTCCAGGCCCAGATCGAGCACCAGCAGCACCTCGTCGCCGGCTTCGATCACGGTGTCGGGCTTGGGCACGAACCCGGTTCCGCCACGGAGCACGGAGATGATCAGGCTGCCCTCGGGCAGCGCGATGTCTGCCACCTTCTCGCCAACCACCGGCGCGTCGTCGTCCACCTCGAGCTCGATGATCTCCAAGCGCTCCTCTTCGAACGCAAGCAGGTGCACGAGGCCATAGCGGGGCACCTCGTGCTCGATCAAGCGCAGGATCAGGTCAGTGGCCGAGACGGCCGGCTGAATACCAAGCAGCCTGAAGTGATCGTGATTGCGAGGGTTGTTGACCCGCGCGATGATCCGATCGCACAGGTACTTCTCCTTCGCCACCTGGCAGACGAGCATGTTGTCCTCGTCGTCTCCCGTTACCGCGATAACCATATCTGCGCGCTGAATGCCTGAGCGCTCGAGCACCCACAGCTCCGTCGCGTCGCCGTACTGCACGGCGTGCTCGAATTCTTCCTCGATCGCCAGATAACGAGCACGTGATGACTCGATCAAAGTGACCTCGTGACCCTTCGCGATCAGCTCCCGCGCGAGGTTGCGCCCTACCTTGCCGGCGCCGACGATGATCGCGTACATCGCAATCCCCCTCAGGCCGGCTGATCCTCCAGCGCGCGCTCGAACATCTCGATCGCGTGCTGGGTTGGAGAGATTGTCTGCAGACCCTGCGCGCCGTACCAACCTGCCCGTGCGGGGTCCATGACACGCACCAACGCCTTGTCCACACCGAAGCGCTTCTGGGCGATCTGGGCGATGATCAGATTGGTGTTGTCGCCGCCGGTCGAAGCGATGAACACATCGGTGCGTTCGATCCCGGCCTCGATCAAGGCATCGATCTCCAATGCCGTCCCGACCGTGAACTGACCCTGCGCATCCTCCCAGCTCTTGCTCTGGCCAGCGTCCAACCGCTCGTGCGAGAGTGGGTCCGCATCGAGCACGGAGACTTCGTGCCCCGCCGCCAGCGCGGACTTCGCAACCGCCGCGCCGACACGGCCGGCGCCAACGATCAGGACGAACATGGATTCAGTGCAGACATTGCGCGGACGCGGAGATTAGACGATGGGGGCCTCTGTCGGCCCAGGCCCTTCGGGCGGCTGCTCCCGTGAGGACTGTGCCACCGCCGAACGGGCCGCCGGCGCCGTGACGATCACGCGGCAGTCGGCCTTGCTCACGACGTACTTGGTGATCTCCCCCACAAAGTTCTCCCGCCGCCCGCCGCGACCTCCCAGGCCCGCGCCGCCGCGGATCAAGGAAGGTTCCTCCGCCCCGAGCACGATCGCTTCGACGCCTCGCCGGCGCGCCTCCTCCACGATCGCGTACCCGGCGCGACGTGTGCGCACCGTGGCTGTGGCGACATACACACCGCCGTACTCCTCCCCCACCGCCTTCGCCCGTGCGAGCGCCTGGCGGGCATGCTTGACCTGCTCCTCGGGCAGGCGCGCGTCAACCGGTAGCGACATCGGCATCACAAAAATCCAAACGGCCTCGATCGTCGTCGGTTCGGCCTCAGCGTCGTCAGTGGGCTCACCCGCGGCCAGCAGGGCCGCGGTCTGCACGATGTCCTCGTCGAGCTCTGAGCCGAACAACGGCACAAGGATCGAGCCATAATCGCGATCGCTCGGGGGATCCGCGCGCAGGATCTCCGGCGAGACCGTCACCCTCCGCAGCAACGAGGTCTCGTCCGCGCGCCGGTACACGACGTACCCGAGGATCCCAAACGCCATCCAACCCAGCCCGACATAGCGCGCGGGTTCGTGGACCACCATCACGGCCACCCAGCCGACGCCACATACCAGCGCCCCGAAAGCGGCAGGCAGCGGCAGCTCGCCACCACGCACCCTGATCGACAGCGGCACCTTGTATGGGCGGTCGCGATCGGACTCCGAATAGCGCAGCCGGCAGATCGACAGATGGGCGATCGTGAATGCAAGCATCGCTCCGAAGGCGTAGATCCCGACGAGGAAGTCGAGATCCTCCGGCACCACCAGCGCCGCCGCGAGCAGGCCCGCCAAGATGATCAACACGTATGGAGTAGAACGTTGCGGATGCAGCCGCCCCAGACCGCTCGGGATCTGGCGATTCGTCGACAGCGAGTACGCCAGCCGCGAGAGGCCGAGCATCGCTGAGTTCGCCGCCGCCACGAGCGTGAGCGTCGCCAGAGCGCCCACCACGTATCTCAGCGCCTGCGCCAGCCAGTGCGGATGCACCTGCGTGACGATTCCGATCATCGGCGCGTTCAGGTAGTGGGTCGCCAGCGCCGTGTGGCCGTCGTGCACGGGCAGCGCGGTGATCGCCACCAGCGCGATTCCCACATAGCCCACCACCACCGTCACGGCGCCGCTGCCGACCATGTGCTTCAAGCCGCGGCGGCTGATCCTCACCTCGCCCGCCAGACCGGCGGCCGACTCCAGGCTGGTGAAGGAGATCACCGCGACCGTCATAGCGAAGACGAGGTCAGACCATTTCGGCGCGCTTCCCAAGTGGATCGGGTCAAGCAGCGTGTGCGGGCTGAAGAACAAGACCAGCCCAATCACAACGATGAACAGCTGCAGCACCAGGTCGCCCGCCACCAGCAGGCCGATCCGCCTGACACGGCGACTGCCGAAGCCGCGCACGTTGCTCAGCACGACAAGCGCGATAAATGCCAGCGCCAGTAACAGCGCCTCCGTCCGGTGTCCCAATGGATGCCAGAAGACGCGCAGGTACTGAGTCGCTGAGAAGGCCGTGACGGCGATCAGGATGATGTAGTCGAGCAGAATCGCCCAGCCGGCGATGAAGCTGACGAGCTCGTTGAACGCATAGCGGGCAAATACGGTGGAGCCGCCCCGGTCTTGGTGTAGCGAGGCGCCCTCCGCGTAGGTCATCGCCGTCAGCACGAACAGCAGCGCCGCCAGCAGGAAGACGAGCGGCGTGAGCCCGAGCGCGTGACCGGCGATCACTCCGAGGGAGAAGTAGATTGCACTCGCCAGCGACGTATAAACGACCGTGAACAGGACCGGCGAGCCGATACTGCGACGCAGGGTCACGCGCGAGCGTGCCGCGATCTCGGCCGCGGCATGCTCGACGTCAGTCGCGACTTGCTCGACCTCCGCCGCCGCGCCCTCGCGCGAGGAGTCAGGGGAGGCGTGAACTTGGTCCCCCGGCGTGTTGGGGGCTTGGTCCCCCGGCGTGCTCACCAATCTCTCCGACGGCTCACGATTTGCCCTTACCCCGCTTCGTCTCCACCCACATCCGGCCCGTACCCGCCGCGATGAACAGCAGGCCGAGCAATAGACGGGGGGAGATGACGCTCCCGTGCCCGTCCACAGCCTCCACGATCAGCGCCACGCCGATGGCCGCCATCACCAGAGAGAACATCAACGTGGCTGAGCGATGAGCCTGTCGGCCGGTCATCTTTGACTGAGCTTAGGGCTTGTCTCGACAGTGACGGAGGCCGATGCGAGACGCTCGTGCTGGATCATCTTCGATCGGCCGGAGCGACCCGCACCTACTTCCGGTATCAGGTGATCAGCGGGATGATCAGGATCGCGACGATGTTGGCGACCTTGATCATCGGGTTGATCGCCGGTCCGGCTGTGTCCTTGAACGGATCGCCCACCGTATCGCCTGTAATCGAGGCGGCGTGGGCTTCGGAGCCCTTGCCGCCGAACGCGCCGTCCTCGATCAGCTTCTTCGCGTTGTCCCACGCGCCGCCGCCGGCCGTCATCAGCACGGCGAAGAAGAAGCCCACCACGATCACGCCGATCAACAGGCCGCCGAGCGCCTGCTGGTCGATCAAGCCGACGATCAGCGTCAGCAGGATCGGCAGCAGCGACGGCAGGATCATCTCGCGCTGCGCGGTCTTCGTCACGATGTCCACGCAGGTCGCGTAGTCGGGCTCTTCTGAGTAGTCCATGATCCCCGGGTGCTCGCGGAACTGGCGGCGAACCTCCTCGACGACCGCGCCGCCGGCGCGACCGACGGCCTCGATCGAGAGCGAGGCAAACAGGCACACCATCAGCCCACCCAGTAGCAGTCCGATCAGCACGGGCGGTTCGTTGATACCGAAGGAGATCGCGTGTCCGAGCTTTGTTTCGAGTTCTTTCTGGAAGCCGGCAAACAACACGATCGCGGCGAGCACCGCGGAGCCGATCGCATATCCCTTCGTGACGGCCTTGGTCGTGTTCCCGACCGCGTCTAGACGATCGGTGACCTTGGGCACCTCCTCGGGCAGATCGGCCATCTCGGCGATGCCACCCGCGTTGTCGGTGATCGGGCCAAAGGCGTCGAGCGCGACGATCAGGCCAGTCAGCGAGAGCAGCCCCATCACGGCGACGCCGATCCCGTAGATGCCGGTCACGCCGCCCCCGGCGAGCTTCCACGCGCCGAGGATCCCGAGCACGATCACGATCGCCGGCAGCGCCGTCGCCTGCAGCCCCGATGAGAAGCCCTGGATGATGTTCGTCGCGTGGCCCGTGATCGACGCTTTGGCCGTCTTCTTCACCGGAGAGAAACGGGTCGAGGTGTAATATTCGGTTATTCCGAACAGCAGCGCCGTGACCGCGATCCCGATCAGCGAGCACAGGTACAGGTGCCACCAGCTCGGGGTGTTGACGGAGCTGCCGACGTCCTTGAACGTGAGGTTGCGCATCAGCCAGTAGGTGATCGGCGCAAACGCCGCCGCCGCGATCACGCCGGAGACGGCTAGCCCCTGCAGCAGCGCACGCTCGACATTGTCGGAGTTCGTGCGCACCGCGAAGGTGCCGATGATCGAGGCGATGATCGCCACGCCACCGATTACGAGCGGGTAGAGCGCGACGCGTGTGGCCTCGTGGAACGTGAGCACGCCCAGCAGGATCACGGCCACCGCGGTCACCGCGTAGGTCTCGAACAGGTCGGCTGCCATGCCGGCGCAGTCGCCGACGTTGTCGCCCACGTTGTCGGCGATCGTCGCCGGGTTGCGTGGGTCGTCCTCGGGGATGCCCGCCTCGACCTTGCCGACGAGATCGGCGCCGACGTCGGCCGCCTTCGTGAAGATCCCGCCGCCGAGTCGGGCGAATACCGAGATCAGCGAACCACCGAAGCCGAGCCCGATCAACGCGTCCACCGCCGTCTTCGGACTGTCGTTGAAGAACGATGTCAGCGCGCCGTAGTAGCCAGCGACGCCAAGCAGCGCGAGCCCGACCACGAGCAGGCCCGTGATCGCGCCACCGCGGAAGGCGACCTTCAGCGCCGGTGAGACCCCGCCGCGCGCAGCCTCCGCCACACGCGCGTTCGAGCGCACCGAGACGTTCATACCGATGTAGCCGGTCGAGCCGGACAGCAGGCCGCCGATCGCGAACCCGCACGCGACCGCGATGTTCTGGATGAAGATCAGCGCGATGAACAGCACGACCCCAGCGATCGCGATTGTCGTGTACTGACGGTTCAGGTAGGCCCGCGCGCCCTGCTGGACGGCCAGCGAGATGCTCTGCATCTTCTCGTTGCCCGGCGAAAGCGCGAGCAGGGAGCGTGTGGTTACCAGGCCGTAAACCACGGCGCAGGCGGCGCAGACGAGGGCGACGACAACCCCATGGTTCATCAGAAAGCTACTCAACAGAAATCCTCCTAGAGCGTGTTAGCGCTATAATAGCGGCATCATGAAGAAGCCGACTCAAATGGACGGTTATGTACGTGTGTCGCGCCGCATGGGTAGGGAAGGCCCCGGCTATATCTCCCCCGAGGTTCAGCGCGAGGCGATCCAGCGTTGGGCCGATTATCGGGGAGTAACAATACCCGTCTGGGAGACGGACGAGGATGAGTCGGGCGGCACACAGGCGCGGCCGGGCCTTCAACGCATCCTCGAGCGCATAGATCGCGGCGAGACCGATGGGATC
>Ga0182024_10018569_pt1 | contig 12934 bp, 10 predicted proteins | sample P32metaG_FD_120480 | JGI IMG/M metagenome (GOLD analysis project Ga0182024, IMG submission 120480) | Permafrost microbial communities from Stordalen Mire, Sweden - P3-2 metaG (Illumina Assembly) | ecosystem: Environmental > Terrestrial > Soil > Wetlands > Permafrost | place: Sweden: Stordalen...
AGATCGGCCCGTGCCTCGTCGGAGCGGCTGTGGGCTGCGCTCCACGCGGCGCCGACGGCGAGCATGAGCGCGTCGTCGGGATTGTCGGCGCGCCGTCGGGCCGCCGCGATCTCGCCGAGCGTCACCGGCGAAACGAGGGTTTCGTCATCGAGCGCGATCGCGATCAGCGGAGCGATCGTCGCGACCGCCATCTGCGAGACCGTCCCTTCCGCTCCGGCCGACGCTTCGCGCAGGTAACCGCGCGCGGCCTCGAGCTTTCCGGTCGCATACGCGCGCATCGCGCGCACCGCCGCGGCGTGCACGTGCAGAGCGGTGAACGCGCGCCACTCCGGGATGCGATCGACGCGCGCCAGCGCGCGCTCGGCGATGTCGCCGCGCCCGATCCACGACGCGCTTTGCGCGAGCGAGAGCAGCGCCACCAATGCGGTATACGGCGTCACCGAACCGAGCGATTCGTACTGCCGGTCGGCGAGCTCGCTCCAGCGCGCGACGTCCCCGGCGCACCACGCCACGTCCATCTGCGCGCTCAACACGTTCTGCCGGGCCGACGCCGGCAGTTCGGACGGTGCCTCGATCGAAGCCAAGAGTTCGACCGCGTGCACGTTGTCGTACTGAATCGTCGCCAGCCGCGCCAACGTCGCAAGCAGATAGTCGCGCTGGGGCCGGCTGACGCGCGCGCCGCACTCGGCCAGAAATGCCATACCGAACGCGACGGATGAACGGTCGCCCAAGTTGTTGCGGCACACCGTCAGCTTGCGCACCGTCGCGCTCGCCGAATCGAACGCGCCGAGCTCGCGGTACGCGTAGTACGCGGCTTCATAGCGGTCCGCGGCTTCATCGAGCGAACCCTGCGTCTCGGCGACGAAGCCGACCCGCTCGAGAAGTCGTGCCGCGCCTTCGCGGTCGGAGACGACGCCGAGTGCCTGTTCAAACAGCGCGTGCGCCTCGGGCAACGCGCGCATGTCGAGCGCGATCGCGCCGGCGCGCTCGCTGTAGCGCAGGGTTTTCGCGGCGTCTTGCGCCTGCGCGGCGTGGTACGCCAGCACGTCGACGTGATGGCCGGCATCCGGTAGCGCTTCGAGCGTTTGCAGAATGCGCTCGTGCACGCGTCGCGCTTCCACCTGCAGCAGATCGCCGCGCGCGACGCGATGGATCAGCGCGTGGCGGAAACGGAACCCCGCGCCGTCCTCTTCGACGAAGATGTTCAGATCGCGGCCGCGCCGCAGCGCGGGCAACACGTCGTCGAGCGCGCAACCCAGCGTGAGCGCCAACAGCTCGGGCTCGAAGCGATAACCCAGGATCGCCGCATGCGTTACGATGCGACGCTGATCGTCCGGCAAGAGCGCGAGCCGGCCGGCGAACATTCCGCGAATCGAGATCGGTAACCGCGGATCGCCGGCCGGACGCGGGTCTTCGAGGACGTCCTTGAGCAGCTCTTCGGCGAAGAACGGATTGCCTTCGCTGCGCCGCACGACGTCGTTGCGCACCTCGCTCGCCAGCGTCGTACGGCCGCGCAGCGCGGCGCTCACGAGCTCGCGCGTCTGCTCGGCATCGAGCGGCTCGAGCGCGATGCGCGAGACTGTCGGTTCGCGCGTGAGCCGCGAGAGCGAGCCGAACAGCTCCGGTCGCGAATCGACCTCATCCGAGCGATAGGTGGCGACGACCAGGACACGGGTACCCGCCAGGCGCGGCGCAAGATAGGTCAACAGCTCGAGCGACGACCGATCCGCCCAATGGATGTCCTCGATCGTGAGCACCATCGCACGTTTGCTCGCGACCCAACGCAAGAACATCTCGACGCCGGCAAACAGGTCGTTTTTCTCGAGCAGTTCCGGCCCGGCGGCGTTCTGGGCCGCGGTCAGTTGTTCGAGCGCGCGCAACGCCGCCGGCGGGCCGCCCGGCGAGCCGCGGGCAAGTGCCGCGAGCAGCGCGCGAAACGGTCCGAACGGCTGCTCGGCGTGCTCGATGCATTCGGCGCCGGCGAGCAGGGGCGCGCGCCGGCTGCGCGCGATGAAATCGGTGAACTGATCGAGCAGACGCGATTTTCCGATCCCCGCTTCACCGCCGACGAGCACCAGCGAACCGCGGCTCATCGACAGCCCGCGGCGCGCTTCGTGCAGGATGGCGAGCTCCGCGGTGCGCACGACGAAGATCGGGCAGACGACCGGCTGCGCGATCAAGCGCGACTAGTCCGCAGCCGTCACCGGCGCACCGATCGCGAGCCGATTGCGCAAAACGCCGATCTTCGAGATCTCGACTTCGACGATGTCGCCGTCTTGCATGAACTCGGGCGGCGTGCGCGCGAACCCGACGCCTTCGGGCGTCCCGGTCGCGATGACGTCGCCGGGCTCGAGCGTCGTCCCTTGCGAGAGGTACGCGATGATGCGCGGAATCGTGAAGATCATCGAGGACGTCGGCGCGTGCTGCTTGACGGCGCCGTTGAGGCGCAGCGAGACCTCGAGCTGCTGCGGATCGCCCAGCTCGTCGGCGGTCACGATCCACGGACCCAGCGGACAGGTGTCGTCGAGCGTCTTGCCCATGAACCACTGCGTCGTCGCATTCTGCAAGTCGCGCGCGCTAATGTCGTTCAGGCACGTGTAACCAAACACGAGGTCGAGCGCGTCCTCCTCGCGCACGTTCTTGCAGCGCGTGCCGATGACCACGGCGAGCTCGGCCTCCCAGTCGTAGCGCTGCGAGACGCGGCTGTCGAGCCGTAACGTCGCATCGGGATCGGCAATGGCCGTCGGTGCTTTGGTGAAGATCGTCGGGACCGCCGGAAGCTTGAGCTGCTCGCCGCGCGCGCGGGCGCCCTCCTCGGCGTGCGCGAGATAGTTGCGGCCGACGCAAAAGACGTTCTTGTGGGGGCGGAGCGGCGCGTGGAGCGTGACGGATGCAAGCGGGACCGCGCTGCCCAGCCGTTGCGCCGCCGCCGCGCGCGCACCGGCGTCGAGCGCCACGAAAGCGCTCAGCGAGTCGATGCCGTCGAGCGGCCGGACCGTATCACCGGTCACCACGCCGGGCCGCGGCCCGGCGCCAGGGGTGCTGAACTGAACGAGGCGCACGAAGGTCCTCCATCGGGAGCGGTAGCGATGCACGGGAGCGGGTATGGTCGAAGATGCCGACGATGATCGCGACGGATTCCGTGGAGCGCCTCTTCGCCGAGGCCGCCGCCCAAGCCGCCGAGCCCCTTTGGACGCAGATGGAAGCGGTCGTCCCGCCGCATCCACGGCCCAAAGCGATCCCGCACGTCTGGCCGTATGCCGCGCTGCGTCCCCTGCTCGAGCGTGCTGGTCAACTGGTCACGGCCAAGGACGCAGAACGGCGCGTCCTCCAGCTCATCAATCCCGCGCTCTCGTCACCGCACACGACCGACACGTTGTTCGCCGGGCTGCAACTGATCTTGCCGGGTGAGGTCGCGCGTGCGCACCGCCACGTCGCGTTCGCGCTGCGTTTCATCGTCGAAGGCGACGCCGCATACACGGCGGTCGGCGGCGAGCGGGTAACGATGCATCGCGGCGATCTCGTCCTGACGCCGTCATGGCAGTTTCACGACCACGGTCACGACGGCGAGGGGCCGATGGTCTGGCTCGACGGCCTCGACCTGCCCGTCTATCATTTCTTTCCGGCAAACTTCGCTCAGCCGTACGCCGACGAACGCTTCCCCTCCGAGCCCGGCCCGGCGGAGTCGACGCTGCGTTATCCCTGGGCCGAGATGCAGGCGCGGCTCGAAGCCGAGGACGGGCCGTACTCGTGCGCCGAGTACGAGCATCGCCAGTCGGGCGGACCGATCTCGCGCGTCATCGGCGCGGCCGCCGAACGCATCGCCGGCGGCGCGTCGTCGCCGACCCGCCGCGAGACGGCCGGCATCGTCTACCACGTGTACAAGGGTCGCGGCGTGACGAGCGTCGGTGACACGACGCTGCGTTGGGAGAAAGGCGATACGTTCTGCATTCCGTCCTGGATGCCGTACCGTCACGAAGCGGCCAAGAACACGCATCTGTTCCGCTATGACGACCGTCCGATTCTCGAAGCGATCGGTGCGTATCGCGCGGAGGCCTCGGCGTCGTAGCTGCGCCCGCCTTTAGTTCGGGCGGCGGGTCAGGTGCCAAAAGCCGCAATAGCGGCATTCGTAGGAGAACAGGACGTCGCCCATGCCGTTCATCAGCGCGTGGGCGTGCGCGTCGTCTTCGTCTTTATATTGTTGCTTCGAGGTGCACGAGCGCTCGACGTCGTGATCGATCTTCGGATCGGGCTCGCGGCGCTGCTGTACGTACCACTCCATGAGCGCGTCGGCGCCGGCCTTTGGGTCGGGCTTCGGCGGACGGCTGCGACGCGGCACGGCGGCGATCAGTGCGACGGGGTCGGCGTCGGCTCCGCGCTGCGTTCGATCTTGACGTTTGGCGCTTTCGGATTCGGCGTCACGCCGATGCCGGGATGCGGGTTCTCTTTGTCGTGCTGGCGGCGCGCGATCTCTTCCATGTCGTCGGCCGCGCCCTTGGCGTTCGGATCGACCCCGCCGGTCGAAACCAGCGCGACGTCGCGCTTGACGCGCATCGTCTTCGGATCGTAGTCGTATATCAGGCGATACGTGCCGACGACGACGTGACCGTCGGGGGTGCGAATGAAGGCTTGCAACGCGTTGCCGTAGGTATGGGCGTCGAACGCCTGGTCGTGCGATGCCTTGATCGAGCGCACGCGCGCGACTTGCCCGAACCGGTTGATCTCCACGGTGAGCTCGACGTGGAGCGGCTTGGTTGGTGCGAGCAGCTTGGGTTGCAGGTCCTCGACGTTGATTCGCGGCGGTGCCGATGGGGGCGGTGTCGCGGCGGTCGCCACCGTGCCGGCCGCCAGGACCAGCCCAACCGCCAGCAGGACGCGCATCAGTTCCGCGACAGCGCCGCGAACGCGGCTCCGCACGACGCGCAGGCGACGATTACTTGAAATGTCGCACCCCGGTCGCGGAATTCTTCCGAACGCTCGTCTTTCTCATCGCTCCCGCAGTAACGGCAGCGCGTGTCCGTCGAGTTCCCTCGTGGCGGCTGGTCGTCCACCCGCCTCCCATTCCCCGGCGATGCACACCCTACCCGCGCCGCGGGACGGTCCCGCGGACCTGCCGAACGGACCGGCCGTGATGTTCCGACGGTTGGTCGCTGCGCTGATCCTGTGCGCCGGCCTGGTGGCTTGCAAAGAAGACAATGCCGGTGGCGGCGGACCGGTGGGCGCGCAGCTGTTTCAAGGCTCCGGTGACGTGCGCGTAGTCGACGCGCACATCGTGCTGAGCGGCGACTCCGCGGCCGGCACGTCGACCGGTACGCTCGAATACGTCATCGCGCGCGTCGAGTTCACCAACAACACGCGCAGCGATTTCACGCCGCAGATCAGCGACTTCTACCTGCTCGATCGCAACCAGAACCGTTATCAAGGCAAGGACAGCGGCTCGTCGGTCTTCACCGGGATCAGCAACTCGACGCAGATCCTCAAAGTCGGCGAGAAGCGCGAGTACACGGTCGGTTTCCGCACTACCGATCCGAACATCACCGGGACGATCATCTACGAACCGTAACAGACTGCGCGCCGCGCTGGCAGCGCTGGCCGTGCTGGCGAGCACCGTGCCCGCCGGCGCCGCGCGTCCGCTGCCGGATTCAGGGAAGTGGGATCGCACCTTCGCGCTCTACGCGCGCGACGTCGCGCAGCCGTGGAAGCGCATCGCCGTCCGCCTCGACACCTACAGCGGCGCGCCGGTCGACTTTGCCGCGTACGAAGTCGATCCGGCCGACGTGCTGGTCGCCGGCACGGCACGCGCGCGCGCCATTGATACCTCGCATCGTACGCCGGTGGCAAAGTGGCGCTTCACGCCGCCGCTCGGCGAGCGGTACACGCCCAACGACATCGACGTTCCGCTGGCGAACCGCGAAGGGTTTTTTGTCATCGAAGCGCGCCGCGGCGACGCGGTGCAACAGGCCTGGCTCAACCTTACCCGGGTCGGCTTGTTGACGAAAGAGTCGCCCGGCGGGATCGTGCTGTACGGCGCCGATCTCGGAACCGGCAAAGCGCTGGCCAAGATGCGCGTCACGTATCTCGTCGGCACGACGTTCCAATACGGGCTGACGGATGCGCATGGGATCGCGCGCTGGTCGGGTGCCGGTCGCCCGCGCTTCGCCATCGCCGAGTGGGGCAAGAGCCGCACCTTCGTCTCGTTTCTCGCTCAGCCGCCGGTGCCGTCGACGCTGGTCGGCGTGCGTGCCGAACGGGCAAACGTTCGCGGCGGAGAGCACGTGCACGCAGTCGGATTTGCGCGCAAGCGCAGCGGCGCGTCGTACCGTCCGGCCACCGGTGAGGTCCACGTCTCGGTCGTTGCGCGCGGGCGAACGCTGGCGTCGACCGACGCCAGGCTCGACGGCGCCGGCGCGTTCAGCGCCGAGCTCGCGCTTCCGCTCGATGCGCCGGCCGGCGATGCTGCGGTGTTGGCCACGCTCGGCGGCGCGAGCGGCGGCGCGTCGATTCACGTCGACGGCGTCGGCGATCTCGTGCTCTCGATCAAGACCTCGTGCGATCAGCCGTGCGCACCCGACGCGGTCGTCGACGTCAGCATCGCGGCGAAGCTCGCCGGCGGCGAGATCGCGCCCGGCCGCGACCTTCGGGTGCGCGTCGTGCGCGCGCCGCACGTCCTCGCGCCCGACCAGCACGATGCCGCGTCGAGCTGGGGCATCGAACAGCTCGAGGACGTGCGCATCAAGACCGATGACGTCGGGCTGGGCCACATCACGATTCCCGCGCCGACCGACGGATTGCCGTCGACCTACGGCATCGACGCGACGAGCGGTGCGTCAACCGCATCGGCGCGCGCAGTAGCCGCGCCGGGTCCGACCGCGCTGTCGATCGTGCCGGACCGTGCCGACCTCGACATCGGCGAACCGGCGGCATTCGACGTGCGCGGCTTCGACATGAACGACGGGCACGCCGCGAGCGGGCTGGCGGTGCGGCTGCGGTTGGTGCACGGTCCGACGGAGCAATCGCAGCAGGTGACACTCGACGGCGACGGTCGCGCGCACGCCATTTTCCACAACGTCGTGCCCGGAACGAGCCTCGCCTACGCCCAGGCCGACGTCGGCGGGGCGAAGGTCGTCGACATCAACGCGGTCACCGTCGCGCCACAAGCGCTGGTCGGCGATCGCTCGCGGCGCAGCGTCGAGGCGCAACTCAATACCGATCAGCCGCGCTACCGCGCGGGCGACAAGCTGCACGCCGATGCGTCGCTCAGCGGCGCGACCGGCGACGCCTTCTTCGATCTCGAGGGCGCGCGCGCAATGGGCGAGCAGACGGTGTCCGCCGCGAACGGACACGCGGCGGCCACCTTTGCCGTTCCCGAGACGGTCGGCGATGCAACGGTCGGGGTCGCGTTCGTGCGCGACGGCGCGCTCGAGTACGCGACGCGCCGCATCGCCATCGACGGGCCCGGTCATGCGCGTGCGACCACGCTCACCGCCGACAAGCCGAGCTACGCGCCGGGCAGCACCGCGCACGTGACGATCGCCGACGGAAACGAGCGCGCCGGTGCGACCTTGGCGATTCGCTTGACCGACGGACGTTCGGCCGACGGCGCCTCGTTCGAGGATGCGACCGCGGTACTCGCCGGCACCGGCACGACGACCCAGAATCCGACCTCGTCGGATCCGGCCTGGCACGCCTCGGTCGCGCCGAGCCGTTCGACGGTCGTCGATCTGGCCGGGACCGAACGCAGCGCGCCGCCGAGCACCTCGCTCGGCGCGGCGTCCGAACACGCGCTGCTGTGGCGCATCGACCGTGCCGACAAGGAAGGCTTCGACCTCGCCTTGCCCGCGCTGCCGGGACGGTACGTCGTCTCGGTCTTGAAGGTCTCCGACGACGGCGACGTCGGCGCGGCGACGCTCGCGCTCGAGGTGCGCTGATGGCCGAGCGCCTGATGCTGCTCGACTCGTACGGTTTGGTGTACCGCGCGTTCTTCGCCCTGCCGACGCTCACGACCACGCGCGGCGTGCACATCAATGCCGCCTACGGCTTCACGATGATGCTCAACAAGCTCATCGCCGACGAGAAGCCCACCCACGTCATCGCCGCGTTCGACAAAGGGCTGCCGGCGGCGCGCCTCGCGCTCTATCCGCAGTACAAGGCGCAGCGCTCCGAGACCGATGACGCGCTGCGTTCGCAATTCCCGCTGGTGCGCCAGATTCTCGGCGTCTACGGGATCCCGATCGTCGAGCTCGACGGCGAAGAAGCCGACGACGTCATCGCGACGCTGGCGCGCCAAGCTGCCGAACAACGGCAAGACGTGCTGGTCGTCACCGGTGATCTTGACCTGCTGCAGGTCGTCGACGACAACACGACCGTGCTCACCACGCGGCGCGGGATCACCGATCTCGGACGGTACGACGAAGCGAAGGTGCGCGAACGGTTCGATCTCGAGCCGCGCCAGTTACCCGACTATCGCGGGCTCAAGGGCGACCCGTCCGACAACCTGCCCGGCATCCCGGGCGTCGGCGAAAAGACGGCGATCAAGCTGATCAAGAACGCCGGCTCGCTCGACGCACTGTTGGCGAATCCGGCGCTCGCCGGCACGGCGAAGCTCGAAGCGCTGGTGCGCGAGCATGGCGAGGTCGCGCGCATCTGCCGCGACGTCTCGGTGATCGCGCGCGACCTGCCGCTCACGCTCGACTGGGAGAGCGCGCGTTACGTGCAATCGCCGAACGACGCGCTGTACGCGCTCTATCGCGAGCTCGAGTTCAAGACGCTGCTGGCCAAGCTCGCGCCGCCCGAGACGCCGGCGCCGCCCGCCCCCGACGAGCTGCTCGAAGGCCGCTACGAGTCCTTCACGGCCGCAACCGATCCGCCCGACCACCAGCGCATCGCGGCCCGCATCGACGACGCGGCCGGGAACGCACGCGTCGCGGTCGCCATGCGCGGTGACGCGTTGAGCATCTCGACCGGCGACGGTACGGGCTTCGCGTTCCTTCGATCCGCATTGGCGGACCAGGACATTGCCGCCGCGTTCGTGCGCTTGTGGGAAACCGTGCCCGAGCTGGTCGCGTACGATGCGAAGACGATGTTGCGCGAGATCGGCGCGCTGCGCATTCGCACGCTCGGCGACGATCCGATGATCGCCTCGCACCTGCTCAACCCATCGCGCACCTTTAGCGATCCCGACGCGGCGGCGCGCGAGTTTCTCGACCGCATTCTCCCCGAAGATCAGCCGGCAGCGGCGGCCGACGCGGCCGGACTGCTCGCGCGCACGACGCGCGAAGAACTCGAACGCCGCAACCAGCTCGCGCTGTACGACGACGTCGAGCTGCCGCTCGCGCCGGTGCTCGCGTCAATGGAACGCGCCGGAATCGCGCTCGATCCGGCGGCGCTGCGCGATATCTCGGTCGAAGTCGATGCGGCGGTCGCACGGCTCCAGCGCGAGATCTTCGAGCTCGCCGGCGATGAGTTCACCATCGGCAGCCCGCAGCAGCTCGGCCGCATCTTGTTCGACAAGCTCGGCCTGCCCGCCGGACGTCAGAACAAGACCGGCTTTGCAACCGGTGCGGACGTGCTGCAGCCGCTTGCACGCAGCTTCCCGATCGCGGCCAAGGTGCTCGAATGGCGCGAGGTCTCCAAGCTCAAGAGCACCTACGTCGACGTGCTGCCGACGCTGGTCGACGCGAACGGGCGCGTGCACACGATCTTCAATCAAACCTCGACCGCGACCGGCCGGCTTTCGTCGACCGATCCGAACCTACAGAACATTCCGGTGCGCAGTGAGGTCGGACGGCGCATCCGCAAGGCGTTCGTCGCGCCGTCGGACGATCGCGTGCTGCTCGCCGCGGACTACTCGCAGATCGAGTTGCGGCTGATGGCGCATCTGTCGGGCGACGAAGCGATGCGCGCCGCGTTCCACGAAGGCCAGGACATCCACGACTTCACCGCGCGGCGCATCTTCGACGTCGGACCGTTCGCCGAGGTGACGCGCAATCAGCGCACGATGGCGAAGGCGGTGAACTTCGGTTTGCTGTACGGCATGTCGGACTTCGGTCTGGCGCAGCGGCTCGAGATCGACCGCGCGACGGCGCGCACGATGAGTGAGGCGTATTTCGAGCGCTTTCCCGGCGTGCGCGGCTACATCGACCGCTGCCTCGAACAGGCGCGCGAGCGCGGCTACGTCGAGACGTTGCTCGGCCGCCGGCGCTACATGCCCGAGCTCCGTTCCAAGAACTACATGCTGCGCGCCGCCGCCGAGCGTGAGGCGACCAATGCTCCGCTCCAAGGTTCCGCCGCCGACCTGATGAAGCTGGCGATGGTGCGGCTCGACCGCCGGCTCAACGGCGCGGGTCTCGACGCGGTCATGCTGCTGCAGATTCACGACGAGCTGATCTTCGAGGTCGCCGTGCGCGATCTCGAAGAGGCCGGCCGCGTGGTGAAGTATGAGATGGAGCACGCGCTCGAGCTGAGCGTGCCGATCGAAGCGACCTTGAAGACGGGAAAGAACTGGTACGACGTGGAGAGTTACGACCCGCAAGCTGTACCGGCCGATGCGTAACGCGCTTTTCGCGTGTCTGATCCTCGCTTGCAGCGCGCAAGCTCCGGCTCCGCTGCCGTGGTGCACGAACGTTCCGCTGCCACAGGCCGATCTGGCGGCGGTGAGCCTGAACGGTACGTCGATCCATCAGCCGCGGCCGGCGGAGTGCCGCGCGCTCGAGGTGCGCGCCGGAATCCACACGCTGCGCCTCGCCGTCGCATCGACGTTCGAGCAGCGCCGGCGCGGCTTGATGAACGTACCCTTCGTTCCCGCCGGACAGGGAATGTTGTTCGCGTATCCGGGCGGGCGTGACGACAAACGCGACTTTTGGATGAAGGACACGATCACGCCGCTCGACATGGTCTTCGTCAAGGACGACGGCACCATCTCGCAGATAGCCGCGAATGTCCCGGCGACGGTGCCTGGTACGCTCGACGAACAGGTCGCGCGCCGCGACGGGATCGCGCGCTACGTCATCGAGCTCGGTGGCGGCGACGCGGCGCGGCTCGGTCTGGCGCAGGGCGGCCGGTTGTACATCCCGCCGATCCCCGGCGAATGACGGCCGCGCGCGCGTTCGCGACGATGCTCGTCGCGGCCGCCTGCGCGCTGCCACCGCCGCTGCGCGCGGATGAGCCGTTGACCGGTCAGCAGATTCTGGCCCGCGCGAAGGCCGTCTTTCGCGGCCACGTGCGCCCGCCGTTCGTGGCATACCAGCTGGTCCGGCGCGATACGCACTTCGGCAGTCCCGACTTCCCGAACAGTTACGCGCTGAAGATCTGGTGTCGCATCTCCGACCGCTCCGCGCTGGCCCGGCGCGCGTGGAACGGGCGCGCGGACGGAGCGCTCGAGAACATCACCGTCGCGTTCGACGGCTTGGTCGATCCGGGTCCACCCGACGCCGATATCTTCGAGCGCGCGCTGTACGCGCCGCGCCCGTCCGACGCGCCGGGGGCGCCCGCACCGACCGATTCGCCGTTACCGGTCATCGGCGGCGTCGTCGTCGCAACCGACTTCGACTATCGCGTCGGAAGAATGGCGCGCGACGGAACGGCGTGGCACCTGTACCTCGATCTGCTGCGCGATCCAGCCCGGAACCGCATCGACGAGCTCTGGGTCGACGCGACGACGTACGAGGTCACGCGCAGGCGCGTGCGCGACCACTTGTATCTGGGCGGCGGCACCGCCGGCGCGGTCGAGGAAGAGTTCGACGTGCGCTTCGCCTTGCACGACGGGCTGCCGCTCATCGCGTCGATTCACGGTCGCACGCACGACGCCGAGTTCGAGACCGACTACACCTACAGCAACGTCAGGTTCCCGCCGTCGCTCCCGGATTGGTATTTCCAACCCCAGCTCTACCGCGAGCACCGCGCCGAAGCGCCGAGCTAAGCGCAGCGACCGTCGGTGACGGTGACGACGCGGTCGACGAACGGTACGATGCGCTCGTCGTGCGAGGCGATCACGACGGCGGCGCGGTCCTCGCGTGCCAGCCGGCACAACAGGCGCGCCGCTTCCGTCCCGCCGGCGCTGTCGAGCGATGACGTCGGCTCGTCGGCGAAGACGATCGCCGGACGCTTGGCCAGCGCGCGCGCGATTCCGACGCGCTGTTGCTCGCCGCCCGACAACTCGTGCGGCAGACGTTCGGCCTTTGTCGCAAGACCGAGTGCGTCGAGCGTCTCGTCTGCGCGTGAGCGCGCTTCGCTCGCCGAAATGCCGGCTGCGCGCAACACGAGCTCGACGTTCTCGCGCGCACGCAATGCGGCGATCAACGCGAAGCGTTGGAAGACGAAGCCGAAGCGGTCGAGCCGCAGCCGCGTGCGCGCCGCCACGTTGAGCTTCGCGAGATCGACGCCGTCGATGCGCACCGTACCGTGCTGCGGCGTGAGCAGTCCGGCCAGCGCGCACAGCAAGGTCGTCTTGCCCGAACCGGAATGGCCGCGCAACAGGACGATCTCGCCCGCGGCGAGGGTGATGCTCGCCCCGCGCAGCGCCTCTTCGTGCGCGGCGCGCGGATAGCGATAGCGCAGCGCGTCCGCCGCGACGAGCGGCACACCGGCGGGATCACGCATCAAAGACCAGCGCCGGGTCGATCCGCACCGCGCGCCGGATCGCGAGCAGTCCGGCACCGATGCAGATCCCGAGCGCGACCGCGAGCGCCGAGAGCGCGTCGAGCGGCGTCACGGTGAAATACAGACCGCGCGTCGTGGCGGCGATCGCGACGACCACCGCGCAGATCGCCAGGCCCGGGATGTAGCCGAGCACGGCCAGCAGCAGCGCTTGCCACACGATGGCGCCGTACAGCGCACGGTCGGGGATGCCGACGGCTTTGAGCAGCGCATACTCACGCAGGTGTGCGTTGACCGAGACATACAGGATCTGCGCGACGACCACGCCACCGCCGAGCGC
>Ga0182024_10018570_pt1 | contig 12934 bp, 6 predicted proteins | sample P32metaG_FD_120480 | JGI IMG/M metagenome (GOLD analysis project Ga0182024, IMG submission 120480) | Permafrost microbial communities from Stordalen Mire, Sweden - P3-2 metaG (Illumina Assembly) | ecosystem: Environmental > Terrestrial > Soil > Wetlands > Permafrost | place: Sweden: Stordalen...
GACCCAGCCTTGGCGAGAGCGCGCGTCCGCAGTCAAGGTCGAGAGGGGCGGGCGCCTTCCAAAATCGTGCTCCTCTTCGAGGAGCGCTGCCTTGACAAAGAGCGCTCTTTCAGGAATGACCACCCCTCTGTAGTTTTTCGACAAGCAATACGGCAGCTTCGACGGGACGTCGGGCCGTCGGGGCTCGAAAGCCCGTGGAACTGTATGCCGCCACTCGGAGGACACGCAACGCGAAATCAGCATCATTCTTGAACCGTGCCTCAGTGGTCGCGCGTCGGCGCGGCGATGCCGCCCCCGCCGTCGTCGTGCCCACGATGCCACTCAAGGTCGTCACGCCTAAGAGCGCGCCCATCCCGGCCCGCTACGAATGTTGTTCTCCGTCGCATGCTCAACACGTGCCTTCGTCGTCTGGGCTGATGAAACTGGAACGGGGGGTAGGCCGCGGGCTGTCACTCGCGCAAAGGCGGCTCTGACCTCCGGCCGGCGTCGCAGGCTTGACTTTTGACTCGCGCCGCCTCGGGCGCTTAATGTCCCTCGCCGGTGTCACGGCACCAAACCGACCGGGGAGCGAGGGCTCGAGGGCAGATGGCGGGTCTTCCGGTCCCCTGAGAAAGGGCAGGGGCCATATGAGCACAAGAAGAACAGGAGGGCAGCGTTCCGCGTGGAAGCTGCTCACGGGAATGCTGGCGCTGGCGATAGGGGTGGGCTTCTACGTCCTCGCAGCGCCGGGCAAGGCAAACGCGACGGCGAGCCACTCGGTGCTTGCCAAGGACACGAACGTGTCGAAGTACGGCGAGCTCGACTGCAACGGGTTCAGCCCGATTCAGCGTCCCGTGCGGTCATCGGCCGTGTGCACCGACATCCGCGGCTTCGCCAACGTCCACAACGCCTACAACTGGGACAGCCGGTTCTTCGACAACGGTCACTACATCGGCCATGACGAGCCCGACATGACGTTCAATTCGTCCCAAGACGGCTCGGGCGGCAACGTCACGTGGACAGAGACGATCGGCAGGGAGCCGACAACGGCACCGACCGTCGACAAGCCCGGCCACGACTCCACCCACTGGTTCCAGCTGACTGTGGCGCCGTGGCTCTCGATGGCGATGTGCGACAGCAACTCCTACCCGCAGCTCCCGTGCACGCCGAACAGCGACGCCAACGCGCCGTCGTGCACGAACGCCTTCAACTGCAACCCGAACAGCTACCCGGGGGCCGGGAGCGCTTTCATGGAGATGCAGTTCTACCCACCGGGCGACTCGCCGTTCGCCGACAACACGAGCTGTGACAACACCCACTGGTGCGCCGCGCTCACGATCGACAGCCTCGAGTGCACCTACAACTACGCCAACTGCAACACAGGTTGCGAGGAGCCGGTCAACTTCGCCTTCATCCAGACGAACGGTGTCCCGACCGGTCCCCCTAGCCCACAGCTGGCGGATCTCGCCACGGAGACGCCGAACAGCCACACGATGCTCATCAACGCCGGCGACAAGGTGGTCACCCACATGTGGGACGCCCCTGTCCCAGGCGGCGGAGGGGCAAAAGCCTTCAAGGTGACCATCGACGATCTGACGACCCACAAGACGGGGTCGATGCAGGCGTCCGCGGCGAACGGCTTCCAGAACACCTCCATCACGAACTGCTCGGGCACGCCGTACAACTTCCAGCCCGAGTACAACACCGCCAAGCGAGGCAACATCATCCCGTGGGCGGCGTTGCAGACGAACATCAGCACCGAGTTCGAGACCGGCCACTTCGAGGGCTGCACCAGCCTGTCGCAGCCTCTTACGGTCAACTTGGGGAGCGGGGTCACCGACAAGACCTACGGCGAGTGCCACGGCCCGTACGAGAACGCCGGGCCGCCGGATGGCAAGTCGCCGGAGACGACCGACGCCTACTGCTACCCGAAGGGCGACACCCACGGCAGCCTGCACGCCGCGCCTGACCTCGTCACCGGGTGCGACGACTATGTCGCCGGCGGCGACCTCGACTTCGACGGCCAGCCTTACTACCCCGACTGGCCGACGGGTGCCTCGCCCACGAAGACTTGGGCAGGGAGCTTCGTCTTCCAGCGGCCGACGTCGAACGGCAAACAGTACGGGTTCTTCTACATGCAGACCGACATCGCCCTCAGTGAGTCGACTTGTGGCGCAAGCGCACCGAGCGGCTGCAGCGTCCCGCCGAAGGGACCCGGCAACTTCTACCCCTACTGGAGCGAGTCTGCGGCAGGCGGCGGATGTGCGATCGAGTTCGGCAACGTGGCCAGCGGGCCGGCCACGAACGACTTCGGCAAGGACTCGCAGTACGGGAGCGACCTTGTGAAGAAGCTCGGCTATAACGAGTTCGAGGGTCGCACCTACAGCAACAACTGCCAGGCCAAGTCCTCCTAGTCAACAAAGACAAGGCGGACGCGTAAGCCTCCAAGCCCAACAGCGTGGCGGGAATGCGGCCGGCTGGGTCAGAGGGTTCGCCCTCCGGCTCAGCCGGCCGCCGTCGCGCTGAAGACGTTGGCGAGCTCCTCGGGCACGGCCGCCTCGAGCTGGTCGTACCGGCAGGACGCCGGCGAGCGGTCAGGCCGCCACCGGCGGAACGTCGTCCCGTGGCGGAAGCGGTCGCCCTGTAGATGGTCGTAGCCGACCTCGCAGACGAGCTCCGGGCGAAGAGGCTCGAACGAGAGGTCACGGCCGGCGTTCCAGCGGCTCTGAGCCCCCGGGATGCGCCGGGCGGGCGCTGTCGGAGACGCCGGCTCAGCACCGCCTGCGTCGGCGAACGCCCACGGATGGCCGTCCATCGACTTCAGCCGGTACGGGTCCAGCTCGCCCACGAGCTCCTGGCGGCGGCTGTCGGTGAATGACGACGTCACCCCGACGTGATGGAGAACGCCGGCGTCGTCGTACAGCCCGAGGAGGAGCGAGCCCACCTTGCCGCCGCTCTTGTGCCATCGGAACCCGCCCACCACGCAGTCCGCCGTCCGCTCGTGCTTCACCTTCGTCATGACCCGTTGGCCCTCGAGATAGTGAAGCTCCCCGCTCTTGGCGATGACGCCGTCGAGCCCGGCCCCTTCGAAGCGGGCGAACCAGTCCTTCGCCACCTCCACCGCGGCCGTCGCCGGCGTCACGTGGACAGGGGGGAGGGCACCGCCGAGCGCCTCCTCCAGGATATGGCGGCGCTCGGCGAAGGGGCGGCCACGCAGATCGTCGTCACCGAGGGCGAGGATGTCGAAGGCAACGAGCGACGACGGCGTCTCCTCGGCGAGCCTCTGTACGCGCGACTCGGCCGGGTGGATGCGCTGCAGGAGCGCCTCGAAGTCGAGGCCGGACGTCCCGACTATCACGATCTCGCCGTCGAGGACGCAACGGGCGGGTGCGTTGGCGGCGATCGCCGAGACAAGCTCGGGGAAGTAACGGGTGAGAGGCCGCTCGTTCCGGCTCCCGAGGATCACATCGCCCTCGTCGCAGAACACGATGCAGCGGAAGCCGTCCCACTTCGGCTCGTAGAGCATCCCCTCTCGGACGGGCAGCTGCCGCTCGAGCTTGGCGAGCATCGGCGAGACGGGGGGCTCGACCGGGAGCGTCATGCGCGGCGGTTGAGGAGGTGGGCCCGCGCCTGGTCGCGGGGCCGTAGGACGAGCCGGTCCACGTCGACGTGGCTCGGCCGGGTCGCGACGAAGCCGATGCACTCCGCTACGTCGCCGGCCGTGAGCGGAGTGAGGCCTTCGTAGACGCCGGCCGCCCGCGTCTCGTCGCCGGCGAAGCGCACGAGGGAGAAATCCGTCTCCACCATCCCTGGGTCGATCTCGGTCACGCGGACCGGCTGACCGAGCAGCTCCATCCGAAGGACATCGGTCAATGATGCCACCGCCGCTTTGGCGGAGTTGTAGCCGGCGCCGCCGGGATAGGGCTCGAAGGAGGCCACCGAGCCGACGTTCACGACGAGGCCGTCGCCCGACTCGATCAGGCGGGGGAGGAGCGCCTTTGTCATCCGGAGCGTGCCGAGCACGTTCGTCTCGTACATGAGCCGCCACTTCTCTTCGTCGGCCTGCGCGACCGGCTCGAGGCCGAGGGCGCCGCCGGCATTGTTGACAAGAACGCGACAATGCGGCACCCGGCTGGCGAACTCGGCGACGGATTCTCGATCGGTGACGTCGAGGGGGATCGCCCGTCCCGGCGGAGTGAGCTCGGCGGCGAGAGACTCGAGGAGGCCGAGTCGCCTCGCCCCGAGCACCGTCTCGAAGCCCAGCGACGCGAGCACACGTGCCGTCGCCGCCCCGATGCCGCTCGAGGCGCCGGTGACGACGGCGACACCGCGCTCAGCCGGCGGAGGGCCGGTCACTGCAACCCGATCATGGCGATGACACCGTAGTCGCCGGGGTCATCAGTAACAGCAGCTACCGGCGACCAGCGTCAGATCAGAACTGGTCTGCTTGGTCCGTGCCGTTGCCGCCCCGGTCACGGTCCAGCCAGCTGGCGAACTTGTCGAAGGCTTGCTGCACGCCACCCCCGGCTCGTTCGACCATGCCGGAGAAGCGCTGCCGGTAGTGATGGACGGCCGAGTTGAACTCCTCCGAGGGTGGGGGCTCCTGGCCCCGGCGCAGGTAGGTCCCTGACCTGATGCGGTCGAAGTCGCCCGAGGCGACCCATGCGATCAGCTCCTTCACCCTCCTGACCGGGAACGGATGGGTGCGGCCCACCTCCTCCCAGAAGCGGGCATATCGCGCGAACGAGTCCGGCTCCTCCTCGTACTCGGTCGCCTGGCGGATGAAGACGTTGACGTCGAGGTCTTTCACGGGGCCACCGGCGATGCGCATGAGGGTCCTGCAGGGGGTCATCGGATCGCCGATCACGAGCGCGCTCGCCCGGTCGGCCGTCAGCTCGGCCATGCGGGACCACTCGAGGAGGGCGTAGTAGAGCGCGTAGACGGGTATGCCGGCGAGCGGCTGGCTCTTGAGGAAGCCCTGCAGCATCATCGTCACGATGTCGAGCGTCGTTGTCAGCCCGACGTGGTCGGCGAGGGCGTGGCCCATCTCGTGGGCGAGGACGGAGCGCAGCTCGTCCTCGGAGTAGCCGGCGACAAGGCCCGAGGCGACGAGCGTGACCGGCTCGTTCGTCCCGATCGTCATGGCTTGGCCGACGGGTGCCTGCGTCACGTACAGCTGCGGGCACCTGGCGACGTCGAGGGTATTGGCGCACTGCCGTTGCATCGCCCAGGCGCTCGGCATCTGGTCCTCACCGAGGCGGACGGCGTTCCCGAGCATGATCTGGCGCGCCCGCCGTTCGTATTTCATCTCCGAGAGCTTCTTCACGAGGATGTCGAGCATGGGGAGGGAGCGGAGCGCCGCCGTCGCCGCCCGATCTGCGGGATGGGCGAAGGCCTGCGAACTGATCTCGGGGTACCTGAGCGCCGGCTCGATCGTCGTCATAATCCCCTCCTGGCAGGGCCGCCACCATGTCTAGTCGAGCTGTCCCGCCCCCGCGGCGCGGGGTTCAAGGACGTGCCAGTGGGGAGCGGCCCCCCCTTTCGTCGCCGGCAACGGCAGCAGCGGGTCGGAGGGGGCGAGCAGCTGAGCCACCACCTCCGGCGCCTCGGCGGCCGACCAGAGGAACCCTTGGGCCTGCTCGCAGCCGAGCTCCTCGAGGATGGCTCGCTGCTCGGCTGTCTCCACGCCCTCGGCCACCGCTGAGAGGCCCATGGCGTGGGCGAGGCGCACGACGGAGGCAGCGATCGCAACGGCGTCCTTGTCCTGGGAGATCCCGGCGACGAAGAGGCGATCGAGCTTCAGGATCTGGACAGGGAAGCGTTTCAGTTGCACGAGCGACGAGTAGCCGGCCCCGAAGTCGTCCACGGCCACTTTCACCCCGGACGACCGGAGGGCCCGGAGCGAGACGGCTGCCGCCTCCGGTTCCAACAAGAGACCGGACTCCGTCACCTCGAGGCACAGGGCCGACGGTGGCAAGGCTGTCCGGGCCAGGATGTCCCGCACCATCGCCGGCAGGCCCGGATCGGCGAGCTGTCGCGTCGCCACATTCACCGAGAGCTCCAACGATGGGGCCACAGTGGAACGCCACGCGACCACCTGCCGAGAGGCCTCCTCGAGGACCCACCTCCCGAGCTCGACCACGAGGCCCGTCTCCTCGGCAAGCGGGATGAAGTCGATCGGGGCCAGAAGCCCGAGCCGCGGGTGTTGCCACCTGAGGAGAGCCTCCACGGCGCGGATCTGCCCGCCCAGGGTGACGATCGGCTGGTAGTGGAGCAGGAGCTCTCGGTGGTCGATCGCCAGGCGGAGCTCGTCTTCGAGCTCGAGGCGGCGATGGGCACGACGCCCCATCGCCTCGTTGAACAGGGCGAAGCCACCGCCGCCGTGCTCCTTGGCCTTGTACATGGCCATGTCGGCGTCGCGCACGAGGTCGTCGGGAGTGCGACCGCCGGAGGCGGTGGAGACGATGCCGACGCTGATGCTCGGCGTCATCACGCGGCCGGCAAGCTCGAGCGGCTCTCCGACGGCGGCGATGACCCGCTCGGCGATCGAAGCCGGCTCGTCGTGGAAACGAATGTCCTCCGCTATGACGACGAACTCGTCGCCGCCGTAGCGGGCCACGGTGTCAGTCGTGCGGATGGAGCGCCGGATGCGATCCCCGATACTCACGAGCAATTCGTCGCCGGCTTCGTGACCGAGCTCGTCGTTCACGACCTTGAACCGGTCGACGTCGAGGAACATCACCGCCACGGTGCCGTCGTTGCGCGAGAGTCGCGAGAGGGCCCTTCCTAGACGGTCGTGCAGGAGCGACCGGTTCGCCAGCCCGGTCAGCGGGTCCGTGAGCGCCCGCAGCGTGAGGCGCGCCTGCTCGGCCTTGCGGGCGGTGATGTCCCTCATAAAGGCCTGGAACTGCGGTTGGGTGCCGGTATTGTCCTGCACCAGGCTCACCTCGACCGGGAACTTGCGCCCGGCGGCCGAGACGACGGCCATCTCGAACACGGGACCGAGCCCTGTTGGTGAGTCGGCCGACCCGGCCTTCGCGAACCGCCCGCCGGAGGTGAGGCGATCCTGCGGCGAGAGGAGGTCGGCGATGTCCCGCCCGAGCGCCTCGGCCGTAGTCCAGCCGAACATCGTCTCAGCGGCCGGGTTCCAGCCTGTGATGTGGTTGTCCGAGTCGACGCTGAGGAACGCATCGCTCGAGTGCTCGAGGACACGGCGGAATCTCTGCTCGCTCTCGCGCAGGGCGGAGTCGGCGGCATGGCGAGCGGTGATGTCGCGGAAGTTGCCGACGGTCCCGCGTACTGCCGGGTGGCCGTGCAGGTTGGTGAGGGTGAACTCATACCATCCAAAGGACCCGTCCGCGTGCCGGACCCGCCATTCGCGGGTGTCCGTCCCGCCGGCCGACATCATCCGGGCCACCTCGGCCTTCCCGGCCTCGACGTCGTCGGCATGAAGGTAGTCCCAGCAACTCGTGCCGAGCAGCTCCTCCACGCTGTAGCCCGAGACCGCCTCGACGGACGGGGTCACGTAGGTGATCGTGCCGTCGACATCGAAGACGGCAGCGATGTCGGACGAGTTGGTCACGAAGGCTCGGAAGCGCTCCTCGGAGGCCTGTATGGCCGCGACGGCCTCGAGCTCGGCCGAGCGCGCCGCCGCCTGGCACAAGACCCCGACGAGGTCGCCGCCGGCGTCAAAGATCGGCGACCGGCTCAGGTGGACGGGGATCCTGACCCCGTCAGGGCGGCAAGCCCAGACGTCCGCGGCGCGCAGGCGGCCCGCCAAAAGAGAAACCCATTCGGTCTCCTCATCGTCCAGCGCCACGAGAGCATCGAGCCTGAGGCCGATTATCGCCTCCCGCGTCTGTTGGAGAAGATCGAGCCAGGCCTTGCTGCAGTAGACGATCGTGCCGGACCGATCGAGCACGACGGAGGCATACGGGCTGTCTACCAGCAGATCGAGGACGTTCTTCTGCTCGAGCGCAGCCAACGCGACTGATGAAGCCTCGGATCCGCCGATCATGTTTTCCAATTGTCGGCAGCAGTGACGCCCGCATTGAGTGCGAGCTGTTCCCGGGAAGGGTCTCTTTCCCTCGCCCACTGGTCGCAGCTGGTGAGGGCGGCCGTGCGGCGGATAAGGTTCGCCGACACATCGGGATCCTGAACCTGGGAGGGCCAGGGTGCGGCGACGGCTACAGCTGCTCGTTTGCATCGTCACCGGCTGCCTGGTCGCGGCGGCCGGATCGCCCGTCGGTGGTGCGTCGTCCGCGGCGGCGTCAATACGAGCAGCCGCGATCGCCGTCCGTCCGTGGACGAACCTGCTCGCGAACGCCGGTGCCGAGGCGGGCGATGCCTCGGTGGGCGGCTGGGACGCCGTCACCATCCCAGGCTGGCGGACGGTCCATGGCCTGCCGACGGTGGTCCGCTACGGCACAGCCGGGTTCCCGACCAGGTCCGATGCAGGGCCGCCGGCGAGGGGCCGCCAGCTCTTCGCCGGCGGAGCGGGGGGCACGGCTGTGCTCACTCAGCGCGTGGCGATCAGGGCGGCGGGAAGGCGGCGGGGCGCCCGTTTCTCTCTGTCCGGATGGCTGGAGGCGCCGAGAACCGGATTTGTCCGGCTCGAGGTTCGCTTCGAGTCACGAGGCGGATCCACGCTCGGGACGCGTGTCGTACCGGCGCCGGCGGCGACCCGACGGGGGGACACGCGCGGCCTGGTCCACCGCGTGGCAACGGGTGTGCTGCCGACCGGGGCGACGAGCGCTGAGGTCGTGCTGGTCCTCGGGACGAACCTGACGGACTACGACGGCCCGAGCAGCCCGATAGTCGGCTACAACCGGGCCGTCGCCGACAACGTCTCGCTCGGCCTCTCGGTCCCGGTGACGGCGCCCCGCCCGCTGGTGCCGCCGGCAGCACACGTACCGCGGTTCCGCCATGTCTTCCTCGTCTATATGGAGAATGAGGACTACGGCAGCGTTGTCGGGAACAACGCCGAGGCTCCTTTCTTCAACAGCCTCCGCCGGCGGGGCAGCCTCCTCTCCAACCTCTACGCAGAAGAGCACCCGAGCGACGGGAACTACCTCGCTCTCGCCGCCGGAGGGGTGTTCGGGCTGCCCCTCACCGACCCGCTCGAGATCAACCCGCACTACACGGTCAATGCCCGCAACATCGGCGACCTCGTCACCTCCGCCCACGAGACGTGGCGGGGCTACCTGCAGAGTGCCGACGGCCCGTGCGACGACACGGTGCACCGCTACTACTGGAACGACGACCTCCCGATGCTCTACTTCAAGGACGTGCGGGAGCGCCCGTCCTACTGCGCTCACCATCTTGTCCCGTTGTCTCAACTTGGGAGCGATCTAAGGCGCGCCAGCACGACGCCCAACCTGGCCTGGATCGGACCGAACGACTGCTCCGACATGGAGGGGTGCGGGATCAGGGCCGGCGACGCATTCCTCGCCGGCACGCTCCGCACGATCTTCGCCTCGCCCGCCTGGACCTCGCAGCCGAGCCTGCTGATGGTCACTTTCGACGAGGACGGTTACGACTATCAGCACCCCGCACAGCACGTGGCGACCATCGTCGTCGGCTCTCGGTTCGTCAAGCAGGGCTACGTCTCCACGCGCCGGTACACCCACTACAGCCTGCTCCGGACGATCGAAGCTGGGCTCGGCCTCGGCACTCTCACAGACAACGACCGGTACGCCAACGCTGTCAACGACGTTTTCGCCGGTTGGGCAGGGCGGGGGAGTGGGGGAGAGGGAGCGGCGCTCACGGTGCCGGGCGGTCCCCCTCGGGCGCCGGCGCCCGGATCGCCGGCTAGGGACACGCTGCCCTCGTTTGGGCCTTCCAGCCAGGCGGCGGGGCCGCCCAGCCCGCCCAGCCCGCTGACGCCTTTGGTATCTCCGCGCCCGCCCCGAACTGCACCGGTGGCTTATGTCGTCAATTCGAGCTCCGGCACGGTCACACCGGTGAATCTCGGTCGTCGCCGCGTCGGCACCGCCATCGCGGTCGGGCGCGATCCCGTCGCCGTGGCACTGGCTCCGGACAGGACAACCGCGTACGTGGTCAACCATGGCTCGAATTCGGTCACACCGATCGACACGGCGACGAACCGCCCGGGCAAGGCGATCCCAGTCGGGAAAGGGCCGAGCGCCATCGCCATCTCACCGGACGGGGCCACCGCCTACGTAGTCGATACCGCCTCGGACAGCGTTACTCCCATCAACACGGCCACCGGACGTCCCGAGGCACCGATTCCGGTGGGGGACGGCCCGGTGGCGATCGCCGTCGCCCCGGACGGCCGGACGGCCTACGTCGTCGATCAGATGGCGGGGGCAGTCACCCCGATCGAGACTGCGAACAACATTCCCGGACGCCCGATCAGCGTCGGCTCGTACCCGTCGGTGGTGGCAATTACGCCTGACGGAACGACGGCATTCGTCGCTAACTACGGCTCGGACACCGTGACTCCCATCCACCTCGCCACCGGGCGGGCAGGGGCAGCGATAAAGGTCGGCGGCGCTCCTGACGCCCTCGCCATCACCGCCGACGGCGCGACTGCACTCGTCGTGGACGGCAACTCCGAGGCCGTCACGCCGATTTCCACGTCGAGCCTCCGTGCCGGCGCCCCCATCCGCGTCGGGCTCGCCCCGACAGCCATCGCCGTTGACCCCACCGGCGCCATCGCCTACGTGACCAACACAATCTCGGGAAGTGTCACTCCGATTGACACAAAGACACTTCGCGCCGGCACGGCGATCAACGTCGGGAAGTACTCGTACCCCACCGCCGTTGCCTTCCCCGAGGGCGGCTCGGTGGCCCTCGTGCTCGGCACGTACAACGGGACCGCCGTCGAGGTGGTTGCCGCCGCCCGACGCGCTGTCGCCTGGTTCAAGGTCGGGGCGTATCCGGGAGCCGTCGCCATCGCGTAAGCGATCGTCCTGATCGAAGCGATCAGCCGGCGCCACGGCTGCTCAGAGCGGTTACGAGCTTCGGCCTGGGCAAGGACATTGTCCTTGACCGGCGGCCGGCGCCGACGGGGTCCAGGGGACCAACCACGGCGCGGCGGGCGGCGGCGCCGAGCTTCGCAATCCCACCTGCGGCGACTGACTCGATTGCCTCCGACCCTCTGGCCCCGGGGTGTAGTTTGGGTCAATCAGTTTGCGAATACATGACGAATAGGTTACAATACACATTGCGAACAGGTTACGGTTCCGGCGTGGGGCACGCCTGGCGAGGATGGGAGCGGGGGATCGGGGCCTGATGCAAAACAATGGCGTTGTTTCAGATCAGGAGGTCACGAGGCTCATGCAAGCCAAACTGAGGCTGGGAACAGCCTGGAAGGCGGGAGCTGCGCTCGGCGTGGCGGCGCTGGCACTGGCCGCTTGCGGATCGGAGAGCGCGACACCGCAGAACACGGGCTCGACAGCCGTGACGACCACCTCGCTCGGGGCGCACGTCTCGGGCGGGACGGTCTACTGGGCCGAGCCCCCTGCGGTCACCCCGAATTGGATATTCCCCTTCGCCAGCCTGAGCTTCTTTTCTGTGGCGAACCAGCAAGAGTTCCAGTACCTCATGTACAGGCCGCTCTACTGGTTCGGACCACCGACGGCGTCGGCGGCGACGGTCGACTACGCCCTCTCGGCGGCCAATGCCCCCACGTATACCGGCGGCGGCAAGACCATCGTCGTTGACTTGAAGGGGTGGAAGTTCCACGACGGCCAGACGGTCGACGCCCAGAGCGTCATCTTCTGGATGAACATGATGAAGGCCGAGGCAGGCAACTGGGCCGGCTACGTGCCGGGGCCTCAGTCGTTCCCTGGCAACATCGTCAGCTACTCCGCCTCGAGCCCGACAGCGCTCTCGGTCACCTTCCACCTGACCGGCGCCTTCAGCCCCACCTGGTTCACCTACAACGAGCTGTCCCAGATCGTGCCGATACCCGAGGCGTGGGACGTCACATCCCTCACCGGCGCCCCCGGCTCGGGTGGCTGCGGGAAGTTCTCCTCCGGCCCGATGACCGGGGCGGCGACGATGAAGGCCTGCGGGGCGGTGTGGAAGTTCGACACCGACAACAACGGCCAGTCAAAGACCCCGCAGATGGCAAGTGACTTGTCCACCTACGGCAGTAACAAGCTGTGGCTCGACGGGGCCGACGGCCCGTTCGTGCTCTCCGCCTTCGACTCCTCGAGCGGCCAGGCCACCTTCGTGCCCAACCCGAACTACAGCGGGCCGCAGAAGCCGATCATCAGCAAGTTCATCGAGGTGCCGTACACCTCTGACACCGCCGAGTACTCCGCCCTGAGCAGCGGTGGAGCCGGTGCTCCAGACGTGGGTTACATCCCGCCTCAGGACGTCCCGCAGTACACGGGCAATCCGGGTGGCGTCGGCACGAACGCCTCCCAGGTGGCGGCCAACTACAACCTCGTTCCCGTCGAGACCTGGCAGATCAACTACTTCCCGTACAACTTCAACTCGACGGGCGACGGGGGACAGGCCGGGGCGATTTTCAAGCAGCTCCCGGTCCGCCAGGCCATCCAGGACGGCATCGACCAGCTCGGGATCATCAAGGGCTATTACAAGGGCTACGGCGTGCCGACCTACGGACCGGTGCCGGCCTACCCGCCGAACCCCTTCGAGAGTTCTCTCGAGAAGTCCCCGAACGGCCCCTACCCGTTCAGCACCGCGAAGGGGATGGCCGTTCTCAGGGCCAACGGCTGGAGCGTGCACACCGGCGGGACCGACACCTGCGCCAAGCCGGGAACTGCCACCGGCGATTGCGGAGCGGGCATCTCCAAGGGAACGCCCCTCAGCTTCTCTGAGGTGTACGAGTCCGGTTCTGTCACCCTGACCGAGGCGGTCACCGACGAGGTGGCGCAGTGGGCCAAGATGGGAATCCACGTCAGCACGAAGCAGGAGCCCTTCAACCAGGTGCTCGGCTACGCCGCACCGTGTGTCCCGA
>Ga0182024_10018572_pt1 | contig 12933 bp, 12 predicted proteins | sample P32metaG_FD_120480 | JGI IMG/M metagenome (GOLD analysis project Ga0182024, IMG submission 120480) | Permafrost microbial communities from Stordalen Mire, Sweden - P3-2 metaG (Illumina Assembly) | ecosystem: Environmental > Terrestrial > Soil > Wetlands > Permafrost | place: Sweden: Stordalen...
ATAAAATGATCGAGAGAATATGGCTTTGCATAAGATCAGTTTTCATTTTGTAGCGCCGCCGTCTCGGCGGCTGTCGTCGGTCCTCGCCTACGCTTCCGAGGGCGAGACGCTTTCGAGACAGCCAGCAAGATGCTGGCGCTACGCTATCGCCAGGAATAATAGGCGACAAATCCTACCAGACCCAACACCATCACCAGCGCATACCATTGCACCAAACCCCATTCCAGCAAACGCATCGGATAGGACAACATTCGTGACAGAATTGCGGGACCATTCACCAATACACCATCGATGATCCACTTATCGAACCAACTGGAAAGAGTGCCACTCAGGCGAGTGATCCATCCGGCGCCGTTTACCATGCCGTCGATCACATGTGAGTCAAACCAGGACGCTGCTTCGCCCGCGCCCATCACGCCCAGGCGAGTATCTCCGACTTTGCGGCGGCCGGTGAAGGCGTAGTCATAGCCTTCGTCAACGTAATATTTGTTGTAGAGCACGTCGTAGAGTGCCGGGGCTTTCGCCGCGATTGGTTCGATGTAGCCCTTGTCAGCTTCGCGGTACGCGCGCCAGGCCATGCCCCAACCAATAACTGCAGCGCCCACTGAAAGGAACATTAATCCGTATTCAATTGGGCTGGTGTGTTCTTCTTCTTTTTCACCGGCAGCGAGTTGAGCGCTCTTCCCTTCTGCTTGGAAAACCGTTGCCTCGCGGGCAAACACCGGCTCCAGAAACTTCGCAAAACGATCGGACCCGCCGAGGCTGTGGGGCCATCCAAGCCAGCCTGCGCAAATCGCGCAGAGGGCGAGAATTATTAGCGGCACCGTCATCGACTTCGGAGATTCATGAATGTGGTGCTCAACTTCGTGGCTCATGCGCGGGCGGCCGTGGAATGTGAGAAACATGAGCCGGAACATGTAGAACGCCGTCATCAACGCGGTGATGAATCCAATGAGCCAGAGTAGACGATAGGCCCCTCCTTCAGAGGACCAGGCCTGCCACAGAATTTCGTCTTTCGAGAAAAATCCGGCGAATGGTGGGATGCCGGCGATGGCGAAGGTCGCAATGAACATGGTCCAGTGGGTGATGGGAATGCGTTTATGCAGATCGCCCATATTGCGCATGTCCTGTTCACCGCTCATGGCGTGGATAACCGAACCTGATCCGAGGAACAGAAGCGCTTTGAAAAACGCGTGGGTAAAAACGTGAAAGACTCCGGCGGCAAATGCGCCTACACCGAGAGCCAGAAACATATATCCCAATTGCGAGACCGTGGAATACGCTAGCACACGCTTGATGTCGTTCTGCACCAAGCCAATGGACGCGGCAAAAATTGCGGTCAAGGCCCCAATGATCGCGACGGTCTTCATCGATGTAGGCGCCAGTACAAACAGCGCATTAGATCTCGCGACCATGTACACGCCTGCGGTCACCATGGTTGCGGCATGGATCAGCGCGGAGACCGGCGTTGGGCCTTCCATCGCATCGGGCAGCCAAACGTAGAGCGGAATCTGTGCCGACTTTCCGCACGCGCCTATGAATAAAAGTAGTGTCGCGGCGGTGATGATGGGATCGCCGATAGCAAAATGGCCGCTGCGCGCCAGATGCGTGACTTCAGTAAAGCGCAGCGATCCGAAATACCACGCGATCGTAAACATTCCCAGCAGAAATCCGGCGTCGCCGATGCGGTTCACGATGAATGCTTTGTTGGCTGCGGTGCTGGCGCTAGGACGATGGAAATAAAATCCAATTAGGAGATACGAGCACAGTCCTACGCCTTCCCAGCCTACGAACATCAGCACGTAATTGTTCGCCAGGATGAGCGTAAGCATGGAAAACATGAACAGGTTGAGGTATCCGAAGAAACGGTAATACCCGCCTTCGTGTGCCATGTAGCCGGTCGAATAAATGTGGATGAGAGCGCCGACGCCGGTTACGAACAGCAGCCAAATGCTGGAAAGCGGATCGAGCAGGAAACCTGCGTCGGCTTGCAACGGAGCTGGGTGGCCGTCGCGTGTGAGAAAGATTATTTGAGGCTGGGCTTCCGCGCCCGACTGGACGGGCGAGACTCCCGTGTCTCCATTGCCCGTGCCGAGCCAGGTGTAGACGATGTTCTGGTAAGGCTTGCCGGGGCTGGCGTGAGCGTAATCCGTGTATTGCCAAACCGCACCACACGCGAAGAGGAATGCAAGAACAACAGCACCAACACAGACAGCATTGATCGTCGTCTTCTGCAGCTTGCGGCCGAAGAAAAGCATGGTGGCCGCGCCGAGAGCCGGCAGCAGGGGAATGAGCCAGATATGGTCGAGAAAGATCATGAGTTAAATTCGGCTGTTAGCTCTTGGCTCTTAGCTCGTGGCTTTTCAAGCTAATGGCTAAAAGCTGCTTCACCACTTCAACAAATCTATTTCGTCCACGTTCACCGTTTCTTTGTTGCGGAAGAAGGCGATAAGGATACCTAATCCCACTGCGGCTTCCGCGGCGGCATCTGTGATCACAAAAATCGCAAATACCTGGCCGTGCAATCCCCATATGCGGGAGAACGCCACCAGGTTCAAGTTCACTGCATTCAGAATCAGCTCAATCGACATCAGAATAATGACCACGTTGCGGCGCGTGAGCACGCCGATTACTCCCAGTATGAACAGGGCCGCCGCAACCACTAAATAATGTACTGTGCCGATTGGAGCCATAAGAACGCTTCTAGCTTCTAGCCGCTAGCTTCTAGCTTTTAGCTAGGAGCCAGAAGCTAGGAGCTGCTTTTCAAATTCTTTTCTTCGCCATCACTACCGCGCCGATAATCGCTACCAACAGCAGCAACGACGCAATTTCAAACGCGAACATGTATTGCCCATAGAGCATGACCCCGATCTCCTGCGTGTTGTTGCTCTCAATCGGTTGGGGCATACCGACGGGGAAAAAGCTTTTGCCTTTGACATACACAATTATGAAAAGCGCGCCCAGTGCGATCGCAGCAAGCAGGCCGATCAGCCATTGCTTATTGAACTGTTCTTCTTTTTGCGAACGCTCTAGGTTTACCAGCATGATCACAAACAGGAACAGCACCATAATGCCGCCCGCATAGAGAATGATTTGAACGCCAGCGACGAATGGCGCGTAGAGCATGAGGTAGAGTCCGGCTTGTGCCAGTAGACCAAAGATCAAAGCTAGGGCGGAATGAACCGGATTTTTGCGGGTGATGACGACCACTCCACTTAGCAAGGTGAGGCCTGACAGGAAATAAAAAAAGAAGGTTGTGGCTACTGGCTGCATGCCGGGCTGCACGATTGGCTGCACTAGAGCACAACTCCCAGAATGGCGGTGAGAATGAGCACGCCGATTCCAATCGGCAGCAACACCTTCCATCCAACTTTCATGAGTTGATCGAAGCGGTAGCGAGGAAACGTGGCGCGGTACCAAATATATAGATACATGAAGCCCGCGACCTTCGCGACGAACCAAAAGATGTCCTGGATGCGGTCGCGCACCGGAGGCGCAAACAAGATCAGCCCGATCAAACCAAGCACCACGCCGAATCCCGCGAGGCCGATGGTCTGCACGCGAAAGTAGGGATGCTTTGGCATTCGCATCACACCGACGAAAGCGATGGCGGCCAATGCCAGAAGCGTGAATCCCGGGAAGAGCGAGAACACCAGATCCCAGGTGTCTCCGATTAAGGTATTGGGAAAAGGCCGATACCATCCGCCGAGCCACAAAGTCACTGCGATGGACGATACTGCGATCATCGCGGCGTACTCTCCGAGCATGAAGAGCGACCAGCGCAGGCCGCTATATTCGGTATGGAAGCCGGCGGTTAATTCTGATTCCGCTTCTGGCAGATCGAAGGGCGCGCGGTTAGTTTCCGCAACCATGGCGATAGCGAAGATGCCAAATGCGATGAATCCCAGCGGGAAAAATTTGAACAGAAACCAGACATGCTGCTCGTATTGAGCTTGCACGATGCCAATCATGCTGAGCGTGCCCGTTCCTGAAGTGCCCACGCCAACGCCATAAGGACCGAGGCCATGCAGGCTGGTCATCAAGATGGCCGAGACTACAGCCATGCCCATGGCTACTTCGTAAGAAACCATTTGCGCGCTGGAGCGGAGTGCGCCGATGAGCGGGTAATGTGAGTTCGATGCCCAGCCCGCCATTACGACTCCCAACACGCTCAGCGACGAAACGCCGAGCATGAAGAGGATCCCGATATTTAAATCGGTTATCGCGTGAGTTGGGCCGAAGGGGATCACAATATAAACGGCAAACGATGCGCACAGAATAATCAGCGGCGCGATCCAGAAGACAAACTTGTCGGCTTCGGACGGAATGATGTCTTCTTTCGTCATCAGCTTGATCGCGTCTGCGATTGGCTGCAACAGGCCGTGCGGGCCTACGCGCATGGGGCCGAGCCGAATCTGGAAATGCGCCAGTGCTTTGCGCTCCAGCCAATTCATCGCCATAACTGCGACGGAGATTCCGCCGAAGACCACCATGATATAAACCAGCGCCCAGAAGACGTTGCCGGCTTGCCCGGGCGTGGTATTGCTGCCGAGATAGGAAGTGATGTAATCGAGCATCAGCGATCCACCTCGCCCAACACGATGTCGAGCGTGCCGATTACCGCGATGACGTCGGCGACGAGCGCTCCGCGCACCATAATATCCAGCGCTTGCAGATTTACGAATGACGGCGGCCTTACGCGCACGCGATACGGCTGCGTCGAACCATCGCTCACGATGAAGTATCCCAGTTCGCCCTTGGGCGCTTCGATCGAGTGGTAGATTTCGCCGACTGGCGGCTTTATCACCTTGGGAACTTTCGCCATGATCGGGCCTTCGGGGATTTTCCCGACCGCCTGCCGGATGATGCGCAGCGACTGCCGCATTTCCTCCATGCGGACGGTGTACCGGTCATAGGTGTCACCGTTGGTGCCAATGGGAATTTCGAAATCGAAGTCGGAGTAGGCCGCGTAGGGCTGGGCTTTGCGGAGGTCCCATTTCACCCCGCTGGCTCGCAGCACCGGTCCGGTGACGCCCAGCGCGATGGCATCCGCTTTTGAGATCACGCCAACATTTTTTGTGCGCTCCAGCCAGATGCGGTTGGTAGTGAGGAGTTCTTCGTATTCGTCGATCTTAGGCGGGACGAAATCGAGGAATTTGATGACGTCGCGCTCGAAGCCTTCGTAGGTCTCGTACTGGCACCCGCCGATGCGGAAGGCGTGAGTGGTGAGCCGGGCGCCGCAATATCTTTCAAAAATCTTGAGAATCTCTTCCCGATCGCGAAAAGTGTAAAAGAGCGGCGTCATGGCCCCGATGTCGAGCGCATGCGTGCCCAGCCAGAGCTGATGGCTTGCGAGCCGATTCAACTCAGTGAGAATTACGCGAATGTATTTCGCGCGCGGCGGGGCTTCAATGTTGAGAAGTTTTTCGACCGCTTCGCAATACCCCAGCCCGTTCGAAACCGCAGCGACGTAATCCATGCGGTCTACGTACGGGTTGAACATGGTGTAGGTGCGGTTCTCGGCGATTTTTTCGACTCCGCGGTGGAGGTAGCCGATCACGCACTCCGTACCCAGAACCTGCTCGCCGTCGAGCTTGAGAATTACGCGCAACACTCCATGGGTCGCCGGATGCTGCGGGCCCATGTTGATGACGAGTTCGTTGCTGTCGAGAAAAGTTTTATCGGGCTCGCCCAGTTCGAGGTGCGAGAGATATTTCGTGGCCTTGGTGGTCTTCGCGTCAGGTGTCTTCGGATCAGTAATGGTCTGGTCGGTCATTTATTCGTTGGCCATGTTTATTGGCCGCTCTCGATTCCCAGGTTGGCCTTCACCCATTCCTGATCCTGTTGAATGATGCCGTAGTCCTTGCGAAGTGGATGACCCTTCCAGCCATCGGGTAGCAAGATGCGTTTCAAATCCGGATGCCCATCAAAGCGGATGCCGAACATGTCAAAAACTTCGCGCTCAAGCCAGTTGGCAGTTGCCCAGATCGGCGTAGCACTGGGTACGCTTTCGCCATCGGCGATCATAACTTTTACGCGAATACGTTCGTTGCGAGGGAAAGAATACAGAATCCAGATCACGTCGAACTGTTTCTCTCGCTGCGGATAATGCACCGCGGTGATGTCCACGCAGTAATCGAACTGCTCGCCGTCGCGGAGAATCTGCAGCAGCTCACGAACAATGGAGGGTTCGACGACTAGATAATTCTGGCCGAGGTAGCTACTGGCTTCGCGAATGCCGGATCCGTATTGTCCCTTGAGCTTACTCACCATCGGAGATTCCCAGGAAATGGGAACGGGCCCGGTTGGTTTCGCTGGCGCAGCAGTTGCGTGCCCTGCCGCCGGCGCGGCTGGTTTGGGCGCACCGCCCGGCGGTGGAGCAGGCGATTTGGTTTCCTCAGGCATCTGCGAAGGTACAGACCTCCGGCGCTGCAACAGTTTTGGGAGAACGTTAACTTCTAACAGCTTGCTAATACCGTGTCAACGATTCGCATCACATCGGCACGGATCATGCCCGGCGAGCTGCGGCTTGATACGACTCGATCAAATCGCGAATGCGCTGCGCGTCCCCCTTGCGATGCCCGTGGCTGGTGATCGGGTCCGTACCGCCGCTCGATTCGATGACGATCTCCGACCAGATAATTCCGGTTGAAATATGCACGGAGGCCACCTGCGCCATGGCGATACTTTCTTCATTGCTGCCGAAAAAACGCGGCTTCACCCGGCTGACGTGCAGAGGGTTTACTACGATACGCGTGGGGAAAAACAAATTGCCTTTGGTCCAGCGGCTGGCGATGAAGATTTCGTCGGGAGTCGGGTTTGTCATAAATACCGATAGTCCGGGGCTGACATTTGCTAATGCGGCTACACCCACTCCAAAGCGCCTTTGCCCCAAATCCAGATGTAGCCGACGATGAGGATTCCGAGAAAGACGAGCATCTCAATCAGTCCAAAGGTGCCGAGCGCCTTGAACTTTACCGCCCATGGGAATAGGAAAATAGTTTCTACGTCGAAGACGACGAACAGGATGGCGATAATGTAATAGCGAACCGTGTAACGGCCGCGGGCGCTATCGATGGGATCGATGCCGCACTCGTAGGGCATCAGCTTGGTGCGATTGGGATTCTCCGGGCGAATCAGTTTCGCCGCCAGCAAGGTGATGGGAATCAGAACTCCTACCACGGCGATGAATAGAAAGAGTGGAACGTAGTTTTGCGGCATCGGGCCTCAACTTCCCTCTTCGATGAAAAAGTTTAGACCAGTTCATAGTACCGCCGAGCGGCATGGGCTTCAAGCGTTCTCGTCAACCGGCAGTGTCTAGATTTCGGGCGACTACATACAACATTCTTTCTTCGCGCACTCTGCGGCCGTTCTCAACGGCCTCCGCGTTTTAAGGTGTTGATTAAATATCGACAAAAAACAAAATCTTAAATCGCGGAGGCCGCTGAGAACGGCCGCAGAGTGCGCGAAGAAACCCAGCGGAGAGCACGTTTCAACTTACCCAGCGAGGGCTTGTTTATAATCGTTCTTCTATCTTCCCCGACAAAGGAACCCATTGGCACTCGACGAAAGCATTTACAAATTACGGCGCGACAAGTTGAAGCAAATTGAAGCGCTGGGACAGCGGACGTATCCGACGAAGTACGAGTTCACTCACACCATTCCCGCGATTTTGGCGGAGTATTCGCCAAAGTCGGCGGAGGAGTTGGAGAATCCGCGAGTCGAGGTGCGCATTGCGGGACGCATTATGGCTATCCGGTTAATGGGCAAGGCGGGCTTCGCCCATTTGCAGCAAAACGGGCAGAAGCTCCAGATTTACGTAAAGAAAGATGCGGTCGGAGAAAAAGGGTTCGAACTTTACCGGTTGCTCGACCTTGGAGACCACGTCGGCGTCTGCGGATATTTGTTCCGCACCCGCACCGGCGAACTCAGCGTTCACGTTGAGGAGATTACGTTCCTGTCAAAGGATCTTTTGCCGTTGCCGGAGAAATGGCATGGGCTGACTGACGTCGAGCTGCGATACCGGCAGCGTTACGTTGATCTGGTGATGAATCCGGAAGTGCGCGAGGTTTTCTTGAAGCGCAGCAAGCTGGTGCAATCCATGCGGCGCTTTCTCGATGCGCACGACTTCATCGAAGTTGAAACGCCGATGATGCAGCAGATCGCTGGAGGCGCCGTCGCCAAGCCGTTTGTAACGCACCACAACACGCTCGACATGGATTTGTATTTGCGCATCGCTCCGGAGCTCTATTTGAAGCGGCTGACCGTCGGCGGATTCGACCGCGTGTACGAGATTAATCGCAATTTTCGCAATGAGGGCTTGGGGTGGCGCTGGAATCCTGAGTTCACCATGCTCGAGTTTTATCAGGCTTATACCGATTACCGCGGAGTAATGGACTTGACGCAGCAGTTGATCGAACAGGCTGCGCTCGACGTTACCGGCGGCACGAAAACTAAGTGGGGCGACGATGAGATCGACTGGGCCGGAGCGAATTGGCGGCGCATGACCATGCGCGAGGCCATCATTCATTATTGGCCGGCAGATGCGGGGGCGAAGCCGACAATGGCGGATTTTAGCTCGCAAGATTCGGTGAAAACGCTGGTGGAGCGATTCAACAGTACGCACGCGCATATTGCGTACGATCCTAATGAGCCAGCCGGGAAGACGATTGCGAGTCTGTTTGACGCGGTGGCTGAGGAGCAATTGATTCAGCCGACGATCATATACGAGTTTCCTACGGCAATCTCGCCCCTCTCCAAACAGAAAGCCGACGAACCCGATTGGACTGAGCGCTGGGAGATTTTTGCCGGCAAGATGGAAATTGCCAACGGATTCAGCGAACTCAATGATCCCGAGGATCAGCGCCAGCGTTTCGAACAGCAACTGAAGGAACGCGAGCGCGGCGACGAAGAGGCTCATCAGATGGATGAAGATTATATTCGCGCGCTCTCTTATGGCATGCCGCCGGCCGGCGGCGTGGGCGTGGGCGTCGACCGTCTGGCGATGCTGTTAACCGATTCGCACACCATCCGCGATGTGATTCTTTTTCCACTGCTTAGGCCAGAGAAAAGCTCAAGCGCAGAGGATTCACCCGAGTAGAGTTACCGGACTTCGCCGCTGAAGCGCCGCCAACAAAGATAGGATTTGTGGATTCGTTACTTTCAAGCTCCGGGCAACGGCAGTGACGGGCGAGGCGCCCGTCACCACACGAGCATCAATCAGTTCTCGGTGACTTGCGGGGCTTTCGGTGCGGATGGTGCGCGCGGTGCCTTTGGCGGCTTCGGGGGGGTGATTGTTTCTGGAGCTTCGGAAGCCTTGCGGATCTCGATGGTTCCGTGTTCGTTGCTAACCACTACATGCGGGCCGCCTCCGGCGACGGTTCCAGTGGCAACTGCCTGATCGTTTGAGTTGTCAATCTTCAGTTGATCGAAATCGGTTTCGATTTCTCCGTTGCGAGCATGCGCCTCCAGTTGGAAGCCCGCTTTGTCAGGCAGATAAAGCTGGATATCGCCCTTGCGATTTTCCACCTGCAAGCTACCCAGTTTGTTCATGCGAAGTTCAACCGAGCCGTTTTCATCCTCCATCCGCACATCGCCGGATATGCCGGTTAGGCGAATGTCTTTCGAGCGCGTGTTGAGGCGCAGAGGTCCGGTTAGATCTGAGGCTTGCAAATCGCCGGAGTCGAGATGGAGATCTCCGTCGAGCCGGGAAAAATCCATGTTAGTGCGGGATGATTTGAAGGTGACCGGCTGGCTGATTTTCGCCAGCTTCACGCTTTCCATGAACTCGCCGTCGAGATGCGCGGCGCCTTTCACGTCCTCTATGGAAACATCATTGGCGCGGCCGGTAATGGAAACATCGGAGCTGACCTGCGAAATCCGGGCGGAACTGTGATCGAGGTTGAGGCTGACTTTGCCAGTGATGTTGGTCGTGTTGACGTCGCCGTGCTGGCTGGTAATTTCCACATTGCCTTCGCGTCCAGTAATGCTGACGTCGCCGTAGCGCGTGCTCGCGACCACGGCAGCCTGGCGCGGTAGGGAGATGTCCAAATCCTCAACCACCCAATGATCGCCGGCGCCCTGATTGTTGGCGTTCAGTGCGACCACGTTTCCGCTCACCGTTAGTTGCGGCTTGGTGCCGGCATTCCATTTGTCCGCATCTGCCTGACTTTCGGCGCTGATGCGCTTGTGAACCACCACCCGAATCTGATCATCGTCTGAAGCGATAACATTCACTGCGCCGCGGGTGTCGTTAATGCGCAGGCTGGCGCCGGCGGGGAAAGCCTGGGCGAGTTGATCTTCATAGCTATATTTCGAGCCGAAGAACGAATCGCCATCGTCACCGATGTCGATCTGGTCGCGGAGTTGTTCCCAGTGGAAGCGCGATGCGTGGGTTGCGATAAGGCCAAAAATGACGATGAAAATGACTAGACAAACTCCACCCGCGCCAATTCCAGGCGCCCGCGTACCTTGTCTTTGTGCCTGCTGATATTCGACCAGTTTGAGCACGCCCCACACGATGAGCAGTAACGGCCAATAGTTGGCGAACCAGTGTCCCAGATGCCGCCAGTCCAGCACGCCCATGGTCCCCAGAAGAAACAGGACACCAAGCGCGATCAGGACGACCGGCCCGGACAGTGGGCGCCGGTAGCGAGGCGGAGGCACTTGCACCGGACTAACCATTCCTCACCTCGGTGGTCGGAGGCTGGACATCACTGGTCACGCCGCTCGTCGGACCTAGCCCGGGTGGCATCGACGGAGGCGGTGGTGGTGTTCTGCTCTCCAGCAGTTTGGTTATGCCGATGGCGAGAAGCAACACCGGCCAAGTACGGCTCCAGCGCGGTCCACCGTAGCTTTCAAACAGCGATAGCATGCCGATCGTAACGAGTATTACCGGTCCGATCAGGCTTCGTTTGCGTCCGCCCTGGTAATAAGAAATCCGGCGCGATCCAATCCATCCCTCGCGGACGGCGTACATCCAAATTCCCAGGCCGATTAGAAAGAACGGCCAAACCCGATACCATCCAAACTCGAACACTCCGGCAGTTTGCAATAGGAACAAGACGCCCAGTCCAATCAGAACCACGGCTGCTGTGGGAACCTTGGGCTGCGGGGTTGCCGCCGTTACTTCCGCCGGTTGCATTGGCTGTCCCGGCGGTGTTGGATCGGCTGCTCCAAATGCATGCGCCAGACCGAGCGGATCCGGTGGCGGCTGTCCCATTTGAATAGCCTTGGCTGTGCGCACTGAATCAATAATCTGCCAGACGTAGAAGAATGCGATGCCCAAGCCGAGCATCGTATTTATTCCGTCGTTCTGTATTACGGACTCGCCCCACACCAACAGCGTGAAAATTACGAGATGCGCCAATCCCTTGGCATATTGTCCGCAGTAAACTGCGCCTACGCCGAAAGGAAAGAAGCCAGCGAGAATGCCTGCCACAGCGGGATTCGGTCCGCTTGACGGCGCAACTGGAGCGGATGGAACATAACCAGCCCCAGGCGGTGCGACTGCGGGCTGGATACCTTGCAGGCGGTCGGCCAGGCAGTTCTCGCAATAGATCACGCCCTTAACATCTCGCGTGCAGTTGGCGCAAAGCGGCTTGCCGCAAGTGCGGCAATAGGCCACGGGCGCAATATCGGGATGGTTAGCGCAGTTCATGAAAACCTCCTGTGTGGGGCCAGTATCTCTACAGGGGGTTTATCGATCATGCAGGCGAGTATGGATTGTGTTCCTTCTTGACTGTAGTTGCGATCCTGTCTTGGTTCGGGCTGTCCACTGGTGTTGTCGTTGCGGTGACGTTTATCTTTCTGTTCCTCTTGCGGTGCGGGCTCGGCAGGAGTGGTGGCGCGCTTGAATTCGCGCACACGGGATTCGATCTCATAGACGAAGCGGATATTCTCGTAATACTTCACCACTTTGCCGGAGGTCTCGTAATAGTTGCGCCTGATGGCGCTGGGCCGCAGATCGACGTGACGAAGATCGCTCAACTTCACGCCCGCCATGCTCATCGTAATCGAGAGCGAAAAGAAGGCCATGCCAAATGACATCGCAAACCGCGGCTGCTTGGCGACTCCGAGAATCGGGCTGACCAATTGGTTCGCCCAATCCTGCAGCCGATCGAACCATGAGAGCTGAGCCTTGGCGGTTCCGCGTAAGCGGACCGTGTCGATCCCGCTGGTAGCCGCTAAAATGTTATTCACCAAGGTGACCGGAGGCTCAACCTCTACGAGTTCGTGCAGCCAGCGCAAACCGGCATCAGCTTCGGCCAGCAGCGGCCCGCAGGTTGGACAACCACGTGCGTGCGCCTGGAAGCTTTCCAACTTGTCTCCAGTCAAGCGCTGGTCGAGAGCTTCGCTGAGCAGAGCGTCGAACTCTGTGCACTGCATTCCGTTAGTGGAATCTGCTGCCATCAGATCACCTGTTTATATGTACGTTGTAGCAGGCGCGCAAGTTCCGCTCGCCCACGGTTTATTCTTGACTTCACGGTTCCTTCCGGAACCCTGAGTACGGTGGCAATTTCTTTGTAATCCATATCTTGCAAGTCACGCAAAATAACCGCCTCCCGCAGGTCGGGAGACAATTTCTGTAGGGCCTGATGCACCGTTTCCTTGACCTCGCGGCTCTGCGCCCTCGCGTCCGGCGTAGGGGCATTATCGTGGATTTGCTCGCTTAATGGCATGGCATCTTCGTGCTCAGACGCCGGCGTGTCAAGCGAATCCGTGACCCGGTCCTGCTTGCTTTTGCGGAAGTGGTCGACCAGCAGATTACGCGTGATGGTGGTTACCCAAGTCATGAACGCCCCACGCTCGACATCATAGGATTGCAGGGTGCGGTACATTTTGATGAAAACGTCCTGGGTAAGATCCTGAGCGTCGTCGGCCGAGCCGGCAAAGCGATAGCAGATGTTATAAATCCGCCGGTGGTAGCGCTGC
>Ga0182024_10018573_pt1 | contig 12931 bp, 7 predicted proteins | sample P32metaG_FD_120480 | JGI IMG/M metagenome (GOLD analysis project Ga0182024, IMG submission 120480) | Permafrost microbial communities from Stordalen Mire, Sweden - P3-2 metaG (Illumina Assembly) | ecosystem: Environmental > Terrestrial > Soil > Wetlands > Permafrost | place: Sweden: Stordalen...
GAATTGCAAGGCCGGCAAATGCGGCTCCTGCTCGGCGGAAGTCAACGGCATGCCCAAGCTCATGTGCATGACGCGCATGGACACGCTCGACATCACCAAGCCCATCACCATCGAGCCGATGCGCGCGTTTCCGAGCATCCGCGATTTGGCGACCGATGTGTCGTGGAACTTCCGCGTCAAAACCAAGATCAAGAAATTCAATCCGCGCAAGCCCGACGCCGCCGACGGCACCTGGCGCATGATGCAGGAAGACGTGGACCGTGTGCAGGAATTCCGCAAGTGCATTGAATGTTTCCTCTGCCAGGACGTCTGTCACGTTTTGCGTGATCATCACAAGCACGAAGAATTCATCGGCCCGCGTTTTCTGGTTTACACCGCCGCGCTGGAAATGCATCCGCTCGACACGGAAGACCGACTGCCGGAACTCAAGCAGGCGCAGGGCATCGGCTTTTGCAATATCACAAAGTGCTGCACCAAGGTCTGCCCCGAACACATCACGATCACCGACAACGCAATCATTCCGTTGAAAGAGCGTGTCGTGGACAATTATTACGATCCGCTCGGCTGGCTTTGGAAAAAGATCCGGTCAAAGGGCTGAAAACTTTAATGACTGCCGGCTTGAATGTTTCAAGATGGACGATTTTTTAAATTTCATCCGGCGAAATGACGGGCATAAAAAATGAGAATTGACTTGGCCGGCCAAGTGCGCAATGATGAGAGCCGTTGACTGCGAAATTCCCCTTGCCGATTAAAGGATAAAATCCCATCGGTCAGTAAATTCAATTTGAACTATTCCTGACGCAGCCCGTCCAATGCAGGACGCATTGTCCCGAGGCATTGCCGGCTGCCAGCGGAATCCCCGGTCAGCCCAACAAACAAATTTATATGGCGAAAGTTTCCATCAAAAAGGAAAAAGCCCCGCGGAAGCCGACCAAGGCCGCCGTTCCGGAAGCAGGTCCAACCGAAACACCAGCGGCACCAGAGCCGATGTTTGAACCGGCCACCGAAATTGAAAAATCCAAGTCCGCACCAGCGGAGGTGGAATTGCCGGCGGAACGAACGGTGGACAGCATCAAGGCTGCCGCGACCGAAGATGCGCGCAAGGATAATTCACGGTTCGCCGACGAGTCGTCAGATCAATTGCGACCACCGTCCGCGCCCGTTGAGCCGACGAATGAAGACGCGCGTTTTCCCGACCGGCGTCTCGGCGGCTTCCAGCGCGACCGTATTGCCACGTCATTGAACATCGCCAAGCTGCAGGCGATGAACATGACGGAGCTGAACAAGATGGCGAAGGATTACGGCGTGGAAAATTTTGGCACGATGCGCAAGCACGAGGTCATCTACCACATCCTTTCCAAAAACGCGGAGCGAGCGGGCGTGCTGTTTTCCGAGGGCGTCATCGAGGTGCTGCCGGAAGGTTTCGGTTTCCTGCGCTCGCAGAGTTTCAATTATCTCCCGTGCCCCGAGGACATTTATGTTTCGCCATCGCAGATCCGCCGGTTTGATTTGCAGACCGGCAACCTGATCACGGGGCAAATCCGGCCGCCCAAGGAAAAGGAAAAGTTTTTCGCGCTGCTTAAAGTCGAGGCCGTGGACGGCGAAGAACCGGACAAGGCGAAGGACAAGACGCATTTTGAAAATCTCACGCCGCTGTTCCCGAACAAACGGTTTATTTTGGAAACGGCGGCGGATGAATTGAGCACGCGCGTTCTGGATTTGGTCTGTCCCATCGGCAAAGGCACGCGCGGGCTCATCGTCGCGCCGCCGCGCACCGGCAAAACGGTGATGATGCAAAAAATGGCCAACGCGGTTTTGAAAAACAACCCGGAGACGTATCTGTTCATCTTGCTGATTGACGAGCGGCCGGAAGAAGTCACGGACATGGAACGTAGTTGCAAAGGCGCGGAAGTGATTTCGTCCACGTTCGACGAGCCGCCGGAGCGCCATGTGCAGGTTGCGGAAATGGTCATTGAAAAAGCCCGCCGCATGGTGGAGCAAAAACGCGACGTGATCATCCTGCTGGATTCCATTACTCGCCTCGCACGCGCCTACAACACGGTGCAGCCGCACTCCGGCAAGATTCTTTCCGGCGGCGTAGACGCGAACGCGCTGCACAAGCCGAAACGCTTTTTTGGCGCGGCACGCAACATCGAGGAGGGCGGCTCGCTCACGATCATGGCGACGGCGCTGGTGGACACCGGCAGCCGCATGGACGAGGTGATTTTTGAAGAGTTCAAGGGCACCGGCAACATGGAAGTGCATCTGGACCGCGCGCTGGTGGACCGCCGCATTTTTCCGAGCATCAACATCGAGCGTTCCGGCACGCGCAAGGAAGAGCTGCTCTACCATCCCGATGAAGCCAGCCGCGTCGCCATTCTGCGCCGGGCGCTCACGGGCGTGCCACCGGTTGAGGCGATGGATCTCCTGCTGGGCAAGCTGAAAAAGACCGGGAGCAACATCGAATTTCTGCTCAACATGGCGGTGAGTTGAAAAATAGCCCGCAACGGGTCACCCTTTTTTGGCGGCGGTATGACAATTTTTGGTGTGTGAATGCCAAAGAAGGTTTCGCCGCCGCTTTCTTTTTGCTATAATTTGTTTTCAGTAAAATGAAACATTTCACCCATTCCAACGCGTTGCCGCTCGCCGCAGCGGCCCTCCTGATGTTTGTCACCGCCGGTTGTGGCCGTGACAGCGTCAAAGTCTATAAAGTGGATTCCGCCGACACGGTCGTCACACCACCGCCGCCTGCGGCGGCTCCGGCGGCAATGCCCACGACGATGCCTGACAGCTTGGTCGCGCCGGATAACTCCGGTCAGCCGCAATTGAAATACACCCTGCCCGGCGGCTGGAAGGAAAAGCCGCTGACGCAGTTGCGCGTGGCGAGTTTTGAAGTTGCTGGCAATGGCAAGACGGCCGATGTCAGCGTGATTCCGCTCGGCGGAATGTCCGGCGGCGACACGGCGAACGTAAACCGCTGGCTTGGTCAGGTCGGCCAGGCACCGGTGGCCGAAGCCGATTTGCCGAAGCTGACCGAAAATGTCGAGATCGCCGGCAAGCCGGGCGAATTGTATGACCTTGCCGGCATGAGTCCCGGCAGCGGCGAAGCCGAGCGGATTCTCGGCGGCATTCTGCACGGCGACGATGCGGTCTGGTATTTCAAGATGGCCGGCGACGCCAATCTGGTGGAAAGCCAGAAGGCAAACTTCATCGCATTTTTGCAGTCGGTGAGCTTTAACAAGCTGGCCGCGCCGTCCACGATGGACTTGAGCCAGTTGCCGCCGTCGCATCCGGCCATTCCAGGAATGGATGCGGGCAGCGCGCAGATTCCGGCACCAGACGCCGCGGACAAACCGACATGGACGATTCCTGCCGACTGGAAAGAAGGCCAGCTTTCGCAATTTCTCGTCGCAAAATTTCTTATTCAAGGCACCGGCGACGCCACGGCGGCGGTGAATGTGAGTTCGCTCGCCAGCGACGGCGGCGCCCTGCTGCCGAACGTGAACCGCTGGCGCGGCCAGCTCGGCCAGCCGCCGGTGACAGACGATGATATCGCGAAGCTGCCGACGATTGATGCTTCCGGCACCAAGGCGACGCTGGTGGACATTTCCGGCACCGACGCGCGCTCCAACAAACCGGCACGGCTTGTCGGCGTGATCGTGCCGCTCGGCGGACAAACGTGGTTCTACAAGCTCATGGGTGACGCGGACGTGGTGGCGCAGCAGCACGACGCGCTGATTCAGTTCATCCAATCCGCGAAATATCCGGCGGGGCAATAATTTTTTCAAACGCCCGCCATTCATCGTCATCGCGCTGTTCATGAAAAAAATTGTCGAACTTTTCACGTCGCTCAAGCTCACGGTCACGCTGCTGGCGTTCGCGATTGTGCTGGTGTTTGTCGGCACGCTGGCGCAGGCGGATGAAGGGCTTTACGGGGCGCAGGCGCATTATTTCAAGCAGTGGATCGTGATCGGCGCGCACCTGTTCGGCCACAAAGTTCCGCTGATTTTGCCGGGCGGCTACCTGCTCGGCGTGCTGCTGCTGGTGAATTTAATCTCGGCGCACATTTACCGCTTCCAGCTCACGACCAAAAAAATTGGCATCCAACTCGCGCACGCCGGCGTCATCGTGCTGCTGGTTGGCCAGCTTTCGACCGACATGCTCGCGCGCGAAATGCAGATGCACTTCGCCGAGGGCGAGACGCGCAGCTATTCCGAAAGCGCGACAGACTACGAGCTGATTTTCATCGCCGGCGACGAAGTGACGGCCATCCCGGAAAAATTGTTGAAAGCGGGCGACGAGCTGAAGATTGAAAATCTGCCGTTCAACATCCACGTGCTGGAACACTGGCGCAACTCGGACATCAACTTCCGCGCGCCGATGCTGCAGAACGCCCCGCCGCTCACGACCAACGGCTTGGCGCAGAATTTTGATTTCAAAAAGCTGGATGATGTTAAAACAACCGACCAGAAAAATGTGCCGTCGGTGGTGCTGGAATTTCTCACGCCGGCCGGCTCGCTCGGCACCTGGGTCGCGAGCGACTGGAGCGGCGACACCGCGCTCGTCGAAGCCGTGCGGAATGGCTACGCACAGATGGGCATGGACATGGCGCAGAAAATCGCCGGCAAGCTCGTCGCACCGCAGACGATTGTGGTGGACGGAAAAAGGTTCACCTTCCTGATGCGGCCGACGCGGACTTACCATCCGTTTTCGCTGACGCTGCTCAGGGCGACGCACACGGTTTATCCCGGCACAGACATCCCGAAAGATTTTCGCAGCCGCGTCCGCATTGACAATCCGCAGACCGGCGAGAAGCGCGAAGTGGAAATTTCCATGAACCATCCGCTGCGCTACGGCGGCTACACTTATTATCAATACCAGATGGACGCCGGTGAAGCCGCGCAGATGGCCGGCCGCACGCCGACTTCCGTGCTGTCGGTCGTGCGCAATCCGGGCTGGTTGACACCCTACATCGGTTGCGCGATGGTGGGCACGGGCTTGTTGATTCAGTTCCTGTATCACCTCGCCGGCTTCGTTTCAAAAAGGAAACCGAAATGAAAAAAACTTTTCAAAAATGGCTGCCGCCGTTCCTGATGCTGGTGATGGCGTTGTGGTTTTTCGGTAACCTGCAGGCGCCAAAGGACAAGGATTTCGCCTTCACGGAATTCGGCAAGCTGCCGATCACGTCGAACGGGCGCATCGTGCCGCTGGACTCGCTGGCGCGCAATTCGCTGCTGGAAATCCGCGAGAAGCAGACGCTCAACGCCGAGCCGTGGAAAGGCTGGAACGAAAATCCGAAGATCGTCCCCGCGACCGAGTGGCTGGCCAACGTCATGATGAATCCAGCCGTCGCGGACGACTGGCCGGTGTTCCGCGTGGACAATCCCGACTTGATCTCGCTGCTGAAACTGCCGGACAAGGACGCGGCGAAACATTCCGACGGCAAACAATATTCGTGGAACCAGATCTCGGCGAACGTTGACACCTTTGAAAAGGAAAACGACCGCGTCCAAAAAATTGAGGCCGCCAGCCGGACTGCCTACGAAAACGCCATCGTCAAGATGCACGAGCGGCTGACGCTTTACGCGCAGTTGAAAAATGCCGTGCAGCCTGCCGACGCGCAGGACTGGCCGGCGGAACTCGCCACGTATGAAAAGCTAATGCCCGCCGGCATCGCCGCCGTCGAGGCGCAGCAGGCCGGGAAAGATTACGACAAGACCAATTTCAATGTCTTCGTCGCCTTCATCGAAGCCTTTCAGTTCATGGCCAATCTCGAACCGCCGCTGATCCTCCCGCCCAACGGCGCGCATGACTGGCGGCGCATGGGCGACGCCCTGCTCGACGCGCCGCGCCCGAACGGCGTGCCGATTGACAATGCCGTGCGCGACTGGGCGAAAATGGCCGGCGCGCTGGCCGCCAACCAGCCGGACGCCTTCAATGCCGCCCTGCTCGACCTGCGCTCGCAGCTCGTCCCGGCGCAGTCGGCCGCGATGGCCAAGGCGCGGGCCGAAGTGTTCTTCAACCAGATGCAGCCGTTTTACAATGCCATGGTCATCTACGTTCTCGCCGGTCTGCTCGCGGTGTTCTCGTGGTTCAATTTGTCCGAGACGCTCCGGCGTTCGGCGGTGTGGCTCGTGTGGCTGGCGTTTGTCATTCACACCGTGGGACTGGTTTACCGCATGGTGCTGGAAGGCCGGCCGCCGGTGACCAATCTTTATTCCTCCGCCATCTTCATCGGCTGGGGCGCGGTGCTGCTGGGCCTGATTTTGGAAAACTTCCACAAGAACGGCATCGGCATTGTCGTGTCGTCGGGCATCGGGTTCATCACGCTTATCATCGCCCACCATCTCGCGCTCGAAGGTGACACGATGGAAATGATGCGCGCCGTGCTGGACACGAATTTCTGGCTGGCCACGCATGTCGTGGCCGTGACCATCGGCTACGCGAGCACGTTTGTGGCGGGCTTTCTCGCGCTGATTTACATCGTGCGCGGCCTGTTCACCAAGACGCTCGACGAGGCCACCGGCAAATCACTGGCGCGGATGATTTACGGCATTGTCTGTTTCGCCACGCTGTTCAGTTTTGTCGGCACGGTGCTCGGCGGCATCTGGGCCGACCAGTCGTGGGGCCGGTTCTGGGGCTGGGACCCGAAAGAAAACGGCGCGCTGATCATCGTGCTATGGAATGCGCTCATCCTGCATCTGCGCTGGGGCGGCATCATCCGCGAACGCGGCCTGGTGAACTGCGCCATATTCGGCAACGTCGTCACGGCCTGGTCATGGTTTGGCGTGAACATGCTGGGCATCGGCCTGCACAGCTACGGGTTCACAGAGGCGGCGTTCAAATGGCTGGTGCTGTTTGTGGCGAGCCAACTGGCCTTCATCGCGCTCGGCCTGCTGCCGGCGAAATGGTGGAAAAGTTTTAAGACGCGGACGGCGTGAAGTAATTCAGTTTGCCGGGCGAAGGCGGTTTAAGACGGCACATCATGTCCTTCAATCTTGATGCCTTTATTTCGGAGAACCTGTAAAGCTCGCTCCAAGCTAGAATCATCGGGCAATGCAATCCGTGTAACCTGACCGGCCGGTAGCCCTTTCTTCAATGCCAATGTAAGAGTGGCAAACCTAATGGCGTGGTAGCTTTCATGGCTGACACTACAACTTTCGATGTCTTTGTATCGTGTTTGACGTGGTGGCTGGCTGCTAGCTTTCGTGACACGGTCTTCCTTGGAGTAAGCGTTTGGCTCTCGCCACCTCATCAATGGCTCACTTATTTCAAACTGTGATAAGAAACTCATCGCGTGACTTACCACCTAACAGATTATGGACGTCCGGTTGTTCATTCTATCCTGAAATTTCACGACCCCGACGTTGCTCCCGCCGCCGCCGGTTGTCCATCCCAAAATGGGCGCGCTGACCATTCTGACCTCGACGGCGTTAAGCGGGCAAAGCTCCAGAGGGCTGGAGTGCGGCGGCCCTCCGCCGGCTTTTTCCCGGCGACGGCCAAACGGTGCCAAGATTAACCAAAATCGTCTCGCTGCCCCAAACCAGTCCGAACAGCCGTCCCCGGCGTTGCCATGACCAAAGCGGCCATTTTTTGGACACTTTGATGTTTTGCACGCCCTTTTGGCCTTTCCGATGCCACCCGCCAATTTGGCGGAGACCTTCCGAACGTTAGGATGGTGCCCGCTAAAACAGCGGAGACCATCTGAAGCTTGGGAAGTGACCCGCTGGAATAGCGGAGGCCTTCGGATCGTTAGGAAGATGCCCGCCAAAATAGCGGGCACCAAAAGAACGATTTTCCATGACCCGCCAGAATCGCGGGTGGCAAAAGAACCTTGGGATGGTCGTTGCCGATTTTAGCAGCGACCAAATTAACGTTCGGATGGTCTATGCAGATTTATTCAATGGGCAAATTACCCTATGGCGCGAGTTTCCGTGGTGGCGAGGGCCGCGCTGCGGCCCTTGCCGTCGCCGAGCGCAGCGTCAGGCGACGGAATCGGGCGCGTGCCCAAGGTGCATAAGTGCCCGCAGCGCGGGCAGAACCAGTCGCAGCGCGACGGGTTCCGCCACCCAAAGCCAGCCGTTTCACGCCAGCGGTCTTTGGAAAACACACCCCAAGAGGCATTTCTGCCGCAGCCGGACGACCAAATTAAGCATGTTTTGCCATTCCGCCGGGCACGGATGACCATCGGAACGTTGGGCTGGTCGCCCCACAGCCAAGATGGAATGAACGGCCAACCAGCTTTCCGAAGCCGAAACAACTCACGGCAGAATGATTCCCTTGAAAGGCGCGATGAATGGCCGCGCGGAAGAACTATTTTGAAGAAGGGCCTGCCTGATTAATCAGATAAAAAATAAACGCGACGATGACCACGAACACGATGACGCCGATGATGATGAACCACATGTTGACCTTGTTGGTCTTTTTGGAGAAGGCGGTGTTGGTGTCAAAACCCACCGGACGACCGCCGCTTTGTTCCAGATCGTTGAGGCTGACGCCGCGCGGGATGACCATGGTGGCATCCACGGATTTTTTGGGTGCTGCCGGTGCCGGAGCTGGCGCGGACGCCGAAACGGGTGCCGGCGGCGGCGGGGCAGAAACCGGCTGGCCGTCGTCAATCTTCAGCTCCACCTGGCCGAACCGAAGCGTCTGACCGGGCTTGAGCACCGCTTCGGTAATCTTTTCGCCGTTGATGAACGAGCCGTTGGTGGAATTGAGGTCGCGGACAAGCACTTCGGAGCCGCGCAGGAGAATTTCGGCGTGCCGGCTGGAAACGGAGGAATCGGCAATCTGAAACGTGTTTTCCTCGACCCGGCCAACCGTCGTGCGGTCCACGTTCAAGTCGAACGTGCGACCGGTCATGCCTTGGTTCAGGATAACAAGTTTGGCCATAGATTATGTGAAATGATTATGGGCGTGGTGCGCTTCAAGTCAAACGCAAATCTGGAAAGCTCATCCGCGTTTTTCAATCAGTTGCCGGAATTCGGCAAACAACAGCGTGGAATCATGCGGGCCCGGCGACGCCTCCGGATGATATTGCACGCAGAAAACCGGCTTGGTCTTGTGCCGCAGCCCCTCTACGGTCTGGTCGTTCAAATTGATGCGGTGAACGGCGACCTCCGACGGCAGCGAGGCGGCGTCCACGGCGAACCCGTGATTCTGCGAAGTGATTTCCACCTTGCCGGATTCCAGATCTTTTACAGGCTGGTTGCCGCCGCGATGGCCGAACTTCAGCTTGAAAGTTTTTCCGCCGAATGCCTGGCCGAGAATTTGATGGCCGAGGCAGATGCCGAAAATGGGGATGCCGGAGTCGAGCAGCGTCTTCACTTCGCGGACGATGTAGCCCAGCGCCGCCGGGTCGCCGGGGCCGTTCGAGAGGAAAATTCCGGCGGGCTTGTGCTTGAGCGCGTCGGCGGCGGTGGCCGTCGCCGGCAACACCTGAGTGGCGAATCCCTGCTGCCGCAGGCGGCGGAGGATGTTGTATTTCATGCCGTAGTCGAACGCGACAATCGGAATGTCCGCCGCCGACAGCGGCTTGCGGAAATTCCGCGCATCGGCGGTTTTGTTGCCGCGCACAAGGTCAAACGCGCCGCTCTGCTCGTCTTTTTCATCCCACTTGAACGCCTGCTTGTGCGTGACCTCCTTGACGTAATCCACGCCGACAAAGACAAATTCCTTCGCGCGCTTCACCGCTTCGGCGTCGGAAATTTCCTCGGTGGAAATGAAACCATTCAGCGCGCCGCGCACGCGGAGTTTTTTCGTGAGTGAGCGCGTGTCAATGCCCTGAATGCCGGGAATGCCGTTCTTTTCCAGATACTCGGCGAGCGACCAGTCCGCGCGCCAGTTGCTCACGACCGGCGACAGTTCGCGGATGACGAAGCCCGCGGCGTGCGGCCGCCATGACTCGATGTCCTGCGCGTTGACGCCGTAATTGCCGATGAGCGGATAGGTCATCGTCACGATCTGGCCCTTGTAGGACGGGTCGGTGAGGATTTCCTGATAACCCGTCATGGACGTGTTGAAACAGACTTCGCCACCGGCCGACGCCTTCGCGCCAAAACCGGTGCCGTGAAAAATAGAACCGTCTTCGAGGGCCAGAATCGCTTTCATCAAATTGAACGGATGTTAAAGTCGCGCCGCCGACGGTTCAAGCGCGAAGCGATGGACAGGCTATGAATTTGGAATCGTGAACGCCCGATGACGACGCATGATTCAATCCAAGCTGAAGCTTATATTTCCACCGGCAAACTTTATCTTTGCCTGTGTGGAATGCTGCAACTAGGCTTGCTGGCAGACAATTCGATTGAGCCGTGTCCGCCAAGCCGTGGACACAGAAATTAATTTGGTCAGGCAGAGACATTCCTGCCACCCTGCTTATAACTGAAAAATGAAAATAAAACCGGGCTTAATTTTAACAATTCTCGCCTGCGCGTTCGCCGCCATGTCGAACGCCGCCGAAACAACTTTGTCGCCGGCGCACACCTTTGCCATCGGCACCAACGATTTTCTGCTGGACGGCCAGCGGTTCCAAATCCGCTGCGGTGAAATCCACGCCGCGCGCGCGCCGATGGAATACTGGCGGCACCGTTTGCAGATGGCGAAGGCCATGGGACTGAACACGGTTTGCGCCTACCTTTTCTGGAATCTGCACGAGCCGCACCCCGGCGAATATGTCTGGACCGGACAGGCCGATGACGCGGAGTTCTGCCGCATCGCACAGGAGGAAGGCTTGTGGGTCATTCTGCGGCCCGGCCCGTATGCCTGCGCCGAATGGGAAATGGGCGGCACGCCCTGGTGGCTGCTGAAAAATGACGACATCAAACTTCGTTCGCGCGATCCGCGTTACCTCAACGCCGTGAAATCATATTTGAAAGAAGTCGGCCGCATGCTCGGCCCGCTTCAAATCACGCACGGCGGCCCGATCATCATGGCCCAGGTGGAAAACGAATACGGCTTCTACGGAAAGGACGCGGGTTACATGGACGAGATCCGAAAAGCCCTGCTGGACGCCGGTTTTGACGTGCCACTATTCGAGTGCAATCCGCCCGACGTGATGAAAAACGGCATGCTCACCAATCTGTTTCAAGCCGCAAACTTCGGCGGCGACGTGCAGAGAAATTTTGCCAAGCTCCGCCTGCTGCAGCCGCAAGGCCCGCTGATTTGCAGCGAATTTTATCCCGGCTGGTTTGACACCTGGGGCGCGACGCATCATTTTGGCGACACAAAAAAATATCTCGCGAACCTGAAACTCATGCTCGACGACGGCGCGTCGTTCAGCATTTACATGGCGCACGGCGGCACGACGTTCGGGTTGTGGTCCGGCTGCGACCGGCCATTCAAGCCGGACACGTCCAGCTACGATTACGACGCGCCAATCAGCGAAGCGGGCTGGGCCACGCCAAAATTTTTCCAGACCCGCGAGCTGTTCGCCAAATATCTTCTGCCCGGCGAAAAAATGCCGGAACCGCCCGCGCAAAATCCCGTGGTGAGTTTTGCTCCGGTTGAATTAAACGAAGTCGCGCCGGTGTTTGACAATCTTCCGCCGGCGGTGAACGACGAGACGCCGCGCAACATGGAAGCCTACGACCAGGGCTACGGCTGTATTTTATATCGCACCCAAATTCCGGGGGGACCGGCGGCAATGCTTGAAGCGGCGGCGATCCATGATTTCGGCTATGTGTTTCTCGACGGCAAGCGCGTCGGCATTTTGGATCGCCGGAATGCGAGCGCGAAAACCGTTTTGCCCGAGCGCGCCCAGAAATCACAGCTCGACATCCTGGTCGAGCCGGCCGGCCGCATCAATTTCGGCCCGGAGATGGCTGACCGCAAAGGATTGATTGCGCCGGTGAAACTGGCCGGCGAGGTTTTGAAAGGCTGGGAAATTTTCAATCTGCCGCTGGATGACAAGATGCTGGCCGGCTTGAAATTCACCGGCGCAAAACCGGAGGCGAACACGCCCGCCTTCTGGCGCGGCACGTTTACTTTGGAAAAAGCCGGCGACACGTTTTTAGATCTGCACAACTGGGGCAAGGGCGATCTGTGGGTCAATGGCCGTTGTCTCGGCCGCTACTGGAACATCGGCCCGACGCAAACGGCTTATGCGCCCGGCTGCTGGCTGCACGCCGGAGAAAATGAAATTGTCATCCTCGACACGATTGGCTCGGAAAGTCATACCGTCGCCGGACTCGAAAAACCGGTGCTCGACGAGCTGCATCCTGAAAAAGATTTCGTGAAGACGCATCGCCCGGCAGTGACGTTAAATCTGGATTCGGTGACTCCGGTTCACACCGGCACGTTTGCACCGGGCGCGGACACGCAGGAAATCAAGTTCGCCGCGCCGGCCACCGGGAAATTATTCTGCCTTGAATCGTTGAATGCCCAGGATGGCAGTCCCTACGCCGCCGTCGCCGAACTTGATTTGCTCGACACCGGCGGCAACGCGATCAGCCACAACGGCTGGACAATCGCTTACGTGGACAGCGAGGAACGCGAGGGCGAAGACGGCTCGGCGGAAAACGCGATTGACGGCCAGACGGCAAATTTCTGGCACACGGAGTGGAAGAACGCGCAGCCAAATCATCCGCACTTCCTGATTTTGAACCTCGGCCAGTCGCAGACGATTGCCGGCTTCCGCTACGTTCCGCGCCAGGGCGAAGGCGGTGGGCGCATCAAGGATTACCGCATATACGTTGGCGACGCGCTAGTGCAAAAATGATTTAACGATGAGAGTAATTTTTTTTGCGTTCGCGTTCGTTTCCTGCTCGGTCAGCTGCGGCTTGGCGCAAAATGTTTACCTCAACCACGTCGAGCCGCACTGGTTTGCGGGCGCGGACGGCGTGACCAACCAGTTCTGGTATCGCGTGGATTTGCCGGACGGCAAGACCGAATTTGTCACGGTGAATGCCGAAACCGGGGCGCGACAGACCGCGTC
>Ga0182024_10018574_pt1 | contig 12931 bp, 12 predicted proteins | sample P32metaG_FD_120480 | JGI IMG/M metagenome (GOLD analysis project Ga0182024, IMG submission 120480) | Permafrost microbial communities from Stordalen Mire, Sweden - P3-2 metaG (Illumina Assembly) | ecosystem: Environmental > Terrestrial > Soil > Wetlands > Permafrost | place: Sweden: Stordalen...
CGCTCGCCGACCGCGACGAAGCGGGGAAGGATCTCGGTGGGGACCTTCACGCGCGCGAAGGTGGTGTGGCCGCTGTCGGGATCGCGGGCGACCACCCCGAGGCTCAGCGAGAGATTGGAGATGTAGGGGAACGGCTGCCCGGGACCGACGGCCAGCGGGGTCAGCGCCGGGAAGATCACGCGGCGAAAGTGGCGTGCGAGCGAGTCGCGGTCCCCCTCGCCGAGGTCGGCCACGCGCCCCACGACGATGTCGTGCTCCGCCAGGCCCGGGAGCAGCTGCTCGGCGACGCAGCGCGCGAGCCTTGAGCCGTGCTCGAGCACCCGTTCGTGCAGCGCCGAAAGCGTCTGCGACGGTGTGCGGCCGTCGATGCTCGGGCGCTCGACGCCGGCCTCGATCTGGTCGTGCAGCCCGGCCACGCGAACCATGAAGAACTCGTCGAGGTTCGAGGTGTAGATCGACGCGAACTTCGTCCGCTCGAGCAGCGGCAACGAGGAATCCTCTGCGAGCTCGAGCACGCGCAGGTTGAAATCGAGCCACGACAGCTCGCGGTTGAAGTAGTTCGCCGGGTCGCGCCGCTTACGCGACGCGCTGTCCTGCCCGGGCGCGGCGGGATCGGGACCCTCGTCCTCGGCAAGCCGCGGTGTGTCGGTCGTGCTCATCGCAACTGCCGATTATCCGCCGACGGCTGTCTGGTCCGGTGAAGAGAGCGTTGTTGCAAGCAGGCGGTCACGCAGGCCCGACTGTTCGATTGCGTCCCACAGCGTCGTGAAGCGCGCGAACTGGACCGCGCGGCGCGCGCGAAAGCGCGCCGCGAGCGCGTCGAAGCCGTCGGGTTCGCTGTCGCGGCTGGCCGCGATCCGCTCGAGCATCACGTCGCAGTCGTGGATCTCGCCGAGCACGTCCTGCAGCGCGCGGGCGCGCGCCTGCGCCTCCTCGCCAACGCCGCCGAAGCAGAAGCCGACCAGCTCGAGCAGGTAGCGCAGGCGCTTGGCGGCGATGCGCATGTCGTGCATCGCGCTGACCGCGCGCTCGCCGAGCGCCTCCGGTATGAACGCGTACAGCTCGGCCGTGCGCACGGCGACGATGCGCCGCGCCGCATCCTCGAGCGCCATCGCCGGCTTCAGACCATCAATGCGCTGGGCCTTCATTTCGCGATCCTCGCAAGCCGGCGACGCAGCCCGACCCGCTTGGCGTGCGCCAGCGCCTTTGCCAGATCTCGGTTGGCCTCGTCCTGCTCGGCACGCAGCTCCTTCGCGAGGAGGGCGAGGGCGAGGCCCTCCGCGCCCGCACAATCCGGACGTAGGCGAGCGAGCAGCTCGAGCTGCACGTCGCGGTCGCGCCGCTCGCCGAGCGCGGCGGCGAGCGCCTTGACCTCAGCGAGCACGTGGCCACGCTGCTTGCGCACCAGGCAGGGACCGAAGACCTCGAGCGCGGCGCGCAGCCGGCGCGTCGCCACGCGCATCGCGTGCACGCCCTCGATCTCGTCGAGGTCGAGCACCTCCTTGCTGCCGTGGGCAAAAACGGCGTCGGCGCGCGCGGAGATGGTCGTCGCCGCCGCCTGCGCGTACGACTCTCCGGCCGACAGCGTCACGGGCTCCAGCCCCCCGCGATCAGCATCTCCAGGATGACGCCCTCGCGAAGCCCGCCGCGTCCGATCAGCAGGGGGCGCTCGAGCCGGTCGGAGATCTCCTCCAGCACCAGCATCCCACCCGGCAGCAGCCGAACCCGCTCGGGCTCCAGTTCGAAGGCCCGGCCGACCTCCTCGCTGGGGGTTGTGGCGAGGATCCGCAGCCCGCGCTCGAGCGTCTCGTGGTCGAGGACGCCGCCGACAAGTCGCCGCAGCGAGGTGGAGGAGCCGCCGACGGCGACCGCGAGCTCGGGAGTGGGCAGCGTGAAGCCTTCGAACACGCCGCCCACGTGCGCGCGCACCTGCGCGAGCTGTTCGATCGTCGGCGGGTCGCCGTGCAGATAGGCGTCGGCCAGGAAACCGGAGCCGATGCGGAACGAGCTGGAGACCCGTACGCCGTCCGCCACAGTGCCGATCGCGATCTCCGAGGAGGAGCCGCCGACGTCGATCACCGCGATGTCCCCGTCGGGCGGGTGGTCGAGCGCGCTGGTGGCTCCGACGAAGGCCAGCCGCGCCTCCTCCTCGTCGCTGAGGACCTCGACCTCCACGCCGGCGCGCTCGGCGATCGCGCGGGTGAACTCGTGCTGGTTGGAGGCCTCACGGATCGCGGCCGTGGCGACGGCACGAATCGTCTCCGTGCCCAACTCGCGCGCGAGCCGCACCTGGGTTGCGACCACCTCGACGACCTCGGCGATCTTCTTCGCCGGGATCGTGTCGTCGCGGCGAAGGCCTTTCGCGATCCGCGTGAAGGCGCGCTGGCGCATCAACTCGCGCAGACGACCGTCGGCCGGCTCGGCGACGAGCAGGCGGGTCGTGTTCGAGCCGATGTCGATGCAGCCGCAGATCATCGGTTCAGGCTATAGGCTCGCGCATGTGGCAGGGACTCTCTGGCTGCTTCGGCACGGCGATGCCGAGCCCCACGGCGCCGGGTCGGACTTCGATCGTCGCCTGACGGCCCGTGGCGAGCACCAGTCACGTGCCGCCGGTCGCGCGTTTGCGCGCCTGGGCGTGAGCTTCGAGCAGGTCTTCGCGAGCCCACGGGTGCGCGCGCTGGAAACCGCGCGGCTCGTATGCGTGGAGCTCGGCTGCGAGCCGGTCGTTCACGAGCCGCTCTCGGGGGGCTTCGACGAGCGCGACGTCGCGGCCCTTCTGGCCGCGACCGGACCGGGCAACTCGGTGCTGCTCGTCGGGCACGAGCCCGACCTCTCCGGGGTCGTCGCGGCGCTCACCTCGGCGCGGGTCGAGATGAAGAAGGGGGGGGTTGCGGCGATCCGCGGCGGTCAGCTGATCGCGCTTCTACGCCCGCGCGAGATCGAACTCGTCGCTGCGCTCTGATTCGAGGATCTCGGTTGCCGGCACCGGGCGGATCTCGGATCCGCCGGCGGCGGTCAGCTCGGCCGCGAAGCGATAGCCGATCCCGAAGTGCGTGTGGATGTAGCGCCAGCCGGGCGAGACGCGCTCGAGCTTCTGGCGCAGCTTGCGGACGAACACGTCAACCGAGCGGTCGCCGCGGACCATCGCATAGCCCCACAGGCGCTGATAGATGAACTCGCGTTCGAGCACCCGGCCGCCGGAGGCCGCCAGCAGCTCGATCAACTCGAACTCGCGACGCGTCAGATCGATGCTGACGCCGCCGACGAAGGCCTGAAACTGGTCGCGCTGGATTTCGACCTCACCGGCGAGCAGCGGCTCCACGGCGGTCGAGCCCTCGAGCCGCCGGCGCCGCCGCACGACCGATTCCACGCGCGCGATCAGCTCCTCCGGATGGCAGGGCTTGGTCATCCAGTCATCCGCTCCGAGTCGCAGGCCCCGCACGCGCTGGGCGACGGTGGAGCTGCCGGTGCAGACGACGACGCCGAGCTCCGGCAGCGCTCCGCACAGACGCTCGAGCCACTCCCAGCAGGTCGGGCCGATCACCGCCAGGTCGACCACGAGCGCGCCGAGACGCATCGGCACGATCGTTTCCGGGGCGACCGAGGATGCCAGCACGCGGTATTCCCAGCCGGCCCGCTCGAGGCGCTTGCCGAGCACCGCGAGAAAACCGGAGTCGCGGTCGAGCACGGCGATGCGCAGGGCCAACGAAGCGCCCGCGTGACCGGTCTGGTCGGCCGGCAGGATCTCCTCCACCGCGGAAGCGTGCACCATCTGCGCGAATTGTATGCCGGGGGACGGCGCGGCTGTCGCGGCGGTCACGGGATCTTCACACGGTCGACGCGCCGGTCACGACGCGCCGACCTGCGAACTCCCCGGAAATTCGCGGAAAAGGCCGGTGACGACGAACGTGGTCTGCTCACCGACATCGACGGCGTTGTCGCCGATGCGCTCCAGGCAGCGGGCGACCAGCGTCATGTGCATCGCCCACTCGCGGGTGTCGATGTCGTCGCCGATCTCGATCGAGCGCCGGAAGATCTCCCGTTGGATCTGGTTGACCTCGCGATCCTGACGCACCAGGTCGGCGGCAAGCCCGACGTCGCGGTCCGCGAATGAGCGCTTCGCCTGCGAAACCTCCGAGCGCGCGATCTCGCCCATCCGCAAGAGCAGTGCGAGGATCTCGGGCTGCGTGGGCGGCTCGTGGCCCGAGAGCGGCAGCTGCTTGCAGATGTTCACGCACTGGTCGCCCATCCGCTCGACGCGCATGATCAGGTGCAGCAGCGCCGCGACGAGCCGCAGGTCGCCGGCGACCGGCGCCTGCCGGGCCAGCAGCGAGAGGATCCCCTGATGGACCTCCAGGTAGCGTCCGTCGACGCGGTCGTCGTCGGCGATCACGAAGGATGCGAGCTCGACGTCCTGGTGCGCGAGCGCCTCGAGCGTGCGGTCGAGCTGTTCGAGCACGATGTCGATGCCCCCGAGCGCGCGTTGCTCGAGCTCCCGCAGCTCCTCTTCGAAATGCGGCCGACCGCCGGTCTTGCTGATGGAAGTCTTGGAAGCCATCTCGGAATCCTCCACGCGTTTGCCCCGGCCCGTGTTGGACGGCTGGTTATCGCACTATTCGCTTCGCCTTGCGTTCTCGAGCGTCCAGGGCGGCGCCATCGGCGTGCCCGGGTCGCTGCCGAGCTGATCGGATGACTCGCCGGCCTGCGGCTGGAAGCGGTAGCCGAAGCTCGGGTGCGTGTGAATGTAGCGGCGGTCCGGCACCGCGTGCTCCAGCTTCGCCCGCAGCTTGCTCACGTAGACGTCGACCGAGCGGTCTCCGGAGCGCAGCTCGCGCCCCCAGACGCGGCGGCAGAGCTCCTCGCGGGCGACGATCCCGCCGGCGTGCTCGACCATCGCGACGAGCAGCTGGAACTCCCTCACCGAAAGGGTGAGCACCCGGCCCCCCGCGCGCACGAGGCCCTCACCCGGCGTGATCTCGATGTCATCGATGCGGATCATCGGGGCGTGATCGCCAGGTTCATGCATCGACCAAGCAGGCTCGCGCGCGTTTGCGCCGCAGGGGTGAAGATGCTGTGATGCAGCGGTGAAGAAGTCGTGAAGGGCAGACAGGGGTCGCGCGGCATGCGTACTGTTCGCTGATCATGGCGTTGCTACGGCGAACGATGGACGAAGGGCTGCTTGAGCTCATCGAAGAGTCGGGACGCAACGTGGTCGCGACGGCGTTGCTGTTGCGGGAGCTGATCTCGGACTATCCGGATCGGGCAACGCTGGCGAGCGACGTGCGTCAGTGCGAGCACGAGGGCGATCGCATCACGCACGACGTGATCCACCGGCTGGCCGACGCGCGGCGCTCCCGGTTGCCGTTCGACGCCTCCGACGGCCACCGGCTAGCAACGGCGCTGGACGACATCGTCGACCACGCGGAGCAGGTCGCGGACACGCTCGGCCTCTACGCGGTCGAGGCGACGATGGAGCAGGCGGTGGAGCTGGCAGATGTACTCGTCGGCGCCTCCGAGCAGGTTGCGCAGGCGCTCGGGTGCCTGCGCGGCGGGGACGGGCTCGCGCCGCACCTGGTCGAGATCCACCGCCTCGAGAACGAGGGGGATCGTCTGCGCCGCGACGCGGTGGCCTCGCTGTTCGCGGGCGGGACCGACCCGATGGTCGTGATCCGCTGGCGCGACATCTTCGAGTCGCTGGAGGCCGCCGTCGACGCCTGCGAAACGGTCGCCCACATCCTCGAGGGGATCGGCCTGCGCCGGCGTTAGCCGCGAATCAGCTCCGCCGTGCGCTCAGTGGCGCTTGGCGGTGTGCGCTGCGGCGTGGTGAACGCGGACGCGCAGGGCGGCGGCTGAGACCGCGGTCGGCACGCGCGGCTCGGGAATCTGCGCAAGGCGCGAGTCGAGCTGCGACCAGCGCGTCGCCGAGAGCGCGAAGCCAGCCGTGTACGACGCGGCCGCGGCGAGCGCTCGGGGCGACTGCGTCGGCGGGTACGAGATCACGAGCTGGCCGGGGACCGTGTGCTCGCTGAGCACTGGGCGCGAGGCGCCGTGAAGCGCGCCGAGCGCCTTGATCGCGACGCGTGCGAAGCTGCCGGCCGGCCGCCCGGCGAGCGCGCTCAGCGCGATCGCGTCGCCGGTCTTCAGGATCGCAGGGCTCGCCTGGCGGTGCGCGCCGCTCGCGCACCAGGCGCCGCTCACCGTCGGGTTGATCCCGTGGATCACGAGCACCTCGAGCGAGGCCAGCACGCGCCGGTCGACGTTGCCGGCCTTGATCGCGGCCCGCTCGCAGGCCGGGAGCGTGACGTGGGTGTCCTGGAGCACGATCCGCTCGATGTCGACCTGGCTGCTCACGAGCACCGTGCCGACGCTCGTGGCGTGCAGGTTCGGACCATAGAACGGGCTGTTGAAGCTGTCGCGGTGCAGCTCGAGCGTCTCGAGCTGCGACCACGCATCGAGGAACGGACGCGGGTTGATCGGTGCCTCGCCGGGGCCGGCCGGCCGCAGTACGAAGATCAGATGCGCCCGTCGCGCACCCGCCGTGCGCGCGAGGCGGCCGAGGATCGTTCCCGCGAGCACGTGCGAGCCGACCGTCATCCGCTTGAGCTCGAGCTGGCTGGGGTGCAGGCCGAACGCGCCGGTGAAGTAACGCGCGAGCAGGCTGCGCCGCGCCGCCCGTGTGAGCGTCACGCGGGTCGCGCGCTCAAGCACCACGAGCGGGGTGAACAGCGTCGCAGCACTCGGCCTCGACCGGAGGTTGATGGTTGGCACGAGCGGTGCTGCCGGCGCGGAGGACGCCGGGGTGTTGAGCGCGCCGCGGAACAGCTTCCCGGACAGCACGGCTCGTGAGGACTGCGCACCGGCGGTTGCCGGGGCCGTCGGGTGCGGCCCGGGCGCAAGTGCCGCCGGCGCGGCCGTCGAGAGCAGCGCGGCACTGCGACGCGGCGGCTTCCCGGTCGGGTACCACGCCGAGATCGAGGCGAGGTTTCCGTAGGTGAAGCGGTCGCCGAATGCGTTGCGCAGGACCACGTAGCGCCCGAGCCTGCGGCTGTGGCCGATCGCGATGACGGTGCCGTCCTGGGCGGCGACGACCGCCGCGTGGGAGGACGCGAAGATGTCCTCGCCCGGCGTCCGCGCGGACGCGGCGGTGGCGGCTCCGACCGCTGCCGGCGCGGGCGCTGTGCCGGGCGCGCTGGCTTTCGCAGGAGAGCCGTCCGCTGCGCCCGCGGCGAGCGATGGCGAGAGCGGACCGTAGCTCGCGTGATACCGCAGCTGGATCGGGAAGTCGCCCTCGGCGAGTTCTGTGACCGAGTCCACCAGCGCGCTCGGTTCGCCGCTCAGCAGCTCGGCCCGCAGCATCACCGACTGGACGTAGGCGTGCGAGTGGTTGTAGGCGAAGATCGCGCGCGCCAGGTGGTGCTTGCCGCCGGCCGCGGCGAGATAGCGCGCAGCGGCAAAGATCGCGTCCGCCGCGTTGTAGGGGTCGCGCGCGCCGGACGCGCTCGCGTCGACGCCGAAGCGCCTCCACGTGCTCGGCAAAAACTGCATCCAGCCGATCGCTCCGGCCGAGGAGACGTCGAGGTCCGTGCCGTAGTCGGTTTCGACCTCGTTGATCGCCGCGAGCGTCTGCCACGGGATCCCATAGGCGGCTCCGGCCGCCTGGTAGATCGCCAGCAGGAACGCCGGGATGTGGAAGCTCTCGACGTAGAACTGCGGCACGTCGGCCGCCCCGTTGACGATGAACGGGTCGTCCCACGATCCCGGCAGCACGCCCGCGAGCGGGTTCGTACCGGCGAACAGGGCGGGCGAGGGCGCGGTCGGCCCGGACGGTCCGCTCGATCCGCCGTGCGCGGAGCCGCTCCCGGCGGACGGCGCTCCGTTGCCGGCGCCGCTCTGCGGCTGCGGCTGCGAGCCGGTGATCACCGGCGCCGTGAACGCTCCGGGCTTCGTGCCCGAACCGCTGTTGCCGGCGCCCGCTCCGCTCGCTCCGCCGGGCGGCGTGGTCGCTCCCGTCGCGGTGGTCGTGCCCGTCGTCGTCGTCGATCCCGTCGAACCCGCCGTCGTCAAGGCTCCGCTCGCGCTCGAGGCGCCGGTCGTACCCGTCGTGCCGGTCGTGCCGGTCGTGCCGGTGGTGCCGGTCGTACCGGTTGCTCCGGTCGCGCCAGTCGCGCCGAACAGGGACGTCGATCCGGTGGCGCCGGTCGGGCCCGAGGCTCCGGTGGGGCCGCTCGCGCCGGCGGTGGCGTTCAGCGACGACGAGTCGGCGGCCAGCGGCGTGACGGCGGCTGAGGCCGCCATCAGCGTCACGGCACCCAGTACTACGACGACGAGTGCCGTCCGGCGGACACGATCGAGTTGCATGCCTGGCTCGTTGTATCACGCCGGCAGGTCGTTGCGTGCAACGGTTTTGGCGAAATTGCTCGCACTGTGGGTGCTGGTGGGCCGTGTCGCTAGTCCGCGGCGGCGAGATCGTCGTAGGTCACGCAGCTGCGCCCCGGCCTGGCGCGGCGGATGACGTCCTCGAGCGCGAGCATGTGGCCGGCGCAGGCGAGGTCGCGCGGATGCAGGTCGATCCTCAGCGTGCGTCCCGCGAGGAGGCCGCCGAGACGCAGCAGCGACGGTGAGATCGCGCTCCCCAAGGGGCCGGCGGCGGCGAGGCCGATCGGCGGGCGGCAGACCTGCCGGCGCGCCCCGGCGCGAGTCGGGTGCAGGCCCCAGGCGCCCGCCCACCATTGGAAACGCGTGCGCAGCGACTCGCGCAGCGTGGCGGTGTAGGCGTATGCCGGCGCGACGAAGCCACGCGGCTCGATCCCGGCGAGCTTGAGGATCCGGCGCCCGGCGTCGAGCGCGCGGGCCGTCTGCAATTGGTCGAGCCCGACGAACTCAGGCGACTCGCGTGCGATCGCGCACCGAGGATGAGGCGGCCAGCGCGACCGGCGTGCCTGCAGATGGTGAAAGCCGTGTTGCGCGATCGCGTCGCCCCGGCCGGCGCGCTCCAGCAGCCAAGTCGCAACCTCAGGTCGACGGTCAGACAACGGGTGCATGTCGCGAGCTGGGATCACCAGCAGCGTCACCCGGTCGACACCGAGGTCGTCGAGCCAGTCGCGGATCAGCGCGGCACGTTCGAAGGTCGCCGGCTCGATGTCGTGCAGCGCCACGGCGAGCGTGCGGTCAGGCTGCATCGCGCGCCTCGCCTGCCGCGGCCGCAAGCGCGCCGTGATAGCCGTTGGCGAGCCGCTCGAGCGCTCGCGCCCAGGTGCGCTGCTCGACGCTGCGACGCGCGGACCGGCCGAGGCGCTGCCGCAGCGCCGGACAGCCGGCCAGTTGGAGCAGGCCGTCGGCCAGCGCGTCGGCGCGAGCCGGGCGCAGCAGACCATCGGCGCCGTCGGCGATCAGCTCGCGCGGGCCGCCCGCGTCGACGGCGAGCACCGGGACCGCGCTCGCCTGCGCCTCGAGCACGACCTGGCCGAAGGTGTCGGTCTCGCTGGGGAAGCAGAAGACGTCGGCGCTGGCGTAGGCGGCCGCGAGCGCCGTGCCCTCGAGCCAGCCGAGGAAGGTGGCGCGCTCGCCGAGACGCCGCTGCAGGCGTGGCTGTTCCGGGCCGCCGCCGGCCAGCACGAGGTGAAGGCGCGGGTCCTGCTCGTGCGCGAGCAGGAAGGCGTCGGCGAGCAGGTCGATGTTCTTCTCCTTGCTGATGCGGCCCGCGTAGAGCACGCTGAGCTCGCCCGGAAGCAGCTTCGCCTCGCGCCGGGCGGGATCGAAGCGGTCCGTGTCGACGCCACGGTCCCAGCGGACGATGCGGTCGATCCCGATCCCGAGCTCGGCGAGGGCCTCATCAGCGGCGCGGCTGGGCGACAGCACGAGCCGGCACTGCGAGTAGAACGCGGCGACCACCAGCTGTGCCGTCAGCTCGAGCGCCGCGTCGCCGCTGCGCAGGCCCGCATAGGCGGCGAGCTCCGTGTGGTAGCTGCCGACCAGTGGGATCTCCATCGCGTGTGCCAGCAGCGCCGCGGCGACGCCGCTCGGGCCGGGCGCGCAGACGTGGATCAGGTCGTAGCGCCCGTCGGCGATCGCCTCGACGGCAGCCGGGAGACTCGGCACGCCGATCTCCATCCCGGGGTAGTGAGGGATCTCGACGTCGGCGACGGCCGCGAGCCGACGGTCGACGTTGCGGTCGGTGCCGATGACCTCGATCGCGAAGCCCTCGACGCCACGCTCGCGGATCTCCTCGATCGTGCGCGTGACGCCATGCATCGCACCGATCCCGTCCGCCACGATCGCGACGCGCGGGCGCTCACCGTCGCGGACCGTGAGCTTGGCGCGCTCGCGGGCGATGAAGGCGGCCGACGGCGCGTAGGGGATCGCGGGGATGCAGGCGGTGAACAGCACCGCGCCGATCTCGCCGATCTCGCCGCGCCCGGCCGCTGCCGTCGCGGTCGCGACCGCGTCACGCAGGGCGCGCTCGTGTGCGCGCGTGGCGCGACGGTAGAGGTCGGCGTGGGTGAAGCGCTCGTCCTGCATGTAGGCGACGAGATCGTCCTGCGAGAGGTCGTCGAGACCGACCGAGTGCAGCCAGGCGCGCACCAACGCGCGCGCGTCGGAGGGCGTCAGGTTCCCAGCAGTGGAGCCCTCGCGACGGTCTCCCTCGCGCAGCACGCGCTCGGCGATCTCGAGCACCACAACCGGATCGAGCTGTGCCCGCTCGCCATCGCGGCCGAGTGCGCGCACGGCCAGGGCCATCGCCGCGTGGGCCCACTTCTCGGCGCTGCCGTGTTCGCCGCCCGGCGTCACGCGGCCGGCGCGAAGGTGCTCGAGGAACTCCGCCGCCGTCGCCGCCGCGGGCGCGCTCGTGAAGGTCCGCCCGATGTCGATCCCGGCGTGGTCGTCGCTCCCGCCGATCGCGATCCCGCCCTGGGTTTCGACGTAGATCGCGGCCGGCATGTTCAGTTCCCGCGCACGTGAGCCGTTGCGGGTCTCCCAAATCGGGAACAGCTCGGCCAGGCGGCGCCGGTGACGGCTCCTCAGCGGCGCGCCGACGCAGAAGAAGGGATGCGCGAGCGCGGCGACGACGCCCTGCGCATCGAGGTAGCCGGCGCACTCCTCGACGTCGCCGGCGTGGGCCGCCAGCCACTCGTGGTCCGCCGGGGTGATGTCGAAGCACAGGACGTGCACGGCCTGGGGCTCGCCGCGGAAATGCGCCGTCAGCTCCTCGGAGATGAAGGCGTCCGGCAGCCCGGCGAGCGCCAGCGCGCCGTCGATCGTGTCGTGGTCGGTGATCGTCACGAAGTCCATGCCGCGCCGCTTGGCGAGCTCGTAGACCTCGTGCGGAGGGGTCGCGCATTCGGGCAGGCCGAGCGCCCGCTGGACGCCCAGGCGAGAGACGGCGGAGGCCGTCGAATGGCAGTGGAGATCGACTCGCGTCGTCGCCGGGCGGCACTGATCGTTCCGTGTCGTTGTCATGCACCTAAGATTCGGCTGCAAACGACGGCTTTCTGTGACCAGGCCGTGAACGAGCCGGCCCGCTATCAGGATCTTCACGTCACGGCGCGGCCGCGCTGCTGAGATGCGCGTGCGAGTCTGACCAGCTCGCAGCGAGCTCTCGAACCGGATGACCCCGCGGGTCGCGCACGAGGGCCTCTCTCAGCCGGCGCCCTGGGCTCGCTTCAGACGAGCCCGGGGCGTAGGCTGCCCGCCACCGGAGGGTGAGGCCCGGCGGGGCGTCCCGGGACCCTGGATCAGTCGAGCGCGAGCTCGAGCGCCGCGGTCGTCGCGGGCGAGGGTGCCTGGGGAATGCCGTGGGTCAGCAGGAAGCGCGGGTTGGCCTGCGTCAGCCGCCACGCCTGGACCGATGAGGCGCCGGCGCGCTGGGCGAGCACGAAGCCGAGCGCGAGTGTGTGATCGCGGGTTCCGGGGTGTCCGTCCGAGGCGATCACGTACGCCAGGCCGGTGCGCAGCAGGCTGACGGCGGACTCCTGCACGTCGAGCCCATTGTTGCCGAGCAGCGAGCAGACATTGACCGCAGCGACCGCTCCGGTCGCGAGCAGGCTGCGCAACGCCTGCACACCGGCGGGCTCGCACGCACCGGCGGCGCGCTCGGGATGGGCGATGACGGCGCCGAAACCGCGGCGCAGGAGGGCATCGCAGTCAGCCGCGAACGCGTCGTCGAGACCGCGGAACGGCGCCTCGACGAGCAGCCAGCGGCTTCCCGCAGGCCCCTGGGCGATCAGCTCGAGCTCGGCGTCGGTCAGCTCGCGCGCGTAGCGTGCGTCGAGCTCGCCGCCGGGACGCACGCGCACGCCGATCGCGTGCTCTGCGAGCAGTGCCGCGAGCTCGGCCACCCGCTGGGGGATCGTGGCGATCTCGAGCGGCCAGTGGCGGTTGACGTGCGGCGTGACGGTGACGTCGCGCACACCCTCGGCGGCGAGCCGCCGGGCGTGAGCGAGCGCCACGGCCTCGTCGGGTGCGCCGTCATCCACCCCCGGGAGCAGATGGAGGTGCAGATCGACATATGACATGAGGCTTCTTCCTTTCTGGCGGCGGATCTTCGGTGCCCGCCTCGCGATACGTTGCTATGGTCGTTTTTCCCACGGTAGCAGGCTGTTCCGCTCTGCCACTGCGGTTTCACGGCTTTGTCACAAACCAGCGACGAGCAGCCAGCAGCACCGCGGACGCCCGAGCGACGCGGCGACCGGCTGCGCGACTTCGGGCTGGCGCTCGGCCTCTCACCGCAGGCCGTGCGGCGCGCACGGATGCAGCTGCTGGTGCTCGCGCCGCTGTTCGCCGGCGTGATCCTCGTATGGGACTACCGGCACGAGCTGTTCGGGCTGGCGACGCCCTGCGGGCACGCCGCGTCGAGCTGCCGCTCGGGCACCGCGGCGCTGCAGGTCTTCGTGGTGGTCGCCCTCGTGATCGTCGGCTGGGCGCTCGCGCGCGA
>Ga0182024_10018575_pt1 | contig 12930 bp, 7 predicted proteins | sample P32metaG_FD_120480 | JGI IMG/M metagenome (GOLD analysis project Ga0182024, IMG submission 120480) | Permafrost microbial communities from Stordalen Mire, Sweden - P3-2 metaG (Illumina Assembly) | ecosystem: Environmental > Terrestrial > Soil > Wetlands > Permafrost | place: Sweden: Stordalen...
CGCGCAGTCAGGGTGGCGTCAGTCGTGGCAAGGATCGGGTTGAGCGCCGCGCTGCTCGCCAGCGCCCCGGTCATGATATTTTCAGCGGCCTTGACCAGATCGGCCTGTTGATCGATGCCCAGAAGCTGAGCCAGCGCGGAGCGGCGCGCGGCATCCGCACTACTGCTGGTGTAACCGCTCAGGCCGAACGATCCGCTGGTTGGAATAACGAGTGCCTGCGAAGCGGCGCCGGTAACGAACAGGTTGTTACCGCCGGTCGAGATCATTGGCGGAACGCTGGCGTTGACGTTCAGAGTGGCCAGTTGATCGGAAAGACGTCCACCCCAGCCGCTGCTCGACGAGGACGTATTGGAGATCGACGCCTGCCATTGGTGCTGTTGATCGATATGCGAAAACAGGCTCTCCGGCTTCACGCTCGTCGTCAACAGATACTGTGCCTTGGTAAGTGGTTGCACCAGCGTACCGACGTTGGCGATGAGCGCGAGATTGCCGGAATTCCAGAGCGATTGAAGCCCCGTCAACGCCGGATGCAGTCCATAGGCCGGCACGCTGCCGGACACTGCCAACGGCAACAACTGTGACAGCGACAAGGCCAACGTACTGCGCAGCTTGGCGTAGTTTGCATAGCCGGCGGTGTCGATCGGCACCACCATATTGTTGCTGTCATTGCCGCCATACATGAAAATGCACACCAGCGCCTTGTAGTCCCCGGTGCTCGCGGCGCGCGCCGCAAAAGCGCCGAGTTGGCCCAGCGCGGCGGAACCCGCCAGAGCGCCGGCATGAGCTAGAAACCTTCGCCGCTTCATGTCAGCGCTCCACCTGGTATTGTCCGGAACTCAGAATCAGATAGCCCGCCACGCGGGCCGGCGCCGTAGGATCGGTCGACGTCACCGCTTTGACTGCGCCCAGCACGACGTTAGCGGCGTCGGGTGCCAGGCTGCCGTGCATCAACGCCTGATTCAACCGCGCGATCAATGCCGCGGGGTCAGCCGTCGAGGAGAACGGTGCCAGGTTGATGCCTGTGCCCGTACTGCCGGCCACGGTGGGATCGGGTGCCGCCCCGTTTTGCATGATCACCGTATTGAGAAAATTGGCGCGTGCCAGCACCGTCGCGGCGTTATCGATGCCGAACTCGGGTCCAAGCGTCTGAGTACCGGGGATCGAATAGCTGGGCGGGTAGAAATTGAACACCGTCTCCGGCGAGAAGATCGGTTGACCCATACTCGAACTCGCACCGCGCAGGTACACGCCGTCGGATTGGCCGCCGAGATTGCGCAGGGTACTGGTAATGAACAGTGCCGGCTCGCGCAGACGACCGAATTCATTGCCAGCAGGTTGATCGCCGCGAGCTTCCGTATCCGTCAGGATTGCGCGCACAACCGCCGCCAGATTTCCGCGCACACCGTTGCCATCGTCGGCGAATACGGCGGCCACGCGGGCAACATAGGCCGGGCTCGGATTGCTGGTCACCAGATGCTGAATGAGCTGCTTGCCTATGAACGGTCCGACATTCGGGTGATTGAAAACGTTGTCGAGCGCATTTGCCAGGTCCTGCTCGGGCGACTGATTCGGGGGCACCGTGTAGCCGTTGAGCAATGGCTTCGGGTCCGTATCGTCATGATGATCCGCGAACGAAACCATGACGCCATCGAAATTGATCGGGTTGCTCCACTTGGAGGTTGCACCCGGCAGCGCCGGATAGGTCCAGCCGGTGAAGACGGCGGAAAAGCCTTCAATCGTAGCCTGGCTATAGGTGGGAATCGGGGCACCGGTGCTGTCCAACTGCTGCGTCCCATCAGCATTGAGTTCGTACAAGCCGATCGAAAATAACTGCAGCACCTCGCGCGCGTAATTCTCATTGGGCGTCGTGCCGTTGACCGGATTCGGCTTATCGTTGTCGACCATATCGAGGTAATGCCCCATCACGGGACTTAACGTCACGTCCTGCAAAAGCGTGCGAAAGTTACCGAACGCATCGCTCAACAAAATGTTCTGGTAGGCCGCCAGGCCGTAGGCTTCGTATATCTCGACGCTGGACACGACGAGGATCTGCGATAATGCGTATGCGACTCGCTGACGCAGCTGATCGGAGGCGGTCAAGGCGTGAGTGAAGAAATCCCGCTGGACGCGGAACGGCGTGTATTGATCGCGGGCGCACAGGCTGGAGGCGTCGGTGGGCGTTGCCGGGTCGGTGACGCAGTTCGATGGGGCCGTATGCGGCGTGTAACTATAGCCGGTGTACTGCGTCAACGGAGTCGCCAGCTGCTCATCGAGGTAGGCACTGATACCAATGCTCTGGGTATGCGTCACATCACCCGCGGTGACGCCGAAGGTGGCCTGATCGAGTAGGCGTGCGGCGTCGTTCGCGCTCATCAGCGGAGCGACTGGCGTCGCCGGAGTAGTCGGAGTGCTTGGAGTGGTCGGATCAGTCGCGGAGTTGGCGGAGCTGCCGCCGCCGCAGCCGCTGAGCAGCGCGACTACCAGTAGTAAACCGGCGAACGTCCAATGAGCCGATCGGGTCGGCGAATGCCGCAGGCAAATCATTGTCGAAGACCCTGATGGTGCTCATCCCTGCTACCCGCAACGGCCTGCGGCGCAAACGGTTGACCCGAATTGACCGTGTCGGCGCTGCGGCAGACGGTGACAAGCGGATTCGGCGGCGCGCCGCCCGAGGGCCTTAGAGCAGGTGGCACGGCGGTGAAGCATAGTAATTTAATGTCTTAATATATTTCTATATCTTAATGATAATGAAGTAAATAATATGCGAACCAATACCCGACGTGCGGCCATCGAGGTCGGTCGCCGAATGCGATGGAAATCTGCATGAGCATTTACGCAGCGGCAGCGCAGTGAGCTGGTGCTATAGCGCGCTGCCACGGCCGAGAGAAGCGCAATGACGAACAGCATGTTGACGCCCTCGCGGCGTTGGCCGCACTGGCTGGCTGGCGCGCTCCTGATCGGGGTGAACCCGCTGTACGCCGCCGATCCAAACGCCGCCGATTCGGCTACCACCGAGCCAGTCGCAGCGACAGCCCCGGCCGCCACGAGCACCGCTCAGGCTGCGCTGCCCGGGGCCGACAGCGCATGGCCGATGCTGCTCGGGGCTCAGTACACCTTCATCCTTCAGAATCAGAGTCGGCTGTACGCGCCCTATTCCGGACCGCTGAGCCTCGATCCAAGCGGCGACACGCAGCCGACGCATACGATCGGAATCTATCTGGGCTGGGCGCCAGTAAGCTGGGCGCAACTCGACCTGGACCTGGAAAAATTCATGGGTGCGGGGGTCAGCAAGTCCACCGGTCTTGCCGGCTTGACCAACGGGGACGTCGTGCGCGAGGGTGCCTCAGGGCTGAAGAAGGAATTCTACATCGCCCGCAGCTATGCACGCTTCATGTTGCCGCTGGGCGATGAGCTCAACACCGTGGAGCGCGCCCAGGATCAGATTCCCGGGCGCGAGGCCGCGACGCGCCTGGAACTGAAAATTGGTCGCATGGCGCTGCCGGACGACTTCGACCAGAACCGCTATGCCAGCGCTGCGCGGACCGCCTTCATGAACTGGTCGCTGTGGGCCGACACCGCCTGGGACTATGCCGCTAATACCCGCGGCTACACCGACGGCGTCGTAATCGGCTTCATCAGCCCCGACTGGAGTGTGAAATACGGCGCCTATATGATGCCCATCCTCGCGAACAATCAGACGCTTGAGTCGTCGATTCGGCGCGCGCATGGCCAGAATCTTGAACTGACCCTCTCGCCCTGGCGCTCGGGCACGATCGTGCGGCTGCTCGCCTACCTCAATACCGCTCGCATGGGCGACTATCGCGAGGCGCTCGCGATCGCTGCTGCCAGCGGCACGGTGCCGAATATCGTTGCGGATGATCGGGATGGGCGCCAAAAGCACGGCTTCGGAGTCAATGCCGAGCAGCCGCTGGCTGATAATGGCGACACGGGACTATTCCTGCGCTGGGGCTGGAACGACGGCAACACCGAGACCTTCGCGTTTACCGAGGTCGACCAGGTCGCCAGCTTCGGCGGCCAGCTCGCCGGCAGCCACTGGGGCCGCAGCGAAGACCGCCTGGCAGTGGCATTCGTGAGCGAAGGTCTGTCCGGGGCGCATCGCGATTACCTGGCGGCCGGGGGTGCGGGATTCCTGCTCGATGACGGACGATTGAACTACGGCCACGAACAGATACTTGAAGCATACTATCGCTTCCAGCTCGTCTGGCCTCAGCAACCCGGCCCGGTGCGCTGGCAGCTGAGCCCTGATTTCCAGACGGTTCGCGATCCGGGCTACAACCGCGACCGCGGCCCGGTGCACTTCTGGTCGCTGCGTCTGCACCTGGAATATTGAACACGCTCGCAGGTGGCATGCCCAACATCATTCAACCCGCTGGCGCGGAGCCTGCGATCCCGATCTCCGCTACAACGCCAATGATTCATCATCGTGCGCCTGTTAATCGCTGAAGACGATACCGACCTGCGTCAGGTCATGACCGAATTGCTGGCGCAGTCGGGCTTCGAGGTCGACGGTTGCGCCAACGGTGCGGCCGCTCTCGATGCATTCATGAACGGTGCCTACGACCTCGGCATCGTCGATCTTGGATTGCCGGGCATGGGAGGCCTCGACCTGGTGCGTGACCTGCGCGCGCGCGGACACACGCTGCCGATCCTTGTGGTCACGGCACGCGACGCACTCAATGATCGCGTTGGCGGCCTCGATGCGGGCGCTGACGACTACCTGGTGAAGCCTTTCGACTTGCCGGAGTTGCAGGCGCGGGTGCGCGCACTGCTGCGGCGTCATCGTTCACGCGAGGGCAGCGAACTGCGCATCGGCGCGTTGACCCTACGCTTGGGGGAACCGCGCGTCACGCTCAGCGGTGCGATTGTTGACCTGCCGGGCGGCGAGTTCGCACTGCTGGAAGCCCTGGCTATGCGGGTCGGCCATGTTGTCGGCCGCGCGCACATAGCGGCGCGCCTGACCCGCGGCGGCGAGCCGCCGACAGACACCGCCATTGAAATCTGCGTGCATCGCCTGCGCCGCCGGCTCGAGCCACATGGGCTCAAGGTGCGCACACTGCGAGGCTTCGGTTACCTGCTCGAGGCCGCAGTCGATGCCTAATTCCCGCGCCTCGGGTTGCTAGACTTGGCTTCACCGATACTCAGTAGAAGTCTGCGCCTTGGTCTGCTGTTGCGGTTGGTCGCGCTGCTGTGCTTGTTGCTTGCACTCGATGCCCTCGCCTGCTATTACACGGCCCTGCATTTTGCCAATCTGGTCTATGACCGCTGGCTCATCGACTCCAATCATTCCATCGCGACTGCCGTACATGCGCGGGACGGCCGCGTCGAGGTGGATTTGCCGCACGCGGCGCTGGAGGTATTTCAGTTCGACGAAGTCGATACCACCTATTACCGCATCGACTCTGCACAGCAGGGACTGATTGCCGGCGAGGCCGCTCTTACACCGATTACGGACGTGCCGCAAGGCCAGGTGCGCCTGGTGGACTCTCGAATCGCAGGTCGACCGGTCCGTGTCGTGAGCACACGCCTGGCGCTGCCCGCAGCCGCCGGCAGCGCCACGATCAGCGTGGCTGAAACGCTGATCAAACGCTCGACGCTGACGCGCGAAATTGTGCTGGCGATGGTGGCACCCCAGGTCGCATTGCTGGCGGTCGCGCTGAGCCTGGCGTGGTTGAACGTCAATCGCGCCCTCAAGCCGCTGACCGATCTGGCACAGGCGATTGATTCGCGCGGGCATGACAATCTCACCCCGGTATCCGAGGCCAATCTTCCGATGGAAGCGCGTGTACTGGCCGCGCGCCTTAACGAGCTGTTCGAACGCGTGAGTATCGCGATGCAGTCGCAGGAGCGCTTCGTGGGCGACGCTGCGCACCAGCTGCGCACGCCACTGGCGGCAGTGGTCCTGCACGCCGATGCCGCCGAACGCGCCGGCAGTCAGGAAGCCCAACGCCGCGCATTGCGCAGCCTGCGAGTGTCGGCCGATCGTGCCGCGCGCTTGAGCCAGCAATTGCTGCTGCTGATGCGAGCCGGGCCGGCGGCGGCGGTAGCGCGCTTCGTATCGCTGGATCTGGCGGTTCTGGTGCGCCGCGTCGGCGAGGAATGGGTGCCGCAGATGCTGCTTCGTGGCGTCGATTTTGGCCTTGCAGCGCCCGAGACGGCCGTGATGGTCAACGGCGATGAATCGCTGCTCGGTGAGCTGCTGTCGAACCTGCTCGATAATGCGTTGCGCTACGGCAGGTCCGAAGGCCGCGTCACGCTGGGTGTACTGAGCAGTCCACAGTGCGCGCTCTATGTGGAGGATGACGGCCCCGGCATCGCCTTGGCAGAGCAAGAGCGCATTTTCGAGCGCTTCTATCGAACGCCCGGCACCAGCGGCGAAGGGTGCGGGCTGGGACTTTCGATCGTCAGGCAGATCGCCGAATTGCATCAGGCCGCCGTGAGCATCCGCTCCGACATCGCCGGCGGCGGTACGCGCTTCACGGTGTCATTCCCCGGCCTCACACGCCTCGATGCGTCTGGCCGCGCAGTTCAGCTGCCGGCCGTGGCTGTCGGCGGCTCGTCACGGTTCCACCAACCGCCGCCGAGCGCCTGAAACAGCGCCACGGTGTCGTTCAAGCGCGCCGCACGCGCCTGGGCGAGCGCTACCACCGCCTGGTTATAGCCGCGCTGGGCGTCAAGCAAGTCCAGATAAGTCACGGAACCGAGCTGCAGGTTTACTTTCACAACGACAAGACTCTGGGCAGCCGCGCGCTCGGCGCGTGCCTCGGCTTCCAGGGTGGCGGCATCGGCCTGCAGCGCGGCGAGGGCGTCAGCCACATCACGGAACGCCTGCAGCACGGTGCTGCGATACTGCGCGGCGGCCTGATCCATGTTCGCTACGGCCGCGCGCTTGCGATGCAGCAGGCTGCCGCCCGCGAACAGCGTCTGGCTCAGAGACGCCCCCAGGCTCCAGAAGCGCGTGCCCGGCGCCATCAACTGACCCAACCGCACCGCGGTGGTGCCGGCGTCCGCGCTCAGCGAGATGTCGGGCAGCATATTGGCAACCGCAACCCCGACCTGCGCCGTCGCGGCGTGCAGATTCGCTTCGGCGGCGCGCACGTCGGGCCGCTGCTCGACCAGCTTTGCCGGCAAACTGACAGGCAATTGCTGAGGTAGACTCAGCATCGACAGATCGAGTTCGGTGTCCGGCAATTCGCTCGGGAAGCGGCCGCTGAGCTGCGCCAGCAGATCGTGCTGCAAGGCGAGTTGCTGCTGCAAGGCCGGAACCGTTGCCTCGATCTGCGCCAGCGCCGCCTCCTGCGCACTGACCTGGGATGAGGAGATCGACCCCAACCGATATTGCGCGCGCAGAATCTCGAGCGACTCGCGCTCGCCGGCAACGATATCCTGAGTCGTAACGAACTGCGTGCGTACCGAGGCCTGCGTAATCGCCGCGACGATCACGTTCGACACCAGCGTCGAATAGGTCGCCTCCATCTGAAAGCGCTGCGCCTCCGCGCCGGCGACCAGGGATTCGACCTGGCGCCGGTTTGCACCGAACAGGTCGAGTGTGTAGGCCACATCGACCTGCGCGGTGTGCAGCGTGAAAATGGACGCGCCGGAACTCAAGGTAGGCGACAGGGTGCCAACCGCATCCTGCTCCCTGCTGCTGCTCACGGTGGCTGACACCGCCGGGAAATAACTGCCGCGTTGGGCTGCCGCAATCTCCAGTGCGGCGCGCAGCGACGCCTGCGCCGCCTGCAGATCGGCGTTGCCGGCCAAGGCCGTGCTCACCAGATCGTCGATCTGAGCCGACTGAAACGCCCGCCACCATTGACCCGCGACTTCATTTCCCACTTCAAAGCGCTGCGTTTCCCCGCCGGCCGTGTCGGTGGCCACTGTCGCGATCGGCGGCGCCGTGCCGTAGCCTTGCACCTTCGGTGCTACCGGGTGGTGAAAGTCCGGCCCGACCGCGCAAGCCGCCGCCAACGCGCCGTAGATGATCAGCGCGATGCGTACCACGAGCCTGAGGTGGCCCGCGCTGGCAATCCAGAGCGCACGCCTCATGACGGCGGGTCGCCAGGTTGAGGCAACGCATCCGGCTGCGGCGGCGGATCATTCCGGGCCCTGGCCGACGCGCCCGGACCGCGGCGCGAGAACCTGAGTATCAGCACCGGCAGAATGGTCAGGATCAGGACCGGTGCCAGCAGCATGCCCCCCACGACCACCAGCGCCAGCGGTTTCTGCACCTGCGAGCCGATGCCGGTGGAGAACGCGGCGGGTACCAGACCGACGCAGGCCACGATGCAGGTCATCAGCACCGGACGCATTTGCGTGCGGCAGGTGAGAAGCATTGAGCCATACCTGTCCATGCCGGCGTCGATATGCAGGTTGTAATACGACAGAACGATGATGCCGTCCATGGTCGCGATGCCGAACAGTGCCACCACACCGATCGCTGCGGAAACGCTGAACGCTGTGCCGCTCAAATACAGTGCGAAGATTCCGCCGATGAGGGCCATTGGTATGACGCTCGCCGCCAGCCAGACATCGGTCAGCGAGCCAAAGTTGAAATACAACAGCACACAGATCAGCAACAGGCTCAATGGCACGACAATCGCCAGCCGCTGCAGCGCGTCCTCCAGATTACCGAACTCGCCGACCCATTCGACCCGGTAGCCTCCCGGCAGTGCAAGCTGCTGCGCAACCTTGCGCTGCGCCTCAAGCACTGCACTGCCGAGGTCTCTTCCGCGAACGCTGAACTTGATCGGAATGTAGCGCTGCTGCTGCTCGCGATAAATGAAGGAGGCACCGGACACCAGTCGAACCTCGGCGACATCGCTGAGCGCTACCTGCGTCACCGCGCTCGTGGCTGGGTCGGTTGCGGCCATCGTGATGTGGCGCAGCGCATCGGGGCTGCTGCGATATTGCGGCGCGTAGCGAGCCAGGATTGGAAAGTGCCGGTCGCTGCCCTGTTCATAGAGATCTCCGGCACTTTGGCCGCCGATCCCGGTCTGAATCGCCGCATCGACGTCGCCAGGGGCCAGGTTGTAGCGCGCGGCGCGTGAGCGGTCGATGTCGATCTCGACCGTCGGCTGGCCGAGGGAGTTGAACACCGCCAGGTCGGTGATCCCGGGTACCGTCGCCAGAACGTCGCGGATCTCTGCGGCGGACTTCTCGAGCACCGCCAGGTCGTTGCCATAGAGCTTGACCGAATTCTCGCCCTTGACGCCTGAGGCTGCCTCCTCGACGTTGTCCTGAATGTATTGCGAAAAATTGAAATCGACGCCGGGAAACTGCGCTTCCAGTGCGTTCGTCATTTGCGCGGTGAGCTTGTCCTTGTTCATATGCGCAGGCCAGGCGCCGGCGCTACGAAGCGGCACGAAGAATTCGGCATTGAAGAATCCGGTCGCGTCGGTGCCATCATCGGGGCGCCCGTGCTGCGACACGACTGTCTGCACTTCCGGGTAGGCGGCGATCATGCCGCGCATCCGGTTAACGTAAGCGTTGCCCTCCTCCAATGAAATCGAACCGGGCATCTCGGCACGGATCCACAGGTTGCCCTCCTCCAATTTCGGCAGAAACTCCAACCCCAGCGTGCGCATGGCAAGCCCTGCCAGCAGCAGCAGTCCCGCAAGCGCAAGCAGAATGATGCGGCGGTGGCCCAACGCGTAACCGATCGCGTGATCATAGTAGCGTCGCAACGCGCGCACGATGGCAGTCTCGGTCTCCTCAACCGCATTCGGCAGGATCAGCGCGCTGAGCGCCGGCGAGACGGTAAATGTTGCAATCAGGCCGCCGGCGATGGCGTAGCCGTAGGTGCGTGCCATGGGACCGAAGATGTGCCCTTCGATGCCGCTCAGGGTGAATAGCGGCACAAAGCCGGCGATGATGATGCTGGCGGCAAACACGATCGCCTGATTGACCTCGGTGGCAGCGTTCGCGATCACCGCGAACTTACCGTGAAACTGATCGCTGCCGCGCACACGATGCAGCAGCGGTGACCCGGCACGGCGCGCCTCGCGGCCCTCGGCCAGATGGCGATAGATGTTCTCGACCATGATCACCGAAGCATCGACGATCAGCCCGAAGTCGATCGCCCCGACCGACAGCAGGTTCGCAGACTCGCCGGTCAGCACCAGCAGTCCGATCGCAAACGAAAGCGCAAAGGGAATGGTCGTCGCGACGATCAGGGCGCTGCGCAGGTTGCCCAGGAAGATCCACTGAATGACGAATATCAGCAGCACCCCCATCAGCATGTTCTGCAGCACCGTGCGCGTGGTGACGTTGATCAAGTCGCTGCGATCATAGATTCGCTCAACCCGCACCCCCGGCGGCACAATGCCGGATGAATTTATCCTGTCCACCTCGGCCTCGACGCCGCGAATGGTCGGGATACTCTTCGCGCCGCGACGCATCAGTACGATGCCCTGCACGATATCGTCGTCGGCATCTTGTCCGGCAATCCCCAGCCGCGGCAGGTGATTGACCTGCACCGTGGCGATGTCGCGCACCAACACCGGCGTGCCGTGGCTAGAGCTGAGCATGGTGTCTCGGATATCGTCCATCGAGTGGATCAACCCGACACCGCGTACCACCGCAGATTGTGCGCCGATGTTGATGGTCTGGCCGCCGACATTCTGGTTGCTGTTGCCGATCACCTGCAGCACCTGCGGTAGCGACAGGTTGAAGGCGGCAAGCCGGCGTTGATCGATCGTGACCTGGTAGGCCTTGGTCATCCCGCCCCAGCCGGTAACGTCTACCACGCCCGGTACCGCCTTGAAGCGCCGTTCGAGCACCCAGTCCTGCAGCGTCTTCGCATCCGTGACCGAGTAACCAGGCGGCCCGACCACACGGTAACGGAAAATCTCCCCGATCGGACTGTCGGGCGATATCTGCGGCTGCGCGCTATTGGGAAGCGGTGGCAGTTGCGACAGGCGATTGATCACCCACTGCTCGGCCTGCTGATAGGTGAAGTCGTAGGTGAACTGCACCTTGACGTCCGACAGGCCGAACAGTGAGATGGTCCGCACCGTGGTGACGTTGGGAATGCCGGCCATCTGCACTTCGATCGGTATCGTGATGTAGCGCTCCATCTCTTCGGCCGACTGCCCGGACGATTGCGTAACGATATCGACCAGCGGCGGTACCGGATCGGGATAAGCCTCGATATTCAACCTGGCAAAGCTGACCACGCCGGCGATCAACACCAGCACCAGCAGTACCAGCATGAACAGGCGCTGCCTGAGCGCGAAAGCGACGATAGCGTTCATCGAGTAACGCTCAATCGGCGCGCGCGGCCCGATCGATGAACAGCGCGCCGCGGGTAACGACCCGCTGACCTGCAGTCAGGCCTTCCAATACCTCGACCCGTCCGTCCCATTCCCGTCCGATCCGAATCGGCCGCAGGCCGACATCGTGGTCGGTCAGCATCACCCATACGCGGGCGGTCTCGCCCTCATGGATCACCGCCTGCTGCGATACCGCCGGTGCTTCGGAATCGGGGCTGGTCACGATCGCAAAATTCGCGTACATCTCCGGCTTCAGAGCACCGTTGGCACTGTCGATGACCGCGTGCACGGGCACGCGTCTAGTAGTGGGGTCGACCGCCGCGCCGACAAAATTCAGGCGCGCTTTGTAGTCGCGGTCCGGCAGCGCCAATACGTGTACGGTGACGTTCTGCCCGAGCCGCACCTGCGGCGCATCGGCCTCGCGGACATTGGCAACCAGCCACACGGTAGACAGATCCGCGATGGTGTAGAGCGCAGTGGCGCCGCCGGCGCTCAGCACCTGGCCGCGTCCGAGCTGCCGATCTACCACCAGGCCCGCGATCGGGGCCGTAACCGGTATCAGGGCATCGGGTGTACCGCGCTCACCGATGGCATCGATCGTCTCATCGGCAAGCCCGAGAATGCGCAGGCGATTACGCACCGCGGCCAGGTTCGCCTTCGCGAGCGCCAGATCATTCTGCGACTGCTGCCAATCCTGGAGCGAGCCTCCGTGCGTGTCGAAGGCGGCGTGCTTGCGCTCCTCGTTAATGTTGCCGAGCTTGAGCTGTGCCAGCGCGGCGAGCAGATCGGTCTCGTCCTGCGCATACTCGCTTGCCTCCAGTTCGAACAATGGCTGGCCACGTTTGACCGTCGCACCCAGCGCCGCGATCACACGGGTGACGCGGCCGGAATACGGTGAATAGACGGGCGTCAGGGTATCGCCATTGAACGCGATCTTGCCGTCGGTCACTTCCTCGGAATGGAACGCCATCGTCACGACCGGCTCGGTGCCGACCGAGCGCAGCTGCTCGTCGGTCAGGTGAAATGTGCCGCCCGGCGCCTTCTGAGCTGCCGTCTGGCCCGGCTCCTGCACAGCGATGTAGCGCCGGTAGATGACGGCAGCGAGCGTGGCCAGCACCACCAGTACCGCCGCCACCAGTGCCAGGCGGCGAGCGCGGTACGAGCTCGCCGGCGGCGTCGGGTCTTGTGTGGACCTGAGGCGTTCCATATTCCATCGCTAATGGTAAAAAGCCGGCCTACGTCGCTCGGCTCATGTGGCGCGGCGGCCGTCGAAATCGCTATTGCATAAGCCATTGCATGAGCATGGGTGCAAGGCATTAGCTTACGGCGCGTGGCTTTCAGGAACCTTTCATCGTGTTTTTTTAAACACTGCTCGCTCTTCACCGCCCATGGCCGTCCCGTCCGCGCCGTCTGGCTTGAGGCTTCACTTCTTCCGACGCCGTGTCAGCAGTTTTGGCGCCTCGATTTCTCGTTTGTACGGATAGCTGCCGATGTGCCCCAGGCGCCTAATCCGCTTGCATTAACGCTGAGATTGTCATGGAGCGGCAAGACGTCACGGGCTTCGGACGTTTTATCGTCGGCGGCATGACGGCCAGCCTATTTGCAGGTTCGGTCGGCTCTTAATTTGCTCCGGCAGGAGCTA
>Ga0182024_10018576_pt1 | contig 12930 bp, 10 predicted proteins | sample P32metaG_FD_120480 | JGI IMG/M metagenome (GOLD analysis project Ga0182024, IMG submission 120480) | Permafrost microbial communities from Stordalen Mire, Sweden - P3-2 metaG (Illumina Assembly) | ecosystem: Environmental > Terrestrial > Soil > Wetlands > Permafrost | place: Sweden: Stordalen...
CCATTTGCGCAATCTGCCCGCGAATCGCATGCAGGCGGTAGTAGTTGGGACTGAGTTTGGCGGCGCGCTGAAGAAAAGGAATCGCATGATCGATTGAACCCACCGCGACCTGTGCCTGCGCCGCGGAAAGTTGCAGACCAAGGTCGCGCGGCCGGGCGTTGGCGGCTTGCAGGTAGACGCGGGCTGAATCCCCCATCTTGCCGCCAAGCGCGTAGGTGTAGGCGAGTTCGGCCACAACGTCCGGTTTGGGATTGCGGATGGCATTGAGCTCGACGATGGCTTTGGAATAATCGCCCGTTTCGCGATAAAACTGGGCCAGCGACCGGTCGACGTCGGGGTTGTTGGGAGCCCGGCTCTTAGCCAGTTCCAGATAGTGATTGGCCAGGTCCATCTGTTTGAGGTGCTCGTAAGAAACGGCCAGCAGCAACTCGGATTGCGCCTCGGGCTCAATGCGTTCCGCTCTGCTCAGCCACTCGAGCGCGCCGCTGTAGTCTCCCGATCGCACATAGAGGTCCCCGAGAACGAACAAGTCGTTTCTTCGTCTCGGGTCGGATGCAATGACTTGCTTCAGCATCCGTTCGGCTTCGGCGCTCCTTCCCATCAGGCTGTAGGTCTGTGCCAGGCCGGAAAGTCCATCGACGGAAGCGGGATTCAATCGCAAACCTCGCTGGTATGCGTCGGACGACGGCCCGTACTTGCCATCGAGCCGGGCCGCGTACCCAAGCAGAAACCAGAGTTGGGGATCGTTCGGGGCGGCTTGCGCGGCGCGCTGCGCATACTCCAGCGCAAGCGCGTGGTCTCCGCGTTCGAGCGCGAGCTGCGCGGCTCGTGCCAGGCGCGCATTCTGGATATTCGACCCCCACCCCAGGTCGTGCTCAGTGGATTGTGTCTGATTGGTTTGAGTTCCAGGTTTCACCGACGCGTCAGGACCTACCTGGTAGGTCTGACAGAATCCAGAGCCGGCAAACAAGAAAAACACAATCGCATACGAAATTTTGAACCATTTAAATCGAACAATCAAGGGTCACCGAAACGTTCTATTGAGACTCAATCTGTTTGATTCAAAGTACGCCGCCAGCGTCTACTGTCCGTAAAATATATTCGAGATAGGGTGCCTGTCGGAGTACGCATCCAGAAAGTCTGGAACCGCCTCAATCTACAAACTCTGCAAGGCCGGAAAAGGCAACCGCCGTTGCACCCCCCGCATCCAATTAGTTCGGCCAAGAGGACTCTTTGCAAACACCTGCGCCCATTGCAACATCTTCAAGACCGATACCGATGAGCTTCATTCTCATGGCAGCGGTGGCGGTGCATCTGCCTCTGCTGCTCATGCAGCTACCCTTGAAGTCCTACGACACAAACTTTCACATCTTCTTCGCGTCGCATTACGTTCACCACTGGTTCGATCCATGGAACCTGAAGTGGTTCGCAGGCTTTTCTCAGACCACCTATCCTCCGCTTCCGCAACAATGGGTGGCGGTCCTCTCGTGGATACTCGGCCTGAATATGGCGTATATGGCCGTGCAGTTCGTTGCAATCCTGCTTTTGGTGGTGGGCGTATACCGTTTCTCGCGGCTTTGGGTGGGCCCTCGCGCGGCGTCCTTCGCGGCCTTGGCGAGTGTCTTCCTTGGCTCGGAAAGTTTCCTGGTATATTCGGCGGGGCAATTGAGCACCACCTTTGCGGCCCCCATCTATCTCAATGCCCTGCCCTTTTTCTTCGAATGGCTGCGCTACGGGAAGTGGCGTTCGTTTCTCAAAGCGAGTGCGCTGCTGGTGGCCGCTGCGGCCGCCCATCATGCCACGCTGATCTTCGGTTCAGTGTTCTTCGCCCTGCCCGTGATTGCGTTGGTGCTGCTGGATACGGATAAGGTTGCCGAGAAGACTTCTGTGCGGGATCTGGTTCTGCGCGCCGTCACGATCACCGTTGTGGTGGGAATTGCGATTGCCATTGTGCTTCTGCCCTACTGGATCGGCTTGATCCGGTATCCGATCACCCAGGCGCCGATTCCGCATCCTAGCCGCGCCAACTACATCCTCAGTCCGCAGTGGGGACTCAACTACTTCATCGTTCCTTACGGCGCCTTGATTCTGGCGCTGCCGCTCATCGTCCTCCGCGGCTCTGCCATCGCTCGGCTGCGTCCATTACTGCTCGGGTTCTGGGTCGCTTTTCTGGTGGGTCTTGGCGGGACAACCCATGTTGGCTATGTGCTTCTTGGCCGCGCCTTTGAAGTGTTGACCTTCGAGCGCTTCAGCTACTGGGCAACACTGCTCGCATTGCCGATTTTAGGCTTGATCATCGCGGAACTCGTGGACCGATTTCGGATGCGGGCCGTCATTCCGATAACCGTGCTGGCGGCTTCCACCTGTGCACTCGCGGTCGCATGGTCGACCTTCCGCCCCGCCGATGCCGCCAACTTCAACGTGGAGCCAGTCGCCCAGTGGCTCAATCGCGACGGTCATGACAAGTACCGTTACATCACCCTCGGATTCGGAAACAAACTCTCGCGGCTAGCCATCATGACGGACGCCAACAGCGTGGACGGCGAATCGAACTCCTCGCGCATGCTTCCCGAACTCACCCAATATGGCGGGGCTGCGCTCACCAGTTCGAAATACTTTGCCAAGCCGGGCCTCGACTCGCTGCGGGCGATGCTCCAGCACGCAGACCGGTATGGACTCAAGTGGGTCATTGTCCGCGACTCCTACTATGACCCGCTTCTTTACTTTGCCGGATGGCGGCAGATTGACTCGCTCGATGACAAGACCATCGCGATCTGGAGCAAAGACGGTGTGCCGCCGGCCACTGCGATGAACTCCGCCCAAATTCCTCCGCACTGGCAAGGCATCCTGTGGGGCACCCTCCCTTTTGGCAGCAGCCTGCTCGCAATCCTCGTGATATTGCTTCCCGAGGAGCGCCTGCGACCTCTGCGCGTCGACGATGCGTCCATCTCGCATGAAAATCTTGTGTCAGGGGGATGATCTCGTGAACAAGGGACGCCTGCTCGCTGTCTTTATCACCGTCACAACGGTTGCGCTCGTGGCGATCGGTACGCTTTGGCCAATCCCCTCCGCAGTTGCCTACGCCGGAGGAGGAAAGGAGAATCTGCTGGGTTCGTCTGCCACGCCGCAAGCCGCCGTGCAGGATCTCGGAACCCAGATTCGTCTCCAGGACTGGGGCAAGGCGTACTCCAGCCTTTCCAACAAGGCCGAGTTCACCGAAGCGGAATTCCTCCACGACCTCAAAGGAAATGCTCTAAGCCTCCGCACCTACGCGACCCTCGATGGCTTCGAAGTCCAGCCGCTTCACCAGTCCGCGAACGCTGCGGAGTTGGCGATGAAACTCCGCTGGTCGACAATAGTCGGGACCTTCGAGGACACGCGCAATCTGCAGGTCGTACGAAGCGGGGACCACTGGGCCGTGGATTGGCCTCTCGTGCCAGAGCAGCACGTGCCCCCGCAGGTCATCCCCGTGAACTATCTGCGCTGGGATGTCATCTACAGCGGCTCAGGGGATGATTGGGGAGCACAGGACGTCGAAGCCCCGCATGTGCGCATCGTCGACATGCACCCTGTGAACCGTGCTGACGGTGTCATCGTCATGGGGGAACTCCTGAACGAAGATGTCGTGCCGGCGTTCGTCTCGGTCCGAGCCGTGCTGCTCGCGAAAGATGGCTCCCCTCTCGATAACGAGGGCACTTTCGACATGATCTCGCACACCCTTCTGCCAAAGCAGGTCACGCCCTTTATCATCCGGTTTCCTGGTGTTGACCTGTCCCAGGTGGGCAGCATCCACATGGAACCCCTCTCCGTTCTGGTCTCCGCCTCGGCAGATCCGGTGATCGAAATTCAAAATCAAAAGTACAATCCCGCACCCGCGGCGTCCGTGACCGGGCAGCTTTCCAACCAGAGCGGGCATACCGTCAACGTGGCGCATGTGCTCTCCGCCTTCTACGACAAGAACGGGCAGATCGTTTGGGTGGCCGGTCAATACATAGACCGAGCGCTCCGGCCGCAGACCCCGGTAGACTTCCATATTCCGGTCCCGGAGGATCTCGCGAGAAAGATCAGCAGCGAGCGTACCGTAGTGGCGACCTATACTTCGGGCGGTCCCCTGTGAGGTGTCTACACGCATCGTTGCTGGTTGCCCTTGCGTTGGTGGCGACGCGCATGGCTCTGGCGCAGAGCGGAAACATGAGCCTGCCCCAAAGCGTCACCGCCGGAAGCGCGTTCTCGATTCCGACCACAGGCAGCGGCGACGGCGTTCTATACATCGTCGGGCCGGGGCAGGCGCTCCGGCGCGACGTGCACGTGGGACAAGCGGCTGCGTTCCCAGCGGGAGTTCTCTACAACGCCGGCCACTATCTCGCCATTCTGACGGTGGGGACCTCGACCGATACCGGCGAGTTCGATGTGACGCCGACGGCTCTACCTGAGGCGCTGGGCTTTCTGGCGAAGCCGTCTCGGCTTCCGGTCGGTCTGCACAACGGCATCAGCGGCGCGGTCTATGTCTTCGATGCCTACCGCAACCTGATCACCACGCCTATGCCCGTCTCCTTCGAGCTGTCGAATTCCTCTGCCACGGCGCAGGCTCGGACCGTGACTACGCGGAATGGCCTGGCATGGGCCGAGATGGATTCCGCAACCAAAGAAGGCGCCGCGAAATTCGTCGCCCGCGTCGCCGGAGTATCGAGCACGCGCGTTATCGACGAAGTTCCCGGGGACCCCTGTGGGATAAAGATCAGCGCGCAACCCGACGGCGGCAAGTTGCAAGTGGAGACGGCCCCGGTGCGCGACTGCGGCGGCAATTCGATTCCCGACGGCACCATCGTCACCTTCACCGAAACCTTCAACGACACGCAGTCCACAGTCGATGTCCCGCTCAAGCAGGGAGTCGCGCGCGTGGACATGCCGGCATACAAAGGAGCAAAAATCTCGGTCGCACTCGGTGTCGTGGCTGGCAACGAGATTCGCTGGGAGGGAGGACGATGATCGGGCGCCTGATCGCGATGGCCTGCGCTCTGACCATACCCGTGGCTGGTTTGGTAGCCCAGCAGACCCCGTCAATACGAGTGGAACCCGCGCAGTTGCAGGGCTCCCGGCCGGTCGAGAAGCAGACCGAGACAGCGGTGATTCGCGACTACCTGCAATCCTGGAAGAGTCTGGAGACGGCGCTCGATCAAAATCAAGCGGCACTGCTCGACTCGAATTTTGTCGGGACCGCCCGGGACAAGCTCGCCAATACCATCGAGGAACAGGCGAACCTGGGCATCCATACGCACTATCGGGACCGCGCTCACGATCTTCAGATTGTGTTTTACTCGCCGGAAGGTTTATCGATCCAGTTGATCGATACTGTCGAATACGAGGAGCAGGTACTCGATCGCGACAAGGTCCTGGCAACGAAGACGGTACGGAAGCGCTATCTCGCAGTGCTCACGCCCTCTGAAGTGCGCTGGCGAGTCCGCATCTTTCAAGCCGAGGCCGAATGACTGCGGAAAAACTCTCTCTTGTTGGCGTCTTTGGGATTAGCGTGGGGCTTTAGCCCCGGGTCCTCTCCTGACCCACCACCGTGCAAATGGGTGAATTACCTCCGCGTCGCTAAAGCTTTTTCTCCATTTTCCCCAGCAAAAACGCTTGTCAAGCCCCCAACCCATCTAACTAATTGAATCTAAACAAAATAGAGCTTACGCATGAGTTTCACCCAACCCGCTATAATTGAAATAGAGATAAAAAACAGCAAGCCCCGGCCAACCCCTGGAGCTTACCCTTTTAGTATCTAATATTTACCCGTAACCCTCATGGATGCAATATTTTAGCGAGACCTATTTTGCTAACTCGTTGTATCCATTTGACTTTTAACCAAGTACCCCCCGGGGGGGCACCCCCACCACCGAAGCGATGCTTTACGGTTTAGCTGCCGCCGGACCAGCGCACGTAGGGATACCGGGCTCGACCGCCGAGCCCTCTTCGTAATCGTTCCAAGTCTCAATCAACAGAAAGGGGATAACCTGATCGGCAGGAAAATATTTGCGCCACATGTCAACGGTGTCTCTGTAAGTCTGCCCGCAGCGAGCCGAAATGTGCCGATTCAGCCCCCAGGATGCCTTACTGTCGTCCAACCCTGGCCAGGCCCCGCCGACAATGAGCTTATCCTGATACCTCGTCGCCATCGTATGGTAAAAATCGGCCAGGTACGACTCCCCCCAGTTGGTCCCATCGGCCGACCAACCCTGCGCACCCGGATTGATCCAAGGGTAAAATCCGTCGAAAGCCTCTGGATGCGGCCCTGGAAGGTTCTCTTGAATCAGCAGGGGCGCAGGACTCCACTTGTTCACCACCGTCCGCACCTTGGCCCAATCCGTGTGGCTGCCGTGGGGAAAGACAAAGATTAATGGCCTCCCTTCGTAGGTAAGATACGCTTGGTGCCCAGGCGCGTTCTGTGCAAGGTACGTGTCGTGGAACATCGTGAAGTCCGCGATCACCTCGTCGGTCGCGCCGTCTTCCTGGCCGCTTTCTTCGTACATCATTGCCACGTTGAACTTGTTTTTCGCCGCGGCGCTCTGCATAAGCGCATAGCTCTCATCGATGAAGGGCTCCCGGTCTCCATACCAGTCCACTACGAATCCGGAGATCCCCATGTCCTTCGCCCTTTGAATCTGTGTACGAATAGCCACGGGATCATGCGACGAATAGCCGACGGAGATGTGCTTGGCGGGGCCGAACCACGCTTCGTAAACCGCCAGCACCTGCGGGGACTGGCCCGTCGCTTTGTACTTCAGCTGCACCGGTTGAGATGAACCCGAGCATCCGCGGAACAGCATCAGAAGGGAAAGAAATGTAGCGGTTACACCAACGGACATACTTAACAGTATCTAACAGAAGCACTCGGAAGTGTATGTGCGGACCTAAAGACCCGCTCGTTCGACCGATTGGAGGTCCTGGGCGAAATTTCCGGACTGTTTGTTCTGGACAGAGTGGCCAATGTGGCAGTTTTTTGCATCCAATATTCAGTTCCACCAGGGCCAAAGAACTGGATTCCGGGACTCTAAACGTGTTGAATGGGCCAAGCTGACAAATCGAAGGAACTAAAAGCCCGAATCATCTCGGGGAGCCTGGTCTTGCTCTCTGGGTCGAGTCTGGCAACCGCGATTAACCTGGCGTACAACATCGCCGTCGCCCGTTTCCTCGGGCCAAACGGGTTCGGGCAAGCTACTGCCGTTTACACGTTGCTTACGCTGGCTTCGGCGGTCACGCTCTCTTTTCAGATCATCTCCGCAAAGGCCGTGGCGCAGCAGGGTTCGGAAGAAGGAAGAGATGCCGTTTACCGTGTTCTGCATCGCGGCGCATGGGGATGCGGCATGCTCGTGGCGCTCCTGCTGCTCCTGTTTCGCCAGGGCATTACAAATTATCTAAACCTGCCCAACACCACGCTGGTTATGCTTCTTGCCGCAGGCGCTGCGTTCTATGTTCCGCTGGGAAGCCGGCGCGGGTACATCCAGGGCGCGTACGGATTCCGCAGTCTGGCAAAGAATCTCGTGCTCGAGGGCGCGGTTCGGCTGGGTGGATCGCTGCTCATGATTGTTCTGGGCTTCGGCGTGACAGGCGTGATTGCGGCCAATGCAGTCGCTATTGCTGTGACCTATCTTGCCATCGCGCCCAAACTCGCTCCAAAGGTCCCCAACCCTCTCCGATTCGGATCCGCGTTCCGTGAAATCTCGCAAGCAATGGTCTTTTTCTCCGGACAGGTGTTGATCAACAACTGCGACATTGTGCTGGTAAAACACTTTTTCGCGTCCGATGCGGCAGGACTCTACGCGGCCGTGGCGATGGTCGGCCGAGTCACCTTCTCCTTCTCTTCCGCGGTCGTCAACAGCATGTTCCCCGTGGTCGCGGGCTCGCGCGACGAAGAGAGGAAGAGCCTGTCGCTCATTGCAACTTCGCTTCTGCTGGTGCTGGCGCTCGGATCCCTGTTCGCGCTCGGCTTGCTCGTATCACCCGCCTGGGTCTGGAAGATGTTTTTTGGATCCAGTTTTGTGGTCCACGGACCGCACGGGTTTGCATACCTTCTGGCGCTCTACGCTATCGCGACTGTCATCTACTCGCTAAGCGTCGTCATCATCACCTACGAAATGTCGTACAAGATCGCGAACGCCAGTTGGCTCCAGTTGGTGTTCAGCGGCGTAGTTATCGTGGGCATCTGCCGGTTCCATGCCTCCCTGCAACAGGTCATTATGGTGCAACTGGTGCTCATGGTCATTCTGCTCGTATTGGTTGGAGTGCCGTTCCTCATACACGCGCTACGGAATGCAAGGGTGCTTGGCAATGCTGGCTCGCGCAGGATCCGGCTGGTACGCCGCATTGCGGAGGATGAGGTCATTGCAGAATTCCTAAAGAGCGATTTCGAGAATTCCGCCTATCGCAAGTATCACGAAACACTGCGTTCGATCGTGTATGCGCCGGACCTGGAAAACCAAAGCGAAAGCGCGAAGCGGCGCGCGCTTCTCTTCTTGCGACACCGGTCCCTGTGGAAGGAACTCCCCCTTGAGACCGAATGGTATGAAGCTGAGCTCAGTGAAGCAGACCTCGATCAAATAAGGGTCTTCCCGCGGGCCCATTGGCGAAAGCTCGCACGCGGAAATTTCGCAATCACCAAAGTGGTCGAACGCATGCAGAGTTGGCACCACGCGAGCGAAGACCCGTTCGTTGTGAAGATTGCCAACATTCGCCACGAGCTTTTACAGGGAGACTCCAATTCTGGCTCTGTGGTGTTGATCGGTTTGAATGAAACGGAGCCGTTGACAGTCCTTGACGGGAATCACCGGTTTGTCGCGGCCGTTCTGGAGGGCAGAGTCGATCGACTTCGATTTGTGTGCGGCCTGTCGCCCAGGATGAATCGCTGCTGCTGGTACAGGACCAACCTGCTGAACCTCACTAGATATGGCCGAAATCTGGTGCGGCACTTAATGCGCCATCCGGAAGTCGAGCTGATGCGCCTCATCGAAACTCTCCAGACAGATTCCGAGCCGATGCGCGCACCGCCGGTATTTGAAAGCTCGATCGCAAACAGTGTAGAGATGCCCAAAATGAAAGGAAGAATCCAATGTCAATCAGAAAACATGTTGTAAGGGTGTATAAGGTGCCAGAACAAGTGACAGTGACCAAAGCGCGGAGCTTTCTCAGAGATATGCAGATGTATGCGGAGACTGAGCGTCCTCGCGTTGTCCTCGACTGCTCCAGGGTGTGGGACATGGATATCGCTACGATCCACCTCCTGCTCTCCTGCCTGGAAGAGGCGATGAAGTGCAATGGAGATGTCAGACTGGCATCGTTGCGTCCTGAGGCGGCGCTGCGGCTCGCGGGCGTCAACCGCCTCTTTGAGAGCTACGCGACTGCGGACGGCGCGGTGCAAAGCTTCCACCAACGTCCATCCAGCATAGCGCCGCTGGCATTCGAAACCGAAGCCTGGGACGACCGCGATTCCGGACATGCAGCGTAGCGGCCCGTTACCGGATTCAGAAAATGCGGCTCGAACATGTTCTGGAGCAAGCGATGAAAGTCTTGAATTCCTGGATGGAACGGAAGATGGTTTTCTGTCTTGTGATGTTTCTGGTTATGCCCATTGGGGCGGCCGAGACCAGCCCACTGCTGTTGGCGCAAACCGCGGACCGGAGTCAACAGACCCCCACTCCTCAAACTACGCAGACCAAGCCGGAGGACACCGCACCCGCGCCAGTCGGCACAGCGGCAGCCCCCTACGTGAAGCCGGAAGGCGCTTCGGCGTCCAGGCCGGCAGGGGCCGCTATTGCCCCCGCGAAACAGAGGCGCATTCGTTCCTTTGCGATCAAAGCCGGACTGTTGATTGGCGCGGGCGTCGCGATTGGAGTCGTGGCGGCTGCTTCCATGAGTAGCCCCAGCCGGCCACACTAACGAGCAGTTCCATTTTTAGGGGCAAGATCATGAGTGACAAGGTAAAGAACTCGCAGGCCATGCTCGTCAGTTTTTCCGGTATCGATGGTGCCGGAAAGAGCACTCAAATCGAAAACCTTCGCACCTGCCTGCGCGAGGCCGACTTCGGGACGGAGCTGATTACGTTCTGGGATGACGTCGCGAGGCTGAAATGGATCCGCGAAGGCATCGGGTACAAACTATTCAAGGGGGATAAAGGTGTCGGAACTCCGGAGACCCCCATCCACCGTCGAGACAAGAATGTCCGTTCGCCGCTGATGACCGTTTTCCGGCTTGTGCTTTATTTCGTCGACGCGATCTCGCTCAGCAAAATCGCGAGGAACGCACTGCGATCCCAAACTGATGTTGTCATCTTCGACCGTTACATATACGACGAACTTGCCAACCTAAATTCGGGCAATACCGCAGCAAGACTCTATGTGCGCGGGATCATGAAGCTGGTGCCAAGACCTGAGATCAGCTTCGTGCTGGACGCCGAGCCGGCGCAAGCCCGAGCCCGGAAACCGGAGTACCCACTCGAGTTTCTCCGCTCCAACCGAGATTCGTATCTCCGGCTGAACAAATTATTGGGCGGCATCACCGTCATACCGCCCATGCCGCTCGATGACGCAAAAGCAGAAGTCGTGCGACACGTATTGCGTATGACGCACGCACGGGCCTGTCGGAGCGATGGCGCGGATCATGCCGGCACCGAGGAAATTTGTGGTGCAGAAAAGCGATTGGACGGGCAAAGTACCCGTCCAATCGCGTCCTAATTCGCGGCCGTACCACCAAACTTATGCAGCAGGCGGCTTGATAGCGGCGGATCAATAATAAGAGAAGTTCAAATTGTCCACGTAGGTAGTATTCGAGGCCTGATTATGATTGCCGTCCATCTGGTAATTGACCGTCATACCCCACCATCCTGAAGGGACCGGAAATGGCGCGACAGTCTGGTTGATAGTGTAGGTCACGCCATTCACGCTGATTGTCTGATACAGAAGGTCGTTGTTCGATTCCCGCTGGACCTGAACGGTTACGTGGTTCCAGGCGTTGTTGTTGAGATTGCATGGAACTCCTGTCGACGTCCATTTGGCGTTGACGTTATTCCAGATATCCCAGTCCCCATCGGCTAGATGATTGCACTGCGTTCCCCATTCCATCCCGACGCCGCTTATGTACATATTGATATCGAATTCCAAGTCCTGGGTGACCGAGAGGCTGGTCACATAGACATCAGCGTTCAAAGTGAAATTATGCAGAGATGGAATCAGCGTGTGGCCCGTGTCTGGAAGGTTTTGTGTACTGCCCTGGCCCAGGATCGGATTTGACCACAGGACGTCGGAGTAAGGCGTTGTTCCCCCAATATTGAACTGCGTGGCATTTCCGCTCAGCGAGACGGACTTGTCGTGCTGGTACATTGACCAGTTCACTCCCGAACATGGAGCCGAGCAAATGCCGTAGGCTGGAGGCAGTTCCCCCCACTGATTCCAGCCGCCGCTTGCCTGCAAGGCGGAGAGGGTCGTTCCAGCATTCACCGTTACGGCAACGGGTGTGTTGGAACTCCCGCCGCAGTTGTCCCAATCCTGAACCACAGCCTTCTGGCTGCCACCACCCAAAGTCAGCTGAGTGTTCAACTTTGCTCCCAGCGTTTTGTAAGCCAGTTGGCCGTTAACGTAAATCCCCATAGCCGCAACGCCCGTTGGGCAACTCGTGGCAGCCGTTGCTACAAAAGACGCAGGCGAACTCACGGTGCTGCCGTTTACTGGCGACGTCACCGAAACGCCTGCCTGATTGCTGACCGTTAAGCTCAGCGAAGTCGTGGTAGCGCCCCCGCAAAAATCCCACTCTTCCACAACAACCAAATGACCGCCTGAGCTAAGGTTCAGACTGGTATTGAGGCTGGCTCCACTCACCTGATAATCCAGTTTGTTGTCTACATAGATGCCCATTGCGGAGACACCCTTGGAGCAGGTGCTGGTCGTAGCGGTTGCAACAAATTGCACATTGGAGCCGACCGACTCGGCGTTCGAAGGATTGCTGACAACAACCGTCGCGAATGCGGGCAACGCAATGGCGAAAGTGAGCATCAATATAGCGTAGCGGGGAGTTTTCTTCATCGAATCTGCCTTTACTTTTTAGAATAGCTTTGCGTTGTCGTTGATCGGCACATTCCAATAAAGCAGTCCAGCACATACGCCATGTCAGGCTTATCTGAATGCCGAGACGCGGGTGCGTTGAGCAGCATTCGACAAACTTATTTGTCCGCTTCCGCGTCGGCTGAGGTAGACCCTCAGCCGAACTCCCCCAGTCATCGGACAACTAATCTGTACAAGGCAACTAAAATTGATGTCTAGAGCATCATACCTGAAGCCACCCACCAGATCTGCCTATTTCCTCGCTGTCCAAAAAAAAAATGTGGATCGCAGGCCAGCGGTTTAAACGTGGGGTAGATTGTGCCGTTTCGGGGTAAAAAAATCTCCGCGATGGGGCGATATTTACGCGCCTGCCAGCACTTGACCCGGTGATCGCGTACCAAGGTGGTAACGAAGATCTATCTGTTTCCCATCGGAATCGGGTGCACCAGGAATGCTGCTGGCCCGCTCTTACACGGCAGGCCGCGTGAAGAGCAAGTTTCGTCACGGAATCTCTAAGAACCTGTCCAACAACTACTGTTACTGTGAAAGTTCTTTTGTTGTTGCCTGTTCTTCTCAACCCACCACAAACCCCGCCTCATCGCGACCGAAGGCGGCGCTGTTGCCGCCGCAGTGGAGAGACCCCCGTATTTCGTCGTTGCTTGTTGTACGCCGTCGCTATGCTTTTGCAAGGTCCGGAAATACCAGGGCCCGGAGGCGTGCCGGCAACAGTAGCCTACCCCTTTATCTTTTCTTTCTGCAATTTGCTCAACAAAAACGCATGTCAAGCCCCCAAATCGCCTAAACCCTTGAACCTGAACCAAATAGACGATGTCCATTAAGTTCCGCC
>Ga0182024_10018577_pt1 | contig 12929 bp, 14 predicted proteins | sample P32metaG_FD_120480 | JGI IMG/M metagenome (GOLD analysis project Ga0182024, IMG submission 120480) | Permafrost microbial communities from Stordalen Mire, Sweden - P3-2 metaG (Illumina Assembly) | ecosystem: Environmental > Terrestrial > Soil > Wetlands > Permafrost | place: Sweden: Stordalen...
CGTTCCGTCCGGTCGCGTCGCCAACGCCAGGACGTACGTCTGCTTTGGTGCTAGGCCCGTTGCGGCGGCTTCGAGCACTTGCACGAGGCCTTGATCGAAGAGCGTTACGCTGGTCGCCGGTTTCGATTTCCCGCGCGTAGACGGAGACGCGAGCGCGAGATGGACGGCTTGACCGGCGATGCCGAGCGGGTGCAAGTTCGCCGTACCCGATCCTTGCGGCACGGCGCCGGGAACGTAGACCAGCGCCTGCGGCGCTTGGCCGATCGGTGTAGTCGCGATGACGCGATTCGAGAGCGTGTCGATGGCGGCAAGCCGGTCGTCGTTTTCTAACCCGACGTAGACGCGCGTCCCGTCGCCCGAAGGCCAGATCCCGTGCGGCAGGTTGCCGACCCGGATGGTGGCGACGTGCGCAAAATCGCTCGTGCGAAAGACCTTTACTTCGTTGAGGCCACCGACCGTGACGTATGCGAACGCGCCTTTAGCGTTGTGCACGATGTTGACGTGGTTGGTAATCGGTCCGGTATCGATCGTCTTGAGGAGTGCGAACGGCGGCCGCCCGTCGAAGACTTGCGTTCGGCCCGTGTCCTTGAGTGTAAACCAGACCTGCGAACCGTCGGGTGTGGCCGCGATGTTTGGACAGAACGGGCTCGCCTGCGGAACGTTTCCGACGATTGCGTGTGACGCGACGTCGATGACGACCGTCTCCGGCGTGTACGAAGAGCAGACGTATCCATACTTTCCGTCGGGCGAAAAGATCGTCATCCCCGGTCCGTTCGGCACCGTAATCCGGAGTTTTTCGCCGAACGTTTTCGCGTCGAGAACGTCGACGTAATTCTCGCCGCGAACGGTCACCCAGACTTCGGAGCCGTCCGGAGTGAAGAACGCCTCGTGCGGCGAACGCCCGACGTACGCGACGCCCTTGACGGCGTTGCTCTGCGTGTCGATGAACGAAACTGAGTTGGATCCGACGGAGACGACCGCAAGCGTCTTGCGATCGGGCGAGAAGCCCATACCGTGGACGAGCAACTGCCCCGCGTAGAGCGGGCTTAAGCTCGCCGGGCTTGGATCGCCGAGCCGTATAACGCCCAGCAGCTTGTTATCGACGGGATCCATAACTGAAACGGTGTTCGAATACTGCTCTGCGGCATAGACTCGGTCTTGATGACTTACGGGAACGTCGGGCGCTCCCGCGGCGAACGGCGCCTGGCCCGCGTAGGACGGGGCCGTGGCTGCGAAAATCGTGACGGCCGGAACGGCGATGAGCGCGAGGATGAAGCGCATCGAGGTTTACTCCTTAGGCAGCGGCTGGTCGAGCGCAAGGCGCATCGCCGCGATCTCCTGCTGTTGCGTGACGATGATCTCTTGGGCGATCCGGCGCAGCTTGACGTTGCGTCCGTAGAGCAGCTCGGCTCGCGCCATGTCGATCGCGCCTTGGTGATGGGGAACCATCCATGACACGAAGTCTCTATCCGCGTCGCCCGTCGGGGCGCTCTCCATGCCGGCCATCATTGCCGACATCGCGCCCTTGACGCGATCGACGAACGGCTCGTCGGCTAACGTAGCCGCACCGATCCCGCTGGTCGATAGCAGGACGAGAATCGTCAAAACGGTTCGCATTTGCTTCCTTATGCTTCTTCGCGCTCGCGCCGGCGCGTCGGATGAACGCCAAGCTGTTGCCATGACGTTTCCGAAAGGTCCACGCCGTAATAGTTCGCGGCCTTTTCGATGTTGGCGAAGGCGAGCGCGCGTTCTTCATCCGAGACGCCGATGACTCGATCGAAGCGAGCGACGGCATTTCGCACGTGCTGCGCGTCGGTCAACGGCTCTTTGCGCTCGTTGGGGAAAGCGAAGACGCTGTCGGGCAGATCGCTCTTCATCGTAAGATCGCCGTGCTTTTCATGCGGTTCCCAAGTGGCTTCCATTTCTCGTTAGCTCCTTTCAAGCGTAGATTGGCCGGTGATTTCTTCGGATAGCTGGGTGCGGCGCTCTTTGATCTCATTGAACGAGGCGTCCATGGAGCCTCCTCTCGTACTCGTCACCTGGCGCCAACGAAATACATGCCGAGCTTCGGGCCGATGGCTGCTCTGCAACTCGAGCGATCGTGGGCATGCATCATACTGCCCGGCAGTTAGCACTCGCAACACCCGGCCGCATGCTTGGATTCTCAATACGAGGGCAGGCTTGCATCACCCCAGGACGGGCCAGGTTCTTGGCTTGGTCGCTTAGCGCCACATTGGCTAGCGTGTGCGGGTTTTGACCGGCATGTTTGGGAATTGAACGGTGACGCTATCGTCACAGTGAGCTTCGAACTAAGGAGTACCACCAATGGATCGACGTACGTTTTCGATGAGCCTTGCCGCCGGAGTCGCCGGCTCGTTGCTCGGCGCTTCCAACCAGGCTCAAGCCGCCGTAAGCGCTCGACGGATTGTGTTTCTTCACGGCCTTTTCGCCGACGGATCGTGCTGGTCTGAGGTGATCGCCCGCTTACAGCCCCTGGGCTTTGGTATTACATCGGTGCAAAACCCGCTGCGGTCGTTCGAGGACGATGTCGCCACGGCACGCCGGGCACTGAGGGCACAAGACGGACCAACCGTCCTTGTTGCTCATTCCTACTCCGGGATGATCGCTTGCCAAATCGGAACCGATCCGAACGTCTCCGCACTCGTATTCATAGCCGCACGCGCACCGGACGCAAATGAAGATTATGCCGCGCTCGCTGCAAAGTATCCGAGCCCTCCGGCAAGTGCCGGCGTCGTTACATCGGACGGCTTTTCACAGCTGACCGAACGCGCGTTCCTCGCCGATTTCGCCAACGGGGTCGAGCCGGCCGAAGCGCGTGAGCTGTACGCGGTTCAACAGCCGTATGCCGCGACACTCACAAAGACTGCGAAGACCACGGTCGCAGCCTGGCGTTCCAAACCATCGTGGTACGCCGTCTCGAAGCAGGATCGGACGATCGATCCGGACTTGGAACGCTTTATGGCGGCACGCATGAAGGCGACGACGATCGAGGTCGACGCCGGTCACCTGTCTCTGGTAAGCCATGCGCCGGAAGTCGCGACGCTGATTTTGCAAGCCGCCGGACGTAGTTAGTTTGGAGCGCTTGCGGTTAGGGATAATACTCGGCCGTCGGCGCTACCGACGAGAACTTCCGATGCGATGTTAAAAAATAGCCCGGTCGCAACGACACCGAGGATTTCACGCAGCGTCGCGTCGAGGCGCGGTGGATCGTCGATTCGCCCAAAATGGCAATCGAAGATCCAGTTTCCGTTGTCGGTAACGAACGGCTGACCTTCGATTTCGCGCCGGACGATTGGAAGGTCGCCAGAGCGGCGCCGGATCTCTCTCCTGACGTACGCCATCGCGTACGGTACGATCTCGACGGGCAGCGGAAAGGTGCCGAGTGCCTCGACTAGCTTCGACTTGGTAACGACGACGACGTATCGCTTGGCGCAGAGCGCAACGGCCTTTTCGCGGAAGAGCGCACCCCCGCCGCCCTTCGTCAACGACCAATCCGGCGCGACTTCATCGGCACCATCGATCGCGACCGCGATCGGCTCCGCTAAGAGCTCGACCAACGGTATATGGAGCCGGCGGCAGAGCTCTTGCGTTTCGCTCGACGTCGCAACGGCGCAAATTCGCTCGCCGGCGGCAATCCGCTGGCCGACGCGTTCGATGGCCCAGTAGGCCGTTGAGCCGGTGCCGAGCCCGATGCACGTTCCGTCGACGACGTGCTCGTCGACCGCCGCATATCCGGCAGCGCGCTTTGCCGGATCGCTGTTTTCGAACCTTTGCATCCTTGAGTCCTCATTCGAGCGTTTTATCACAGTAGTGTAGCATAGCTGCCGTTCGCACCTCGAGCGTAAGGAGGCACAACCTTGCAGACTGGAATGCCAACCATCGGTGGCGTCACGCTGGCCTTTTTTACCGGTCTGGCTGTTGGCGTCGTTTTCAGCCTGGTAAAGCTCCCTTCGCCGGTGCCGCCTTTCCTAGGACTCATTGGTCTCATCGGAATGTTTCTCGGGCAACGGCTGCTGCCGCTACTCGCGCATCTCTTCGCGCGCCCATAGCATCGAAGCTCCTATCGAGCGGCGTATGCCAAATATTGGTGCACGAACCCAACTGCCATGCTGCCTTCACCTACTGCGGCGGCGACACGTTTCACCGAACGCTAAGCACGTTGCCGCGAGCGTCCCGATCGATTGCCTGCCCTTGGGCTGCACGCTTGCGGGCTCCCGATCCGTGGGGGTTACCAATTCTCGCAATCCAGCATCACACGGGCCCTATGGTGGTAAAATAGCTCCCTCCCTCGTGGTCGTCAGGGAGAATACAGTGAGTGCACAACCCTCGATGGCCCCAAATGAAGGTCCGGCCCTCGAGGGATCCTACGTCACAACTTAACCGAGGAGTTCAAGTTATGAGTACTTTCACAACCAATGACGGCACGCTGATCTATTACAAGGACTGGGGAACCGGTCAGCCGGTCGTCTTCAGCCACGGCTGGCCGCTCAGCGCGGACGCCTTTGAAGACCAGATGTTCTTTCTGTCGCAGCACGGATACCGTTGCGTCGCCCACGACCGTCGCGGCCACGGCCGTTCCGGCCAACCGTGGGAGGGCAACGACATGGACACGTATGCCGACGACCTTGCGGAACTGGTACAAAAACTGGATCTCAAGGATGCGGTCCACGTAGGGCACTCGACCGGAGGCGGCGAGGTCGTTCGCTATATCTTCCGTCACGGTGCGAGTCGCGTTGCTAAGGCCGTCCTCATCGCTTCGGTCCCGCCGATCATGCTCAAGACGCCGGCCAACCCGGGCGGTTTACCGATGTCGGTATTCGATCAACTTCGGGCCGGGGTGCACGCCGACCGGTCGCAGTTCTTCAAGGATCTCAGCGCGCCGTTCTACGGGGCTAACCGGCCGGGTTCCAAGGTCTCGCAGGGGCTTTGCGACTCGTTCTGGATGCAAGGCATGCTGGCCGGATACCCGGCGGCGTACGAGTGCATCAAGGCTTTTTCCGAGACCGACTTCACCGAGGATCTGAAGAAGATGGATGTCCCAACGCTGATCATCCAGGGCGATGACGACCAGATCGTTCCGTTCGCGGACGCCGCGCTCTTGCAGGCGAAACTGATCAAAGGCGCGGAGCTGAAGGTCTACAAGGGAGCGCCGCACGGTCTCTGCTCGACGCTCAAGGATGAGGTCAATGCAGACCTGCTCGAGTTCATCGCGGCCCCGGTACGCGCAGTAGTTTAAACGCTGCAAGTTAAACGCGTCTCCGGCTTGCCGGAGACGCGTTTACGCTCGCTTCGATGAGCCATCATAAAGCTGCCGCTTGCGGTCGGTACGTACCGAAGCTCCAGATGTGACCTTCGGGATCACGCACGCCGAATTCGTGCGAGCCGTAGTCGGTGTCGGTAAGCTCGCGGACAATCTCCGCGCTCGCGGCTTTCGCTCGCGCATACGCGGCGTCGATCGCGGCGTCGCTACCGAGCGCGATATAGATTCCGCCGGTAATGCCGCCTAGGCTCTTGGGGCTCTTGACGCAGGCGTCGTCTTTGACGCTCCCTAGCATAATGAGATTTCCCGCTAACGCGAGCTCCGCGTGCTCGATGGTTTCGCCTTCGCCCGGCGCAGACTTCGTGTTCTTCGAATCCCAGCACCGATTTGAGCCAAGCTATACCAACTCTGGCGTCGTTATAGCGGACGCATGGATAGATGCTGGCCGCCACGAAGGTCGCCTTGAGTCCGGGTTTCATCTTGCCGGCTACTTTGCGAGCGCGGCCTGTACCGCCGCAACACTGGCTTTCAGGTGATCCTGAACTTGAGCGCCCTTCGAATCGAGCGCGCTCTTCGCCGCAGCGGTGGCTTCGTCGAGTTTACCCAACGTCTTGTGCAGATTGGCCGCGCCGTTCGTGTGGTCGACTTGGAGCTTTGCTTGCAACTCTGCCTTTGCAGCCTGCGCGTGTGAGAGCGCGGCCGTAATGTGAGCCTTGGCTTCCTCGTCGCGGGCCGCGGCCGCAGCCTTGAGCTGATCGTTCAGCGCCTTGAGATGATCTTTTGCGCTTGTAGTTTGCATGAGGGATCCTTTCGATTTAAGCGTTCTTGAGCTTGAGTGCGATAGAGGACCACGTGAAGCCGGCGAAGATCAAGTTGATGCCGACCGCGAGGCCGATGAACCAGAAGGCCGAGACCGGCCACTGAATCCAGAGGAGGATGCCGAGCGCCAGGCTCACAAGGCCGCTAAACGCGACCCAGCCATAATGTGGGAACTGCAGCCACAGCGCAGCGACGAACCGGTAGATCCCGCCAAAGACCAAGAGCGCTGCGAGAAAGAGGGTGATAATCAGCGCTCCAAACTCCGGGTGCTCGGCGAGAACCAGACCGACGATGATGTCGAGGGCGCCGACGAGCAGAAGCAGGATTACGTGGCCGGCACCGCGCGCCATGACGGCCGCCGCGAGCTGCACGATGCCCGAGAGCATCAGTACCGCTCCGATCACGATGACCGAGGCCACGGTGGCCGTCGTCTCTGCATAAATGCAATAAGCTCCCAGGGCAGCCAGCGCCACTCCCAGCGCCAAATACCAGCCCCACAGCTTATGTGCGTGTTCGATCGGCCCGACGACGTCCGATACAGATTCCGATATTGCTTGTCTCATGGTCTAAGCGTACCGTTTCGGGGACCACCGGATGAAGGAAGTCAGACTTCCTCCTTGTCCTCCCGATCGATTTGTTAGGATGAGCGACATGAAACTTCAACGAGCCGGCGCCTTGGGCGCCACCCTAGCCGCAGCAGCCATTTCTGCCGCGCAGGCCGCACCGGCGGGCCAGGATATCCTCGCCAGATCCGCCGCCGCTGCGGGCCTATCATCCTATTCCGTTCCCGCCCATTTCGACGTGAAGATGCATCGGCCGATCAGCCTGCGATCCGGCGTCGACGGCATGGCCTACTTCAAGGCGCCGGCGAAGGCCGCTATTGCTATTACGCACGTGCCGGGCCCACTCGGCGGTTTCTTTAAGGGCTCGTACACGCTCGATATGCTACCGCAGACGTGGCCATCGAACTACGTCGTGACGTCGGTCGACCAAGGCCAGTCCGGCGGCACACCGGCGTACCTCCTGCGGGCCGTTCCAAAGGCCGATCCAGCCGTCGATCACGTGATCTTCGGCATCGCCATCGCAAACGGTCAAGCCATTTCGGCTCAATGGTTCTATAAAGATGGATCGTCGGTTGCGATAACGATCCGCAACGCGCAGGTTCAAGGCTACGCGCTGCCGCAATCTGAGACGATCTCTGTCGCGATGCCGAAGTATAGTCTCGACGCGACCGCGACGTACGGGCAGTATTCGATCAACGCGTCCGTTTCGGACTCGGTCTTCTCGCACTGATGGGCTCAAATACGGTGAACGGAATGCTTTCACGAGCTCGGAGCGACGCACAGGCGCTTCATCACAGCATTCATACCACGACGATCAAAGACCATGCGGCGATTCGGTTACACCTTCAAGACGTTGGCGAACGGGCCCGGGTTCTAGCGGATGCGGTTAAAACCGCGATCGAAGGGCGCCGGGTCCATCCGCATCGCCGCCTGCGCGACGTCGCGATCTTGCTCGAAGCCGCCGCAGGTCAATTAGGTAACCTCGCCTATTCAAGCAAATCGGATTTGCGCGCGGTGACCCAATCGTTGCGGTCCAAGGCGACCATCGCCGTTCGAGGAACTGAGTCAAGCCCTCGCGACTGAACGCTTCATCGGAACGACAACAAGGCTAAATGACTGAGGCGGCCAACTTGGCCGCCTCACCATCCTCGAGCTTTGCGCCCTGGCGCGCGAGCTCGGCGATTTCGTCGGCGGAGAGGCAGGCTTCGAGCGCCGAGGTCAGCATTGCACCGCTTGCGATTTCGGATGGATCCTTCATGGTCTTGCGCTCTGCGTAGCGAGCGTCGCAATAGCCTTGTAGGCGCGCGGCATCTCGCTGAGCGCCGGAAATTGCGGCGGCCGTCGCGAGATGGAGAATCGCCGCCAGCATTATATTCGCTTCGACGTTGCCCACCAGCGAAATCGCTCCGCGGGCTTGTGCCCGCGCTTGCTCCGCGTCTCCGGCGGCGATGTAGTAGCCGGCGAGGTTCGATCGCGCAAGGACCTCGATATTGACGTACCGGTACGTCACACTTTTGGCGAGGGCTTCGGTCGCAAGAGTGATCGCCTCGTCTCTTTCACCGAGCGCAAACGCCATCTCCGCGGAGAGAAGCAAGGCCCACGTTCCCTGAAACGGACGTTGCAGTTTGCGGGCCAGCGCCGCGGCTTCGTCGAGCACTGCCGCGGCCTCTTCGAACTGGCTTTTCAATCTGAACAGGTAACCGCGATGCATCAGCACGGTGATCCAACCTGCGTTCGACTCGAGATGCCGCTCCCTGCGGATCGCTTCGACGCGCTCGAAGGTCCGCTGCGCCTCGTCGAGCCGCCCGGCCTCGGCGTACCGAGCTCCCAACAGGCTGTGGACTGTCACAAGCCGGCTCCAATCGCCGGCGCGTTCGAACACGGGAAGCGCGCGTAGGATCACATCTAGCTGTTTGTCTGCCCGTCCGGTCACATCTACCAACGCGCGGAAAACCGCTGCGGCGATGGCCGGATGAGCGTCGACATCGAGTCTGGTTAAAATAAGCTCGCACCAGCGCCTGCATTCGGCGTGAAGTCCCGTCGTGAGCCAGCACGCACGCATTCCTCCGACGATTCGCGCACCGACGACCACGTCGCCGAGCGGTTGTAACGACCACTCGAGCGCCGCGCGCGCGTTGTCAAGCTCGCGCAGTGCGGCGGCAATTGCTGCGGGTGTATAGCTCTCTGCTTCGGATTGCGCAAACGTCGTGGCAAAGTCCGCTACCCAGTGCGCGTGGCGTTCCCGGCCAACTTGGAGCTCGCCCGCGGCGCGGAGCCGCTCCATGGAAAACGTGCGGACCGGCTCGAGCAAGCGGTAGCGAACCGGATCGATTTCGAGGTCCGCGGTCACCAGCGATTTCTCAACCAACGAGGTGAAGGCAGGCAGCAATTCGTTGGATTCGACCGGCGTCGCGAGCGCAACGAGCGCGATTGCGTCCAGAGCCCATCCGCCGGCAAAAACCGCGAGGCGGCGGAAGACGGCGCGCTCGGTCTGGTCAAGGAGGTCGTAACTCCAGGTGAGCGTCTCCTGCATCGCGCGCTGACGTGCGGGCGCATCGCGAAGACCGCCGGAGAGCATCGTAAGTTGCCCCTGCAAACGGGCATGCAGCTCCGAAAGCCCGAGTTGCGGCGCGCGTGCGGCGGCCAGCTCGATAGCGAGCGGGATGTTATCGACGTCGCGGCAGATCTCATCAACTGCACTTTTATCCGAGTCCGTGAGCGTAAGCCCGGCGCTCGAGGCCCGCATCGTAAAAAGCTCGCGCGCCGATTCTGTCCCTAACGCGCCCAGGTGGTAAAGAGATTCGCCCCGTAGCGCGAGCCGCTGGCGGCTCGTGGCGAGCACCTTTAGCGCAGGACAGGCGACGGCGATCGCAGCGGCGGTTTTGGCTGCATCGTCGATTACGTGCTCGCAATTGTCGAGGATGATGAGGCCTTCGCGTTCGTGCAACGCAGTCGTGAGCTGGTCGAGGTCTCCATCGGAGCCGACGACCTTGACGCCCGCAGCCGATGCTACATTGCTGACGACGGATGCGCCGCGCGTTACTGCCGCGAGGTCGGCGAACCACACGCCCGTTTGGTTCGTCTGCACGAATCGCTCGGCCGTGTCAAGGGCGACGCGCGTCTTGCCTATACCACCGGTACCGGCGACCGTAACGATCCGGTTCTGTGCGAGCCGCTCCAGCACTGCATCGACTGCCTCGTCTCGGCCGACGAGGGTCGTCCCCATCTGCGGGAGATTGCTGGGGTGAGTCTCTTCGGGGACCGGTTGCAGCCGCTCCGCCCGTCCGCGCGCCGCTGCGGCCTCGAACTCCCGGCGGCCTGCATCATCGAGCTGGAGTGCCCGTGTGAGCAACTCAACGGTGTCGCGGTACGGCGCGCGTCGGGCTCCACGTTCCAGCGCGCTCACCGCGTCCTTGCTAAGCGCTGCCCTTTCAGCCAGCGCTTCTTGGGAAAGAGCGGCCTCGCGCCGGTAGCGTCTGAGCAGACCTGCAAATGTCTCGCTCATCGGACGGCGATAGTTCGATGAACTGTACGACTTGTCCGTGGCGCGCAGCGAGAGCGTGGGCGTAACCTGATGAGCATGAACGGGAAGACAGGGACGACGACGCCTTTCGCCATGAACGCCCCTGCGGAGCCGACGATAGACGAGGCTCGCCGCGCAAAACTGCGAGCCTTTCTTGTGGACTGCCGCGCTCGGCTCAAGCCACACGAAGTTGGGCTCCCGTCCACCGGACGCCGGCGCGTCTGCGGGCTACGCCGCGAGGAGATCGCCGAGTTGGCTGGGGTTTCGAGCGATTGGTACCGCTGGCTCGAAAGCGGGCGTCAGATACGAGTCTCGGTCCCCTTCCTGGCGAACCTGGCCCGTGCGCTACGCCTCACCCCCATCGAGCAAATCAAGTTATTTTCGTTGGCGCTGCCGGAGATATACCAAGCGTTCCGGGCTGCCTAACTCTCCTCACGAAAGGTCGCGCGACTGATTTAGGCTCCCCGGAACTTCGACTCACTCCCACCGTCCTGCGCATACGTGCTATCGTCGCTTCATTGTCACGTTCAAATCATTAAGGAGACCATTGTGAGCAAAGTCAGAGACGCCGTCGAGGAGGCGCGCAGCGACGCTCAGGCGCTGCATAAGAAAATTCTGGGAACCACCGCGAAGGATCACGCCGCGATTCGCGCCAGTGCGCGCAGCGTCGCGACTGAAGCATCAGAGCTCGCCCGCGCCATCAGAGGTCTGCTCGAGAACCAGCAGGCCGACGCCAAGCAGCACCTCAAAGATGCAGCGTCATCGTTGGATGCTGCGGCAACGGACGCGCAATATCTCGCAAACGCAAGCGGCGCCGACGTGAAGGCAAGAAACCTTGCCGCCCTCGGTCGCGTGCGTTCCGCCACTCAAGAACTCAGTCAGGCCGTCGCCGCGAAGCGCGCGAGCCTCATCAGGGCTTAGAAAGTAGGACCAAATGGATAATTACATAGCGATCATTTTTGACGACGACAGCAAGGCCTACGACGGCCTCCATGCGCTGTGGAATCTTGACTCCGAGGGCGACGTCACGATTCACGGCGCCGCGGTCATTCACCGCGACAAGTTCGGCTACGTCGACGTCGCCACCAAAGACACCGACCCCGGCGTGCGTACGGCGATCGGCGTCGGCATCGGCGCGCTACTCGGCGCTCTCGCGGGCCCAATCGGAGCCGCGGCGGGTGCGAGCATTGCCGCCGGAACTGCGGCGGGTATCGGGGCGGCGGCCGGCGGCGTTGCGGGCTTAACAGCCGACGTCGCGAAGTCGGGCGAGCAAGATCAGGCCGCCTTTGAGAGCGGCTTCGTTCTGCCGCGCGGGAAATCAGCGGTGGTTGCCGAGGTCACCGAGCAGTGGACGGCGCCGATCGACGACCTGGCTTCCCGACTTGGCGGGAGCGTCTTTCGGCGCGCAAAAGGCGATGTCCGCAGCGACATGTGGTTCGATTCAGATTATCCCGAGTATCTGTATCCGTACGACTACGAACCGACGTACGCCTGAGGTACTTTCAGGACGTAACCAAACTGCTCGGCGGTCATCGCTGCCCGCCGAGCAGACCACGTCACCTTTCCGCCGCCCTCGGGGCAGAGGACTTAGCATGAAGTCAGCACGCGTAATGGCGCAAATGATTAGGCTGCTTCTGAGCGCGGCGATCTTCGGCTTCGCCGCCGTTCCCTTTGGAGCGACAGGCGCCGAACCGCCGATTACGCATCGGGACGTGACGCGCAACTGGGCCGATGCGTGGAACAGCCACGACATCGCTAAGGTACTCGCGCTGTTTGCCAAAGACATACAGATCGATCAGCCGGAAAACGACAAGCCTCTCGACTATGAAGGCGCGCGGAAGTTTTTCTCCATGATCTTCAAGGCGTACCCAGACTTTCACGTGACGGTGATCCAGGCGATCGTCGACGGACGTTCGGCCGTCTCCGTCGAGCGCGTAACCGGTTCGTGGACGGGCTCCTTCGTCAATCCGAACACCGGGAAAGCCACGCCGGGCAACGGGCGGCATTTCGATCATCCAGGTGCCATGGTCTTGCTCTACGACGCGAAGGGAAAAATTCGGCACATCTCCATCTACTGGGATCAGCTCACCGTCGACCGCCAACTCGGGATAATCCCTAAATAGGAAGAACTCCCGCTGACGCGCGTTCGCGCGGGCTCGAGATATAAACCGCTTGCGCTAGCTACCGATCGCGGCTTTGAGGTTCTCGATGACGCCGAGCTGTGTCAAGATCACCGAACCTTCGGGGTAGCAATCAAACTTCTTGATCTTGCCGTTCTCTAACTCCCAAATATCCGCGCACGGCGCATCCATCCTCTTTCCAGTCGGAGGTATGGTTCCCGACGGCGTCTCGAGCGGTCCCGTCTGTGTGCCTTGCAGAGCGAGACGCACGAAGACGGTGTTGCCCACGCTCCAAAAGTCGTAAAGCTCCCGATGCATGTCGGCGAAGGCGGTGTGGTATTTTCTGAGGGGGTAGTCCCACTCCGCAGGCCCTTTGTATGTCGTTTTTATGGATTCGTCGATGAATACGCCATCGTCGGCAAAGAGCGATTTCCATCCTTCGAGGTCCATTCGCTCCGCGATAGCATACGCGGCTCGCACGAAAGCCTCGGGATCGAAGCTCTGGTTTTTTTCGGGCATCTTTCCTCCGTAGCGGATAAAGGCTGCAACCTCGTCAAGCGCGCTGTTCGCCGCTTCAAATGTTGCGAACCCCGACAGAAAAACGTGAAGCATTCCCTCCCAGA
>Ga0182024_10018578_pt1 | contig 12929 bp, 14 predicted proteins | sample P32metaG_FD_120480 | JGI IMG/M metagenome (GOLD analysis project Ga0182024, IMG submission 120480) | Permafrost microbial communities from Stordalen Mire, Sweden - P3-2 metaG (Illumina Assembly) | ecosystem: Environmental > Terrestrial > Soil > Wetlands > Permafrost | place: Sweden: Stordalen...
CGCCGACCCTCGACGCCGTGACGACCCGCGTCCGAGCGAGATCCGCCATGAGCGCCAAGCCTCCGCGCAAATGCGTCGAACGTCCTCTCTCTCGGGTGATGGCGTTTTTAGTCCCAATGCATGAGCAATGTCTGGTGGTTTTGCCTAAAACAAAAGTCGTTGCACTGCAACGACTTTCTTCTGTCACTGGGATGATGGTCGGGGCGACTGGACTCGAACCAGCGACCCCCTGCTCCCAAAGCAGGTGCGCTACCACTGCGCCACGCCCCGACGGCTTGTGAGTTGACCTGACTCGCCTGCCGCGACAGCTCCGCACTACAGGCTCGTCTCTCTCCTGCGCCGGCAAGCGCAGCTCACGACCGGATTCTACGGTGCCGGCGCAGATCTGACCCCGTCCAACGGAACCACCGAGGTCAGGGGTTGATCTCGCCCGCACCGGCTCAGCGCAGCTCGTTGACCCGGATCAGGTTCCCCGCTGGATCGCGGATCGCGCAGTCGCGTACTCCGTACGGCTGCTCGATCGGCTCCTGCACAACGTCGGCGCCACTCGCCTGGAGCCGCGCAAAAGCACCATCGAGGTCGGCCGTGGCAAGGACGACGATGCCGTAGCTGCCCTTGGCCATCATCTCGGCGATCGTGCGTCGCTCATCCTCGGTGATGCCGGGGGTAGCGCCCGGCGGATAGAGCACGATGGACGTGCCGGGCTGGTTGGCCGGACCGACCGTGATCCAGCGCATCCCGCCGTAGCCGACGTCGTTGCGGACTTCGAAACCGAGGGTGTCGCGATAAAACGCCAGGGAGACGTCCGGGTCGTCGTGCGGGAGAAAGCTCGCCTGAATGCTCATGTCCATGGCGGTCATCCTATCCGCGGCTCACCGACAGGCGCTTCTCGATTCCTGACCGGTCGGCACAAGGCGAGACATACGCCGCGAGGTGTTCCCCGGTGAGCGTGGAGCGCGCGGCGACGAGGTCGGCGGGTGTGCCCTCAAAGACAACGCGGCCGCCGTCATGGCCGGCACCGGGCCCGAGGTCGATGATCCAGTCGGCGTGCGCCATGACCGTCATGTGGTGCTCGATGACGATCATCGACTTGCCCGAGTCGACAAGGCGATCGAGCAGGCCGAGCAGCTGCTCGACGTCGGCGAGGTGGAGACCGGTGGTCACCTCATCGAGGACGTAGACGCTGCCCTTCTCCGCCATGTGCGTGGCCAGCTTGAGGCGCTGCCGCTCGCCGCTGGACAGCGTCGTGAGCGGCTGCCCGAGGACGAGGTAACCGAGCCCGACGTCAGCGAGCCGCTCGAGAATTGCATGCGCGGCCGGTGTGCGCGCATCACCTGCACCGAAGAACTCCCAGGCCTCGATCACCGGCATCGCGAGCACCTCGCTGATGTCGCGGCCACCGAGGTGATATTCGAGCACCGATGCCTGGTACCGCTTCCCCTCGCACTCCTCGCAGGTGGTGGTGACGCCGGCCATCATCGCGAGGTCGGTGTAGATGACACCGGCGCCATTGCACGTGGGGCACCCGCCATCGGAGTTGGCGCTGAACAGCGCCGGTTTCACGCCGTTGGCTTTCGCGAATGCGCTGCGGATCGGGTCGAGGAGGCCGGTGTACGTCGCCGGATTGCTCCTGCGTGAGCCGCGTATCGCGCCCTGGTCGACCGACACCACGCCCGCGCCGGCCGGCATCGACCCGCGCACAAGCGAGGACTTCCCCGATCCTGCAACGCCGGTGACCACGACGAGCACCCCGAGCGGGATGTCGACGTCGACGTCACGCAGGTTGTGCTCTGATGCGCCCCGGATCTCCAGCGTGCCAGTGGGTTTCCGCAACGTCTTCTTAAGCGTGGCGCGATCGTCCAGATGGCGTCCAGTGATCGTGTCGCTGGCCCGCAGTCCGACGACGCTGCCCTCGAAGCAGACGGTGCCACCGGCCGCACCCGCACCGGGGCCGAGGTCGACCACGTGGTCGGCGATCGCGATCGTCTGCGGCTTGTGCTCCACCACGAGCACCGTGTTGCCCTTGTCCCGCAGCCGCAGCAGCAGGTCGTTCATGCGATCGATGTCGTGGGGGTGCAGACCCGCGGTGGGCTCGTCGAAGACGTAGGTGACATCGGTCAGCGAGGAGCCGAGGTGGCGGATCATCTTGACGCGCTGCGCCTCGCCGCCCGAGAGCGTGCCCGACGGCCGTTCGAGCGAGAGGTAGCCCAGTCCGATCTCGACGAACGAATCGAGGCTCTGCCGCAACGAGTACAGCAGTGGCTCGACGGACGGTTCGTCCAGAGCGCTCAACCACGCCGCGAGGTCGCTGATCTGCATCGCGCAGGCGTCGGCGATGTTGATCCCCCTGATCTTCGACGACCGGGCGCCCTCGCTCAGCCGGGTGCCGCCGCAGTCCGGGCAGATGCTGAATGTCACCGCTCGCTCGACAAAGGCGCGGACGTGCGGCTGCAGCGAGTCGATGTCCTTGGACAGCATCGACTTCTGGATTCTCGGGATCAGCCCTTCAAACGTCAGGTTGATGCCGTTGACCTTGATCCGTGTCGGCTCCTTGTACAGCAGGTCGTCGAGCTCTTTCTTCGTGAATTTGCCGATGGGCTTGTCCGGGTCGTGAAAGCCCGAGCCACTGAAGATGCGGCCGTACCAACCGTCGACGCTGTAGCCGGGGATCAGAAGCGCGCCCTGGCTGAGTGACTTGCTGTCGTCGTACAGCTGCGTCAGGTCGAAGTCGGTGACCGACCCGCGGCCTTCGCAACGGGGGCACATGCCGCCGCTGCGGGCGTACGTCTTTTTCTCCGTCTTGCGTGCACCGCGTTCTACTGTCACCGCACCGGTCGCTCGCACCGATGGCGTGTTGAATGAGAACGCGAGGGGCGAGCCGATATGCGGCTTCCCGAGCCGGCTGAAGAGAATGCGGAGCATGGCGTTGGCATCGGTTGCGGTGCCAACCGTGGACCGCGGATCGGTACCCATCCGCTGCTGGTCCACGATGATGGCGGTGGTCAGCCCTTCGAGGACGTCGACGTCGGGACGAGCCAGTGTCGGCATGAACCCCTGCACGAACGCGCTGTACGTCTCGTTGATCAGCCGCTGGGACTCAGCGGCGATCGTGTCGAACACCAGCGAGGTCTTGCCCGAACCCGAGACGCCGGTGAACACGGTGAGCCGGCGCTTGGGGATCTCGACATTGACGTCCTTGAGGTTGTTCTCGCGTGCGCCGTGCACGCGAATGAATTCGTGGGCGGGTGCACTCGCGAGCGCACCCGCCTGGGTCTTGGTCCTTGTGGCCATGCTCACAGCGCCGCCGTTCGATCCCGGGCACTCCGCCCGACCGACCGATTCGTCAGCTCAGCTCGGATCCTGGATCAGACCGAGGACGTTGCCGTCTGGATCGGTAAAGCTCGCCACCAGGCGACCGGCAGCAACGTCGTGTGGGGCTTCCTTCAATGTGGCACCGGCGGCGATCACCTCGGCCAGCTTGGCCTCGATGTCCGCGACGTGCCAGTAGGCCACCGGCGATGCCATGTCGCTGTTTGGCACCAGCCCGATCTGCTGGCCCTCGGCCTCGTAGCCGACGTAGTACGGGGCGTCGGCCATCGGCTCGAGGCCGAGCAGCGCGGTGTACACCGGCTTGGCCTTCGCCACGTCGGTGACCGGGTGCAGCACCGTCTTGATTCCCTGGGTTGTCGAGGTGGTCATGGTCGCTCCTGAGGTCGTGGTGGTGTTCTCCATGGCCGTCATGCTATCTGCGGTTCCGCGACCGGCGCTTCTCGATTCCTGACCGGTCTGGTCACCTGTTTTGCGACGCATGGAGGCATCCCCGCCGTGGCCAGCGACGCGTGGCGCCGGTAGGCGCTGGGCGAGACACCAACGAGTTCTGTGAAGCGAGTGCTGAAGGTGCCCAGCGACGAGCAGCCCACTGCGAAGCAGGCTTCGGTGACACTCACATCACCGCGGCGGAGCAGCGCCATGGCGCGCTCGATGCGCCGGGTCATCAGGTACCCATACGGCGGCTCACCGTAGGCGATCCGGAACTCTCGGCTGAGATGTCCGGCCGACATGTTCGCGCCGCGGGCGAGCGCCTCGACATCGAGCGGCAGCGCGTAATCCCGGTCGATCCGGTCCCGGACCCGGCGTAAGCGCGCAAGGTCACGCAGGTGCTGGGCCGCCGCCGGCGTTGTGGTCACCTGAAGATCGTGCCACGCGGGACCACCGATGCTGATCTCAGCCGGCGTCCCGACCCGCCATGGGCGGCCGTCGGGTACATCGCTGGTAGGCTCGACCCAGAGGTGGCTTGATGACTGAACGAGCGAATCCGCCGACCGCGCGCGAGCAAGCAGCTTTCGACGCTGCAACCACGGGCAAGCCCAAGGATTTCATCCGAGTCTGCAGCGAGCTCGGTAGGGCGCCGAGCGAGATGCTCGACGCCTTTCAGGCCGCACCCTGGCGCTGGCTCTTCTACTTCCCGCCGGGTGACCCCGTGAGCGACGAAGCACGGCACCGTCCCTTCCAGCCGGCGGTTCAGGAGCGGCTCGACCTCCTGCGCGAGTACATCGAGGCGCCCTGGTGGCGTCGCATGTTCACCAGCCCCGACGCGTTCGATCCCGCCACGCGGCGGGCGTACGCGAGGACTCATCAGCCGGACCGCTGATCGGAGGCCCGCTGCGGGCCACTCCACGGCAGACTCTTCCCGCAGTGGACATCCTCGACGTCGTCATCGTCGTCTTCGTCATCACCTTCGCAGTCTCGGGCGTTCGCCGAGGATTGAGCGGAGTGGCCCTGGCGCTCGCCGGGTTGGTGGCAGGCCTGTTCGTCGGCGCGATCGTGACCCCACCCCTCGCCAGAGCCATCACCCAGGACCGAACGGCGCAGGGGCTCTTCGCGATCGGCATCTTCGTCGGCGTGACGCTCCTCATCGAGGGCGTGGGCGCTGCCATCGGCTTCCAGATCCGGAGGCGGACCCAGCGCACCGCGGTGCTGGGGAAGGTCGACGCTGCGGTGGGGGCAGCCCTCGGTCTCGTCGCGGCGCTGGTCACCTCCTGGTACCTCGGCCTGATGTTCTCCCAGAGCCCGTGGATCCCCCTCGACAACCAGATCAGCAATTCGGCCATCGAGCGCTCCCTTGACGGGTTCATGCCGCGCCCTCCCGGCTTCCTCGCCACGATCGGCAACCTCTTCCTGCCCGGCGATTTCCCCAACCCCTTCTCGACCATCCTGGACATCCCTCAGGCGCCGGTCACCATCCCACCACTCGTCAACACCGCCGGCATCCGCCAGGCGACCAGCGTCACCTCCAAGGTCATCGCCTCGGGGTGTGACGGCGGTGCCGAGGCTGGGTCGACGTGGCCGCTCGCGGCGGGCTATTTCGTGACCAATGCCCACGTGGTCGCGGGCTCGAGGAGCGTTGAGATCGACACGCCGAACGGTGTCCGGCACGCCGCGCGGGTGGTGCTGTTCGATCCCAACACCGACCTCGCTGTCCTGTACTCGCCGGGGCTGTCGCTGCGCCCGCTGGCGATCGTCGACAAGACGCCCATCCGCGGCACCAGTGGCGCGGTCATCGGCTATCCCGGCGGTGGCGCCGAGCAGGTCGTGTCAGCGGCGGTGAGCTCGACTGAATCCGCGACCGGCTACAACATCTACGGCGACACCCTGGTCACCCGCGAGCTCGAGGTGCTTGCGGCAAGGGTCATCCCCGGCAACTCGGGCGGCCCGATCGTGAACAACGCCGGCCAGATCAGCGGTGTCGTCTTCGCGGCGAGCACCACCCAATCTGACGTGGGATACGCGCTCACCATGCCGCAGGTGTATCCCGACCTCCAGGCCGGCGAGCACCGGACCGCGGCCGTGAGCACGCAGGCGTGCGCCTCTTGACCGCTCGTCAGGAGTGGACGATGACCGTGGTCCCGATGGGGCTCCACCCGTAGAGCCAGGCCATCGTGGGCATGGGGATGTGCACGCACCCGTGGCTCGCATCCACGCCGTTCTGGCTCCCCGGGCCGTACACCGACGTCGGCTCCCACGGCGCATCGTGGATGAAGAAGCCTCCGCGCAGGAACTCCATCGCGTAGTTGGCTTTTTCCGGCGTGTAGTAGTAGGGGGACGACTTCGGCCACTGCGAGATCAGGGTGATCGGCGAGTACTTTGCATAGATGTGGAACGTCCCGGTGGGTGTCCGGAGGCCCGGGCGGCCGGTGGTCACCAGCGTTGAGCCTGCGATGCAACCATCGTCGAAGAAGACCGCCGACTGCGTCGTCACGTCGATGTCGATCACCTTTCCGTTGGGAACCGCATGGCCGCAGCCGACTGCCGTCAGCGCCGCATTCACCGAGCCCTCGAGCGACGTGATCTGGGACGTGACCGATTCGAGACGAGCCGACGTGCCGGCATCGTGAAACGTCGCTGCGAGCGAGTCGTACTGGGTGGCGAAGGCGCTCGCGTTGGCGGCCTTGTGTGTGGTGGCCAGCGTCACCCGCGAGTCGAGCGCGCGCAACTGGGTCGCCACCCGCCCATCGAGGCTGATCAACGCGGCCAGCGGTCCAAGATCGGCCTCGAGCGACTTGATGGCCGTGATCGTGGTTGTCGCATCGGTGCCACTCGCGGTCAGCGCGGCGATCAATGACGGCGCCGATCCGGTCTCGAGGTTATCGCCACGTGCGACTGAAACGGTGTGATTCGCTGCCGCCACGAGCGCGGCGACGCTGCCGTAGCTCCCCGTCGCCGCGGTGACCTCGACAGTGACCACGTCGAGCTGTGCGGACTTGCGCGCAACCTCGACTGCGCCCGTCCACGCCGTGGCCAGCGCCTCGATGGTGGCAGGTGTGGTCGCTGCGGCAAGCTCGGTCTTCCATCTGGCTGCAGCGCTCGACTCAACCGCCGGGACATACGTGCCGTACTGCAGCTCCATCTCGCTCCACGCGGTCATCGCTGTCTCGGCACGGGCACGCGCCACCGCGACCGCCGATGTCCACGCCTTGTCGGTGTCGCCGTGCATGGTCGACAGGAACGCGCTGCCATCATCGAGCCACCACAGCGGGGACCACGTCGACGCCTGCATGTACTTCGAGGAGTCGAGGGTCTTGTGCAGCGGCGCGATGCTCGTTTCCGGGACCCCTTCACTGACGTCCTTCGTCCACGAACGCTCCAGGGTGGCGACGGCGCGGTGGAACGACGACGCGCGTCCCATCGCGCGCGCCGTCGCGGCGCCGCCGGCGCCGATCAGAGCAAAGGAGACAACGGCTGTCGCAATGGGGAGCAGTCGTCGCTTCACTGCGGCAAGGCTACCCGAGAATCAGCTCGAGAGGAACCCGTTCTGGACGAGCCAGGTGTGCGCGACGTTGGCAACCGTCTGGCCCTGGATCTCGACCATGGCGTTGAGCGTGAGCATCACCGGGGTGGTGAGCTTCGCGGCCACCGGCGTCATCCAGGCGCCGATCGACGGGTATTTCTGCAGCACGCTCGACCGCACGAGCAGCCCCGCGTTGTCCGGCGGGAACAGGTTCTTGTCGTCGGTCAGCGTCACCTCGTGGTTCGCCTCGATGGCGGAGTCGGTGGTGAACACTTCGCCGGCGTCGCACTGCCCCTTCGCGATCGATTTCTCGGCGGTCGTGCCGATCTGCGTGTAATGGAAGCTCGCGGCAGACGGCCATCCGTATGTGCTGACGAGTCCGGGCAGACCGTCGGGGCGGGTGAGGAACTCGGACATTACACAGACCTTGAGACTCGGGTGCGCTGTCAGGTACGTACCGAATGCCGCGAGCGATGTGCCGTACGTCCCTGTCTTACTCGACAAAATGCCGATGCCGTTGGTGTCGTCGAATTGCGTCGGTGCGACCCAGCAGATCTGATGAGCCTCGTCGAGCTGCTTCACCTTGGCGAAGGCCCCGGGAAGGTCAGTCGGGAACTGTCCTGCGCTCAATGCGAGGTAACCCGGGTCGGTCAACTCCGTACCTGTGTACTGCCAGTACATATCGATCGTGCCGCTGGACAGCGCCTTTCCAATGGTCGGATCGGCTGCGCTGAACGTATTGGTGACCTTGAAACCGTGCGCCCCCAACACATCCACGGTCATTTGCGCCATCAACTGCTCCTCGGCGAAGTCCTTGCTACCGATGGAAAGTTGCGCGCCGTTGCCGCTGGTCTGGGTCCCTGTCGGGCATGTCTGCGTGGTGCCCCCACTGTTGGTGGCACTGCCGCCGCCGGAGTTTCCTCCTCCGCACGCAGCAAGGGTCCCGGGTATCGCGATCGCGATCACCGCGAGTAGCTTGCGCCTCATTGATGTGTTCCTCCACATGCCTTTGACGGGTTGACTAACTGTTGACTTGTTTTGGGACTGTGACGCGCTCAATCATTGAGAGCCCCCAGTCTGCGAGCAAAGCGAGCGATGCCACCATCACGGCTCCGACAAATACCATCCGGTCACTGTTGTTGATGCCTGCGGCGATGACATCTCCGAGGCCGCCACCTCCGATGAAGTTCCCGAGTGTAGCGGTTCCGATGATTAATACGAGGGATGTCCTCAGCCCCGCGAACACGAGCGGTGAGGCAAGCGGCAACTGCACTCGCTTCAAAGCCTGCCAACGCGTCATACCCATGCCGCGCGCCGCATCAACGGCCGAGGGATCGACGCCCTGAATCCCTGCGACCGTATTGCGCAGCACGGGCAGGAGCCCGTAGATGACCAGCGCGATGACCGTCGGGGTGGCCCCGAGACCGAGGATCGCGAAGAGCAGGACCAGCAGGCCGATTCCTGGCACAGCTTGTCCGAGGTTCGCGAGCACGAACACCGGAATTCGCACGGCGTTGCCCGCCTGAGCGATGAGCACGCCCACCGGCACGCCGATCGCAGCGACCAGCGCAAATGAGATCCCCGAGATGTAGACGTGCTGGACCGTCTCGCTCATCAGGTTCGGCGCGTTGAGAATCTCTGAGTCGAACGTCCTGCCGACGAGCGTCTGGTAGACGCCGATCGACACGAGAATCCCGATCGCCACCCAGATCGGCACCGCGAACGGACGCAGATGGCGCATCCATCTCGGCGGGCGCGGCACCTAGCGGGACCTCATCGATGCGGCGCGGATCACGTCGGCGTCGACGATGCCCACGGTCTCACCGCCGTTGATCACTCGAGCACGCCCGTCGGGCGACCGGAGCACGGCATCGAGCGCATCGCGCAGGGTGCCGTCGAGATCCACCGAGGTTTCGGGCGCGGCGCCATTGTGAGCTGTCAATTCCACCTCGGCGATCGGGATGAGCGCGAGACGCCGCACCAGCGGCCCCTCGCCGAGGAACCCGGTGACGAACGCGGACTGCGGATGCGCCAGCAGCTCTTCCGGCGTCGTGAACTGCTCGAGCACGCCGCCCCTCGACAGGAGTGCGACCCGGTCGCCGAGCTTGACCGCCTCGTCGATGTCGTGGGTCACGAAGACGATCGTCTTGCGGACGACGCTCTGAAGGCGCAGCAGCTCGTTCTGCAGGCGCTCGCGGGCGATGGGATCGATCGCGCCGAAGGGCTCGTCCATGAGCAGGATGTTCGGATCGGCCCCCAGCGCGCGCGCCACCCCGACGCGCTGGCGCTCGCCGCCGCTGAGCTCAGCGGGCAGCCGCTTCGCGTAATCAGACGCCGGCAGCGCGATCAGATCGAGCAGCTCTTCCACGCGCGCCTGGGTTCGCTGCTTCGTCCATCCGAGGAGGCGGGGCACCGTCGCGATGTTGTCCGCGACCGTCTGGTGCGGAAAGAGGCCGACCTGCTGGATCACGTACCCGATCGATCGCCGAAGATCGTTGACGTCGTAGGTTCGAGTGTCGCGGTCGTCGATGCTGATCGTGCCCTCTGTGGGCTCGATGAGGCGGTTGATCATTTTCAGCGACGTCGTCTTCCCGCAGCCCGAGGGGCCGACAAGGATCACCGTCTCCCCGGACTTGATCTCGAGCGAAAGATGGTCGACCGCGACCGAGGTGCCGTAGCGCTTGACGACCCGATCGAACCTGATCACGTCGCCGCCACCGAGACGCGGCCGCGGGAGAGGGCGCGCTGGATGCCCGCCAGGATGAGGTCGGCAAGAATCCCGATCGCGGCGACGGGGATGATCCCGGCGAGCACCGCGTCGATGGTGCCGGTGCTGCGATTGATCGCCGAGAGAATCGTCTGGCCCAGATCGTTGACGCCGACCGCGGCGCCAACCGTCGCGATCGCGACAATCATCACGGTCGCTTGGCGGATGCCCCCGAGGATGATGGGTACCGCCAGCGGCAGTTCAACCTTGAGCAGCACCTGCCGGGGATTCATCCCCATGCCCCGCGCCGATTCCACAACGGCGGGATCGACCGTCTTGATCCCGGCGCGGGTGTTCCGGGTCACGGGGAGCAGTCCGTAGAGGATCAACCCGATGATGACCGGCGGGTTCGCCACGCCGAACCAGATCGAGAGCAGCCCGAAGAGCGCAAAGCTCGGGACCGTGAGGATGGTGCTGGTGATCGCCATGATCACCGTGGACAGCGGCTCAGACCGCGCGGCAGCGATGCCGAGGGCGAGACCGATCACACTCGTGATCGCGACGCATTCGGCCACGATCTCGAGGTGCGTGACGATCTGGGGCCCGATCAGATCCCAGTTGTCGGAGATGTACTGAAAGACGCTCACTTTTGTGAGGCGTCAGTATGCGTAACCTCCGGGAGTGCTGCTCGGGCTCGGGGTCGGCCCGGTGGTGCTCGCCGCCCCGGTCGAGGTGGCTGTCGTTGCGGGTGTGATCGCGAACCATTTGCCCTCAACACCCTGACCGTTGGTCTGGCCTGAGGCGGTGTCGCTCGAGAAGGTGTGCAACGGCCAGCCGTTATACGTCACCTCGGTGGCGGCGGCTCCGTTCACCATGATCGAGACCGTGCCGAAAGTCCCGGTGAGAGCGCTCGGCGCGGTGGTAGCCCCGGTGGTCACCAGTGGCGGCCACGCGGTGAGGCAACCCGCAGTGCAGGCACCGATCGTCGAGTTCTGCTCGGGCAGGAAGTAGTAAAGCGTGAGTCCGTGCGAATCGGTCAGGACGGTGCCGATTGAGGTGGACCCGGTCGAGATGGCCGTGCCGGACGATCCGGCCGCCCCGCTCGTGGCCGGCGGCCCCGAGTTGGTGGTCGCGGCAGCGCCACACGCGGCGAGCGCCGTCGCGCCGGCCAGGGACAAAACGATGCGTCGCATGATGAGAACCTCCGCTGTGATCGATGTAAGGCATACGGCCTCGCGTTACGTACCTCGGCCTCCGCGCTATTCTCAGAGCATGTGCCGAAGCATCAAGACGCTCCGAGGTGCCGAGCCCGCTGCGGACGACGACGACGCCCGCGCAGCCGCGCTGCAGTTCGTGCGCAAGATCAGCGGCTACCGGGCTCCATCGCGGGCCAACCAGCCGGCCTTTGACGCGGCCGTGCAGGAGGTGGCCGCAGCCACCACGCGCCTGCTCGAGGGACTGCAACAGCCTGTGTGAATCGTCGGGCCTCCAACAGCGGATAATTCGCTGATGCGATCAGGCCGGATGGACTCCTACTCGATCGCGCCCATGGTGATGCTGCCGTTCACGGTGCCGCCATCGTCCACCCGGAGCCTGGCCGCGCGCACGTCGCCGAGCACCACTCCGCTGCCGGCGACCATCAGGCGTCCGCGAGCGGTCACATTCCCGGTCACGTTGCCCCGCACGGTCACGTTGCGCCCGTCAACCCGAGCCCGTACGGTCGCCGAACCCTCGACGTCGACATCACCCGATGCCGTGATCTCCCCCTCGGCAGTCCCCTCGATGTGGAGATCGCCTTCAATGGTGAGCGACCCGTTGAGCACATCACGCGGTCCGAGCGTGACTCCCTTGGCGCCCGATGCGCCGTTGCGGTGACCTCCGCGTGGAATGGATGCGGCTGCCTCTTCGACTTCGGCGATGTTCTCCATGAATGTCTCCTCTCCTTCTCGTGCGTTGCTCGGCGCATATCGTACTGATACGGCCGATCCTTCGCGGGCCGACGGCGCGCGCAACTCGGTCACGCTCGCCGGCTTCCCCGACACCATCCGGCAGCTCCAGCTGGACTTCTATCACGACGCCGCACATCGGTACGATGAATGGGCGGGCGGCGCAAACGTTCGTGCTGCCGAACGTCTCGCGACGTTTGTCGATGTGCAGCCGCACGAGCGAGTGATCGATATCGGCTGCGGCACCGGATTGGTGGTCAAGTCGATGGGCCTCGGCGACTCGACGCTCGAGCACATGGCGATCGACCTCTCCCCCGACATGATCGCATCCGCACGCCGGCATCCGGACTGCGGACCTGGCATTCAGTACTCCGTCATGGATGCGCGCCACCTCATTTTTAACGACGGGATGTTCGATGTTGCAATGCTCGGTCAATCGCTTGCGTATTTCGAGGATCCGTGGCAGGTGTTTGCGGAAATTCGCCGCGTGCTCCGACCAAACGGCAGGATTGCCGTCTCGTGCCGGTGCCGCAGCCTGTCAACGCCTGCGCAGGAAGTCTTTTTCGAGCGGCTCGAGCGTCTGGCCATCCGTCGCGCACGGACCCCGGCGCATCACGCGCTGTTTGGCGAACCATGGGTGCTCACCAACATGCTCGAGATGGCGGGGTTCACCGACATCCGTGTCACGCAATTACTGCTCGGTGTGCGCGCCAACGACGTGCACGAATGGACCGAGATGATGGAGTGGTCAGGACCATGGCCACACGCGATGATCGGGCTGTTGAGCCCTGGCGCTCGCAGCACCTTCGAAGAGGAGCTCGACCGCACCATGCACCGCCTGGGCGAAGGTGATTACGCGTTTCACGGCGCGTTCACCCTCGCCACAGGACGGCTTTGCGACCAGTCCCCCGGCTCAGCCCTCTTCTGAGTCCAAGCCTGAAGAGACGCCGGACGTCTCCGCGGCACGCTCGTCGCTGTACGCATCGGA
>Ga0182024_10018579_pt1 | contig 12929 bp, 15 predicted proteins | sample P32metaG_FD_120480 | JGI IMG/M metagenome (GOLD analysis project Ga0182024, IMG submission 120480) | Permafrost microbial communities from Stordalen Mire, Sweden - P3-2 metaG (Illumina Assembly) | ecosystem: Environmental > Terrestrial > Soil > Wetlands > Permafrost | place: Sweden: Stordalen...
CGCCAGATCAACCGTGAGCTCATGGCTCGTGTCAATCGCTGATCTCGCCTGTGGCGCACAGCTGTGCGGCAGACGAACACGCATGTCAGGGTGCAGAAAACACACCCGGGACTCCAGAAAAGGGCACTCCAGCACGAAATCGACCGAGATCTACCTCCACGCCGACCTCGCCTTGAAGGAGCAAGCCCTCGCCCGCACCGCCCCGACGTCCGCCGCGCGACGCCGCTACCGGCCGCCGGACAAGCTGCTCGGCTTCCTGGAGAGCCTGTAACTATGCCGGGTCCCGAGACCATTGAGTCCGGCAGAACAAGGGCTATCGGCGATGGGTCGGCATAGCCATCCACCCGGAATAGTGCAGCCGCCCCGATCACCGACAGGGTGGCCCTCTTCAGCGCGCTCAGAAGGTCATCCAAGAAACCCCTTGACACAAAGAGGATTCGATCGAGGGCGGGGAACAGTCGCGACCACAGAGGTACCAAGAGAGTCGCTTCGCGAAGAACAGAACATTCGGCGAAGGGGCGCCCGGTTGTCACAAAGGATTTGTCCACCAGAGACGAGCGACCTCGACGAGCCTGCCGACCCTGCCCCCGCAGGTGTGAGCCTCGTCACGGGCCGCGGCGTGTTACTCAAAGCAGTCCGGCGAGCAAGGACGGCGGCGGTGAGCCGTGGGCGAGGACGTCGTCGAAGTTCGACCCCGGTCCCCTGCCTGACAGCACCGGGGCGAGCTCTGTGTAGCCGACGAAGTATGTCGACAGCTGAGCCGACCCGAGGCAGGCGCGCCGCCATTTGCCGGCGGCCTCTCCCTCCTCCTGGTATCCGCGACGCATCATGAGCTCGAGGGCGGCCTCCTCGGTCAGCCCTCCGGCATGCACCTCGGCGTCGAGGATGGCGTTGATCGTCATGCGGAGCTGCATCTTCAGCTGCTGGAGGCGCACCGGAGGGCCACCGTGGCCGGCCTCCACCATGAGGCGCTCGGCGTGGACAGCCCAACCTTCGACGAAGGGTCCGGACCGGAAGGCCTGGCGAACGGGTGTGGTGCCGCGGAAGCCTCTGTTGTGGGCGAGCTGGAGGGCGTGCCCTGGGAAGCCTTCATGCACCATCAGGTTCACGAGGGCGGCCGAGTTGTACTCCCGGTAGAAGGACTCGATCCGTTCGGCCGACCAGTCCGCGGGGGTGGGCGCAACGGCGAGGAAGGTGTCACCACCTTGCTCGAATGGCCCCGGCGAGTCGCAGTAGGCGACGGCGACGCCCCGCCGGAACTCCGGCATGACTTCCACTTTGCAAGGATCCGACGGGAGCTTGGCGATGCCGAGGTCCCTTACAGCATCGGCAAGCGCGGCCAACTGGTCGGTGGCCTCGGCGACGATGGTGGCGTCGTTCGGGCGCCTTTCGGCCAGGCATCGAGCGCCCTGCGGATCGTCGCCTCCCTGTCGTCTCGGGTCCCGGCACCGACCTGGGCACAGGCGGCTTCGAACAGATGGTCCTCAAGTTCGGCGAGGTGCGCATGCGCACGGGCCAGCACCGCTTCCGCGCTGAGCTCGGAATGGAGTGCGAGCCGGAGCTTGCGCCCGAAGCGGTCGGCGCCGATGCGGAACTCACCGTCGGCACCCTCCTCGAGGATCCCACCCAGCCATCTACCGTGCGCCTCGATCGCCTCAATGGCGGCTGCGCGGGCTGGCCCCACGACGCGGTCGAGCCTGGGTTCTTCGGCTTGCAAGCGAGCAACCTCGTCCCTCACGAGGAGCAGGGCGCCCTGGTTCTGGCCGATGGCCGTCTCGAGGTGCACACGGGGTGGCCGACGGAGCTGTCGCCGGCAGATCTCGAAGATCTCCGGCACCACCCGCAGGCGGGCCGCCACCGCTTCGAGGCGATCAGCCGCCGGCAGGATCGGCCTCGCCAGGAGCGGGTAGAGGGCGTTGCCGGGGACGTAGTTCAGCGGGTTCCACTCCAGCTCGCGAAGCTCCTCGATAGCAAAGACACGCGACTCGAGGGCGTTTGCGAGGATGGCGGCGTCCACACGGTCATCGCCGTGCAGATCCGCGGCCCGGATGTCCGCCAGTTCGGCGAGGAGCGAGCGGTACGAGGAAGCCTGGGCGGCGAGCCCATCGACGGTGCGGTCGTTCATGCGATGGTCGTGCTCATGCCTCCCGAGGGAGGTCGCAAGCTCCGGCTCGAAGGCGAGGACGGCGTCCACGGCCTGCGCGGCGAGTAGGCGGAAAGATCTGTCGGCGTCGGTCATAAGGCCAGCTTATGAACCGCTCGTCGCCCGCTTCGGACCGTGCTTGCGCCTCCCCGGCGGGCTCACCGAACCGTGGCGACGCGAACGTGATGGCAGCAGACCACGAGATGCACCGCCCACCATCAGCGGTCGCCGTCAGGGCGACTTCCAGCCGGCGTTAGGAGACGGGGAACGATCCGCCGAAGCCGATCTCGTTCCCGTCTGGGTCCCAGTAGAGGACATTGTGGACGCCGTTCTCGTAGGTCTCTCGCCTTGACGGCTCAATGCCGCGCTCCGCGATCCCCGTTACCCGCTCGTCGAGGTTGTCGACGAAGATCGTCACGACCGAGTGGCCGCCGCCCTCGGGCTGCACCTTGATGTAAATCGAACGATTCTCCGCGAGCTCCCACACCGCCTCGGCGTTGTTCGGGAAGAAGCTCGCTTCGCTACCGAGCAGCCGCCGTACCACTGCTTGGCGGCCTCGTAGTCGCTGACGTATATCCCGGCGAAGAGGGCGAGCAGCACGGCAGTCGACCCTAGCCAGCACCCCAGCGACGGCGCCGAAGTGCGCTCAGTCCGGCGGGCGCGGGTCGCCTAGTCCAGTGCGGCCTTCGCAACGTGGAACTGCACCCGGTAGAGGAACGTGTCGTTTTGGACCGGGCCAGCGTGCGCAGCGCGACGACGAAGTGCCTCAAGGTCGGGCTCTCCCGTCCGAGCGAGATCCTCGTCGGTGATCGACGAGAACGGCAACAGCTCGATCTCGTCGACCTCGATCATCACGGACCCGCTCCGGTAGAGGCCGCCGACCTTGACCTTTGGCCGCGACCAGAGCCGGTAGGAGACGGTGATGGTTCCGTCGGCTACTCGATCGCGAAGGTCGGCGCTGAACTGCACGCCCGCAATTGTTGCCGGACGCAGACGCTGAGCCGGCGGCCGGGGGACGCTGCAGGAGCGCTCTGCATCGCGCGGTTCTGGGACGCGTTCGCCAGGCGCGGCGGTGCAGTTCGCCGTCGCAGAGGGGTGCAGGAGTCGCAACCGCCAAGGAGGTGCTCGCCGTGGACGCTCAGCCTCGACCAGGACAGGAGGGTCAAGAGCCAGGGCTGATCGACGTGCTGGCGCCCGGCGGCACGATTGGGTCGTCGCGACACGGATGCATCGTGATCAAGGGTGGCCCCGGGCTGGTCATCCCCATCGAGCCAAGCGCTGTTCTGCTGGAGGCCGATCGGCCCGGATCTCTCGCCGGCTACGACCACGTCACGGTGCACAGCGACCTCATGGTGAATGTCACCCGCAACAAGAGGGTCGGCCGACTCGAACTGCTCAGTAGTCGAAGAGCACGAGAGAAGCTTCACACGCGCGACCGTGTCCGTCTCCTGGGCGCCGGGGTGGGAGTCGTGCGTCCGGGTGGCGGCCTCGAGCCGGGTCGGCACCAGACCACCTACTCGGGAGGTTCGTTCATCTGGTCCATACTCCGGGAGACCAGGATCAGGTTGTGTCGCCCGGCCTCGCTCAAGTCCTCGTCGACATCTGGGCCGTCACGTACTCCGAGGCGCGGGTCCCGGCTCCACGGACCACGGCGCGGCCTGCGCCAGGACGCGATGGGTCCAACACGTTCCGGCGGACTGGGCTTTCCGCTGGTGCCCAGCGCCGGCGTGCGCCTTCGTTGTCAGAACCTGGTGGGTCGAGGTCCCTGAGGTCGGTGACAAGGCCTTCACCGCCAACGCCGGCATCGGGCGACGCACCACGTAAGTGCTGACCATGCGCTAACCGAGCGGGCGGCACCGAACGACCATCGGCGGCGGCACCGGTAGCGGGGCGAGCGGTCCCGTAGCCGGCGATCTGGGTCAGTCCCCGCTGACCTCGGTCGGCCTGGTAGGGGCGGTGCCGTCAATTGCTGAGTCGTGCCGCGGATGGCGAGGACCATCCCCGTTGATCAGTTGGGCAAGTTCGTCGGGTCGGTAGCCGACGCGTCGGGCCCGCGGTGCATCCCCCACCTGCGGGGGGCGGGCCGGCCGCTGGTCGCCCAGGCCGACAGCCGCCGCATCCGCTCTTTCTCCGCCTCGGTCATGTTCCGATCGACCAGCCGGTGCTCCGGCGCTGCCGGGATGACGGCACGCGCTATGTTTGGATCCAGGTCTCCCAGGAAGTTGCGGAGGAAGATCCTTCGCGCACCCAGGTGTCGGCCACATCGTACGCCGGGTCCCCGCGGGCGGCATCTGGCCCAGTCATGATCAGGGCCGCTCTTTGGTCATGAGCTCGTTCAGCGGGTGCAGATCCCGACGCGCCGCTCGCTCACCTCCTGATCCTTTGCTTCGCCCGCGCCTGAATCAACTACCGATGAGGTCGTCGACGTACACACGTACCGGCGCCAGAAACTCAAAGCCAGCGCGCTCGACGATCGGTCGCGACATCCGACCTGCCTGAACGGTCAGACAGGACGTGCCGTTCGCGACCGCCAGATCCCAACGCGCCTGAATGAGGGCTCGATACACACCGCGGCCGCGCGCTTCGGGCAGAACTGAGCCGCCGAAGAGGTTGAGGCCTGCGTCTCCTACCACGGCGATCGCCGTCCCGACGACGCGGCCGTCGAACCGCGCGTTGAAGTGGCGGAGTGGATTGCCCGCCGTGGTGTACTGCTCGAAGCGACGCGCAAGCTCCACCTCCACGTCGCGACCGTCGCCCTCGTTAATCCCGAACACCTCCGCTTGAACCCACTCAGCGGCAGCGAAGTCCTCGAATGTCTCAACCAGCTGGACGCTGACGTCCGCCGCGACGTCGCCGCGTGGTGCGCGAACGAGCGCCATCGCATTCTCGGTGGCCTCGAAGCCGGGCGTCTCTTCGTTGACCAGCCCGCACCGTTCCAAGTGCTCGCCGAGCCAATCGTGCTCGGGAGCGAGCCACCAGATGAGCACCGAACCCTGATGTTCGCGCACGACCGCCCTGGCTTCCGCGACGGCGGACTCGACGTCGGTCGGCCGAATCTCCCCTGGTTCAATCACCCGTGCGATCGGAAGCGGATGCAGACACGCCATTACGTACTTGCCCTCGACGCGCCTCCATCCGGTGGGCGCCGGCAGGTCCCGGAACGGGTGCAGGGCCTGCTCGCGCACCTGTTCTGCAATCTCCATGTCTCAAGCCTATGTCCGCGCCCACAAATCCGTGCGGCGTTCGTCCCCCATCGCTGTTCCCGGTGAACGTCAAACAAGAGGCGGTCAGGCATGCCATGTCGAGACTCGCGAGCGCGCGTTCTGGCACGCGCGGGTTCGGTGCGTTCGATCAGGGAGTCGCGAACCGGGAATCAGCCGAGTTGATCCGGCGACACCGGCTCGGCTCCATTGAAGAGACTGAATAGCCAACGGCCGTCAGCGGCCCGCTCAAGCACCCCGCTCAGTCGGTAAGGCGCAGATTGCTCGCTCCCGTCGTCGCCGCGCACCACGACAGTCGCCGGCGCGACGAACCAGACGACACTGCCCGACTTGCGGACCGTAGGCTCCTCCCAAGCCCAGCCGTAGGTCTGTGGGCGCTCAAACAGACGCCCGAAGAAGGCCTCCAGCTCCGGGACCCCGTGCGCCGTCTCCTCGGCCTCAGACCCGAACAGAACTGGATCGTCACTGAACACCTGCAAGGCGCCGTCGAGGTCGCGCTCACGCAGCCGCGTGACGAACTGGCCCAGCAGATCGTTGACGATGCCCCGGTCCTCACCTTCCATGCTGAACCCTCCCAGAGTCCCGAGCCTGCGCGGGCAGAGTCACCGTAGTAACACCAGGCCTGCTCGGCTCTGCGGCGAGCGCCACCGGGTTAAGCCGTCGGGTATTGCTCAGGGCCGGCGGTCGGGGGCAGCGGCGTCATCCCTTGATCGTAGGGGTTATAGGGCGTCTCCCCTCCTGCGGGATCCAGCGCAATGAAGCGCGATAGCAGGCATTCGACGCTGGCTTCCGACAAAGCTTTTCGCTGTGTCCAGAGTTCAGAGGGCCGACGGCAAGCCCTTGTCTCAAGGCCAACATCGGGTCAGAGCAGTCTCCTGGTGAACAGGTTGTTCCCGTAGACCGCATCCAGTTCCTTCCGCTCCGCGGTGAACCCGACCTTGGCCAGCACACGGCGAGAAGCGGCGTTCCACTCCCAGACCGTGGCCCGCAGATGTTCGTACCCAGACGATCTCGCCCATTCCAGAACCGCCAACGAGGCCTCGGTGGCGTATCCCTGACGCCACACTCGGCGTAGCAGCTCGAAAGCCAATTCCGGTTCCCCGTCCGATCCTCGTCCGCTGTCGATCAGCCCGCAGTAGCCGATGACGTCACGATCGGCCTTCCGCTCGACCGCCAGCAACCCGATCGACGATGGCTGGTTCGTACGGATCCAATCTTCGAGGTCTGCAACCGTGGGGTGTCCATCCGCGTCGATTCGGCGGTGCGGCGGCACTCGTGGATCGCGTTCGGTCCATAGCTCATGCAGGACGACCGCCTCGGTTACCCGCCAAGGTCTGAGCAGCAGGCGACCCGTCTCGAGCACAACCTCGCGGCCCGGAGTCGCTCCACCTGCGATGACAGCAACCTATCACTGGTGTGTCGAGCCGCCGCCAGCGGAGTAGCCAGGCTGCATAACCCTAGGTGCCGTCAATGTGCCGTCGATGGCATGCAACAGTCGCGAACGCGGCGGCCCGATCGGCGGATGCAAGGGCCGCCCGGAACGCCGAGCCGGCGGCTAGACCCAAGCGACGACCGTGCGACGCTGACCGCGCCCACGTCGGCGATCTGCCTGCCCTTTGGCGCGTCCGGCGGCGTGGCCCCGTCTCGGCTGCGAGGCGCCGGATCTCGTCCCGACGCCGATGTGGTCGTGGGTCTGCCCGCGGGTCCGGCCGCTGAGGGTAGCGGGCGCTGCGATCAGTTCGCAGCCCGGGGCGAGCTCGGCATCCTGCAATCGATGGTGGCGATGGTCACGAAGCGTTGCCGATCCATGGCCACGGAACTCTGCCGCGAGCTTCCGCATATAGCTCCGCCGGTAACACCTGGGTCCCTTGACGAGCGCCGTCCCGTAGTCGCGCACCGCCGACATCACCATCGCCCAGGAGACGACGGGCCAGCGTGCGAGCGAGGCGACAGAGCGTGCCCCTTCTCGACCGCAAGCGTGCACTCGCGCCCCGCTCGAGCCAATAGCACGCGGCGATCGGGGAGCTCGCCGCGGCGGGTCGCCAGGAGGGGAACTGGAGTGAGGGCCTCACCCAAGGTGGTGTGCGTCCTCCAAGCATCACCGAGTGGCCACCGGACGCACTGCTGTACTCACGACCCAACTGGTCGCCAATCCAGGACGTTCCGACCGTATCGGCCGGTCCCGTTGGTCACCGACACCTCAGTTCGGCCGGGCGGGGTGTTGGACAGATTCGCACACGGAGTCGCACATTTGAAATGTGCCATGAATGCGCCATGGCACAGGATACCCAGGGGGGTATCCGAAACTTCTAGGCCTCCTACGAGGGGTCGGGAAGGCGGGATTTGAACCCGAGGCCTCAGCGTCCCGAAATCTCCGCGGGCGGACTTTGGCGAATCCCCGCGAACTGTTGTGCCTGCTCAGGATAGGTGTCCGGACGTCGACGGACCGTGGTGAATGGCAGCGAATGTGCCATGGATGTGCCATGACCTGTGGTTGCTACTGGTCTGCACTTTCGTCCGTCGGCGTATCAAGGCGCCAAGCGGATGGATCGTTGAGATACAGACCGCAGGCGCAGTCGAGCACCTCCTCGGCGCTCCCGGCCGCCATGCCGTTTGGGAGGTAGGAGGTCTTCGTAGTCGTCGTGGCTGGCCCGATAGATGGCGAACCCCCAGGTGTGAGCCGATCCAACATCTTGATGCTAAGATGATTCCATGCCAAAGACGCGGACGACACTGACCGTCGAGGACGAAGTGCTGCGAGCGGTGAAGGTCCGCGCAGCTCGAACGGGTAAGGGTGAGAGCGAAATCATCGAAGAGGCACTGAGACGTGACCTTGGCCTCGAGCTGCTCGACCGGATCTGGGCCCACGGCGCGATGAGCGAAGACGAGGCGACGGCCCTCGCTGTCGAAGCCCAGCATCGCACTCGTCGAACAACGCGCTGAATTGCGCGCGGTCCTCGACTCGAACGTCATCATCTCAGCACTGCTTGCGCCGTCGGGCTCACCGGCGATCGTGCTTCGAGCGTGGCTCGACGGAGGCTACGAGCTCATCGCGTCACCGCTGCTGTGTGCCGAGCTCGAGCGGGCGCTTGGCTATTCGAAGATTCGCTCACGGATCAGCGAAGCTGAGTCGAGGCAGTTCATCGAGCTCCTCGGCCATCAGGCCGAGATGGTCGACGACCCGGATACTCCGCCCCCCGTCCAATCATCGGATCCTGGCGACAACTACCTCATCGCTCTCGCAGCGGCCACACGCTCGGTCATCCTGTCCGGCGATCACCATCTTCTCGACCTTGCCGGCCGACTACCGGTCTACTCCCCCGCCGCATTCTTGGAGCTGCTCGCCGGAGAGCACTGAGGTCGATTCGCGCCTGGCGAAAGGTATGCCCTTGACTAGGGAGCGCAGAACGGGATGATCCGTCACAGCGCTGTAGGTCCGTGCCTTTTCGGGTGCGGGTCGATCGCGAGCGGGCCATGCTGGTTGGGTGCCCTATCGCCCGACCATCTACCGGGGCTCTGCTAGCCACTACCAGTGACGGCCGTCCCCCGTACTCGTCGAAGCTCGAAGCTGTCCTGACCGAGGAGGCGGGTCTCGACGGAAGCGGCCGGCTTCTGGATGCCGGCTGCGGGCCCGGCATACTCACCGTCCGTCTCGCTCCTCTGTTCGAGGACGCAGTCGGCCTTGACCCCGATGCCGAGATGCTCGCCGAGGGCCATCGAGCGGCGCAGAAGATGGACCTCACCAATATTCGCTGGGTCCAGGCATTGGCAGAGGACCTGCCCGGGGCAGCGCCAGGACCGTATCGGCTGGTCACCTTCGGGCAATCCCCGGTCCTCACCTGCCATGCTGAACCCTCCCAGAGTCCCGAGCCTGCGCGGGCAGAGTCACCGTAGTAACACCAGGACTGCTTCGCTCGTGGGGCGAGCGCCACCGGGTACCGCTCAGCCGGCGTTCGATGACGCGTCGGTGGCGCCAGCGACTGAGCATTATGGCCGAGTCCCCGACCACGTGGCGTGCGGGCAAGGATCTCACGGCTGTGGCGGGTAAGGACATCTTGCCCCCCGATCCGATGGACGAGGCATTCGGTAGACGGGCAAGGGTGCCGAGCCGGCGTCCCGGGGCGCGCGGATGGTCGGACTGCGCTTGTTTATGGAGTTACCCCTCGCTGGTTCGCGTTTGCATCTCCGCCGACGGTAGAGCCACAGAATCTGGACCCACCGGATCGCCTCACCCGAGATGCTCCTTGTCGGCGACGACGGTCGGACCGAAGAGCCGTCTCCCGAGCTGTCGGGTAGCAACATAGGGAGCGTGGATCCGAGAATCGACGAGGAGCCGATCAGTCGGCTGGACCAGCACGGGGAGATCCCAATCTCCTTCCGCGTCGATCGGGTCCTGGAGCTGTCTACACGGGACTCCGGGCTGGGAGGGATCGTCCTGGCCGAGGCCGAGGTCGGTTCCCCCTGGGTCAAGGACTACGACGCCGAGGAGCCCGAGGGGCCGACCCGCTGGCTCAGGCGCTTCGATACGTCCAACTGGGGGCTGCTGGCCGCCTACGACGGCGTAGACAGGATCGGCGGCGCCGTGATCGCCTTCCGGGCGCCTGGGGTCGACATGCTCGAAGCCCGAGATGACCTGGCGGCCCTATGGGACATTAGGGTCCGCCGCGAGCACCGCTCGGCCGGAGTGGGCTCTGCGCTGTTCGGCGCCACCGAGGACTGGATCCGGGCCAGGGGCGGTCGGATGCTCAAGATCGAGACGCAAAACATCAACGTCGGAGCCTGTCGGTTCTATGCCGGGATGGGTTGCACGCTGGTCGCCGTCGACCAAAGGGCCTACCCGGATCTCCCTGACGAAGCCCAGTTGATCTGGTTCAAGGACCTGCTTTGACTGAACATCCTCTGTACACGGCATGCGCATTCTACGAGCCGTCCTTCATCTCTCAAAAGGCCGGTCCCCCGAGCCGGCGTGCGTGCTACTCCGTTCCCGCTCGGGCGCCGCCCGTTCTGGGAAACCGTTCCGCGCTCGTACGCTTCGAACAGAACGCCAAATTGGTGCGAGGTGCCCCACCCCCACGTCGTTGTGGTACCCGACGAGCCTGCGCCGGTTCAGTTCAGGTGTCCGAGGAGTACGACTCCTGAGCGGACGCGAGGCCGCGCTCAGTTGGCGGAGCGGAGCATGTTGATGAAGGCGTCCGCAGCCGGCAGCGGAGCGGAGGCGATGCGGCGAGCGACGACCAAAGAGCGGTTGGCGAGGGGAGTGGCGCGCACCGGAGTGAGCCCCGCGGACTGAACCGTGGGCAACACCGTCCAACCCAGCCCGAGCAGCACCATCTCGCGGAGCACCTCGGGTTGGTGTGACTCGGCCACTACGTCGAACGACGCGCCGACCGACCGGAGTGCCGCCGCGATGACCGAGCGCGTGTGCGATCCCAGCGGGAAAGTCACCCACGGCCCCCACTCGCGATGCAGTTCGGTGGGCACGTGAGACGGCGCAAACACCGACAGCGACTCCGTGCGGAGGGGAGACCACTCGACACCGTCGATTGGTGCCGGCGGTCCGACGCACACCACCAGGTCGAGCTCGGCTCGAGCGAGGTCGGCCAGCAGCGCGCCGGACGGCGCCACGGTGAGTCGGAGCTCGACGTCGGGCCGCTCGCGCCGGTACCGGCGCAGCACCTTCGGGTAGTGGTGCACGGCCGCGGCGTCGATCATCCCGAGCCGCAGGGCGCCCTGGTCGCCGCTCTGCTGGCGGGCCGCCCATGCGCCAAGGTCGCGCGTGGCTGCGACCACGGTACGGGCATGGTTGAGCACGGGCCCGGCGGCAGGCGCGAGCACGCGGCGACGTCCGGCTCGTTCGAACAGCGTGAGGCCCAGGCGGCGCTCGAGCTCCGCCAGACCCTGTGAGAGCGCCGAAGGGGACACGCCGACGGCGGCGGCCGCATCGGCCCAGGTCCGCTCGTCGACCACGGCCACGAGATACTCGAGTTGCTGCACCGTGAGGTTGGGGAGGGCAGTGGCCACCGCCGCACGTTTGTTCAGCATATCTGAATAATACTTGTGAATACTGCGGCAATGCTTGATGATAGTCAGATGCCCGAACCCCGCCAGATCGCCTCCGCCACCGGCAAGCTGGGTGTGCTGCTGCCCGGCCTCGGCGCCGTCTCGTCCACCCTCATCGCCGGTGTCGAGACCGCCAAGAAGACCAGCGAGGCGCCGATCGGCTCGATCACCCAGATGGCCAAGATCCGCCTCGGCGGCCGCGGTGACGGCGTGAACCCCTACATCAAGGACTTCGTCCCGCTCGCGCAGCTCGACGATCTGGTGTTCGGCGGCTGGGATCCCATCTCGGCCAACGCGCTCGAGGCCGCCCGCACCTGTGGCGTGCTCGAAGAGCGCGACCTCGCGCCGATCAGCTCGGAGCTCGAGGGCGTCGTGGCGATGGAAGCCGTTTTCGACCGAACGTGGGTCTCGAGGCTCGATGGGTTCCGCGTCAAGAAGGGCGAGACCAAGTTCGAGCTCACCGTGCAGCTGACCGCCGACATCGAGAGGTTCCGCAACGAGAACGGCTGCGATCGCCTCGTCATGGTGTGGTGCGGCTCGACCGAGGCTTACCGCGAGCCGTCCGAGGTGCACAGCAGCGTCGAGACCTTCGCACAGGGCCTGCGCGACAACCATCCCGAGATCAGCCCGAGCCAGATCTACACCTACGCCGCGCTGCAGAGTCGGGTGCCCTACGCCAACGGCGCCCCCAACCTCAGCTGCGACCTGCCCTGCATGCTCGAGCTGGCCGACCGCAACGGCGTGCCGATCGGGGGCAAGGACTTCAAGACGGGCCAGACCCTGATGAAGACGATCCTCGCCCCGGGCTTCAAGAGCCGCATGCTCGGACTCAACGGCTGGTACTCGACCAACATCCTCGGAAACCGCGACGGTGAGGTGCTCGACGACCCTGAGAACTTCAAGTCGAAGGAGGTCTCCAAGCTGGGGGTGCTCGACACGATCTTCCAGCCCGAGGAGTACCCCCGGCTCTATGGCGACATCTCGCACGTCGTGCGCATCAACTACTACCGCCCAGCGGCTGACAACAAGGAGGGTTGGGACAACATCGACATCTTCGGGTGGATGGGCTACCCGATGCAGATCAAGGTCGACTTCCTGTGTCGCGACTCGATCCTGGCGGCGCCGTTGGTGCTCGATCTCGCGCTGTTCTTCGACCTCGCCGCCCGCGCCGGCGAGAAGGGCGTGCAGGAGTGGCTCAGCTTCTATTTCAAGAGTCCGCAGACTGCCGATCCGGCCCTGCCGCCGGAGCACGACATCTTCATCCAGCAGACCAAGCTCAAGAACACCCTCCGCGAGTGGATGGGCGAGCCCGCCTTCACGCACAGCGAAGCGGGATAGAGCGCCAGCGCCCCACTTCGCCATGGAGGGTCGCTTGCGAGCCCCGACCGAGACAGCACGAGGCTGGGTAGCGCTCGCACAACTAAGCCGTATCGGCCAGTCCCGTTGGTCAGCGATTCAGTTCGGCCGGGGCGTGGGACCGAATCCGCACACGGAGTCGCTTTGAA
>Ga0182024_10018580_pt1 | contig 12928 bp, 12 predicted proteins | sample P32metaG_FD_120480 | JGI IMG/M metagenome (GOLD analysis project Ga0182024, IMG submission 120480) | Permafrost microbial communities from Stordalen Mire, Sweden - P3-2 metaG (Illumina Assembly) | ecosystem: Environmental > Terrestrial > Soil > Wetlands > Permafrost | place: Sweden: Stordalen...
GTGTAACTTCTTCCGCCGGCGATGTCGGAGCAGTCGGCGGGTCGGTGATCGACGGCGGCGTTGTAAATCAAGGGTCCTCGGCTCATTCGATCGACCAAGATCGTTCGGCCAATCACAGTGGCGCTTTTGGAGACCTCAGACCGGGAAGTCTACTTCAATGGGTTCGATCAGCGGTAGAAGCCACACCAACAACGCTTGATGTACGGGATGAGTATTGTAACGGCCGCAGGCGGCCGGGTCCGCAAACTTCATGGCGCCGCCCAGTTCGTAGCCTTGGCTGCGGGGCGAGACGTTCAGGCCGACCCAGGACTCTAGGACTTCGGGGATTTGCTCTTTGAGCTTGCGGATTTCGGCGACGACGTGGTCTTTCTGGGCGCTGGTGACGTTGGGTTTAAAGCGAAAGACAAACATATGGATGAACATGGGCACCGGCTCTCTTTCCTCGAACGGTCATGCGATTTTTGGTTAGGACGGGAGCTTTGTCAACCGACCCACGCCGGGGAAGGGAAAAGCAGAATTCCGGCTTGACAGAGAAATGGCACCAGGAGCAGGATTCAATCGATTTAATAGGGTGTTCAATGAGACAGAATTCGCTTCACGGTATAAGGCCGGCAGGTCGCGGCCGGGTCCCCCGAACGGGCGGCGCAATGGTATTGGCAGGCGTGTTGGCCGTTTTCGGGATGTCCGCACGCGGCACCCAAAGTGCATTTGTGCGCGTAAACCAATTAGGTTACGAGGCAAGTTGTGACGGGCGTGCCTACTTGATGGCCACCGGAGCCGAAAGCGGAGCCATTTTCCACGTGCTGAACGCCAAGGGCGTCTCGGAATTTTCGAGTCCGATCGGGGCCAAGTTGGGAGTGTGGGGCAAATTTAACGTTTATGCCCTGGATTTTCAGGTGGCAGACACCGGAGTGTTTACCATGGACGTGAACGGTCCCATGCCCGCAACTTCACCGAGCTTCCGGATCGGATCGCCGGAGCAGTTGTATTCGCAGGGCCTCGCGAACGCGCTTAATTTTTACGAGAACGAGCGCGATGGACAGCAATTTATCCGAACTCCCTTGCGCACCGCCGCGGGACACCTGAACGATCGGCACGCAGCAGTTTTCGGCTCTCCGCAATTCGACGGTAATGACAATATATTGGGGGATTTGCAACCGGTAGGAGGCGCCATCGACGCGTCGGGCGGGTGGTGGGATGCCGGGGACTACTTGAAATTCGTCGAAACGCATTCCTACACGGTGGCGCTGATGCTGGCTGGCGTGCGCGACTTTCCGGCGCAAATGGGCGCGGCGAGCGGGTCGCTCGACTTCACGAACGAAGCGAAGTTCGGTTTGCAGTGGCTGAACAAAATGTGGAACGACGACACCCAATCGCTTTACTACCAGGTGGGAATCGGCACCGACTTCGCGAACAACCCGAATCTGCTGAGCGATCACGACCTATGGCGATTGCCGCAGGTGGACGACACCTTGGGTGGGACGGATCCGACTCTGCGGTATGTGCGGAATCGGCCCGTGTTCGCCGCCGGTCCGGCGGGGTCTAAAATCAGCCCGAACTTGGCCGGACGCCTGACTGCCGACTTCGCGGAGTGCTCGCAGGTTTTCCGGGGCACCCAGCGGGACTTCGCCGACGATTGCCTGGTGGCCGCCGAGCATGTTTTTGCGCTGGCCGACACCGCTCCGACCGGGGATTTGCTGACCACCGCTCCATTTGATTTTTACGGCGAAACGGAATGGCGCGATGACATGGAATTGGGTGCCACGGAGTTGTACTTTGCGTTGGCGACCGCGGACGGTCCGCTACCCTCGAGTTTGAAGCATACCGATGCGCAGTTTTATCTAAGCGCCGCGACCCACTGGGCCCATGCCTACATCACCGGCCCGAATGATGCCGCCGACACGCTGAATTTGTATGACGTGAGCGGCCTTGCACACTTCGAATTGTTCCGCGCGATCGCGAACGCCGGGCATCCCAGCGGATTGGAAGTGTCACAGAAAGATCTGCTGCAGGATTTGCGGAAACAGTTGCAGAACGCAACGACGCAGGGCGCTACCGATCCGTTCGGGTTTGGATTTCCATGGGCCGCGTACGACACGGCGACGCACGGCGCGGGGCTCTCCGTCGAGGCCCGGGAGTATGCGTTGCTGACCGAGTCAAACGGGTTCGACCAACAGTCGCGCCGCTGGGCCGGAAACATTCTCGGCGCCAATGCCTGGGGAAGTTCGTTCATCGTCGGAGATGGCGATGCGTTTCCCAACTGCATGCAGCACCAGGTGGCCAATATCGTCGGGTCGTTAGATGGAAAACCTCCGGTGCTGGCGGGCGCCTTGGTCGAAGGGCCGAATACTTTCGCCGCGACTGGGTTTGTCGACGGGATGCAGAAGTGTCCGCCGGGCGGCGGCGATGTGTTTGCGAAATTCAACGCCAACGGCGCGGTGTACAAAGACGATCAGCAATCCTACAGCACAGTAGAGCCGGCGATAGATTTGACGGCCACATCCTTCCTGATGTTCTCGTGGCGCATCGCCGGCGCGCCAGCCACGCTGCGGCCCGACCAAGATATTTCGCCCGCTCTGGATGCGCGCGTGGCATACACGCCGAACCCGCAATGGCCGCCGAAGCGAAATCCGGCGCGACGAAAGCGGGCGCCGAATCAACAACCGTGATGGTCTTACCTGTACCGCTGCTCATCGCGTGTGGAGGCGCTCGATTTCGGCTTAGGTTACCGCTTTTTTGTGGAATTGACGCAGGCCGAAGGTCAGCAGCACCACGTCGAAAAACAGCAGCCCGGCGAGAGCCGCCAGCATGGGCAGGTGCGGGAATTGCGGGACTAGGGTGCCGCGCAGTCCTTCGCTGGCGTAGACCAGAGGATTGATCAGTACGAGTTTCTGCATCATCGGGAAATTTTTCAACGCGCTCCACGGATAGTAGGTGCAGCCGAAAAAGATCATCGGAGCTACCACCATCGAGAACATTAAGCCGATGTGGTGCTGCTCGATGCTGCAGCCGAGGGCCAGGCCGCCGACGGCGGAGAATAGCGCTACTAGAACCGCAACGATGGCGAACAGCAGTGGTGCGTGCACGCTTAGGTCGACTCCCGGCCGCAGTAGGAGCCAAGCGCAAGGGATGACCATGAGGCCGGCGGCGAGGGCTTGCATGGTGCCGAAGACTACTTTTTCTATCGCTAGCCAGCCTATTTCCATTGGTGCTAGCAGGCGATCTTCGATTTCGCGGGTGAATTGGAATTCGGAAATTAGCGGCATGGCTACCGCCCAGATGCCCGTGCCTACCATGCTCAGGGCCATGATGCCGGGCAGCAGGAGGCTTTTGTAGCTGGCGGGCATAAAGCCGCTGCCCACCATTACGCGGCCGAAAATAAAAACGAACATCAGCGGTTGCAAAAACGTTTGCAGCAGCAGCGTAACTAGGTTGCGGCGCGCCACCTGGAAGTCGCGCCCAAGCATGGCCATAAAAGTTTTGAAGTTCACTCGCGCAGGCTCCTTCCGGTGTGGTGCAGAAAGAGGTTTTCGAGGCTGGGCTCGGAGATGTGGACGTCGCACAACTCGACGCCGGCCGCGAGCGCGGCGTTAGCGACTTCTGGAACCAGCGAGCCACCGCGATCGGCGTACACGTCGGCACCATTGCCATCCTTGGCGCGCACCTCGGTTACGCCGGCTAAACCTTTTAGCCGCGCGAGGACATCGTCGGAGGCGTTGCCAAAGCGGAGCCGCAGCAAATATCCGCCCGGGATGGAGGCCTTTAACTCGCGCGGTGTGCCCAGGGCGATCACCCGTCCGTGATCAATGATAGCCAGGCGCTGGCAGAGTGCGTCGGCTTCTTCCATGTTGTGGGTGGTCAGCAGGATCGTCTTGCCGCTTTGGTTGTACTCGCGGACGATCTCCCAGAGAAGCAGACGCGTTTGCGGGTCCAAGCCGGAGCTGGGCTCGTCGAGGAAGAGAACTTGCGGGTCGTGCATCATGGCGCGGGCGATGGAGAGGCGCTGCATCATGCCGCCGGAGAAACCGCGGACCATCTGGTCGGCGCGGTCGGTGAGTTTGAAGCGATCGAGCAGAGCGGCTGCGCGCTTGGCTCGTTCGTGGGAATCGATGCCGAAATAGGCACCGTGAAACAAGAGGATCTCGCGTGCGGTCAGTGAAAAATCCAGATTGGGGCGCTGTGCGACGACGCCGATCAGGCGCTTGACCGCGACTTGATTTTTCCAGACATCCAGTTCGCCGATCCAAGCTTGGCCGCCGGTAGGACGAATGCGGGTGGTGAGAATGCCGGCCGTGGTGGATTTTCCTGCGCCGTTGGGACCGAGCAGGCAGAACAGTTCGCCGGGAGTGACGTTGAGAGAGATGCCGTCGAGCGCGACGATCTGGGCCTTCGGTTGTTTGCCTTTGCCCCGCACCGAGGCGCTGGCGAAACCGCCCGCGCCCGCCGCAAGAGGCGGAGCGGAAGTGTAGACCTTGCGTAATTCCTGGGTGCGAATGCCAGCCAACATGCGAAACAATTCTCCCGACTTTGTTTGAGAACCCAGTGTGGTCGCGAAGCGCGAACCAACAGCTGCCACGCATTACGTATGCGGATCAAGGATTGTAACAAGTTCAGCTCGACAGGACGCACAGCAATTTTGCTCCGATCGGACAATCATGCCTGGATAGAGCGAAGTGGATGTTGTGGTTCTGGCGCTCTACGGGCCGGTGGCGCATAATCTCGGACGAGCGATCTGGTCCTATGCAACCTGCTAAAGCAGCTGTTTGTCCGCCACCCCTGCCTCGTGTTTTGAGTTGGACGGTCCTGTTTCTGATTTACACCGGGATTGCGGTTCTGCTTACCGGTTACCGATATCTCGACGATCTGTCCCGCCAGCATCCTGGGACGCTTCCCATTCGCGCACTGGAAGAGATCACCGGCGTGTACTCCGTTTTTATTCTTCTGCCGCTGGTGCTTCGTTTTGCCGGCCTGTATCTGTTCCCCCGCAAAAGGTGGTTTCAGGTGGTTATGTGGCACCTGGCGGGGGCGATTGTTTTTTCTTTTGCACACACTACGCTGATGGCCATCAGTCGCCACGTCATCTCGCCGCTTGTGGGCTTGGGGCCGTATGACTATGGCATCATGCTTTATCGCTATCCAATGGAATTTTCAAACGACTTGGTTAGCTTCACCAGCGTCGTCGGGTTGTATTACTACTTTCAGCGCTTCCGGTTGGCGCAGGCTCAGCAACTCGCCGCCGCGCACTTGCAAACCAAGTTGGCCGAAGCGCAATTGGAGAATCTGCGCCTGCAGTTGCAGCCGCATTTTCTATTTAACACGCTGAATACCATTTCCTCGGTGATGTATGAAGATGTGCAGGCCGCCGACGTCATGCTCACGCAGCTTAGCGATTTGCTGCGCCTCACGCTGCAGGCGTCGCGTACTCACGAGATTCCTCTGGTGGAAGAGTTGCAGATCACTCGTTTGTATCTGGAGCTTATGCAGAAGCGCTTTGAAGATAAATTGCGGGTTAACTATGCAATCGATGCTGCGCTGGATAATTCGCTGGTGCCGCAGTTGATTCTGCAACCGCTGCTGGAAAATTCCTTGCGCCACGGAATGAAGCCTGGCGACGAAGTGATGAACATCTTGATCGCGGCGCAACGGGAAAACGGCAGCTTGGTGCTGAAAGTATCGGATACGGGAACGGGCCTGGGAGTGATGGACTCGACCGCCGCTTTTGGCCGCGGGGTGGGGCTGTCGAACATTCGCGATCGCTTGGCGCATCTTTATGGCGCCGGTCAGGCATTCTCCATTGACAATCGCGCGACGGGCGGCGCGGAAGTCACGCTCCGCGTTCCCTACCGCACCTTGCCACCGCCGCCGCAAATCGCGTGATGACCATCGAAGCGCCGCTGCACGTCCTGGTGGTCGATGACGAAGCGCCCGCGCGCCGAAAAATCCTGCGCCTGCTGCGCAGCGAGCCAGGCGTTCATGTTGTCGGGGAAGCGGACAGCGGGGAATCCGCAATTTCGGCGATCGAGCGGTACCAGCCGGATCTTGTCGTTCTCGACGTGCAAATGCCTGGCGCGGATGGTTTCGACGTCGTCCAGGCCATTGCCGATGTTACCGATGCAAAAATGCCGCGCGTCGTCTTCGTTACCGCGCATGATCGGTACGCACTGCGTGCTTTTGAGGTGCACGCGTTCGACTATCTTCTGAAGCCAGTCGCGGAAGATCGCTTTCGCAAGGTTTTACGCCGGGCGCGGGAGCAGCATGCGCAGGGTGGCGATGTCTCCGCGTCGCGGCTGCGCGGCTTGGTGCAGGAAATTCTGAGGGAACGGGGATACACCGAACGCCTGCTGATTCGGGAAGACGCGCGGGCGTTCTTCGTTTCGGTGCGCGATATCTCGTGGATTGAAGCGGACCGGAATTACTTGCTGGTGCACTGCGGCGGGAGGACCCACACGGTTCGAGCCACGCTCGACTCCATCGAATCTACGCTTGATCCCAAGCTTTTCGCGCGCGTCAACCGCGGGAGTCTTGTGCGGCTCGACTCCATCCGCGAATTGCTCCCATGGTTCCACGGTGAATATAAGGTTGTGTTGCACGATGGGGCAGAACTGCGCTGGAGCCGTCGTTATGTTTCGCGACGCCCGGAACTTCTTAAGACTCCCTGAACTTAGCCAGTGGTTATGTTGAGACTGTGCCAGTCCCGTCGGGGCACCGACAAGATTGTCGGTGCTACGCGGGTACGCGCGTTAGTCCATGTGGTGGTGCATGGCGAAGATTTTGTCGAGGGAATCTTCGTAGGGGTACACGTGCACCATCCAACCGAAAATCACGGGTGAGAAGCGCCCGCCAGCGGCATCGCACGAATCTTTTGTGGCGATAGAGCCGTGCAGACCAAACTTGGTCCAGTCGGCGGCGTGCAACTCGGCGCGCGGCGGCATACAAAGATTTGTGTGCAAGTGCCACATGGCGATGCTGAGCGGAACGCGCGCATTCAATTGGTCCTCGGTGGCGCGCTTGGGCATGGTGAACATCGCGCCGACCAGTTCGTAGCCGTTGGCGGTCTTTTTGTAGAGCAGCGACGTTGGCCGCGAAGGATCGAAGGTGAATGCTTCCATGAAGCCATTGCGATAGCTGGTGAAGTGGTATTCCGGCTGCGGGACGTTGGGCATGAAGATGCGGAAGCCGTCGGTTAAGGCAACGTGATAATCCTTATATTTCTCGATGCCGACGCGTAATTGCGCCACGATTTCGCCGGCGCGCTGCGCATCTTGCGGAGTCCGCTCGCGCATCGAGGTCATGTACATGTGCTGGCTGTGGCTATCCTGGCGGCCGGGCGTCATGTCGCTCACGGCGGCCTTTTCGTTGGTCTTCTCGTCGGACATATTCATGCCGGGCATGGAGCTGTGATCCGAGTCTTGCGACGGAGTGGATTGCGCGGCAGGGTCCTGCGAAACGACTACCTGAAATGCCTGCTGCTGATGCGCCGGAATCGCGGCCAGCAATACGGTGACGACGAAGAGAGCGGCAAAAAGCATCCCTGCCTTGGCCGCTATTTTAAAGAAGCTGCTGCGCGCTGACATGACTTTCTCCCACATCCATAATACGGATGGGGCAGCCGTGATGTTTCAGCGTATTTGGTCAGCGTTCCATCAAAAAACTGGCCTTTGGGGCAGTGACAACTTGGAAACATTTTACCCTCGCTGTCCGGTCTTAGCCGGCCGTCGAGAAGCTCTGGCGTTCGACAGATGGTGCGAGTATCCATCATGCTAAAATCACCCCGTGAAAAAACAGACTATACACCCGGCGAAATACCTTACCGGCGGCGTCGAGCCGCCGGGCGATAAGTCCATCTCCCACCGATACGCAATGCTGGCTGCCATGGCTGAGGGGACCAGCGAACTCCGGCACTTCGCGGCGGCAGCGGATTGCCACAGCACGCTCGACTGCATGCGCGCCCTTGGCGCTAGCGTAAAGATCGACAAAGATACGGTAAAGGTTACGGGACGAGGTACGCAGGGCTTGAAGGGCAGTTGGCGGGCGCTCGACGCCGGCAATTCCGGGACCACGATACGGTTGCTGACCGGAATTTTGGCGGGGCAAGACTTTACATCGAAGCTCTCGGGCGACGCGTCGCTGCAGAAACGGCCGATGGGGCGGGTGGTGTCTCCGCTGCGTCAGATGGGTGCGGATATTCGCGCGCGCGAGGACAATTTCGCGCCGCTGGAGATTCGCGGCGCCAAGCTGCGTGGAATTCATTACAAAATGCCGATGGCCAGCGCTCAGGTCAAATCGGCGGTTTTGCTGGCGGGATTATTCGCGGAAGGAGTTACCTCGGTGACCGAACCCGCGCGAACCCGGGATCACACCGAGTTGGCGCTGGAAGAATTCGGGATTAATGTAGAAAAACACGGCAACCGGATTCAGATTCCAGGCGCGGGCGGCGACGGCGGCGGGAAATTGCAGGCTCGGTCTCTCGACGTTCCCGGCGATATTTCCTCCGCGGTTTTTTTTATTGCCGCGGCTTCGATGTTTCCGGACTCAAATCTGCTGATCCACAACGTCGGCCTGAATCCCACGCGCACCGCGATTCTGGATGTGTTTGCCTCGATGGGCGCGGCGCTGCAAGTGGTGTCGCTCCGAAGCGCGCACGGAGAAGTCGTAGGTGATTTGTCGGTGAAAGGCGCGTCGCTGAAAGGCGGAGTGATCGACAAGGAACAGATACCACTGGTGATCGACGAACTACCGATGCTGGCCGCGCTCGGTCCGTACACCGAAGAGGGAATCGAGATTCGCGACGCCGCCGAATTGCGCGTCAAAGAAAGCGATCGGATCGCTGCGCTGGCCGAAAATTTGCGCCGCATGGGTGCTGCCGTCGACGAACGACCCGACGGATTGCGCGTGGAGGGCCGCAAGGCCGGAAAACTTCGCGGTGCCGAGATCGATCCCCACGGCGATCACCGTATTGCCATGGCCTTTGCGGTCGCAGGCTTGGCTGCGGAAGGTGTGACCGTGATTCGCGACGCGGATTGCGCCAGCGTCTCTTATCCAAGTTTTTACGAAGACTTGCAACGGGTCGCCGAGCGCTAGCCTCCGAGGCACAGGGTGTGCGGGGGTTGACGCCGGACGGAGCAGCCTGTCCCTACAAGCTGGTTGCTAGGTGGGTAGTTCATTCGCTCGAGCCGCGACCGGGCTTCGCGCCTACCAGGAATCAGTTTTTGTGGATGGAGATCGATCCGTAGCTGGTCTTCAACGTAATTTTCGGCCCGCGTCCATTGCCATACTTCCCCTCCAGATGTGAATCGCCCGATTCCGTAGTCGTCTTCTTCAACGACTCGCCATCAAATTCCGAATCGATATCTCCCGAATGGCAATCCGCGACAATCTGAAAGTTGGAAGCCTCTGGCAATCCCAGCGTAATCCCTGCCGAAGCATTGGTGACGTCGATGTCTTCTCTGGGCGGAGAAGAGAAGCGCACCTCGATGTTGCCGTTGCGATTGTCGACCTTGACCTTGCCACCCGCATTCTCGATGGTGATTTCTTCCTCGTGGGTGCGCACATTCAGATTTCCCGGCGCATCAACGATCTCCAGATTGCCCGAGCCCGCCTCCATGTGCCCGCTAAGTTGCGACAGTGTCAAATCGGTACGATGCGAAACAAAGCGCACGCCCTTGGCAACTTTTTCCGCGCGAACCGGCCCAACGAATTCACCGTTGATCGTAAAATTTCCCGTCGCGTCCACAACGTCCACGCTATCGCCAGTCCCGGAAATCTTCACGTCTCCCTTAGTGCCCGAAATTTTCGCATCACCCCGGCGCATATCGATCGTCACATCGCCGTTGGTGTTGCGCACGTCGATGTCACCGCTGCCGCCGTTAATCGTCACCGGCGTGCCCATATCGGCCACGGAAATGTCGCCCTTCTCATTCCGAATCGTCACCGCGGACTTACTGGGCAGCACGATATCCATGTCGACGCTGACCCGCGAATCCCCGCCGCTCTTCGGCTGTACTTCATAGCCGTCGCCGTTCTGCACGACCTCGACTTCAACCTGTCCAGCAACCCGCTGCGCATCATTGGCGTTCCAGCTGCGCACATTTTTCTTGCCGTTTACGCGAATCTCGGGCTCATCCGATCCCCGCACGCTGATGTCGCCATGAATCCCGCGGATGGTCACACGCGCATTGACCGGCACTGGCTTCGGCGCTACATCCAAATCCACGGTGGTGGTGTCGCCGCTGACCCAATCGGGAAAATGCTCTTTGACGCCTTCGACCGCGACCACTACGCCCACCAGCGCCAGTAGTCCCAGCACCAGAAAAACTTCGCCGGGAGTGATGCGTGATCCGCTTATATCCCCCGAGCGCGCCCCGGCCGTTCGTTCGTAGAGTTTCAACCCGCCCCAAAAAATCAGCAGCAGCGGCCACCAATGCGTCAGCACGTGGCCCAATTCAAAGCCGCGATAGTTGTGCATCAGCAGTAGCACGCCGATAAAGATGAGGATCAGGCCGCTGAATATGCTGCTGCCGCGCGGGCGACCGTTATCCATGTGCGGTTATTGTCCCTGCCCGGGATAAGGAGTCTGCGTCGAGCCTGGCGGCACGCCGGTGCTAGGGCCGGGTGCAGGAGGCGCCGCGGGAGGAATTGTCGCAGAACAAATGTGGCCGTCCATAGGAGCCAGCGACGAAGCCAGCAAAATCGCGCCAATTACCACCAGAATTACCGGATACGTGTTGCCGAATTCGAAGTATCCTCCACGCGACTGTTGCAGCAGAAACAGCACCCCGACGGTGACGATCACCGCCGGGCCAACCAGTGCTCGTATCGTGCAGCGCGCACAACGACACCGAACTTGATCGCTCATCCTAGTCCACCTTTCACGGCCGGCCACTTAGCCGCTTGCGGAACATCAGGACGCCCACCACAATCAAAAGCACCGGCCAGAATTGCTGGATGCGCCACCATGGGAACCAGTCAAAATTGTGCAGCAGCAACAAAACGCCGATAGCGATGATCAGAAACGGCCCAACAGGTTTGCCTTTGCTGAAGGTCTCCAGAGGATCGTCCAGAACCTGCCCAGCTGCCTTAGCCTTCGCGGTGCGGTAGGCGTCGATGGGCATGTAGACCCACAACGCCGCAATGCAAATCCACAGCGCCGCTTCCGCGCCTCCGCTCAAGGCGCCATCCACACCTAGAATGAAGAGAAAGAGGAAAATCGCGAGGTGGATCACGCCCTTGCCATACTGTTCGTTGTAAAACGCGCCAAGTCCGGGCAGCAAGCCTAAGAAAAATGCCAACGCCGGATTCGGCCCCAGACCCGCAGCATGAGCCGACACGGGCACGGGCGGCGGTGGCACGGCACCCGGATCGTGTGCGAAGGCCGGGGCAGGCGCCGGAAGTCCGATCACGCCGGCGAGGCAATCCTCGCAATACAATACATCGCGCACCGGACGCACGCACACCGCGCACATCGGCTTGCCGCAATTCCGGCAGTACCCCGTGGCGTCCACATCGGTATGGACCGCACACTTCATGGCAATCTCCTCACAAACATGGGGGCGCTCACATACCCCGTCCATAGCGGCAGCTCTTCGGCCAGAACCTGAATTTGCCGGGTAACGTCATCGGCCCGATTCTGCTGCCGCGGCGAAGCAGGTTTCGATCCATCGGTGCGCCCCGGTTGCTTCTCGGGAGACGACGAAGGTGCAACGTTCTCTGGATTTGTCTGCAAGTCGTTGTCCTGCCGCAAGCGCGACTGAATTTCCGAAACCACCCGCAAATCATTTACGAATTTCGTGCCCTTGGCATACACCAAGTGCGCCTGCCGGTCCGCATTGCGATAAATATTCACAGGCTGCAAGTCCGCAAGCTTCGGCTTGCGCCACGAAAATCCCAAGGCGCTCAACAAAATCACAAACGTTCCCGCCACCGACAGCGCTCCGTACGCAAAACGCATCGAAGCCATGCCGCGAACCCAACCAAATACAGCGGCCCACCCGGTAACGGTCTCCCGTGGCCCCAGCGTTTTATCGAGAATCGAATAAACCAGCCGCGGCGGAGCTTCCAGCTGCTCCATCGAATGCATGCCCGACAAAAGCTGCGACACGTGTGCAACCAGGGGCGCGCACCGCTCGCACTCCCCAACGTGCAGCTCAAACGCCGCCCGCTCGGTCCCCGCCAGCGCGCCATCCAGATAATCAATAAGCCGCGCCTCGATTTGTTCGCAAGTCCAACTCATCTTCTATCTCGTATTCCTTCTGCTCTGGGAACTCGGTGCTCTCCGTGCCCGCGGTGCTGATTCCTTGTTTTTTCCCATCCTCAAGACGGCCGCACGCCCATCTGCGACAAAATCCGCGCCAACTCAATCCGCCCGCGATTAATCCGCGACTTCACCGTCCCCTCAGGCACGGACAACACCTGCTGGATCTCGGCATATTCGAGCTGCTGTAAGTCTCGCAAAATTACGGCCTCCCGCAAATCCGGCGACAGCTTAGCCAACCCGGCCTGCACTTGCGCGCTAAGCTCACCCAAGAGCAGTTGCTGGTCCGGCCGCCGCCCAGCCGATTCCTTGTTCTCCACGACCGGCATGGCGTCGTCCAACGAATCGGTCAACCGGTCCCGCTTGGTCCGCCGATAGTGATCGATCAACAGGTTCCGGGTAACCGAAGTCACCCAAGTCGCAAATCCCCCATGTGCCGATCGGTAACTCCCAAGCGTACGATACACCCGCAAAAACACATCCTGCGCCAAATCCTCGGCTTCGGTTCCATTCCCCGTAAACCGGTAACAAATGTTGAAGATACGGCGCGTATGACGGCGTACAAGCTCCTCCCAGGCGGAAGCGTCTCCCTGGAGGCATTGCTGGACCAGTTGGGCATCCTGCTCCAACGTCTCATCAGCCTCGAATCCTGGTACGTCTCGGCCTGCACACTATGGA
>Ga0182024_10018581_pt1 | contig 12928 bp, 7 predicted proteins | sample P32metaG_FD_120480 | JGI IMG/M metagenome (GOLD analysis project Ga0182024, IMG submission 120480) | Permafrost microbial communities from Stordalen Mire, Sweden - P3-2 metaG (Illumina Assembly) | ecosystem: Environmental > Terrestrial > Soil > Wetlands > Permafrost | place: Sweden: Stordalen...
GGATTTCCGGCTGACCAAGGTCTTCACGGTTAAGGAGCGCTATAAATTCAGCATCCTGGCGGAGATGTTCAATGCCTTTAACATCGCTAACCTGACGGGTTACTCGAACACTCTGGATCAGGGAGTGGCCGGCAACGTATGCCAGCAGGGTTCGGTCGCGCCGGGAACCTCAGGGGCCATAAGCTGTAGCTTCGGTCAGGCGACCCAGCGCGTTGGCCAGACTTTCGGATCCGCGGGACCGCGCGCAGTGCAACTGGGCGGGCGTTTCACGTTTTGATCCCGTCTTAACCTATGGAATCCAACACAGAAGGTGACCTCTGCAGCGGCGCGTCAAAGGGAAAAAAGTACCGCCGATCTGGCGGTGGGAAGATCGTGCTGATCACATTTATCGCGTGGCGGCGGAAGTCATGTGCGAGAAGGGCTACGAAGCGACGTCGATGAACGACATCGCGGATGCCGTCGGCCTCACCAAGGCGGGTCTCTACCATTACATTCACGGAAAGGAAGACCTGCTGTTCCAGATCATGAGCTATGGAATGGATATGGTTGACCAGGACGCGATAGCCCCAGCCAAGCAGGTCCAGGACCCAATCGAGCGCCTGCGGACGATCATCTTCCGCCATTCTAAGAGGGTGCTCGACGTCGGTGGCGCTGTGTCGATTTTGCTTGACGAGATGTATGCGCTTACTCCCGCACATCGGCGTGTGATCAAGGCTCGAAAGCGTGCCTACTTCGATTTAGTCCGCGAGACTCTCGAGCAACTGTCTGCCGAGGGGAAGCTGCGCAACGTGTCCCCGACGGTAGCGACGTTCAGTTTGTTCGGAATGATCAGTTGGGTATCGCGGTGGTACCGCAAGGATGGAAAACTTACATCTGAGCAGATCCTCGGCGACTTCTTAGAAATCGCGCTTAACTCCGTCGTAAAACCTCAGGAAATGCCGCGCAAGAGGGCCGTAAGGTGATTTTATGGTCATTTAAGGCCTCGAGCAGTGTCACTTCTTGCGTATTTTGCATTTAAGGTCAATTTCAGAATCAAGCTGCACCAAACGGAGGCGTTGCTCACGGCTTGCCGCTCCTTGGAAGAAGCCCCTTCCGATGATCGGTGCATGGCATCAATATCGAGCAGAACCGATTCCTGAAAGTCCTGCGATTCCAGCGCCGTGAGATTTGATGGATAAGCTGACGCCGGATATGGCCATGCGACGTAGGGCTGAAAACGAAAGGTCCGGCTCGTGATGCTTTGCGAGGGCGAAACGAACCGGACCTGGACACCTCTCAAGCCTTGTTGAGGGTGCCGTGTTGCAACTCTGGCTAGCAGTTTACACCGGACCCGCCGTAGAGTCTACAGGAAAATTGGGACATTACGCATGCCAATCGAACCGGCTCATAGCATGACGAAGGGTTCTGTTGCAAATAGCAGAACGACGACAAGCGGCAGCAGGAGTTGTCAGAATTCTACGCAGCGATGCCAAAGAGGTTGTGAATAAATTGGCGCTGCCCAATGACGTCTCCCTTGTCCAACCATCGAACCTGCCCTTTCCGAATCATGTGCATCGCCTCGTAGCCTTCGATCGTCCTCCATGCGCCCTGGCGACCGGAAGCCGAGGCTCGCGGGTTGGGGGGATTGGGGAAAAATAATTAGAAGTCGAGTGACGGAGGGAATATACTGGCATACATGATGAGAGGTGTCCTCATCCTGCTGGCGTGCTGCCGTTGTGCATTCGCCCTAAACCCATCTCTCGACATCAATCAATACGCGCACACCGCATGGACGGTCCGCGAAGGCTTTTTCAAAGGGACCATCACTTCAATTGCTCAGATGCCCGACGGTTATCTCTGGCTCGGCACGGAATTCGGCTTGCTTCGATTCGATGGTGTCCGGTACGTCCCATGGCAGCCGCCGACCGGTCAGCATCTCCCCAGCAGCTATGTTCATAGCCTGCTCGCCGCGCGCGATGGACGCCTGTGGATTGGCACCGCTGAAGGGCTTGCCAGTTGGAAGGACGGTAAGCTGACCCGCTACGCGGAGCTGGCTGGACAGAGCATCTCCGCGCTGCTTGAGGATCGTGAAGGAACGGTGTGGGCCGCCGGGCACGCGGCTCCCACTGGGGGCCTCTGCGCGATTCACGGCGGCAGCGTCCGGTGCTACGGACAAGAAGGTAGTTTCGGCCAATACGTCGACTTGTTGTTTGAGGATCGCGCCGGGAACCTGTGGGTGGCGGGCCTGACGGGACTGTGGCGATGGAAACCCGGGCCTGCGAAACTTTATCCGATGCCGGACCGCGTGCAGGCGCTGATGGAAGACGAAAACGGCTCGCTGGTGATCGCCATGCTCAGCGGAATCAGGCGATTCGCTGAAGGGAAACTCGACGCGTTTCCGCTTCCGGCCGCCGGAGGGCGGTTCACGGCCAATGAGATCCTCCGGGATCGCGATGGCGGATTCTGGATCGGAACGACAGACCGTGGCGTCGTGCATGTGCATCAGGGCAGAACGGATGCGTTTCAACGCTCTGACGGTCTCTCAGCCGATTTTATTAAGAAATTCTTTGAGGATCGTGAAGGCAACATTTGGGTCGCCACGCTCGATGGCCTCGACCGCTTTCGCAACCTCGCCGTCCCCACGATTTCCGTCAAGCAGGGTTTGTCGAATGCCACGGTTGAGTCCGTTCTGGCCAGCAGGGATGGCAGCGTGTGGCTCGGAACTACGGATGGCTTGAACCGCTGGAATAATGGCCGTATTACGGTCTACCGAAAGAGCAGCGGATTACCTGATGATGCGATCCAGTCCCTCTTTCAGGACTTTCGGGGTCAGCTTTGGGTGTCTACGCGTCGCGGTGTAGCCTTCCTTGAAAATGGGCGGTTCACTCCCGTCAACTCTGTGCCAGGTGAAGTGCACAGCATCGGCGGCGACCGCGCCGGGAATATATGGGTCAGCCAGGGTGAGAGCCTTTTTCACTTACGTGACGGAAGCGTGATCGAACGGATCCCGTGGACCAAGCTTGGACGTCCGGACGGGGTCCGTGCCCTGGTCGCAGATCCGTCCGGCGGCGGTTTATGGTTCACATTTCGCGACGGTGGCGTGGCGTATTTCAAGGCAGGCCAGGTTCGCACTTCGTACACCGTCGCCGATGGTTTGGGCGAGGGCCATATCAGGGATTTTCAACTCGATCGTGAAGGTACGCTGTGGGCCTCCACCGAAGGCGGTTTAAGCCGGCTGAAAGACAATCGCTTTATCACGCTTACCAGCAAGAACGGATTGCCTTGCGATTCGGTGCATTGGGTGATGGAAGATGACGATCATTCCTTCTGGCTGTACATGGCCTGCGGCCTGGTGCGTCTGGCGCGGTCCGAGTTGGACGCCTGGGTTGCCGTCGCGAACACAGATCCGATGCGGCAGGTCCAAGCCACGGTCTTCGACAGTTCCGACGGGGTTAGAAGCCACTCGACCACTACCGGCTACAGCCCGAACGTCGCCAAGTCCGTGGACGGAAGATTATGGTTCCTGCCCTGGGACGGCGTCAGCATCATCGATCCGCGTCACCTTCCCTTCAACAGACTCCCGACGCCAGTGCACATCGAGCAAATCACCGCCGACCGCAAGACCTACCAGACCTCTTCGAACCTGCGCCTGCCTCCGCTGGTTCGCGATCTAGAGATCGACTATACCGCTCTCAGCCTGGTCGCGCCGGAGAAGATCCTCTTTCGCGTCAAGCTGGAAGGTCATGATCCCGACTGGAAGGACGCCGGCAATGAACGGAAGGCGTTCTATAACGATCTTCCTCCACGCAATTACCGGTTCCGTGTCGTCGCCTGCAATAACAGCGGCGTGTGGAACGAGGCCGGCGACTCCTTCGAGTTCTCCATCGCCCCGGCGTATTATCAGACCCGTTGGTTCCAGGCATCGTGCGCGACTGCCTTCTTCCTGATGCTCTGGGGGTTGTATCGGCTCCGTCTCCATCAGATCGCACGGGAATTCAACATGCGATTGGAAGGGCGGGTCGGCGAGCGCATGCGCATCGCCCGCGAACTGCACGACACCCTATTGCAAAGTTTTCAGGGGTTGATGCTCCGCTTTCAAGTGGCTTATGAGGAACTTCCGGCCCGGCCCGCGGACGCGCGGAAGACACTGGGGAGTGCTCTCGATCACGCCGCGCAGGCAATCACGGAAGGCCGGGACGCCGTCCAGGGGTTGCGTTCATCCGCTGTCGAAACCAACGACCTTGCCCGGGCAATCGGCTCTCTGGGCGAAGAACTCTCGGGCCATGAAACCCATTCGAATCGCGTGGAAACTTTCGTGGAGGTGGAAGGCCCGCCGCGGGACGTCCATCCGATCCTGCGGGATGAAATCTACCGAATTGCGGGAGAGGCGCTGCGCAACGCGTTCCGGCATGCACAGGCACGGCGGATCGAAGTGGCCATCTGGTATGGCGAGCGGCAGTTTCGATTGAGGGTCCGTGACGATGGGAAAGGCATCGACCCGCGGCTGCTTGATGGACAGGGGCGCCCCGGGCACTGGGGCTTGACTGGCATGCGGGAGCGCGCCGAACTCATCGGCGGCGAACTGGAGATCTCGAGTCAGCAGGAATCCGGTACGCAGGTTGAGCTGAGTATTCCTGCGTCCATTGCCTACGCGACCTCTCCTGCTCGCCGCTCCCGTTTGTTTGCAAAAAAGACAGGGACGAACTCATGATCCGGGTTCTGGCCGTCGACGATCACCCCCTGTTCCGCGGAGGGGTCGTTGCGCTTGTCGGTCATCAGTCGGACATGTGTTTAGTCGGCGAGGCGTCCAATGGGCAAGAAGCGATCCAAAAGGTCCGTGCCCTCCGCCCGGATGTGATCCTGATGGACCTCCAGATGCCCGAAATGAATGGGGTCGATGCCACGATCGCAATTCTCGGCGAATTTTGCGACGCTCGAATTATCGTACTGACCACCTACACCGGCGACGTCCAGGTTCTGCGCGCTCTCAAGGCAGGGGCCAGGGCCTATCTGCTTAAGAATCTGTTGTATAAGGAACTTGTCGAAGCTATTCGAGCGGTCCACGCCGGTAAAAAGACTCTCTCTCCAGAAATCTCCTACCAGGTCGCCGAACATGCCACCGACGATGCTTTGAACGCGGGGGAGATCGATGTCCTGCGGCTGATTGCGGGCGGGAATGCCAATAAGGAGATTGCCGCTCAGCTCTCAGTCCCAGAAGAAACCGTGAAGGGCCGAGTCAGAAGCCTCCTCGTCAAACTGGGCGCTAAGGACCGAACCCACGCCGCGATGATCGGGCTGAGGCGCGGAATCATTGAGTTTTAATCCCTAGAAAGAGTTATTCGAAACTCCCTTTTTGAGCTTTTAAGCGCACGGGGAACCACGTATTCTCAACAAGAGTGCGCTTCTACCGACGGTTATTTTCAACATTCCCACGCGGTTGGCCGGGCATAGGACTCCTGCTGATGCGCCTGGTTGCCGGCCTTACCTTAGTTGTTCAGGGGATCGTCGGATTGCGCACCGAAGCTACGCTCGGACAAGTCATGGTATGCGTGCTCGCTACCAGTGCTGGGATGCTTTTACTTGCAGGTTTACTGACGCCCATCGCGGGGGCGCTCGCGGCCGTGGTGGAGCTTGGGTGGGCATTCGCGCAGCCTCGCGATCCGATGACTCATATCCTGCTGGTAACCCTGGGAGCCGCCTTGTCGCTGGTCGGGCCAGGCGCCTGGTCGGTCGACGCTCGCCTTTTTGGATGGAAGCGCATCAACATCGGAAACCGGAAGAGCTAGCGCGAATACCCCGTAGGAGAGTTTTCATTGCCTCAAAAGGCGTTCCCGGAAGTCGCCAAAGAGTGGATGTGTAATTTCCATCTAGGGTTGGCCGCAGGCGGAACTGGCTCCACAATCATCTAGAAGATCGAAAGGCCGAACGCATACATGGCGAAAGGAGTCAAGAAATGGCTGCAAACGCAACTTGGGCGATTGAATCACCCGCAATCCACCATAACGCAAGCTTTGAAATCCGGGACACCGGACTACCCCGCATTGTCGGTAACAGCGACGCTCTCAGACGCGTACTCGAAATGGTCCGGATCGTGGCCCCGGCCGACGCCACGGTGTTGATCACCGGAGAAACAGGAACTGGCAAGGAACTGATTGCGGAAGCCATTCACAAGTGCAGCAATCGATCGAAGGGCCCGTTTGTGAAGGTGAATTGCGCCGCAATGCCCGCAGGTCTGCTTGAAAGCGAGCTGTTCGGTCACGAACGCGGAGCCTACACCGGGGCGGTCGCGCGCGGTATTGGACGGTTCGAGCGGGCTAATCGAGGCACCTTGTTTTTGGACGAAATCGGCGACCTTCCGCTAGAGTTGCAACCAAAGATTCTGCGCGTGATCCAGGAAAGACAGTTCGAGCGTCTCGGCGGTAGCGCTACGATTCACACCGATGTCCGCGTGATCTGCGCCACACATCGGAATCTCGTTGAGATGGTTGACGACCGTGAATTCCGGGCTGACCTCTTTTATCGGCTTAGCGTATTCCCCATTGAATTACCGCCCCTGCGTGAGCACCCCGAGGATATCCGTTTGTTAGTCCACCACTTTGCAATGGATTACGCTGCTCGCATGAACAGGAACATCACGGCCATTTCAGAGGAATTCATGACGGCTCTTGTACGTCATTCATGGCCGGGCAACGTTCGGGAACTGCAAAACTTCATTGAGCGTTCGGTAATCCTCGCGACCGGTGCGGTGCTGAGTGGTTCGCTACCCGAACTTACCGGCACATCGAAGTTCCCGGAGGCTGTGACGCTGGAGGAGGCGGCGCGCTCGCACATCCTTCAGACTCTCCAGCAGACCGAGGGTATAGTCGGCGGTAGGGATGGCGCCGCCGCCCGGCTGGGCCTACCCCGGACGACCCTTATCGCCAAGATGACCCGGCTAGGTATCAATCACGGGCAACGCTCCGCATTGCCGGTGCGAGTAGCAGCGCCGATCCCAATCTCAGAAGATGCGCAGTCTGAGCCGGCCGGGAATGCCAAACGAAAATAAACGTCGGTTCATATTCTGTTCCCCCACCGGTGGCGCAGGTTCCCGACCTGCGCTTCAACGCGTCCCTCTCAAATCATCCACAAACTGCGCCAGCTCCGCGCGCGTTACCTGACCCGCCTTCAGCGCCGGCGGAACCGGCTTTTTCCCGGCCGCGACCTTAGCCCACGCCTCCAACTCCGCCGCGCTGGTGGGAGCGTCCGGATTCATGTTCGCCAGTTCGTCCATGGAGAACGCGCCCATGTTGTACAGCGTCATCAGATAGTAGGTCCCCCAATGATCCGGCGTGCAATGCTGCGAGTTATGGACCTTCAACGGCCAGGTCATGATCTTCCAGAGATCGGAATAATCCATCTTAACGGTCAGATTCAGCGCCTTGAAAAGATACTTGGCCGCATCGGCATGACTGGCAGGCTGGGCCGGCTTGTAGGAGAAATCGTCATAACCCGGGTCGATGCCCGCCATGCTGATGTGTTCGATGGCATGAAAGTGCGGTGTCGACGGAATCACGTCGGTATAGTAATAGAGCGCCTGATTCTGATCGAGCAGCATCGCTTGCAGCTTCGGAACCGGCACGGCGCGCGGCTGGATCTTCTGCTTCACGCACAGCGCCGCGGCATCGCCGGCGGCTTGCCCCATCGCGACGCGAATCGCTTCCAGCCGCAGCACCTGAAATCCCACGTGCGTCGCGGAAACCGCCATCGGCACCAGCAGCCCGTCGATCTCCCGCGGCACCATGATGCCGTAAGGCGCCTGGTAGGGCGAGGACGTGTGAAAGCGGTCTCCCATGGAGAAATAAATGTAGCCTTCCGTATCGCGGCTCACGGCGTGCGAATCGATGGCCCAATCGCCGACGGCGATCGAATCCTGGCGCAGCGGCGGACGCGGAAAACTGGGAACCTTGATCGCATCGCGCTCCTTGAACATCGCCACGCCTTCCAGGCGGCGGCCTTCCCGCACATACAATTCGTAGGGGAAATTGTGGTTGTCGACAAATTCATCCTCCGCGAGGCCAATGTTCTTCTCGCCCATCACGTGCTGCCGGAAATAGATGTACCCGAGAGTGTAGTCGCGATATTTCTCCCAGATCTGGCGCCGGACGGCGCGATTTCCCGTGATGTATCCGCCATTCAAATCGGCCGCGTCCGTGCCGTCCATGTTCTCGTTCAGCTCATATTTGTGATTGGGAAGGGACCCGCCGTGGAGCCAGAAAGTATCCGTGATCTTCTCGGGCGCATAATTCTTGGGATCGTAATGCGGCGGCTGGGGGATGCTCTTATCCGCGCCGGGACCGTAATCCTTGATCGTCGCGAGCATAGCGAACGCCTGGATTTTGTCGTCCCCTTCGCCGGAGCCGAGAATCTCGCCGTCGTGCGTCATGTAGATCGCGCCGGCGTGCGGCTCTTCTTCGCTGCGCGGCTCGCGCCCCAGTCGAAACTTCGCGCCGGCCAGCGGAAGCAGATCCCCTTCGTGCGTCGCGTCGATGGTCACCGCGGCGCGAAACGTCATCTCGTTGGCGTCGGACGTGTCCTTCGTGACCACACCCGTCACGCGCTTGCCTTCTTTGAGTACGCGCGTGGTGTAGCGCTGATTAAAGATCTGGATGCTCGGAATCTCCGCGATCATTTCCCGCAGAATTTTCTCGGCGATGTGCGGTTCGTAGCGGAACCCCAGCTTGGCCATCGGCTCATTCTTCATGGCCGGATCGTCGGGGAAATTCGTGGTGTAGTATTTCTGGCTGCGCAGCCGGAATTCCTCGAAAATCCCGCTGGAGCCGCCGGGGCTGCGCAAATCCGTGTTGCACAGGCCGTTCGCCAGCAACCCGCCGATGGTGGGCGTCTCGTCGATCAACGCGACGCGCATCCCTTGCCGGCCGGCCGCGAGCGCCGCCCCAACCCCCGCTGTGGTGGCCCCTACGACCACGACATCGAAGGTTTGCGCGGCCATCCCGCTGGCCAGAATAGCGATCCAGGCCAGCAACCGGAGCGGTCTCATAATGCTCACTACGCGACTTAAAAAAGGATCTTCAGAGCAAACTGAAGATCGCGCGGGTCGTTGTATTGCGAGGTCACCTGCCCAAAAGAAGCTGACGTCACGGTTGTGTTGGGCGAGGAGAACTGCGGGTGATTGAAAAGATTGAAACATTCAAAACGCAACTGCGAGGTTATCTTCTTCTCGCGAATGGAAACAAAGAAGTTCTTGCTCAACACAGCGTCCATGTTCCGGGTCCAGTCCGTCCGAACGTCGGGCAATACCGGTCCCACGTTACCGAATGTGAAGGCCGGAGCCGTACTGAATACGCTGGTGTTGAACCATTCGGCAATGGTTGGATTGCTCTCTTTTGCGCTCGTGCCATTGTTGAGGGCCGGGCGTCCGATACCTATCGGGAATCCGCTCAGCAGCGTCACGAAGGAACTGAAGTCCCATCCGCCGAGGATCGCATCGGCGAAACGGTTGGCGTTTGCTCCAAACGCCTTGCCATGGCCGTAGGGGATTGAAAATACCCCGCTCAGACGGAAATTGTTGGGCACATCGAACACCGCCAGACCTCGCTCCGCATGCAAATTATAGGCGTCCAGCGGTGTCCTCAAATCGGTCATATTTTTGGCCCGCGTATACACCAACGAAAACGTGAGCAGCCCCGAAAAGCGCTTGTCCGCTTGCACGCTGCCGGCTTCATAATGTGAATCTCCCCACATGCCGTAGAGCTGACTCACGCCGGTGTACTGCGGATAAGGCAGCAGCGACTGCTGGCGGGAATACGTCGGAGAGGCAAGCACGCCACCCAGTCCCAGACCGTAGAATGGATTGGGGACCTGGGCGTTCAATGCGCTGCCGAGCGCCAGGTACTGGTCAGGAAGCTGGTCCAGGTTGAGCGCCACCGTCCCCCCTACCGAGAGGGTGTCCGCGGCGAGATGGGTTCCCTTATTCCCCCAGTAATGAGCGTCGACAACGATCCCAAGCGGTATCTCATGTTGCAACCCGAAGTTCCACATTTGCACGTTCGCGATCGAGCGATGGTAAACCGGGATATTTCCGAGGCTCGCACCCACATCGACCAGCGGATTCCGGTCGTTTAGCGCAGGGATGATTCCGGTGGGAAACGGATTGCTGAGCGTATTGGCCGCAGTGAGTCCGTTGTTGAGAGTGGTCACCATAGTCGTGGCTTGATTGGTTTCCAGCGCGCCATAGCCGTTGGCATAGACTGGCCGGGGCAGGTAGTCGATCCCATATCCTCCGCGAAAGACCGTCTTGCCCAGGGAGTACGCGAACCCGAACCGTGGGCCTAAGCCAGAGTTAGCAGGTAATGTCGTGTGCGGATTGCTTCCTCCAATCCAGCTCACCTGCCCCATAAGGCCCGAAAGACCTGGATCGGAGGCGAGAGGCGACTGGAGGTTCGGACTAAAATCCCCGATGCGATTATATTTTTCGGAGTCGCCCAGGTTCAGCTCGTAACGGAGCCCGACGTTGACGGTCAGGTGGCTGGTCACTTTCCAGTCGTCCTGGACGAATAAGCCGTAGTAAGAACCCATGGTGGACATCGGCGACATGGTCTGGATCGAGCCGCTGGTGGCGTCTCCCAGAAGGAAGCTCGCAAAATCGTACCCTCCAGTGGAGCTGGCCTGGACCGGATTCGGGCCCTGCGTATAGAGGCGTGACATGGTGTATGTGCCCGACGACAGATTATGCTGATCTTCGTTGAAATGGAGCCAGCGCATGTCCGCGCCGAACTTCAAGCTGTGCTTTCCCATCTGATGGCTGACGGCACCCTCGATCGCGAAGACGTTGCGAGGCTGCGTTTGCAGGGTGTTGCCGGGGGCTGCCTGGTCCGTTCCTAAAACGTCCGACATGCCGTAGGCGGGAAAATAGGGGAGCGAGACGTTGGTGTAGCTGGCAGGAAGTCCCAGAGACGCCACGTTGAATCCATAGGACAAACCCTCCTGAACCGCCTTCGCGCGCAAGCCGGAAAGGTTTATATCCGCCACCGTTGTCGGCGAGAAGACGTGGCTGATATCGAACACATCGTTTGTAAAGGTGTCCCAAACCGAGCCGCCTCCGCCGATATCACCCGGCATTGCGCCGGGCGTAAAGCGCTGATCGCGCTCCTGCGAAAACCGGTTAAAGATCTTGGTCTTATCGGTCAGGTTGAGATCGCCGCGGATGTCGTATTTATCGATCGACACCCTCTGCTCCGGCGTATACACATAGTTGTTGACGCCCGTCACCGGGTTCCCCGCTAAATTCGTCGCGGGATAGAAGGAGGCGGCCTTGGCACTCACCGGGTTAATCTCGGAGGTTGGAATTATGTTGCCCGGAAAAGCCGTTCGCAGGTAGGTGCCATTGGACTGGAGAGCAGTTGACGTGGGATCGTAGATCGTAATCAGCGATCCGTTAGCGGCGTGGGTGTTGGAGAAATTGCCGGTCTGCTGGAGCGCCGTCGGCAGCGTGCTGATTTCGGTTTCCGGAACGGCCTGCCTCAGACCTTCGTAATCGGCGAAGAAGAACAATTTGTTTTTCTTGATAGGTCCGCCCGTGTTGACGCCGAACTGGTGCCGGGCCCAGGACGGGAGACCGATGTCGTTCTTATTGTTGAAGAAATAGTTGGCATCGGTGATGCTGTGCCGTTCGAAATCGTATAGGGCCCCGTGGAAATCGTTCGCGCCGGATTTCGTAACCATGCTGACTTCCGCGCCGGAACTGCGGCCGAATTGCGCGCTATAGTTGGTGGCCTGAACGGAAAACTCCTGCACCGAGTCGAGCGGCGGATTCATGACGGCCTTGTTAAAATCGCCGACCACGATCGGCGCGCCGTCGAGCATCACATCCTGTGAACCGGAGCTGCCTCCGCCCACGTAGTAATCCGAGTTGTACCAGACGCGCCCGAAATCGGACGTTCCGCCACCTACGCCGAAGTTCGAGCCCATCACGGCTCCCGGCGTCAAGGCGATCAAGCCGAACGCGTCGCGGACGTTGAGCGGTAGCCCTTCAATGCTGCGCGTGGTCACAACCGCGCTCAAACTCGCGCTTTCCGTTTGCAGCGGCGCACCGTTCGCGGTCACCTCCACGTTCTGAGTCACGTCTCCCGGCTGCAGCGTGACATTCACCTGCAGGACCTGGTTCACCTGCAAAGTAATGGGCCCCTGTTCAAACCGCTTGAATCCGGTGAGTTGGCAGGCGACTTGATACATGCCCGGCTTCAGATACGGCAAGACGAAGTCGCCGCTGCCATTGCTCTTTGTCGTGGACACATCCCCGGTTGCCAAATCTCTGGCCGTGACCACCGCGCCTGGAACCGCGGCTCCTGAGGAGTCGACGACGGTGCCCGTCACTTGCGCTTGGAATGTTTGAGCTTCAAGCGAATTAAGTGTCGCGGCGGCTAGAAGCAGCGCCAGGACGGCGAAACGTGATTTCATACAAGGTAACCTCGTCACTTCCCTGAATTTTTCGAAACTGAAGACTGTTGTAAGGATGAAGCCCACAGGACAACGAAACGCTCAGTCATCCCAAACTAACGGCCGACATCCCCTTTACCCCAAAACTACAGACCAACCCACCGGAAGGTCCGAAACCATACTGTTCTATCATCAAGTCCTTGGCAGGACAAGTTTCACGATGTTTGTTACGCCTATGTTACTCCGTCTCAGACGTGTAATGTAAATTCATTTGATGCGAAGGCATGTTCACTGGCCTGGTTCAACTTGGCTCGACGTTACCGCAAGCCGCTGACATTAAAGAGTAACGAGGTGTTAGATACGCTTTGAGACTACTGTCTCCCCAACCTTCGATGGCAAACTAGTTGAAAATGAAAGGAATCTACGGTAGCGCGTTCTTGCTGGCGACGAGTCTTAGCGCCGCGAGTCTGCCTCACCAGAATTTCATAGACGACTACGTTTTCTCGAAGATAGA
>Ga0182024_10018582_pt1 | contig 12927 bp, 11 predicted proteins | sample P32metaG_FD_120480 | JGI IMG/M metagenome (GOLD analysis project Ga0182024, IMG submission 120480) | Permafrost microbial communities from Stordalen Mire, Sweden - P3-2 metaG (Illumina Assembly) | ecosystem: Environmental > Terrestrial > Soil > Wetlands > Permafrost | place: Sweden: Stordalen...
CGGAACCGCGGACAGGGCCGCCGAGGTGATCGGGACCACGGTCGCGCCGATACCCAGGCCGGTCAGCGCCAGGGCCCCGGCGAGCGGCAGGTAGGCGGGGTGCGGGCTGAGCGTGAGCGTGGTGAGCAGCAGGCCGGCGCCGAACATCAGGCAGCCGAGGAAGATCGACCAGCGCGGCCCGGACGGGTCGGTCCACCGCCCGGCCAGCAGTGACGCGGTGATCATCAGCACGGTCATCGGCAGGAAGATCAGCGCGATCCGGTACCCGGAGTCCCCGACCACCTCCTCCAGGTACAGGGCGGTGAAGAAGAAGACGGCGAACGTCGCGAAGTAGGCGCAGAACGCGACCACGTTCGCGGTGAGGAACCGCGGCACCCGCAGGAACCGCAGGTCCAGCAGGGGGTGAGGGGCCCGGCTCTCCCACCAGAAGAACGCCGCCGCGGCCACCGCGCTCAGGCAGAGCAGGATAAGCACGCTGGGGGAGGCGAAGCCGCTGTTCTCCCCCTCGATCACCCCGAAGACCAGGGCGGTCAGGGCGGCGGCGCCCAGGACCGCGCCGGGGATGTCCACCCGGTGCGCGTCCGGGTCGGAGTTCTCCGGCAGCACGATCAGCCCGGCCACCAGCGCCGCCAGCCCGAAGGCCAGGTTGAACCAGAAGATCGCGCGCCAGTTCCAGGCGCCGACCAGCGCGCCGCCGATGACCGGGCCGAGCGCGAGGGCCAGCCCGGACACCGCCGCCCAGACGCCTATCGCCCGGGTCCGGACCCGTTCCTCGGTGTACAGGTGCCGCAGCATGGACAGGGTGCCGGGCTCGCTGGCCGCCGCGCCGAAGCCCATGACGGCCCGGGCGGCGATGACCAGGCCGATGTTCGGGGCCAGCGCGGCCAGCACCGAGCCGGCACAGAAGATGCCGACCCCGGTCAGCATCACCCGCTTGCGGCCGAACTCGTCACCGACCATGCCGAAGGCCAGCATGGCCCCGGCGAACGTGAGCGCGTAGGCGCTGACCACCCACTGCAGGGCGCTGACCCCTGCGTGCAGCTCGGCCTGCACGCTGCCGAGCGCCACGCTGACGATCGTGTTGTCGAGGAAGGTCACGAACAGCACCGCGGTCAGCACGCCCAGGGCCAGGCCGCGGCTGCCGTGGCGGGGCGCAGGGGCCCGCTCGGCGGGCACGCCTACCGAGCGGACCACGCGACTAGCCCGCGGACTTGCAAGCCGCCGGGAGCCCGGACGTCTTGCCGCTGTTTTCCACGGTCAGCAGACCGCAGAAGCTGGCCACGCCGACCTTCCAGGTGCCGCCCTGCTTGACGGCCACGCCGGCCTGGTTAGACAGCGCGGGCTGACCGCCGAGCAGGATCGAGTAGGTCACCTTGGCCTGCGCAGGCGAGACCAGCGTCACCTTGGTGACCTTCGAGGTGGCCGAGGCGGCGAGGCCCGAGCCGGCCTGGGACTTGATGACGGATTCGAATGTCTGCCCGTCCTGGAGGAGGCTGACCCGCTTGGCGACGGGGGTCTTCGGGCTGAAGAACGCCTCCCAGTCCGCGGTGATCGCGGCCGTGGCGCCGGAACTGCTGACCGGGCTGGCCGAGGTGGCCGGGGCGGAGGATGCGGCGGAGGCGGACGAGGATGGTGCCGAGCTCGGACTTGAGCTGGCACCTGAGCCGGAGCTATTGCTGCCACTCGAGCAGGCGGCGATGCCCGCGGCGAGCGCGCAAACCAGCAGAATCTGCTGGGGAACTCTACGAGCGACCATTCAGCTATTTTCCAACTTCTGGCCGCCGGCCGCGACTCGGCAGGCCCTGATCCATGACGTCACAGTCAGGCTGACGGCCAATCCGGAGCCATCCCCGCCGGTCAGCCAGTAGCCAAGCTGGGCCCTGCGGTCCCGGCTGACCTCATCCGCAGAGGATGATGTGGGAGGACGACCCCGGCCGCCGGTCCCGGCCTGGGTGAGGACCGAGGACACCGCCGGAGAGGAGACGCAGACGGACGCCAGCGGCCCCGGCAGCCCGGCCCCGCCCGCATCCGCCGGGCCGGGCCCTGAGCCTGACGCGCGCTTCACCTTCGCCAACGAGCGGACGTTCCTGGCCTGGATCCGCACCGCCCTGGCCCTGGTGGCCGCCGGGCTGGCCATCGTCCAGCTGCTGCCGCCGTTCCCCGGGATCCGCTGGGGCCGGCACGCCATCGGGGTCCCGCTGATCCTTCTCGGCGCGGTCGTGGCGGTGTACAGCTACGTCGAGTGGCACGCCAACCAGCGGGCGCTGCGCCGGGGCGACCCGCTGCGCCGGTCCTGGCTACCGGAACTACTGGCCGTGGTCATCGGGCTGGTCGCGCTGGCCGCGGCCGCGCTGGCCCTGGTATCCGGGTGAGTGACGCGAGGAGCCGCGCGGGGGCGGGGGACCCCGGGCTGGCCCGGGCCCGGACCAGCCTGGCGTGGACCCGCACCGCCCTCTCGTTCGCGGCGATCGGCGGGGTCATCCTGAAGCGGGACCTGGCCGCCGGGTTCGTGGTCCTGGCCCTGAGCTGCCTGGTCTGGATGGTGGGCCGGATGGCCCGGGTACCCGGCCAGGTGCGGCCCCGCCCGGGTCGGCTGCTGGTGATCACCATCGTGGTCACCGCCGTGGCTCTCGTGGCGCTGATGCTGGTCCTGCTCGGGCCGGAGTCGGGCGGCCTGCGGCTCTAACCGGCCCTGGGGGGCCGGCCGGTGACGGCTCAGGGGTGGCTGGCGGTCAGCGCGGCCAGCACGGCCACCACGAACGTGGCGCTGGCGGTCACCCCGTGCAGGAGGACCAGCCGGGGCGGGAAGCCCGCCCGGGCAGGGCGCTCACCGCGCCGGGCGGCCAGGGCATTGCGGGCCAGCCAGCTGAGCCCGGCGGCGATCGCGGCGACCAGGATCCCGAATGAGACCCAGGCCAGCGGCGCGTGGTGGGTGCCCACGAAGATGAACCAGACGCCCAGGCCGACCAGCCCGAGCAGCGGGTGGCTGAACTCCAGCAGCGGGTGCTCGCCCGGTGTGGCGTGCACCTTGACCCGGGGGATGGGCGGGGGCTCGCCGCGGCTGGCCAGGCTCCGGGCCAGAGCGGCCGGGGGCTGGGCGGAACCGGACCCTGCCCGGGGGGAACCGGCCGCGCCCGGGGCGGGACCGGCCCCGGGCACCGTCACCGGCCGGGCCGGGACAGGGACGGTCTCCTGGACGCTGGCGGTCCCCTGGGGGCCGGCGGCCTGCTGGGCGGCGCGCTTGGCCGCGCCTCCCGCCGTGAGCAGGACCAGCCCGGCGGCAGCGGTCAGTACCCACAGGACCAGCGTCGCGATCGCCACCGGGATCTCCCTCCGCGCCACCGGGTTCAACGGCGGAACCGCCGGGACCGTTCCTCAGGCTAGCGAATCCCGGCGGATGCCCCCGCCCCGCCCAGCACCCGGGCCGTGGCGGCCCGGATGAGCACCGCCGCCCAGGTACGGAACGGCTTCCAGGGCTGGGCCAGGGTGCGGAACGCGGCGTCGGACGGCGGGGCCTCCAGCTGGTACAGCTGGGCAGCCAGGTCCAGTACCCGGGGCTCTCTGACCGGCAGGACGTCGGTGAACCCGGTGCCGCGGATGACGATCAGCGAGCTGTAGAACGGGCCGATGCCGCTGAGTGCCTGGAGCTCGGTCATGGCCCGTTCGGGCCCCAGATCCAGCAGCCGGTCCGCGTCCAGCAGGCCCTCCAGCGCCGCCCGCGCGACCGCGTGCAGCCGCGGCATCCGGTCGGCCGGGATGCCCGGGAACTCGCCGACGGCCAGCAACTGTCCCGGGGTGGGCAGCGCGGCCAGTTCCCCGCCGGCCAGCTCGAAGACCTGGCCATGCGCGCGGCTCAGCCGCTCGCGCACCTGCATCATCTGCCGGGCCGGGCGCCGCGCGCTGATGACCGACCAGACCGCGGCCTCGTACGGCGAGTAGAACAGCGGCGGCCGCAGCCCGGGTGCCGCCGCCTGCAGCCGCCCGATAACCGGGTCACGCTCCCCGACGCGGCTGAACTCCCGGCCGTCGTGATCGAGTGACAGCACCCGCGCGACCTGGCGGCGGACTTGGCCCAGGTCCACGCCGGCGGGCGCCTGGACCGCGCCGTGCACCGTGCCCGTCCCGTCCTGCCGGATTTCCGCCGCTACCTGCTCGGCGTAGCCGTCGAGGCAGAAGGCGAGGCGCATGACACCGTCCCAGTCCCCGCCCGCCCGCTGGCCGAACCCGAACGTGGCCGCCTCAGCGAGCGAAAACGGCCCGTCCGGCGTGATGGTGAACGATCCGCGCTCCATGCCGACCATGTTCTCAGCCGCGTCTGACACTCCGCCGCGTCTGGCACTCAGCTGCGGGCGGCGGGCTGCGCGGCGATCAGGACCGTGGCGCCGTGCTCCTCGGAGCGGGACACCCGGGCGGTCAGCCCGGCCCGGGTGGCCGCCCCGGTGGCCGCGGCCACCTGGCGCTCGCTGATCTCGGACAGCAGATGGCCGCCCGGCGCCAGCCATCCGGGCGCCCCGGAAACCACCTGCCGCAGCACCCCCAGGCCGTCCGGGCCGCCGTCCAGGGCCGCCCGTGCCTCGTGCTCGCGCGCTTCAGGGGGAAGCAGCCCGACCTCACTGGTGGGCACGTACGGCACGTTGGCCAGCAGGATGCCCACCCGCCCGCGCAGCCCGGCTGGCAGCGGCCCGAACAGGTCGCCCTGGTAGACCCGGCCGCCCGCGGGAGCCAGGTTGCGCCGGGCGCAGCGCACCGCGGCCGGGTCGATGTCGGCGGCGTGCACTTCGGCCCGGTCCACGGCGGCGGCCAGCACGGCGCCCAGGGCGCCCGAGCCACAGCACAGGTCCACCACCACGGCCCCGGGCCGGGCCAGCGCGACAGCCTGGCCGGCCAGGAACTCAGTGCGGCGCCGGGGGACGAACACTCCCGGGTCCACGGCGATCCGCAGGCCGCCGAACTCCGCCCAGCCCAGCACGTGCTCGAGCGGCTCGCCCGCCGCGCGCCGGTCCACCAGGGTGGCCAGGTCGCCAGCTGCCCCGGCGGCCGAGATGAGCAGATCAGCCTCCTCCTCGGCCCAGACACAGCCGGCCGCGCGGAGCCGGGCGGCGATGGCCTCACGGGAGCGAGGGGAGGCGGGGTCAGCTGACATGAGTGCCGGCCACCATACCCGGTGGGGCCTCCATCCGGTGGCGGTCCATCGCCCGCCAGGTGATCGGCGCCCGGGCCGGGGCCGGCCGGAACCGTCCCGCCGGGGCCCGCCCGCGCAGGCGGGGCCCCGGCGGCCGGGAGTGGCTCGGGGAGCTCGGATCAGATGCCGCGGCGAAGCAGCAGGATCACGAGCACGATGATCACGATGACCACGATGGTGCCTATTCCGATATACACCGGAGTGGCTCCTCTCAGTCGGTACCGCATGGCCAGCCAGGTGGCCGGACGGGCCCTCGGCTACCCCGGGGATAGGGCCCAAAACGCAGTGCCATCCGGGCTCTCCCGGCCGGCCACCGGTCCGCCGTCCCGTCCGCGACGGGGCTGCGCAGGTCAGCGCGGCAGGACGTGCGGGTTCAGGATGCCGGCCGGGTCGAGGGCGCCGCGGATCCGGGCGAACAGCTCCCGCTCGGCCGCCGACCGGGCCAGCGGCAGCCACCGGGCTTTCAGCGTGCCGATGCCATGCTCGGCGGAGATCGAGCCGCCCAGGGAGGCCACGAACGAGAACACCGCATCCTCGTGCCGCCCGTCCGGGGGCACCGACGAGACGATGTTGACGTGCAGGTTCCCGTCGGCGACGTGACCGAAGGTGATCACCGTGGCGCCCGGGTCAGCCGCCGCCACCACCCCGGCCACCCCGGCGGCCAGCTCGGCCCAGTGCGCGGCGGGCACCGAGACGTCCAGCTTGAGCGGCACGCCGAGGAAGCCCGCCGCGTCCGGCTGGCGTTCCCGGTAGGCCCACAGCCGGGCCCGGTCCGCCGCCGACTCCGCCACCGCGGCCGGGCGGTCCCCGGCCACGCTGGCCAGGTCGTCCAGGGCGCCCCGGCCGTCCGCCTCCAGCAGGAGGTACGCCGGTGACGGGGCGGCCAGCGGCGGGGCCAGTCCCGCCCGGCTGACCAGCACGTCCAGCCCGGCCTGGGTGAAGAACTCGGCCGAGAGCAGGCCCGGGACAGCTGCGACGGCCGTGCGCGCCGCCGCGTGCAGCTCGCCCAGGCCGGAGAATCCGCACAGCACGGTGACCGGGCTGCGGGGCCGGGGGACGAGCCGCAGCCGGGCCTGGGTGATGACGGCCAGGGTGCCTTCCGACCCGGCCAGCAGCGACGGGTAGTCGTATCCGGTGTTGTCCTTGACCAGGCCGGACAGGTGGGACACGACCGTGCCGTCGGACAGCACGGCCTCGAGGCCGCGCAGCTGGGCGCGCATCGGCCCGTAGCGCAGCACCTGCAGCCCGCCCGCGTTGGTGGCTACCGCGCCGCCTACGGTGGCGCTGTCCCGGCTGGCGATCAGGACGCCCAGGCCGTAGCCGGGCGCGGCCGCCCCGGCCTGGCTGAGCGTCACCCCGGCCCCGGCGGTGACCTGCGCCGCCTCCAGATCGGGCTCGCCGAGCCGGTCCAGCCGGGCCAGGCTGAGCACGACTTCCCCGTGGAGGGGGACACCCCCGCCGACCAGCCCGGTGTTGCCGCCCTGCGGAACCACCGGCACCCCGGCGCCGGAGCACAGGGCCAGCACCGCGGCGACCTGCGCGGTGTCCCGGGGGCGCACGACGGCGGGCGGATCGCCCCGGAACCGGCCGGTCCAGTCGGCCGCGTAGCCCGCGGTGGCGTCGCCGGTCAGCACGTGCGGGCCGCCGACCACCGCGGCGAGGTCGCGGAGCAAGGCCGGCGGCAGGGCTTTCAGCTGGGCGCTGGGCACCGGGATTACCTGGCGGAGCAGGCGCGCATGGCCCGGGCGAACGCGTCGCCGCGGTCGCGGTAGTCGCGGAACTGGCCGAAGCTCGGCGCGGCCGGGGAGAGCAGCACCACGCCGTCCGGGCGGGCCCAGGCGAAGCCCCGCTGCACGGCAGCGTCCAGGTCCGGGCAGGACACCACCTCGGCCTTGCCAGGGTGCGCGGCGTCGATCGCGGCCGCGATGCGTGGGCCGCTGTCCGGCACGGTCAGCACGAGGGTGGGTGCCGGGCGGTCCGCCAGCCCGGCGGCCAGCGGCGCGTAGTCGATCCCGCGGTCCTGGCCGCCGGCGATCAGGGCCACCCGGCGGCCGGGGAACGCGTCCAGCGCCGCCAGCGTGGGCAGCACATTAGTGGACAGGCTGTCGTCCACGAACGTCACGCCGCCCACGGTCCCGATGGCCTGCAGCCGGCTGCTCAGCGGCTGGAACCCTGCGGCCGCGTCCCGCAGCGCGGCGTCGTCAGCGGCCTGCGGCACGCCCAGGGCGCGCAGGCAGGCCCGCGCGATCAGGGCGTTGCACCGGCTGTGCGTGCCCAGCAGGCCGAGCGGGGTCATCCAGTCCGCATCCGGGTCGTCGGCGGCGTGCACCCACTCCACCCGCGGGCCGAGCAGCGCCACCCGTTCCCGGAGCAGGCCGCTGTCGCCGTTGGCCACGGTCAGGTCGGCGCCCGGCTGGGAGCACACGGACAGCTTGTCCCGGTAGTAGTTCTCCACCCCGTGATGCCAGGGCAGGTGATCGGGGTGCAGCGAGGTCACCGCGACGACCGGCGGTGAGCAGCCCAGGTCGGTGGCCTGGTAGCTGGAGGTCTCGATGACCCAGTAGTCATGGTCCTGGCCGGCCTGGGCGGGGTCCCACGGCGGCTGGCCGATGTTCCCGCCGACCATGCACCGGTAGCCCCACCGGCTGAGCAGGTGACCCGCGATGGCCGTGGTGCTGCTCTTGCCCTTGGTCCCGGTGATGCACAGCACCCGGTCCCGGGGAGCTTCCTGGAGCCACAGGCCCAGCCCCCCCACGACCGGGATGCCGCGCGCCTCCAGCTCCCGCAGGTCGTCACGGTAGCGGCTGATGCCCGGCGACTTGATCACCACCGCGCAGGCGGCCAGGGCGGCCAGGCCGCCGCCCGTCGTGGCGAGCACCGGGCGCCCGTCCGCCCCGCCGGCCGGCGGGCGGTCGTCGACCAGCACGGGCTCGCGGCCGAGGGAGACGAGCGTGCGCAGGTTGGCCAGGCCTTCGACGCCGAGGCCCCACACGCCGACCTGGCCGCTGGCCAGCCCGCCGCCGGACCCGCCATGGGGCCCGGCGCGCAGGTCAGACCAGGAGATCGTCGGGCGCATAGGCATCCGGGACGAAGTGGCGGCCGAGCGGGCGGAGCAGCTCGGCCGGGGTGGACAGCTGAGGCAGGCCGTCCAGCTCCGCGGCCAGCACCTGGAGGAGCTTGGTGTCGGCCCGGTCGGGCCGCTGCGCGGCGAGCAGCGCCGCAGCCCGGCATTCACCGACCTCACCCACGCACTCGAACGGTTTGCTCGTGGGTGAGGTGCCCAGCAGGGAGCGGAACTTGTCGGCCAGTGACTCGTCGTCACCCCCCGTGGTCCCCAGGTGAGGAGTGGCCATGTCGCTGTCGGCCAGCGGCTCGCGGCCGCTGAAGATCCGCTCCAGGTCCGCGGCAGGCACGAACGGGGCCAGGATCAGGTCGATGAAGCAGCACTTGTCGCAGCGGCCGCACCAGTGGTCGAGCCGGCGTGACTTGTCGATGTGAAAGGCGCGGTTACAGCTGCGGAACGTGTCGTGGTACTGGGTCAGCGTGGCGAACCGCCGGGCCACCCACAGCTCGCTGAACGGGCGCAGGGCGGAGAAGTAGGCGAAGCCCGGGCCGAGCGCTCCGGCCAGCACGCCGCGGAAGGCCGCCTCGAACCCTCCGCTCTTGGAGTACTGGTGATTGACCGGCGTGCCGTTCACTTCCAGCGTCGGGATGGACGCGGACCATTCGTTGGACATGACCACGGCGTCACGGCCGTCGAGGGTCGCGGCCAGCACGGCGATGGCCGAGATGATGCCGGTCACGGGAACGTGGCCGTTGAGGAACCCCAGCTCGCGGGAGCGCAGCAGTTGCGGGTCGATCTCCCGCTCGGCGCGGAGGATGGGCAGCCCGGTGACCGCGGCGGGCCGCTCGATCGCGTCGAAACGGTCGCCGGGCCGGCTCACGATGAACAGCGCGGGCTCGGCCCGGGCGCGGATCATCTCGACCGTGACGATGGAGTCGATGCCGCCGCCGAAGGGCACCAGGGGCCGGCCGGGCTGGGTTTCGCCAGGCTGGGCGGGGGCCGCCGGCCCGCCGGGGCGGGACGGGCCGTCGATCCGCAGCCCGGACAGGTCCAGGTGGTTGCGGTAACCGAACTCGGCCAGGCCTTCGGTGTAGAAGGAGCGGAGGAAGGCCCGCTCGGTGTCGGTGACCGCGGTGTCGCCCAGGTCGATGACCGGCGGGGCGGCGGTCTTGTAGTAGGAGACCCCGGCCAGCAGGAACACCAGCCGCGCGGCCTGCCTGACCTCCTCGCGGGCCCAGCGGCCCGGCTCCGCCGGCACGGTGACCTGCTCACTGAACTGGTCGTCGCCGACGGAGTACCGGCAGGTCAGGACCCCCCGGTCCGGGTCGATCTGGTAGCCGTCGTAACGGAACGGCGCCGCCGTGCTCACGTGTCCTCCCTGGGCCTTAGGCGGGCGATTGCAGCGAACCGGCCGCACGGGCGGGCCGCCCGGTCGCTGAAGAACAACTCCGGGCCCGGGCCAGTCATGCCCGGGCCGGTCATCCCGGGCCTGGCCGCCGCCCGGCTGGCCGTGCTCAGGCCGCTGCCGGCGATCTGGCTGTCCGGCACCCCCGACTCACGGATCACGCGCCGGTTGGCGGCCGGCAGGTCGAACAGCCAGCGCCCGGAACCGTCCGGGCGCATGATCCCGCTGGTGTTCCCGCCGAAGAACCGTTCCGCCGCCGCCGCGACTTCCGGGCCCACCTGATAGCGGTCCGCCGCGACGGCCGGTCCGATCGCCGCCCGGATCCGCCCGGGCCGCGCGCCCAGCCCCTGCATCGCGTGCAGGGCGGCCCCGGTCACCCCGGCCACCGTGCCACGCCAGCCCGCATGCACGCAGGCCAGCACCCCGGCCTCCGGGTCGGCCAGGATGATCGGCACGCAGTCCGCCACCAGGATGGCCAGGACTGTCCCCGGGTCGGCGGTCACCACGGCGTCGGTGGACGCGACCGCGTCATCCAGCCGGAACGCGCCGCGCCCGCGGTCGGCCGCGGACACGACCGCGACGCGTCGGCCGTGGGCCTGACCGCAGAAGACGAAGTCGCCCAGGTCGGCGCCGAGCGCGGCGGCCACCCTGCGCCGGTTCACCACCACGTCCGCCGGGTTGTCGCCGACGTGCAGTCCCAGGTTGAGGGTGGAGTAAGGCCCGGTGGAGACGCCGCCGTGCCGTGTCGTCACGAACGCGTCCACGTCCAGGGCGTCCAGCGACGGCCAGGCCAGCACGTCCAGGCTTCCCTGCCGGCGGACGCCGGCCGTGGGCGAGGTTGCCGCGGTCACCACGCCGCAACAGTACAGTGTTTGCCCGGGGGGACGACCCCCCTGGACCCCCCGCCATCCGCAGCCTCGGCCAGAACCCGCCTGCGGCGGGCCTGGCCTCGGGCCGCGGATAAGCGGTGGCTGAGGTCCTGCCTACGTGCGGTCCCTGGACCCCCCATCAATCACCGGCAATTCGCCTGTGGTTGATGTCCCCTCCACCCCCGCCCCCCTACACCTCTATGCTCAGCGGCATGCGGCCTGAGGGGATGTAAGCGCTTGCGTGCGGCGGTGGTGGTCAATCCCACGAAACACCATGATGGCGATAAATTCCGGGCCGAGGTTTCTGAGGCCATGGCCGCGCAGGGCTGGAGCGAGCCGCTCTGGCTGGAGACCACCCCCGAGGAGACCGGCCGGGGCCTGGCCGAGGCGGCCGTGGCGGAGAAGGTCGACGTCGTGATGGCCAGCGGCGGCGACGGGACCGTGACCGCGTGCGCCGAAGGAGTCGCGGGCAGCGGTGTCCCGCTCGCCGTGCTGCCCGCCGGGACGGGTAACCTGCTGGCCCGCAACCTCGGCCTCCCGCTGGCCCTGGACGAGGCCCTGGCCGTCGCGCTGAACGGGCAGGACCGGCGGCTCGACGTGGGCAACGCCAACGGGCATCCGTTCGTGGCCATGGCCGGGATCGGCTTCGACGCCATGCTGCTCGACAGCGCCAGCGAGCCGCTCAAGAAGCGGCTGGGCTGGGTGGCCTATTCGCTCTCCGCGCTGCGTCATCTGTGGGCCCGCCCGACCCGCGCCACGCTGCGGGCCGACGGTGGCCGGGTGCTGCGCCGCCGGGCCAGCGGCATCATCGTCGGCAACGTGGGCACGCTGCAGGGCGGCGTGTCCCTGCTGCCGCGCGCCGAGCCGGACGACGGGCTGCTCGATCTCCTGGTGCTGACCGCCTGGGGCTGGTCCGGCTGGCTGGCCCTCACGGTGGACGTGTTCCTGCGGCGCACCCGGACCGGCCGGGTCGTCCACAGCGAGTTCCGCGAGCTGCGGGTCCAGCTCGACCGGCCGCAGCTATGGGAACTCGACGGCGAGGTCATGGGGAGCACCAGCGAGCTGGTGGTCGTGGTCCAGCCGGGCCGGCTGCTCGTCCGGGTGCCCCGCTAGCAGCCTGGCTAGTCTTGTCTTTCTCGCGCGGCCGCGGGTCCTGTCCGGACCGCGCCTGCCTGCGCATCTTCCTGAGGGAAAACTGTGGCTTTGCCATGTCTTGGGATGCAGCGGGGGCCGCAGTGAATGGGCCGCCATCGCCTGGGTAGAAGGGGGCAGGCTGCCGCGCTGAGACCGCGCCAGCCAGCGGCACCGCAGGCAATGCGGTCAACAACCGAAGGTGGCGTGAACGTGTGGAATTGGCTCGAGCAGCGGGAGCTGAAGCGGGTCTCCCGCCGCATTTCCGACTACGAGGCCGGGCAGCTCCCGGCGCCGGGCCAGCCGGCGGGGACCGACCTGCTGCCCCAGATCAAGCACATCGTCGTGCTGATGATGGAGAACCACTCGTACGACAACTACCTGGGCATGCTGCAGGGCCGGGGCGAGGGGTTCCCGCTCGGCCCGGACGGCGAGCCGGAGGTGTCCAACACCGGCCTGCACGGCGAGCCGGTGCCTGCGCACCACCTGCCCAGCACGGTCCAGCTGCCGGAGACGCCGTCGCAGGGCTGGCACGCCACCCACCTGCAGTGGGATGACGGGAAGCTCGACGGCTTCGTCAGCGCGACCCAGCAGCTGAGGCCGGACAAGGACGCCCACCGGGCCATGGGGTACTGGACCGAGCAGGACCTGCCCTTCTACTACGGGCTGGCCCGGACGTTCCCGCTGGCGGACCGCTGGTTCTCCTCCTGCCTGGGGCCCACCTTCCCCAACCGGCGGTTCCTGATCTCCGGGACCGCCAACGGGCTCATCGACGACCTGCCGTTGAACATGGCCGACTACCCCGAGCACGGGACGATCTTCGACCTGCTCAGCAAGCACGGCATCTCGTGGGTGAACTACCACCCCATGGCCGGGGGGAAGACCGGCCTGCGCGCGGCCCTGCGGCACCGGCGCCGGATGCTCCAGCGCCGGCTGCGCTCCCTCCGGGCGCTGAACCCGTCCTCGCTTGCCCAGCTGGGCAAGGACATGCAGTTCACCGCGGACATCTACCCGCTGGGCATCGCCCGGTACATGCTGCACGTGCGCGGCACCGACCAGTTCTTCGATGAGGCCGATAAGGGCACGCTGCCGGCCTTCAGCCTGGTGGACCCGGACTTCAAGGTCTTCTCCGAGGAGAACCCGCAGGACATCCAGAAGGGCGAGAGCTTCGCCGCCGAGGTCATCAAGCGGGTCATGCACGGCAAGGGCTGGGCCAACACCCTGCTGATCTGGCTCTACGACGAGCACGGCGGCTACTACGACCACGTCCCGCCGC
>Ga0182024_10018583_pt1 | contig 12927 bp, 10 predicted proteins | sample P32metaG_FD_120480 | JGI IMG/M metagenome (GOLD analysis project Ga0182024, IMG submission 120480) | Permafrost microbial communities from Stordalen Mire, Sweden - P3-2 metaG (Illumina Assembly) | ecosystem: Environmental > Terrestrial > Soil > Wetlands > Permafrost | place: Sweden: Stordalen...
CAGTGTGCAGGGGCCTTTTTCTTTGATGATGATGTTGCCGTTGTTACTCGGCGGTGGTGGGTTGCCTCCCTCCATGCACGTGTAATTGGTTGTCGTTTGCGCAGTTGCAATTCCTGAAGCGCCCAGCATAAGCATGGACAGCGCGCAGCTTGTGATAAGCCTTTTCATAATTTCTCCAATTAATTGAGTTCCTGAACCTAAGAGGAACAGGGGGTTTTAAACATCAGTGCATCGGTTGCTAACCCAGAGTCGCAATGCGATCTCTTGGATTGCAAAATAAGCAACGGGGCTGTTTCAACCTGGAAGAGATCAGCGGCAAGCTAGTTTGGCTGTCCGTTTTGCAGATTGAGAAAATCTTCATCGGTCGACGATTTCGCCTTGTTGAATCAGAACGGAATCAGGCAGTATTCGCAACAGCAGATGCCGTTGCAATGAATGCCACTACCCCATTAGCCAATGACGGAACATGCCAGGAGCTCGCAATCCGAAAAATTCCGAATGATACCATATATGGTGCCTGTATAGCCTTTTTTTTGCAGGGAACATTATTATTATTCAAAGACGCAGTTATCTGGTTGTGCACCGCTTGCGTTCCCATTTGCGGTTATCAGTCTCAACGAGACAGCCTCACGGGTGGATCTGGAAGCTGACCGGAACGCCCAATTGGGACTAAGTTCTGGTTCTCTTTCAGCTTGCTGCGCAAATCCCCAGATGAATAAAACTCAAAAACAATTTCGTGTCGGTCGTGTAAAGGCGCCAGTAGTTTTTCGAAGGGCGGATTTTCACCTTTGATCGCCACGAGAGCTGCTTGATCTGTCGCATCAGAACCCGAAGACTTAAGGATACGAAGGTCTCCGATTTCACCTTTCGTTCCCATTGTGCAGATACAAGAAACACTTACCAGGTCCGGCGAATCCGGCGATTTCACCCATGGTGCCTGTAATAAATAGCAAGTGTGATCTAACGCGTAATTCAGTAGCTGAATATCAGACATAGTTGAGGGATTACCATCCGGTCCACGATCAGGTGGCCACGCATACACTGAATAACCGCTATCTTCCATAGTCAATCGCAAGACCGGATACTCCTCGAAATGAGCGAAAATTTCTGGTGGCTCTTTGAAGGACTTCAATGGGCGGCCGGTAAAAGTAAAATCTGGCAGTGGAGACGCTTGTTTCAGCACGGAAACAGCCTCTTGATCCACTTCGGCTGAGCCCGATGATTTTAAAATTCGCACGTTGCTAATATCGCCATTGCTTTGCACATTAAATACGCACGAGATCTTCTTGACTTTCCCCCCCCCGTTTTTTGCCCAGCTTTTTAAGATCGCCCAGTAAAATCGTTCACACCAGTCCCTCATCGTGAGAGTGATACCCGGAGTTGGCAATGGTGCGGAAAATGAGGACTGCGATATTTGACTAAAAAATATGGCAGCGAGAATCCCTGAAATTGTTAGGCACACTTTGATCGTTTTACTGCTCATAAAGCTCTAGCTGAGGACAGTAGGGAGGCATCTATTTTACTTTATTCGCACATATTGACAGACTTAGTGATAAATTCCACTAGCGGTATCTTAGATGCATGCAAAGCTACTGTTAAAAAAGGTTCTCTTAGGCGAAACTGCTAAGCAAAGAAAAAAGTCAGAACGGGAGGAGCCCGTTCTGACAAGGTAGCATTGATCCCTTCAAAAGATACTTAGAAGACGTACCAATCTGGGATAGCAGCGCTACAAGCAGCGATAGAAGGCGCCGTACTACTTCCAGCCTGAATATTCGTGGCCCAACTTGTGGCGCAACCAAACATCCCGTTTGCGAACACATTGTCGGGTACAGGATAACCAAACAGCACTGGGGGATTCTGCGCCGGATCATTTTTTGCATAAGCTTGGTATGCCAAAGCTTGCGCAAAAAGATCTGTCCATCCATTGGTTTTCAAAGTGAACCAGTAAGCCCCAACATTGGCACTTTGCAATATGGAACTGTTGCTGGTAAAGCCACTGTAAGTGGGGCTTAGTACCGTACCGTTGCAAACAGAATTTCCATTGCTATCGACTACAAGTATGAAGGGGGCTAAACCAGGATAGAAACCTCCATTTGGGTTTGGAGTTGATGCGCAAGGCAGTCGGGGAACCGACGCACCGGGATTCATAGTGTTTACGCTGTTCGGGTCGACATAGGCGTAGTCCAGGTTCAGGAAGTCATTTCTGGTGTACAGCAGATAGTTATCGTTTCCTGATACGTATGTACCAGCGCCCGATAACGGTCCGAAAAAGTAGTCGAAAGCGTGTCCAACTTCGTGCAACGTGGTTTCACTGAGCGTTGGCGCGCTAGCGAGCATGGTGTTAGTCTCCCAGACCGCACTGTAAATATTTGCAGGGGTTTCAGTCCCTATGTGAGTTTCACCGGATTCTGGTTGTGTAACTGCACCCAACTTGAAAAAGGTGTTGTGGGCTGCTTGGGTTGCAAACACGTAGATTCGAATCGTGTCTGTTCCATTCAGAGTTCTCAAGTTTGAGGATAGGTTTTGGTAAGCAGCTTGATAAGTTGCCATGTCGAGTGCTGTCGGCATAGTCGGTGGAATGCTAACGCAGTTCCAATAAGTCTTTGGCCACGTCGCTCCGTTATCGGCATTAGCTGTTTGGTATTGCTGACAGCTGACTCCATTCACCGTTTTCAGTCCGTCCGACACCGCAGTATCCTGGGGCTTAGCAATGGCAGCTTTTGTGGCGGCTACGGCCGACATACCGCAACAACCATCGGTGCCATCACCACCATCCACATCTATAACGGCATCCACATCAAACGCTGCTGCGTTGCTTATGGAGACCTGGCCGCCATTTCCATTATCGTCGCCACCCTCAGCAACGATGAGCTGTCCTTCGGTCAGGTCAATTGGGGTGTCGCCTGTGGCATTGAGCGAGATATTGCCGCCAGAACCAGATCCTTGTCCGTCTGCGTCAAGTTCGCCACTTAGAGTGATCTGGGACGCAGTGACACTTATGGTGGCTCCATTTCCATTGTCGCCAGCCGTTAGAGTGATACCATCCCCGGTGATATCAATTGGCTGAGAAGCAGCCGTGACGGTGACAGAACCGGCATCGCCGCTCACTGAGCTTACGTTTATGGTGGTATTGGTTCCAAGTGCGAGCGTCGATGTCTGACCGCTAGCAGTCGAGGCTAGGTAAATATTTCCACCCATTGCACTACCAAGGCTAATGGCAGAGAACACTTGTGTGCCGTTGAAGGCAAAAGAGCCTGCCGTGAAAGTGAGGGCGCCACCAGCACCGGTGCCCGCACCGTTGGCACTAAAGGTGGAAGTACCGGCGAGCGTCAGTGTGTTGGTGGACGTCCATACGACGTTGCCGGCAGGACCGTTTTGCCTGGCTCCTGATGGGCCATTGGCAGTTGCAGTCAAAGTGGTTACTCCGCTCAACTGCGTTTGGTCGACGGACACGATCACCAACCCGCCATTCGCACCGCCTCCCTTAGCCGACCCATCCAAAGTGACGGCGCCGCTCATCGTCAGACCGACCATGCCCGATAAGGAACCTGGGTTCTGAACATACACACCGTGCTGGAGAGCCATCGTGCCGGTTGACTGCAGCTCTACCACCGCACCAGAAATCGTGATCGGATAGGCATAGACACCGACTAATGCTTGGTCTCCATTGGCTGTAACCGTCAGGTTCCCGGTGCCCGTGATCGACATCGCACCTTGAATCTGGGTGTTGCTTATGGTGATGGGGATGTTGATGGGATTGCTGGTGTCATCAGTGATTGTTGTCGCTCCTTCAGGAAGTAGATAAGCGAAGGCGCCGTTGGCACCGCCGCCATTGCCATCCGCGTGAATCTCCAGCTTGTTGCCACCGAATGTGATGCTTGCAGCCGAGATAGCAACGCCATGCAGCGCTCCTGCCGTCGTTGTGGCTTGTGATGCCGAGACGATGCCTTTGTCTGCAAAGGTGACTGTTTGTGCGAGCAGCTGAATCTGGCCTGCCGGTGCAGTACCGGTCCCGTCTGCGGACAGAGTGCCATTGGCGCCGCCGGGCATCATCAGGGTTCCGTTTTGGGCATTCAAAATGATGTCCCCGGTCGCTGTAGTCCCGCTCACAATGAGACCTGTTGCATCTTTCAAGTTGATATCGCCCGATGAGCCGGCACCGCCATTGGTGATGTAGATGACCGCGCCTCCAGAGCCGGCATTGGCTGTGATTGTGCCGTTTACGCCGTTTGTTGCATTGGAACTACTCTTGTCAATGACGAATGCAGCCGGGGAAGAATCTCCTTGTTCTGCTTTCAGATCAATGTTGTAACCTCCGTTTGCGGCTCCCGTTATGGCTCCTGTGGCTACTTTCTTCTGGCCGATCACCAGAATATTCCCTGCGACTGCATTCAGAGTTCCAGTGACGTCGATATCGCCCTTGGAAGTCATGTAGATGTAGCTCTGAGCGTTTATGTCGCCCGTCAGCATAGTCTTGGCGCCGCCCTGAATGCTTACGTAGCCGCCTGGTCCAAATGCCGCAAGACCGGCACCGGGAATTGTTGTTGTGATGGTAATTGCCCCACCTGCCGTAATCTGGAGGTACCCTCCGATCGTGGAGACGCCAGCCTGGTAGTTCATGCCGTCCAGTGTGCAGGGGCCTTTTTCTTTGATGATGATGTTGCCGTTGTTACTCGGCGGTGGTGGGTTGCCTCCCTCCATGCACGTGTAATTGGTTGTCGTTTGCGCAGTTGCAATTCCTGAGGCGCCGAGCATGACGAGCATGGTAAGCGCGAAGCTTGTGATAAGCCTTTTCATACTTTCTCCAATTAATTGAGTTCCTGAACCTAAGAGGAACAGGGGGTTTATACATCAGTGCATCGGTTGCTAACCCAGAGTCGCAGTGCGATCTTTGGATTGCAAAATAAGCAGCGGGGCTGTTTCAACCTGGAAGAGATCAGCGGCAAGCTAGTTTGGCTGTCCGTTTTGCAGATTGAGAAAATCTTCATCGGTCCACGATTTCGCCTTGTTGAATCAGAACGGAATCAGGCAGTATTCGCAACAGCAGATGCGGAAGCGGATGTTCTCTGATTGTGGGGGAATGCTCTGAAAGGTTGGCGATTGGGGCCGGAGCGAAGTGAAAATAGTTGACAATGCCAATCTAGCGAAACCTGCAGCAATTTGTTTCAGTGGAGACAGCGACGCTAGTTCCCCTAGATTCGGACAAATGGCTAGCCAGTTCTTCTATACGACAGATCCAGGTCTGTGCAATGCGCCAGCCAAGTGCCATTAAGAGAATATGAAGATCTCAAGGGGGGGGGTGGCCTGGCTCTTGGTGTACTGCTTGCGAGAGACAGAAGCGTACTGCATATGTATGCATGGGTGCGTCCAATCAGAGGCTTTGGATAACTCTCCATTTAGTTCTTCGAACTTCACGCCTTGCTGTACTGCTAATCTTTTGGCGGTTCCTTCTTCTGCTCGACCTTCTTCTTTTCGATTTCAATCACTTTTTGTCTGATTGAATCCGCCAAGGTCAATGGCTCAGCTCCCGAGCGATCTTGAGAAGTGTTGGTGTTGATGCTTCGGCTTGCTGTCGCCAATTTGACCAGGACAACCACCATCAACAAGGCAGAAGCCACTATGGACAGCGTCACTGCATCCATCGCTTCACCTCATTTGGCACTGTCACTGTCACAGGATCCATCACTTAACCTGATCTGGCACCGTCACTGGGGAATAATCTTGAAGAGGCGGGCCCCATGGGCAGGCACATCGATCTGGAATGAGTCGGGGTAGCTGCCTCGATCACTTTGTTCCCACAAATCGCGCACTGTTTGCGGCGCCGACAAGCCCAGGTCACTCCAACCGACTCTGATTGGTTGCTGTTGAATCGAGCGGTTGAAAAAACCCACGGCAATGGTGCCATCACTGAGCGGGCGCGACCAGACTTCCACCAATCCATGTTGCGACAACCTTGTCGCCGGCTTGCCGAGCTTGTCTTGATTGACCGCAATTACCTCGTCGTTGCTCAAAAGATTGAGCGTGAACTTGTCCATGCTGGACATATCGCAGCCAATCAACAGTGGCGCACAGACCAGACTCCAGAGCGTGAAGTGGGTGATTTGCTCATTTTGAGTGAGGCGAGTGCCGTGCAGTTTGGCACCCCAACCCATACCAACTTTGCCCACGACAAGCATGTCGGGATCGTTCCAATGACCGGGACCGGCGTATTTGGCGTGGGCGTTTTCACCGAAGCCCTGGCGGCAGACCGTGCCCCAGGCATCTGCGATATCACCGGTGGTGCGCCAGCTATTTCCTCTTACCGAGGCTCCCCACTTCCAAACATCAGCCATTCCATATTCGCAAAGACTGTAGAAGATGTCTCGATCGACCGAAGCTAGAGCCTTGCCCATAATGTCGTAGGGCTTCTTAAGGTCGGCCTCGTCCTTTGTCGTTAAGAGCTTTGTGTATGAGCAAAGATCGTATTTGAGATAATCAACACCCCATTTGGCAAAAGTGGCGGCATCATCAGCTTCGTGATTGTAACTACCTTCCAGTCCCTGACATGTTTTTGGTCCTGGAGAGGAATAAATTCCCAACTTCAAACCTTTGCTGTGCACATAGTCGGCCAGACCTTTCATATTTGGAAATTTATTGTTCGGCAAAATGTGCCCCGCTGCGTCGCGGCCTCCTTCCCAGCCATCATCGATGTTTATGTACTGGTATCCGTGGCTGCTCAGACCGCTTCTCACCAGCCAATCAGCCGCCGCTTTCACTTTCTCCTGGTCTACTGTGGCAGCCCAGACATTCCAGGAATTCCAACCCATCGGCGGCGTTGCGCCCAACTGATCCTTTCCACAAACTATTGTCAGCGTCGATTGTGCCGTACCGGGGGTATTTTCCACGGTCAACGCCACATCAGTGCTCCCTAAATTTTTGATCGCACCAGATATGATACCAGTGGCACCGTCCAGGTGCAGGCCCTGCGGCAGATTTGTGGCGCTGTATCTAAGCTGTCCGGAGCCGGTTGCCGGAATCAAAAAGAGAAAAGGTTTGTTCGGGCTGGCCCCTACTATTTTCGCCCCGTGAATGGCAGCCTCTCGTTTTGCGTCGCTGGATGCCATGACTATGGGCGGGATGTTCTGAACGCTCATTGCTTCTGGGTTTGAGGCTGTTCCATCGACTACGCTGATGCGAGCATCTGCCCAATCGGCGTTGTCTGCCGCAAAGCCGTCGTTGCCATCGGAAACAATAAGCACCATGCCGCGCGCCCCAGTCAGATCGATATCTACCTTCAAAGGCGTATCGCCGCCCCTCATGACGCCTGAGTCAAATACTTTGCCATTATCAACCCACACTTCGAAACTGGCGGAACCTCCGGCTCCCACTTCATCATCGATGCCAATTATGCTTTCAAATCTCTTCCCCACACCTTTGAGATCAATGGACAGTTCGCTGGGAGAATGAGTGCCAAGCCCACGCTTGTAAACTTTTCCGGAAAGCGTTATCGGGTTGCCGGCGTTTGATTTGCCTTTGTGCGACTCGCCCTGCCCTTGAGTGACATAGCCAAGATCCATGTCGTCAACCCAGACCAGATTCTTGTCATTTTTGATCTGCTGTGCGGTTGCGCAAGTGTCGACAATGATCTCGACCCGGCGGTTCTTTTGCCTGCCCATGGGATTGTCGGAGCCGTCAGGATTCTTGTTCGGTGCCACCGGTCTGGTCTTACCGTAACCACATGTGGTGGCAACTGAGGTGAGGAAATGATTCTCGATCAGCCACTTATCGACTGAATCTGAGCGCCGTTCGCTCAACTTTTGATTGTATTCAGCGGTACCGATGCCGTCAGTATGCCCCTCGATGCGGATTGGATGGCTGGATTCTCTAAGCAAAAGCGGACCGAGGGCATCCAATGTTTCGCGGGCGCGCCCATTGAGCTCAGATTTGTCGAAATCGAAGAGAGCATCAGCGCCAATGATGTATCGATGCTGGCAGGTGGACTGGGATTGGCTGATCGCTTTGATGCCACGGGGAATCTGCAGTGCTCCAGCCTTTTCGATTGATCCGGACTGCTGCACTGCCCCAGGTTTCTGCAGCGGGCCAGTGTTGTTTTCCACTTTGCCGGGAGTCTGGATGTTGTAGTGCTTGTCCTTCTGGTTGTCGAACCATTTGTTGATGTTGGACGCATCGGTCCAGTCGGCTTGAGCCCTGAGGCAACAAATCGTGGAGAGCAAAAGACAGGCGCCAAGAAACCGTTGACTGGAAGAGAGCATCAATAATCTCCAAATGAAGCCCACCAATTTTAACGGGCGACAGATTTGCTGCGTTCTTTACAGCCTGCCGCCAAAATTCTCTTGACTTCCAGAGTGGAAGGATTCATAGTATGAGATGCTCGTCCTTACCAGGATTTGAAATTTTAATGGCTGCCGGAAACGAAATCGCAAACACATTTGAATCCGCCAAGGAAGCCACCGGGTTGGGCGGAATATTCGCCAACTTCGTCAAGCAGGCTTTTAACTCACCAATGCCCGGCATGGATATGTCTTCAGCCAACGCCTCGTTAGCCCAGAACTTCGACATGGGCAATCCGCCTACCATTAACATGCAAGCCTGAGGACTATCGGTCTCAGTCTCGGTCTCAGCCTGCCTATCTGTGTGCCTGTCGCCACCATCTTGGAGCGCCGGCTCGTTCGTGCTTGTCCGCGCTTGCTGCGTTGCATGTAGGATAATAGCGCCTGCTTAGGGAAGGACAATCACATGCTGGAATCTTTGTTTGGTACTCAAAAGCCGATTATCGGCGTCATTCATCTCTTGCCGCTGCCAGGCTCTGCGCGCTGGGATGGGCACATGGAGCCGGTCTGTTTGCGCGCCGAGCAAGAAGCTGCCGCTCTGGCTACAGGCGGTGTAGACGGCATTATCGTGGAAAATTTCTTCGATGCCCCTTTCCCTAAAAACAGAGTGGATGTAGCCACCGCTTGCGCCATGACAGCTGTGATTAAACGGGTGCGCGCCATCTGCGACCTGCCGTTAGGGGTCAATGTCTTGCGCAATGACGGCTTTGCCGCGCTTGCCATTGCCACCGCCTGTGATGCGCAATTCATTCGCATAAACATACTGACTGGGGCGATGGTTACCGATCAAGGCTTGATCGAAGGAGAAGCACACGAACTGCATGCTTACCGCCGTAAAATGGCAAAGCATAAACAGATCAAGATCTTTGCCGATGTGCTGGTCAAACATGCGAACCCGATCGGGCTAGACACTGATATCCGCCTGGTAGCCAAAGATACCGTTGAGCGCGGTCTGGCCGATGCCATCATAATTAGTGGCACAAGCACAGGCTCGCCACCAGACCTGGCAGATTTGCGAGCAGTGAAAGAAGCGGTTTCCGATACACCAATCTTAATTGGCAGCGGCACCAACAGCGGCAACGCGGCCAGTCTGATGTCCATTGCCAACGGCGTCATAGTGGCAAGCAGCCTGAAGCGGCAGGGTGTGTTGCAAAATCCTATCGACGTCGAAAGAGTGCGTGCCCTGGTCAAGATTTTGAAGCCGCAGGCAGTCTCCAAGCACAGTTGATGCTGGAAAGAAACAGGTTATGGATTCTGTGCGGCTTAATTTGACGATGCCCTCTTCGAACTGGGCCACATTTGACGATTATTGCGTATAGACATAAGTTTTGCCGATTTTTATGTCCATAGGAAATAATTGTGCCAACTAGGTGACGCCAGCACCACTTCACAACCAAATCAGAGCGAAATGGTTTTTTTATCGGTGGTTTTCGCAAGCCAAAACGAGGGTTTTCGTTAGAAATTCCGTTGCTCTGAGCTACCCTTCAACATGGCACTGACATCGCGATGCATGAGCACCCCATTTAAATTTGTGTGGGCAATCAGGTTATCGCGTCCCTGGTAGCGATCCTGGTAAGGGGCGGAGTAGGAAAGAACAACTGATGTTTTTGACGCGGTCGCGCTGGCATCAATTCGTTTGGCTTCCACTGCTGGTCTTGCTTCTGAATAGTGGACTGTGGGCAGGGGCACATGAATCGGTTTGATGCAGATCGATTTGCGCTGTGGCAGAGGCGCGGTCAGTGCTTGTTTTCGGGTGGGAGAGGGCTTTGTCGTTTGTGTGTAGCCAACAATTGGTGACCAGTTCCAACGCTTGAGGTTGGGATCGCCGCCGACCAGCTGTTTTTCCCAGCCGCTCACTTTATAAGTACCGGTGGTGTAGCGCACTCCCGGGCGTTGGTCCCATTGTGTGTCTTGATCGCTGGCGATGGCGCTAAGAGGAGAAAAGATACCAAATATCGATATGCAAAGAGTCAAGATCCTTTTTGACATGGCACTCCTGCCAGGCGCTCTGGCCTTCGTAAACGGAATATAGAGTCGGGTAGTAATTCGTTAGCCATTATGGAAGTCATTCCTTACCAAAACGTTTCCAAAGGCTGAAAAATACAACTCAATGAACTTTGCTCCTGCCAGCGTTGGGCGCAGTCAGCCAACAACGCTTCCTCGGCTTCCGTCAGGCCGGTCAGGCGAATTCTTCTTTCAATCATTTTTTCGCGTGTCAAAATTTTCCTCTTGGTTGAGGCTGGTGATGACAATGGCAAATTCAGTATAAATCTTTGACCGCGGGGGGTGTCCCGACAATATACTACACCAATGAGTATATGCCGGTAAAAAAATGGCAAAAGCCAGAGCTAGTGCAGAACTCCGTTGAAATTAGTGATGTTTGTCGGCGGCGCAAACAATAAAGTTTGCGCCGCCAGGGATACGGCATCACCCTCCAAGGATGAGTCGACAGAACTTCGCCCACCTGCCTGGTTGCTCGGCCCCAGGTGAGATGGTGGCCACCAGCGTGCCATATCGCCTGCTGGTGATCGCTTCTCGGGTGCACGCTTCACACGCCTGAGCTGGCGCACCTTCGGACAGTAGCCTCTTAGCAGTGACAAGACACTGCCTGAGTTCGGCTAAGGCCGATACATCGCCCTTGCAAATGCGCGTAAAGGCCGCATCAGCTGCATCCCGATTAGCATACGAAGCTCGATCAGAGGCTGCGAATCGAGAATTGGCGCTGTATCTGAAAGTGTTGAGTTGATCTGCATCAGCTTGGGTTCTCGCCGAAAGGACTCTTGACCCATATCCAAATGCGCTGAACTCTCGAGTGTGGTTTTGCGCTATTTTGATACATGTCTGGTGGTGGATCCTCTGAACTTCCTCAACCAGGCGATACCCTTCTCCTAATGCCCCCTCCGTTTGGTTCTCCGGACTCTGGGCTACCATTGTCTGTCTCCTTTTACTGTTTTTGTTGCCCCCTTTGTTTAAGCAAAAGAGAAGATTGAGATGGCATGCACCATCAGTGGTGCAGCATACCGGGGTTAGCGGCCGCGACGCCCGCCGCCACCTTTGCCGCCGCCGCCCACAGGTCCGCGACCAGGTCCAGAATGGACAGGTCCATGACCGTCTCCACCGTTGCCAGGTCCGACCGGCCGACGTACAGGTCCAGAACCGTTGCCGCCACTGGGTCCGCGACCGCCGTCGCCGCTTGGTCCGTGAGCGGGCCCGTGACCAGGTTGAGCGCGCACAGGTCCATGACCGCGATCCCAATCGCCGCCATGCCAGCCGCGGTCGACGTTACGCCAACCGTTGTCGTGATGGTGCCACTCGGGTTGCGGAACCCATCCGAAGTCCATCCAGACACGAACTCCGCCATCCCAAAAGAAATACTGACCGTAACCATCGTCGTAGTAGTAGCACTGGACGCCGTCGCACCAGTAGTCGATGCTCTCGTCGACGACGACAACCGGAGCATCCGGATCGACTACCACCACAGGCGGTGACACCGGATTAACGAAAACGACAGGCTGCGTCGCGCAGCCAGCCATCAGTCCCAAAAGGGACACAGCAGCTACGCTCAACAAAACATTCGTGATTTCCTTTCTCATCATAATCTCCTTGCTGGCTCAATCCTTGAACCAGGAGAGGGCCGCCAGGCAAACGCCGGCAGCCATGTTAACGCAGGACAACCGTGCCAAAGCTCTTTGAATATCAGTGAAAGAACTGGCAGACGCTTTCGCAGTCTGCCAGTTCTGGTTAGGTCAGATCAGCACCGGCCAGGAATGCAGTTCGCCGGCGCAGGCGCGCGGCCGGGGATCGTGTTGGCGCGACCAGGGATGCCACCGCTATAGGGAGCCGGAGCAGGCACAGGCGCCGTGTTCCATCCTCCGCTCTGATCGGCACCCGGAACCACCGCTGGTGGCATTCCGTCATTTGAGGTCGAAGGAACGACGTACTGCGGGCGGGTCGAGCCGCTAGGCGCGTGCAACACCGTCACCGACGAATCGTTGACGTTGTCGTCGCCCCATGCCACTGCGTAATGGCTGCCGTCAATCTCCACCATCCAGACCGAGTAGGTCGTGTTGTAGTACATAGTGCCGACGTGGTCGACATAGTACTCTTGCGCAATGTAGCTGCTGCTGTCGTCAACGTGGCGATAGAAGTCGCGCACCACTACTTTTGTGTCAGTGACGCTGTAGACGACGGTGCTGCGGGGTGAATCGAGAACGGAGATGCGGCGCAGGCGCCCGTCAGGGAGCTGCACAACCGGACGATCGGTGAGCCGATAGACCGAGCTCGTGCCCGGAGCCGCCTCGTATTCGGTACCATCGATCCAGGTCATGTAAGCAGTCACCTCGGGCACATAGTCGGCCCGCTTCTGCTCCTGGGTCTGATATCTGACGTGCTGGAACGGCTCGTCATGCACATGGTTCCAGGTGATCAGGAAGATGCCGCCGCTAATCGCCACGTCAGGATAGCTGCTCGTGCTGTCCGCAGCAGAGATCATGCCGCCCTGCATGCCACGATCGGCAGAAGGCTTGTCGTTGTAACGCACGACCCGCCCGTTGCTGTCGACACTGTATATGGTGCCGCTGACATTGGCGAACCAGGC